>JGI2924J29684_1078645_pt1 | contig 90064 bp, 77 predicted proteins | sample BenlonsequencITS_FD_29684 | JGI IMG/M metagenome (IMG submission 29684)
GGATCTTGCTAAAGAACTGGGAATTACCATTAGCAAAGGCAGAGAAGAAATTATCGGCCACAATGTTGTAGGGCAAGCAGGCGTACAACTCATCAATTCACAGTCTCGTACTACAGACACCAAGGATGCGGACTTAAAACAGGCCGTACAGAAAATTTTGGGAGAGGTTCTTAAACCTGCTTGTGCAAACCCGAAAGCGACCCATGTCAAAGGAGAAAAAGTCGTAATCCAACCGTTTCTAGAAGCTCCTCCCGGACAAAAAGTAGGTCTGGTAGACGTGATTGACTCCCGGGTGGGCAATCTGGCCTCAGGTTTCATGACCTTTGATCATTCTCAACTCCCTTGGTTTTTAAACTACGATGAAGTCGATTACGTCATCGAAGGAGAATTCGTTCTTGAAGTAGAAGGCCAAGTCTTCCGAGCTAAGCCAGGAGATGTGGTGTACATTCCTAAGGGAAGTCAGGTCATCTTTTCCTCGCCAACGTTTTGTAAAGTATTCTATTGTACCTATCCGGCTAACTGGGCTGATTTTTGCGATTAAGGACATTATGTCAGATTGGGGGAGTGTTCAATGATTTTAAAGGCAAAGGTTTACAATAAAATTTTTGCGTTCCAGAGTCTTAAAGAGGTTATGTCGAAAGCCAATGAAGAAAAATCTGGCGATGAATTAGTTGGGATTGCTGCTAAATCAGCATCTGAACGTGTTGCAGCCAAGCTGGTTCTCAGTAACCTTACTCTGGAGGATATTTATAATAACCCGGTCATTCCCTATGAAGAGGATGAAGTTACCCGAGCAATTTATGATGGTCTAAACCTTAGAATCTATCAAGAAATCAAAAGCTGGACGGTTGGCTATTTAAGAGAATATATCTTAGACCACAAAACAACAGGAGAAAACCTGCTTCATATCAGCCGCGGACTGACAAGTGAAATGATCGCTGCAGTAGCTAAGTTAATGTCTACTATGGATTTGGTTTGTGGTTCTAAAAAGATGCGCGTTCAATCCCACTGTAATACCACACTCGGGATACCCGGAACCTTGGCTTTTCGATGTCAACCTAATCATCCGACAGACAGTGTCGAAGGGATGCTAGCTTCTCTAAAGGAAGGGTTAGCTTATGGTTCGGGGGATGCCGTGATTGGAATTAATCCCGTAGAAGACAATGTTGAGACAGTATCCCGTCTCTTAGATACAGTCAAGAACTTCATGATAAAATGGGAAATTCCAACTCAGAACTGTGTTTTGGCTCATGTGACAACACAAATGAAAGCAATCGAAAAAGGAGCTCCCGTTGATCTTGTATTTCAGAGTATAGCCGGAACTCAAAAGGCTAATGATGCCTTTGGCGTTAGCTCTGCAATTCTAGATGAGGCTTTTGCTTTGGCGCAGCGTAAGGGATCGGCCACCGGCCCAAATCTTATGTATTTTGAAACCGGACAAGGTTCTGAGGTTTCACTTGATGCTCATTTAGGTGTCGATATGATGACCTTAGAAGCCAGAACCTATGGATTTGCCCGGGGCTATCGTCCATTCATGACCAATAACGTTTCCGGATTTATAGGACCTGAGACCATTTATTCAGGTCGTGAAGTAATCCGAGCCGACTTAGAAGATTTATTTATGGGTAAGCTGCACGGATTGCCCATGGGAATTGCACCCTGTTATACAAACCATATGAAAGCAGACCAAAATGATCAGGAAATGGGAACCCTCCTTTGTGCAATGGCTGGTTCAAACTTCTTTATGGGAGTTCCCGGCGGCGACGATGTTATGTTGAGTTATCAGGATACAAGTTACCATGATGATGCAAGTACCCGCGAAATCTTAGGGTTACGACCGCTTCCTGAGTTTGAGCAGTGGCTGGAGAAAATGGGAATTTTAGAGAACGGCAAACTTACTGAGAGAGCCGGAGACCCATCCATATTTGATAAATAGGGAGGCGAATCAGGTGGGAGTCGAGAACAACGAATTAGAGAAAGTTATTATCCAAAGTGTAATGGAAGAACTGGCTAAGAAAGGGCTGCTTTCACAAAAAGGGAAAGACCATATGATGTCAGCAGCAATGATGGATACACCTATCGTCCCTAACCTGCAATCTGAGGAGATGGTTACCTTTCCTCCCCAAGAAGAAATGCAAATTACCAATCCCTTTAATGCAGACGCAGTAAGGGCTATGAAAAAGCTGACCCCGGCTCGGATTGGAATTGGCAGAGCCGGAACACGCCCAAAAACAATGTCATTGTTGCGGTTTCTGGCAGATCATGCCGTCGCTCAGGATGCAGTATTCCTCGACGTTTCTGAGGAGTTTCTCCAACGGATGAACATGATGTCTGTCCAAAGTGCCGCTGCCAGTAAGGATGAGTTTCTCCAACGGCCCGAGTTAGGACGCCGTTTATCGGAAGAGGCAGCCAGATCAATTGCAGAAAAATGTGAGAAAAATGTCCAAGTTGAGATCTTAATCGTCGATGGTTTAAGTTCAAGTGCCATCGAGGCTAATATCCCGGATTTATTGCCTGCCTTGATGCAAGGGTTAAAATCGTCAGGCATCAAAGTTGGGGCACCCTTTTTCATCAAAAACGGCAGGGTATGGGTACAAGACCATGTTGCTTCAATTGTCAATTGTGATGTGGTCATCTCTTTGATAGGAGAGCGTCCGGGGCTGGGAACAGCTGAGAGCCTCAGTGCCTACATGATCTATCGACCTGATGAAAACACAGTAGAAGCAGATCGCACCGTTATTTCGAATATTCATAAGGGCGGCATCCCTCCCGCTGAGGCAGGTGCACATCTGACCGACGTTATTAAACAGATTCTTTCTGCCAAAGCAAGTGGCGTTAAACTAAACCAGCAGAAATAAGGGTGGTGATAAAATGCCCCAGTCGAATAATCAAAGGATCACGAGCGTGGGCATTGACATTGGAACCACAACTACCCAACTGGTGATTAGTCAATTAACCATTGAAAACACTGCTTCGGGCAGCTTAGTTCCTCATGTAGAAATTACGGATAAAGAAGTCATTCATCGCAGTCAGATTTATTTCACTCCCCTTATAGACCGTGACTTGGTAAATGCTGTTGCAATCTCTAAGATTTTGGAGAGTGAATATAAGGCAGCAGGGCTTAGCCCTGAGATGATTGACACCGGTGCGGTGATTATTACTGGAGAAACTGCAAAGAAGGAAAACGCTAAAGCTATCATTGATGCTTTGGCCGGATTTGCAGGCGACTTTGTCGTAGCAACTGCAGGCGCCAATTTAGAGGCGATCTTTGCGGGTAAAGGTTCGGGAGCCGCTTTATATTCCGCCGAGAGACATCAAGTTGTTGTCAATATCGATGTAGGTGGCGGAACCTCCAATTATGCTACGTTTTTTGAAGGCAAGGCCGTGGATTCTTCCTGCATAAATGTTGGTGGACACTTAATCGAGTTTGAACGTCATGGAGATCGCATAACTTATATTTCTGAGCCGGCAAAGATCGCTTTACAGATTACTGGACAAAGATTGCAGGTAGGGGAGCGGGTAACTCTTCCTCAGCTTCGTCCCGTTGTCCAAGCAATGGCGGCAAGTGTTGTTGAAGTTTTAAAAACACCTTTACACTCTGATTTAACCCAAAAACTGCTGATGACTCCTCCATTGCAGTTAGGGCACCCAATTCGAAAAGTGATGATTTCCGGTGGGGTTGCAGATTATGTTTATGCTGAGAATCAACCAACGACAATGGCAGAAGTGACTGCCTTTGGAGATTTCGGGCCTCTTCTGGGCTGGGAACTTAAAGCGAGCCTGAAGAGCGCAGAATTCATATTAGAAAAGCCTAATGAAACTGTTAGAGCAACCGTCATTGGCACAGGAACACAGTCGGTTAATTTAAGTGGCAGTACGATTCATCTTCAGGAAACTACTTTGCCGCTGCGTAATGTAATGGTTGTTTCTCCATTTTCAGCGATAATTCCCGAGACACCCCTGAAGATAGCAGAAGTTATCAGGAACGAGATTATCAGACTTCAGGTGGATCACTCGGAGAGTGTAGTAGCCATAGCTATGAAAGGCCCTCGAACCATGTCTTTCTCTGACATTAATAGCTTGGCTCAAGGTCTGCTTTTAGGTTTACAGGATTATATAGTTAAGGATAAACCTTTAATTCTTGTTATAGAGGCTGACTGCGGGAAAGTTTTGGGGCAGTGTATCAATGCTTCAGCAAATCGAGTTTTAGAGGTCATTTGTATTGATCAGATTGAAGTGGATAATTGTGATTATATCGATATTGGAAAGCCTCTGATGGGTGGCAGAGTTGTGCCGGTGGTCCTAAAGACCTTAGTATTTAATCGTTAATTTCTTACGAAGATGAACTGCATTTTCATCCCACCCTCTGAACGGCAGGTTCTTGAAGTTTACATTAGCTCGTAGGTAATGAGATTAACTGGATTTGCGACTGGAGGAAAGCACTTTTTCAGTTGCTTTATCATTAATTTCTTTGTAATTAACCATTATAAAAAAGGATTTTTACTAATCTTTGACGAAATAATTGGAAAATTAGTAACTAAATATTCATAGTATCTAATAGACTTTAAATTATTTTATTAATATGTTTAATAAACCCGAAGAAACCTCTGATGGAAGGATGAGTTCAATGCTCCAAACATTAGATTCTAACCTTCTAGATCCTAATTATTTGGAAGAAAGCTTAGGCAGCTTTCAAAACGCAACCGGACTACATATCGAGGCAATTAATAACCAAGGAGTCACAGTATCTTTGCTAGGGAATATCGAACGGAGTGAATTCTGCCGTTACATCCGCTCCCAGCCTGAAGGGGAAAGAAAATGTCAGGACTCGTATAAGCGTGCTAATTTTGAAGCTGCCAAGTGGGAAGAACCCTATTTCTTTCGTTGTCATGCCGGGCTAGTTATCTGGGCTGTTCCCATTATGATTCAGGGAGTTTCTCGAGGAAGTATTATTTGTGGGCAAGTTCTTATGTGGGAACCCGACCATTTTTTCTATCAGGAGTTAAAGAAACTTAATGCGGGAATAGAGAATTTTGAGCGGCTAAAAAATATGGCTTGTAAACTTGAAGTTGTTTCTCCGCAGCGCTCACAAGCTGCTGCGGATATGCTATTTGTGGTTGTAAACCATATGATTAAACGCAATATTAATAGCTTGGAAGAAATTAATGCTACTCGATTGCAACAGCAACAAATTCGCCATGAAATAGAGGAACGGAAAAAAAAGAATTTACGGGAACTTAGCGAGTATGATGATTATTTGAAAAAGGAACGGAAGTTCTTGCGCTACATCCGTCTCGGCGATAGAACAAGAGCGAATCAAACTTTGCAAAGTCTTTTGACAGACCTTCAATCAAAAACGTTAGGAGATCTTGAAACGATTAAGGTCAGGATTATAGAATTAGCGACATTGACCTCAAGAGCTGCCGTTGAAGGCGGCGCAAATGCTGAGCGAATTATGAAACTGCTCAAAGATTTCAATAAAGAAATGGAAGGATTTGAACGAGTCGAAAAGTACTTCTATACAATTCAACGGATTGTGGAGACTTTTTTGGAGAGTATTTTCACTTTAGCAGATAAGAAGCATATTGCCATAGTCAAGAATGCTCGGGATTTTATCATGGAGAATTATGCCTTGCCTCTTACCGTTAACGATGTTGCTCAGCACCTTTTTATCAGTCCTTCCCATCTTTCAAGACTGTTTCGTGAAGAGTTAGACTGTACAATTAATGACTATTTAACAAGAGTCAGAGTAGAGCAAGCAGTTGACATAATGAAGAAACCAGAATTTAGTGTTGCTCAAGTCTCAAAAGCTGTAGGGTTTCAAAACCAAAGCTATTTTTCGAAAGTCTTTAGGAAATATATTGGGGTTACTCCCTTAACTTATAAAAACAGCTTGTATTAGAAGGTGAGTAGTTGTGCTATTTCAAGCAATCATCAAATCCATAGCCACTGGAGATGCCGAACAAAGCATGGCCTTGACCCAACGAGCTTTAGCACAGGGTTTTTCTGCTGAGTCAGTTTTAGAAAAGGGCTTAATCGCTGGAATGGATCGTGTAGCTGAAAAGTTCCGCAAGCAGCGGGTAATGGTTCCTGAAGTCCTCATGGCATCTCGGGCAATGCATGCTGGTTTAAGCCTTGTCGAGCCATTGCTTGAAAGTACTAAGAAGATTTGTACCGGAAAAATTGTTATGGGCACTGTCTCCGGAGATCTCCATGATATCGGGTTAAGCTTAGTAAAAATGCTGGTTATGTCCACGGGCACCGAGATTATTAATTTAGGAGTAGATGTTACTCCGAAAAAGTTTGCAGCGGTGGTAAAAAAAGAAAAACCTCACATATTAATGATGTCGGCCTTGCTAACGACCACAATGTCAGTAATGAAGGAAGTTATTGACGAATTAGAGTCATTAGGAATTCGCAAAAACCTCATTATCATTGTCGGAGGTGCACCTATTGATGCAGGCTTTGCCAAGCGAATAGGTGCTGATTATTACTTTGAGGATGCATTTGAAGTGCGAGGATTCTTGGAGGACAACCTGACCAAATTAATCTCCAAAAAATTGAAATAAGAACAAAGACGTTAGAGGTAGATAATTTACTTAGTGAATTATCTACCTTTTAACGTACTAGGAGCACAGTATCCGAGACAGGCGTTATGATTATGTTCGACAAAGAACATCAGTATCTGCGGAATAGTGGGAATATTCAATTGGTAGTAATGCGTCAAAACGAGCAGGAATGTGTTAGTAAATAAAATTTTTTTAATGCTATGATTAATAATAGTAAGACCTTTCACTCAATTCTTTCAACGCAATCCAAGGGAATTTAAAATAGGAGGATTAACATGAATACAAGTAAGATGAGACTTCTTGATGCATTAAGTGTTAACCAAACGTTTTCCATGTTCACACAAAGCGAAGATCTCAAAAGAATCGCTGCTCATTTCTTTGAATCTATGGAATCGATCCTGATTCGAAATCAAATTGTCGATGCGCTGAGAGATTACGATCTGGGGAAAGTTACTGAGGTTTACGAAATATTTGGCGGATATGTCAATCGAAGTTTCGGTATATATACTGAAAAGGACGGAAAGAGAAACGAATATTTTGTAAGAAAGTATAAATATGGAATTACAGAACCGGAAATTGTCTTTGAACATTTAATGATTGATTACTCTAAGGCTCACGGTTTAGATATTGCGGCTGGATTAATTCGTACGAAAGATGGTTTAACCTTCGTCAAAAAAACCGAGGGAGTCAATGAAAATGCCACAGATATTTTTTTCGCTGTATATGAGTTCTTAGCAGGAGAGGACTTATACACCTGGGATACTCCGAATCTAACGGATGAAGAGTATGCAAGTGCAGCTGAAGTACTGGCATCATTCCACAATGCTGCCAAAGACTTTGATCCTCAAGGCCTAAAACGTGTAGAACCAAAGATTATGGATTTTCTTCCAACTCTCCCGGAAAAATATAAGTCATTAGCGCAAAAAGATATGGATACTAAGTTCCATAGATATTACACCAGTAAACTTAACTCAATATTAGAGGTTATCGGAAGATCACAAATCTCAGAGGATTCACTAAAAGGAATGCCTTCAACACCATGCCATAATGACTTTCATGCCGGGAACTTGAAATATTTAAATAACAAGGTTGTAGGAATCTTTGATTTTGACTGGTCGAAGATTGATTATCGTCTCTTTGATGTTTGTCTGGCCTTGGACTATTGCTGCAGTTCATGGACGGATGAACAGGATGGAGTCTTGCTCCTTGATAAATGTGTCATCTTTCTCAAGGCCTATCAACGCAAATTGATTGAATTAGGAGAACTTGAACCCCTTAATTCAGTAGAGCTTGAGAATTTTCCAACAATGATGGCTGCAGCTAACGTCTATTTGATTAACTGGGATGTCGTAGCCTATTATGCCGGAAAGAATTTAAATGAGTACGAGTATATTGCATATTTGCAACATCATGTCCGCCTAATGAATTGGATAGAAAACCACAAAGCTGAGATTGCCGACCTTGCAAAATCAATATAATGGCTTGCATCATAGTCAGGTTATTAAAGATTATTTAGAATTGGAAAGGGGACAGAATTGTGGAATTCACAAAAATATTTAGTCAAGCAGAAGTAGAGAGAGTTCATGAAGCTTCCTTAGAAATTCTCGAAAATGTAGGAATGTTGGTACGTAACCAAAAGGCCCTAGAAATCTTTGCCAAAAATGGCTGCAAAGTTGATAGGGAGTCAATGATGGTTAAATTCCCCAGAGAGGTTGTCGAGAAAGCCCGAGAAACCTTTGTGCCAACCTATACCTTCACAGCTCAAGATCCAAAGTTTGATATAACTATGCCTGGAGACCGTCCAGTCGTCGTAACGGGAAGCTCTGCACCCAATATTATCGATCCTAAAACAGGGGAGGAACGACGGGCAACCTCCGATGATATAGCCAATATTGCCTATTTAATTAATGAGTTGCCGGGATTTGACGTGTTCTCAATCTCCACGTTGGCTGATGATGCTCCAGAAGGACAGTTTAGTCTTTCACGTTTTTATCCGGCTTTGAAAAATTGTAAAAAACCCGTCCGCAGTAACACTCCTAACATGGAGGATCTTAAAGCCGTATTGGAGCTAGGATATTTGATAGCCGGAGGGGAAGAAGAATATCGAAAGCGTCCATTCATCAACCATCATTACTGTCCGGTTGTCTCTCCGTTGACCTTTGATGTGGAATCCACTGAAGCGGTTATTTACTTAATCGAACAAGGATTACCGGTCTACGGAACCATAGTTCCTAATGCAGGCATGACGTCACCCCTCAGTCTAATGGGGACGCTGACACTTGGTAATGCTGAATTCTTAGGTCTAGCTACTTTAACCCAGATGATTCGTCCCGGGGCCCCAATGATCTACGCAGTATTGTCAACAGTTGCTGATATGAGGACAGGTGCCTATGCACCGGGTGCAATTGAAACGGGTATGCTGCAAATGGCCCATACTGAGATGGCCAGATTCTACAATGTTCCCTCCGGCGGATACATTGGCTTAACCAATGCTCACACGAATGATGCTCAATCCGGTTATGAAACAGGGATGAACACCACGGGAGCGTTACTTGCTGGGGCAGATTTATTTAATATGGGTGGTCTACTGGGAAGTTTAATGGCTTTTGACTTCGGTAAAGCCGTAATTGATAACGAAGTAGCACTGATGCTCAAACGAATCAAAAAGGGCTATGAGTACAGTGAAGAAAATTTGTGCTTAGATCTGATAGCTGAAGTCGGACCTGGCGGCAGCTACATGGACGCAGATCATACGCTGAAAAATATGCGCACTATAGCTGTCTTACCAAAAGTTGCTACCAGAGAAATGCGTCGTCGTTGGGAAGACCAAGGCAAACCTGATGCTCACGCTCGTGCCATGAAAGAGGCCAACAAAATATTGAGCAAACCAAATAAGGCGCGTTTTTCTGAGGAATTAGATGCTAAAATTCGCGAGCAATTTAAGGGACTTGTTGCCGGAGATGCTAAGTGGAGCCTTTGATAGGGAAGGAAAAAATAACTGAAAAACTCAAGATAAAGGTTGAATGATTGAAGAGAAAAGGAGATAATAAAATGAGTGTACAAGATATTTATGATGCAGTTGTAGAATTTAGTGTTGATAAAGTAGTATCACTTGTTGATGCCGAAGTAAAAAGCGGAACAGATGTCTCAGAGATTTTAAGCAATGGTCTGATTGCGGCAATGGATGAAGTTGGGCAACGCTATTCTGAAGGAGAGTTCTTTGTTCCGGAAATGTTGATGGCAGCCAAAGCTATGAAAGGTGGACTTGAGGTATTAAAGCCTTTACTGTCTCAAGGGGATAGTGATAAAAAAGGTACTATTATTATTGGAACTGTTAAAGGCGACTTGCATGATATCGGTAAGAACTTAGTATCGATGATGATGGAAGGAGCCGGATTTGAGGTTTATGACCTTGGTGTAGATGTAGATACAGATAAGTTTATTGCTACTGCTAAAGAAAAAAATGCTGACGTTATATGTATGTCTGCTCTATTAACAACGACGATGCCTTTTATGGAAGTGACAGTAAAAGCAATACGGGAACAGGGTTTAAGCATTAAGACTATGGTGGGCGGTGCTCCTGTTTCAGAAGACTTTGCCAACAAAATTGGGGCAGATGGTTGGAGTACAGATGCTCCCGGCGCAGTAGAAACTGCCCGTAGGCTCACAGCTAAATAAGCCCCCTATTCTTAAGGAGAATGAGTACATTTAAGTCAGATAAGTCAAACATTCAGTTAAAAAGTAGCTAAACTTGAAGGCTAAGATTTCGAATTACAGAACTGACTCTGAATTATGAGTCTAATTGACTTGATTTCAAAGTCAGTTCCTTAAAGATTGAGTCAAGAATGACTTAACCAAGTTCGTTAAGCACTGCTCACATTTATATTATAGGTTATAATATAAGACTTACTTAAGAAAAATCCTTTGATAATCGAGTAAATCAGAATAATCTGAGTCAGAGGTTTTTGGCATGAAATTTGCTATATATATTTGCAGCACCATCTAGATTAAGTAATTATGAGGAGGAACCATCAATGTTAGTAGTTGGAGAATTAATTAACGCAAGTCGTAAGGCTATCGGGGAAGCCATCAAAGCCCAAGATGCTGAATATATCAAAAAGGTGGCTAAGGATGAGCGTGAAGCTGGGGCAGATTTTATCGATGTTAATGCCGGTATCTTCGTTGGCAAAGAAGCAGAATACTTAAAATGGCTCGTAACAACCGTACAAGAAGCAGTTGATGCACCTTGCTGTATTGACAGCCCAGATCCTAAAGCCATTGAAGCAGCTTTGTCAGTACATAAAGGAATTGCCATGATCAATTCAATCTCATTGGAAAAGGATCGTTACGATGCGTTGATTCCTGTGATTGCCGGAACTGATTTAAAAGTAGTTGCCTTGTGCATGAGTGATGAGGGTATGCCGGAAACTATGGATGCACGACTCAAAATTGCTGAAAGACTGATCGATGGACTGGTCAAAAACAATGTTCCGCTAGAAAATATTTATGTAGATCCCTTGGTTCAACCCGTCTCAACTAATAATACCTTCGCTGTGGAGTTTATTAATTCCGTAGAAGCAATTATGACTCGCTTCAAAGGAGTCCACACAATATGTGGTCTGTCAAACGTATCCTATGGGCTTCCTGTCCGTAAATTCATGAACCAGGCCTTCGCTATTATGGCTATTGGTAAAGGTTTAGATGGTCTTATTATCAACCCTCTCGATAAAATGATGATGGCAAGCTTAGTCACAGCCGAAGCCCTTGCTGGACGTGACGACTATTGTGTTAACTACCTCAAAGCTTTCCGTAACAATAAATTTGATTTCTTAGGATAATAGTATTCTAGAGATATTGATTCTGACAAATTTAATAGCGGCAGTGTTATCAGCAAGTTTTTGTACAAGATCCCCTTCTCTAAAAAGAGTTGGGGATCTTATATAATAGAATTCTTTTGTACATAGTTTGTCAGGGTTGTAGGGGGTAAAAATGTGGCGTTGGTAATGTTTGATTACGATGGTGTTATAGTTGATTCGATAGATGTTTTTATTTCCCGGTTTTCTCAGGCTTGTTTAGAGAATGGGTTTCAGGGAATCAATGAGCCGAAAGACGTTATTTCATTCTTTGAGGGTAATGTTTACGAAACAATGATTAGTCGAGGAATTACGGAATCTACCATAGATAAAATTCTTCAGCGGTATGAACTATTACAAAATGAGCAACTAACTCATCTCGAGCTTTTTAATGGTATCGGCGAAGCACTGAACAAAATCGCAGAAAAACACCATGTATATGTTGTTACATCGAACCTTTCAGATGCCACAAAACAGATTTTAAATTCTAACGGGATTGACTGTTTTAAAGATATCATTGGAGCTGAGAAGGAAAAGAGCAAGATAAAAAAGATCCGCAGCGTGATTTCCTTACATCCCGGTATTCCTGCCTATTATGTAGGGGATACAAAAGGAGATATGATAGAAGGTAAACATGCAGGCACAAAAACTATAGGAGTTACCTGGGGATGGCATACACCAGAGAAAATAAAAGAAGGCAACCCGGATTTTCTTGTCAATTCTCCGGAAGAACTTGCGGACTTGCTGGTTAGGGTGTAATTAAGAAGGAAAAGCCAGGCCATAGAGCGAATATTCATATATTGAAAAAAGTTCCTAACAACAATGATCGCCGTTTACTGCTGGAATAGAATTATCAATCGTCTAAAGGAGGACAATATGGAAATCAAGATACTCCCTAACCGAGTCATCCAGACTGAGAATAATGAAACCTTAATGGGTGCCCTTATCCGTCATCAACTGCCTGTAGAGAACGTTTGTAATGGTCAGGGAACCTGCGGGAAATGCAAAGTTCGCATGCTTGGGAATCTTCCCGAGCCAAGTGTTCAGGATTTAAAACATCTAAATGAAGTAGAAATTCAGGCAGGATTTCGGCTGGCCTGTACAGTTGTTCCTGAAGAGGGAATGGTCATTGAATTAAATTTCGTAGAAAGCCAAGATCGCAAAGAAAGTGCTCTTCTAGGACTAAAGTTAAATGCTGTTGATTCACGAGCTGAAAAGATTTGCTTAACCATCGATAAGCCTTCCTTACAGGATGAGAGGGGAGACTGGGATCGCGTGGTAGATGCTCTCAGCGCTGTTACCGGTAGGAGTTACACTTACCCAAGTTTGCATGTCCTTAGGAAAGTTTCAGAGGTTTTAAGATTAGAACAGTACATCTTAACCGTAACCTTGTTTGAAAATGAGATATTAGAGATTGAGCCCGGAGACACCTCAAAACGATTGTACGGAGTGGCTGTCGATATTGGGACAACCAGCGTAGGAGTGGCCTTATACGATTTAATCACCGGTAACCTCATGAAGGTCGTCTCAATCGAGAATGAACAGACAGCTTATGGCGCAGATGTAATTTCTCGTATTTCATTTGCAAAAGAGAGTAAAGAAAATGCACTAGCCTTGCAGGGTGCTGTTAAGAGAACTATTAATCATTTGTTAAAAGAAATTGAATCCAAGGTGGATATACACAAGGATGAGATTGTCAAAATGGCCATTGTTGGTAACACCACCATGCATCATCTCTTACTGGGATTAGAGGTCTCTCACTTAGCGGTTTCGCCCTTCGTTTCAGTTTGTAACCGACCATTAGATCTTACAGCCCATGAACTAGGACTAGAGATTAATACACGAGGGAAGATATTCCTGCTCCCTAACATTGGGAGTTTTGTTGGTGGAGATACGGTAGGGGCAATTGTCGGGGCTCCGGAAGTATTGGAGCAGGGAAATCACTTACTGATCGACTTAGGTACTAACTGCGAATTGTTTTTAAAGACAGACAAGATAATGATGGCTTGTTCTACTGCAGCAGGTCCTGCTTTCGAGGGTGCCGGAATAGCTTATGGTATGAGAGCAAAACAAGGCGCTATTGAAGGGGTAAGCATTACGGAAAGTGGTGTGCACTGTGAAGTAATCGGTGGCCAAGAACCCATCGGAATTTGCGGTTCAGGTCTTATTGAGGCAATTGACGAGATGAAAAGGGCCGGGGTGATTAATAAACAAGGAAAAATTGCTGTTCCTGAAACAGCGGACAATCTTTCTGAAGAACTCAGGAATCGCATACGTCCTGCTGAAAAAGCTCGTGAATTTATCCTAGCCTATGGTACCGGCCAACGATCTGACGTAACCATCAGTCAAAAAGATGTTGGAGAATTACAATTGGCCAAGGGAGCAGTATGCGCTGGAATAAAGACTTTAGTTGAAATGGCCGGAATAAGTGTTCAAGATCTTGATTCCGTAATTCTATCAGGAACCTTCGCAACGTATCTTAAAGCTGAGAACATTTTAAATATTGGTCTGGTTCCGGATATTCCACCGGAAAAGATAAAAATGGTCGGCAATGCCGCTCATGTTGGGGCAATACGAACACTTCTGAATCATCAGGAAATGATGATGACCGAGGAGCTTTATAAGAAAATTGGGCATATAGAGCTTGGTGGGAGCGCTACATTTTCAAACTATTTCATGAATAGCCTCTATTTAGAAAAATTAAGTTAATCAAAAGTTGAGAAAAGACTGAAAACGACTTAAATTATTGTCTCAGAAGAGTTATAATTATTAGAGAATAAATGGACAATGTACCCAGAGAACATTTTGTAATAAGGAGAGGAACAAAGGAATGGAGAATAAATTCAAAGAATCGTTACTCGACAAGAATACGTTATCTGTGACATGGGAACTGGTTCCAGGAAGAGGCGCTAACGAAAAGGCTCAACAAACTGCCATTGCCTCGGCAGAACAGGCTGCAAAGGGTGGAAGGGTGCACGCGCTTACCATCACGGATAATCCAGGAGGAAATCCGGCAATCTTAGCTGACTATTTGGGAATGGAAATCATCAAGTTGGGAATTGAGCCACTGGTACACTTTACCTGTAAGGACAAGAACCGTAACCAGATGGAGAGTCAATTATATGCACTCGACCGTGCAAAAGTTCGAAATCTCTTAGTCATGACCGGGGACTATACTTATTCCGGATTCAAGGGACGTCCTAAGCCGGTTTTTGACCTAGATCCCTCGAATACACTACAACTTATCACAGAGATGAATAAAGGCTTAGAAGTACCGGGTATGAAGGGGCCAACCTATCACGCTCCCAGTGACTTTTTTGCCGGCGCGGCTGTTTCTCCATTTAAGTCTACAGAGGCTGAGCTGATGATTCAGTATTATAAAATGAAAAAGAAAATCCAAGGCGGGGCACAATTTATTGTTACTCAGCTGGGTTATGATGCTCGCAAGTGTCATGAAGTCCTTCAATTTTTAAAGGTAAACAACCTGGATGTTCCGGTTGTGGGAAATATTTATGTTCTCCCCTACGGAGCGGCCAATGTTATGAATCAAAATAAATTACCGGGCTGCGTCGTAACAGACAAACTCTTGGCCGAACTGAATACTGAAAAGACTGCTGAGGATAAAGGTGTCGGGCAACGTATGCTTAGAGCTGCTAAAATGTATGCCTTTATGAAGGGAATGGGCTTTGCCGGAGTCCACATTGGCGGGCACAATCTTAAATACGAACAAGTTGAATACATCATTGATAAAGGTGAGGAACTCAGCCCTAATTGGCAGGATTATATTAAGGAATTTGATTATCCTCAAAACAATGGTTTCTATTATTTTGAAAAAGACGAGAAGACGGGACTAAACACAGATCGTCCCACAAATCGTGCTAATCGCCCCTTAGATGCGCCTGCGGGAGCAATGAACTCAATGATGAGAGGGATGCACAGTCTCATGTTCACCCCAAATAAAAAGCTTTTCCCAGTATTGCGCAGCATGTATCATGCTGCAGAAGGTAAGAAGAAAGCCGAAAAGAGACTTCACGCCGTTGAACATATTGCCAAAGTTGTCATGCTTGACTGTAAGGATTGCGGCGATTGTGCTATATTAGACATAGGGTATCTATGCCCAATGTCTCAATGTCCAAAAAATCAACGTAACGGAGCTTGCGGTGGAAGCTTGGATGGCTGGTGTGAAGTTTTCCCTAAAGAAAAGAAATGTGTTTGGGTCAGAGCTTATGCCAGACTGAAGAAATACGGGGAAGAAGCAACCTTAGACGTTCCACCAGTCCCCCCGGCTAACTGGGATTTATATCAGACTTCTTCATGGTCTAATTTCTACTTAGGAAAAGACCACTCAGCACCTATCTTAGGTATTAAACGCCCGGAAAGCAAAATCAAGAAGTAGTCCATTGAACAATACATGAAGGAATTCATAGTTGGAGGTGCATATTCATGGCAACAGGAGTTATCAAGGCCGGAGCATGTGGTTTTACCATCAATGTTAAAGCTACTAGTGGTGATAATCATAAAGTAAAACTTGAAATCACTAGTGATTGTCCGAATTACCAAAAAATCGCGGCAGAACTTGACGAAGTAGATGCCTTCCAAGAGATTTTTCAAAAACTCCACACTGGGAAAGTGTACGAAGCATTTGCAAAGCACAGCCCCCATCCCAGCTGTCCAGGATTATCTGGGATGATGAAATCTGTCGAGGTGGCAGCAGGTTTGGCTCTGCCTCAGAATGCAAGTATCACAGTAACTAAAGAGTAGTAAATAATAATGTGAGGCCCATAGTTGATTGAAAATCAACTATGGGCCTTTTTTATTTTCGACGATCTTTGAGTAGGCATGGAATACTATAGAATTAACCCGAAATTTTCTATGGTTATTTCCTTACTGAAAGTTTCAATCGGAGGGTTATCTCTATTGATTTCCGCAATCATGTTTTTTACGGTTTCAGAATATTGCAGGATAAAGTTGTGGAGTCCGGAATTAGTAACACCCGTTTCTAAGGTGAGTTTGCTATTTAAGTAGATATTCAGGTGGTATTCCTCGCTAGAAAAGTAGTCATCAAATCTATCTTCCAGTATTGGAGGTCCAAAGATGGCAGCTTCTCGGCAAATATATAGTCGGCATACCGGAGGTAAGGCATCCTTTGGCAAAATACAACCCAAGTCGCTGGCGAAGGGGCAATGATTCAAGCCAACTTTCATTTCTACCATAATACCGTTAAAGCCCTTTATAATAGAACCTTTTTCTAAGATGAGCTTATAAATATCCGGGTAATGCAGATAGATAAAAGCTAAATCAAAAAGACAAAATTCCGGTTCATAGGAACAGCAGCCTATTTTTTTACCTTCATTTGTATTTCTGCAGCAAACTGAACAGAGATTTGTACAGATACTGGGACGCAGGGGGTCGTTAATAATTTGAAATTCAGCTAACATAAGTGAGTGATTGCTCCTTCGTCTTTTTCTTGCGTATAAAGTTATTAATTTGTAATTATGTACACTAAAACAGACTGACTGTGACTGGAAAAATGGATAATTCGTACTTTGATGAAATATAAGTTCCTTCTCCATAACTGGTTCAATTTGAAGTTTAGCCTCCCTATTGTGGCGGAGAAGGTGGATGAGAGACGTGTTAATCCTAAAAGAGTTCAAAAGTTGAGTAAAAAGCAGGTTTCCAATAATGGTGTTGGAACAAAAGCTCAGCAGGCACTTAAACTTCAACACGAAGAGGCTAAACTTGAGCGACGTCGAAACAACAGGGAAAAATGGAAAGTCGAAGAACAGATGAAATTTAAGCTTCGACAAAAAAAAAAAAGAAAAGAAAAGCACAAAGGTAGATAATTTATTATTTAAAAGGCAACTCGCAAATGCAGTTGCCTTTATTTTATAACACCTTAAATACTCCTTGTCCATAATATTAAGTATGTTATCGGTTTCCTTAGAGACAATGTAAAGGATGGAGAATCATAGGGTTGAGGGAACGGAATCAAAGTAATCTCAAAGGCATTGGGATTTTAACCGATGCCTTTGAACATTATTTTATTCAATTTGACCTAAATATTGATCATGGTAAGTTGGAATTTATAGAACCCTTGCATTGATGGAATTGAGTGATTTTTCTAAATTAATATTGTAGAAATATTCCAAATTTTATATAATGAAGATAATTATACTTGTTTTGAGATATATCCGTCATGATTTTTGAATAAATGTCATGGCATAGGTAGATTTAAGAAATCTTATTGAGCCATTGGCATTATGTTTTCTAGGACAAAAAAGATGAGTTAGCTAATTACATAAAAATGAGGAGGGAAAAACATGAATACTTCATATCTTTCCTTGGAAGGAAAAGTTGCCCTAGTAACCGGAGGGAGCAGAGGTATCGGCAAAGCTATTGCCTTAACTTTGGCCGACGCAGGCGCTGATGTGGTGGTTAGCAGCCGTAAACTTGAAGATTTGAAATTAGTGGCCAATGAAATCCGCGGAATGGGTAGACGAGCGCTGGCAGTAACAGCTCATGGTCGTGAAAGTGAAGATATTCGTAATCTAGTAGAAACCATTAAGAATGAGTTTGGCAGGATTGACATTTTGGTGAATAATGCGGCAACTAATCCAGCCATGGGCCCTATTGTGGATATGGAAGAAAGGATGTATGATCAAATCATGGATACGAATCTTAAAGGTTATACCCTCCTTAGCCAGTTAGCGGCAAAATGTATGATTAGCCATAGTGGGGGGGCCATCGTGAATATTGCTTCCATTCTTGGGGTAACTCCTGGGTACGGGTTGGGATTATACAGTATCAGCAAGGCTGCAATTATCATGCTGACAAAGTCTATGGCTAAGGAGCTGGGAGAACATAATATTCGAGTTAATGGAATCGCTCCGGGATATGTTCAAACCACTTTCAGTAAGGCGTTATGGAGTAATGAAGCAATGATGAAGGAGAAACTTAAGGATATCCCCTTGAAAAGAATCGCTCAGCCAGAAGAAGTGGGCAGAACAGTTCTTTATTTGGTCTCTGAAGCGTCTGCGTATGTGACAGGCCAAACCATCATCATGGATGGTGGAGCGTCTATTTAGCTAGGATCTTACATAAAAAAAATATAGGTGGTGTCAGTGTGATTAACCAGATTATTAACAAACAGCATCAAGAAATTAAGCAGATTATTAGAGAATTAAGAGAGGATATCTATGAAGAAAGTGAAGTTTCCGCAAATTCTTTATGGATTGCCCTTAAGATTGGAACCTTAAACGGTATTATGCAGATGCACCTTAAATATGAGGACGATTACTTATACCCTGCATTGTTAAATGATAAAGAGAATGAAAAGCTAAGTGATATTGTAAGTAAATTCGTTGAGGAAATGGGAGATCTCGCCCAAGTATTCAAGGATTATCAGCAAAAATATCTAAGACACCCGGAAGATATTAAACAAAATACTAAAGAGTTTGTCAACGATACAAAACAGATTTTAGACGCCATAGCTGTTCGTGTAGATTGTGAGGAAGAAGAACTGTTTAAAACTATTATGTAGTAGGATTGAACGAAGGAGTAAATCCTGAGAAATCCTATCCTTATATTTGATTGTGAAGATTATTATCAGAACGGATGGTCGTATAGAGTAAATTAGGGGCTGTACTATGAAGTACAGCCCCTAATTAAGCATTTAATATATAATGATGTTTTTAGTTGGAGTAAAGGCCCTATTAGAGCATAAATAGCATTTCAGCATAAGTGGGGAGAGGCCAGAGTTCAGCATCAACAAGTGTCTCCAGTTTATCTCCGTCAACTCTTAGTGCTCCCATAGCTTTAAAGACAACATCTCGATAATATACTGCTTGCTCATAGGCTTCGGACATATTTGTTGCTTCTAAAGTAACGCTTTCAAGTGTGCTCAAATTGGAATTAAAGGATACTAAGGTTGAGCATAGTCCAATGAGGAGGTTTTCTTGGACAGAGACATCGACAGCACTGGAAGCAGCTTTAATTGCATTAATTGAATTTGCCAGTTCTGTGGAATATTTGACGGCAGCAGGAATGATCTTATGTTTAGCCATATCAATCATTGTCAGTGCCTCAATGTTAATCTGTTTTGAATACTGCTCTAAGTTGATTTCATAACGTGATTCTAATTCAGTTTTATTTAATACTTCGTGTTTTCCGTATAATTCAATGGTAGATTCACGAAGTAAAACCAGTGCGGCATCAACGGTAGAGGTAATATTAGGAAGACCGCGTTTAGCTGCTTCTGCTACCCACTCTTCAGAATAGCCGTTGCCATCAAAGAGGATCCGACTATGATTCATGGCAGTTTCCTTAAGAAGTTGCTGTAAAGTTTGATCAAAGTTCTCAGCATTTTCTAAGCGATCTGCAAATTGCGAGAAGACTTCAGCAAAGATTGTATTGAGTACTACGTTAGGTCCGGAAATAGATTGAGAAGATGCTACCATTCTGAATTCGAATTTATTACCAGTGAAGGCGAAGGGGGAAGTGCGGTTTCGGTCAGTTGAGTCTTTCTTGAAGGCAGGCAGTGTGCTTACACCGCTGGCTAATTTCTCCCCTTGAAGGGATCTTGTTACTCCACCATTTTGCAGCTGTTTGAAGATATCAGAAAGCTGGTCGCCGAGGAAAATCGAAATGATAGCAGGAGGTGCCTCATTTGCTCCGAGACGGTGGTCATTTCCGGGGGTAGCAGCGGATAATCTAAGTAGTTCCGCATAATCATCAACAGCTTTAATAATGGCACATAAGAATGTGAGGAACTGGAGGTTTTCATGAGGGGTATTGCCGGGTTCTAAGAGATTAAGTCCATCGTTTGTGGACATTGACCAGTTGTTATGCTTTCCGGATCCGTTAACACCTGCAAAGGGTTTTTCGTGAAGCAAACAAACCATATCATGACGCAAGGCAATTTTTTTCATAGTGTCCATAACAAGCTGGTTGTGGTCAGTGGCAATATTTGTTGTGCCAAAGATGGGAGCTAACTCAAATTGTCCGGGAGCCACTTCATTATGTTGAGTTTTCGCCAGAACGCCCAGCTTCCACAATTCAACATTGATATCATGCATAAATGCTGCTACTCGAGTTTTTAAACTTCCAAAGTAGTGGTCTTCAAGTTCTTGACCTTTTGCTGACATGGCTCCGAATAAAGTCCGTCCGGTAAGCATGAGGTCCATACGTTGATCAAAGAATTTCTTGTCTACGAGGAAATATTCTTGCTCAGCACCTACGGTACTGGTGACATTTGTCGATGTAGTATTGCCAAAAAGTTTCAGTATACGCAAAGCTTGCTTGGAGAGGGCTTGCATCGAACGTAAGAGAGGAGTCTTTTTGTCCAGAGCTTCCCCTGTATAAGAGCAAAAAGCTGTAGGGATACATAACGTCAAGACATCCCCATCTTCTTTAAGAAAAGCTGGAGAAGTACAGTCCCAAGCAGTATAGCCTCTTGCTTCGAAAGTTGCACGAATTCCTCCGCTTGGGAATGAGGACGCATCAGGTTCACCTTTTATTAATTCTTTACCGGAAAACTCCATAACAACTCGGCCATCATTGGTTGGGGAGATGAAGGAATCATGTTTTTCCGCAGTGATGCCAGTCATTGGTTGAAACCAATGGGTAAAGTGGGTTGCTCCTTTTTCAATGGCCCAATCCTTCATACTATTGGCCACGACTTCAGCTACCTCAGGGTCAAGAGGAAGTCCCTCTACAATTGTTTTGCGCAAAGATTTGTAAGTAGCTTTTGGTAGACGCTCTCTCATCACCGCGTCATTAAAGACGTTTTCCCCAAAAATATCCATTGATTATTGCCTCCTTTTAAGTTTAGCTTTTTTTGTAAAAAAACAAAAAAACGCTCCCCTAAAGATTATACAATAAATCTTCAAAGAGCGTCATTGCTCCATTTGAATCTGGTATAAACTTAACATTTTATTCACCTGTTGACAAGAGAAAATTTTGTATGTATACAGTATAAAATTTGAAAGGAATTAGCGGTATTAATTAGAAGGTATTTTAATAGAATTGACGAATTATATGTATATTCTGACATATCGAGGAGGAGTAGTATTTGAAAAGGCCCCATTTGAAACTGGGAACAAAAATTGCTATTCTCTCCTTTAGCTTAGTTTTAATATCTGTGCTTATAGCAGGTGTAGTTATTGTTAATCGTATTACGGGTAAGATAGAACAAGAGATAGGCAATAGAGCTATGGCAATTGCGCGCACAGTGGCACAATTAAAGGATGTTTAGGAAAATCTCAATAACCAAGAAGGCCGGAATTCTGGTGCCCACAATTAGCGATATTGTGGGGGCCTTAAGAATCCAGCTTTATGCTTCATTAATAGTAGGGTTGGTACTAGGAATTGTGGGTTCATTTTATCTATCCAGAAACATTAAGAAAAATATGTTTTCTCTAGAACCGGATGAGATTGCCAGGATACTTGAAGAACGCGTGGTTCAAATATTCGGCGGGGAATAAATAATAAGTCATCTCACTATTGCCAATTATTATATTGATTGATTAGGTTTATTTGAACAAAAAAAAATCTATTGTGTTAAAATCAGTAGAGGATTTGGATACTAATTCAAAATTAGTAGATCCTATAAAAACAATAGTTAAGAGAATAGAAAGGAAGTATTAAATCACAATGCATGCTACCCTCGCATTAATCATTTTTTGTCTGACTTATGCATTAATTATTTCGGAGAAAGTTCATCGTACGGTTGTCGCTCTACTTGGGGGTATGATTCTAGTAGCCGCGGGAGTCTTAGCTCAGGAAAATGCCATCGAACATATTGATTGGAATACTTTGGGTTTACTGGTTGGGATGATGATAGTAGTAGGAATCACTAGGAGAACTGGGGTTTTTCAGTACCTTGGTTTACTGGCAGTTCGGTTTGCCAAGGGAGAACCTATTCGGATATTAATCGCTTTAGCCACAGTTACAGCTTTACTATCAGCTCTATTAGACAATGTAACAACTGTCTTACTGATTGTACCCATAACCTTTACAATTTGCGATAAACTAAATCTAAACCCTATGCCTTTTCTTGTCAGTCAAATCTTTGCCAGTAATATTGGTGGAACATCAACTCTAATCGGAGATCCCCCTAATATTATGATTGGCAGTCAGACTCATCTTGGCTTTGTAGATTTTGCCGTCAATCTAATTCCGGTGGTTTTTATGATTTTCGTTGCAACAATGGGTGTTTTTTATCTATTGTACAAGCGAAAGCTTAATGTCAATGAGGATCTTAAAAAGAGTTTGATTGAGTTAAATCCAATTGATCAAATTAAAGATTATGGACTGTTAAAGAAGTGTTTGGTCATTCTGTTTTTAATACTTGGCGGATTTATTCTACATCAATCTCTGCACATGGAATCTGCAACGGTAGCGCTAACTGGGGCGGCACTACTGATGTTTATAACTAAAGAAGAACCAGAAGAAGTTTTGCTAAGTGTAGAGTGGCCCACGATTTTCTTCTTTATTGGTCTCTTTATCCTAGTTGGAGGTTTAGTAGAAACGGGATGGATTAATAGCTTAGCTCAATGGGCATTTAATGTAACTGAGGGGAATTTTGAACTTACTGCCATGTTGATTTTATGGCTGTCAGCCATTGCATCCGCTTTTGTTGATAATATACCTTTTACAGCAACGATGATTCCCTTGATTCACCAAATGGGAAATTTAGGTGGAATATCTCAGGAGGGACTTGAGCCGCTGTGGTGGGCATTGTCGTTAGGGGCCTGTCTTGGAGGTAATGGAACCCTGATTGGGGCATCTGCCAATGTCATTGTTGCAGGGTTAGCTGAAAAGAATGGTATTCCCATTAAATTCATACCATTTATGAAATTGGCTCTACCCCTGATGCTTTTGTCTATCGTTATTTCTTCGATCTACCTATTAGTTTTTTATCTATAAAGTTAATAAAATATGGGGCTGTTGCAAAACAGCTTTGGAAAATGATCTGCACAAAAAATCAGCCCGAGAGGACGCTTATTGAAGCCTTTGGGGCTGATTTGCTTTTGGCAATTCCCTTAAGGGTGAGATCCTTCTCCTCTGCTTGAAGTAAGAATCTTACTCGCGTAAGATTCTTCTTGTTTCATATTTATAATTAGTCCCACTACTTTATATAGTAAAACTTCTAATTAATTATTTAAAAATTCTAAAAAATATAAAGAATTGTGGCAGGAGTAAATAGATCAAGAGCGAATCCTTTTTAAGGATATAGCATGTACAAGTATCGTTAAATATGGGAGGAAAACTTATGGCTCTTAAAGTAAAAGTGGGTATTGTTGGTATGGGCCAGGGGGGGGCATCCATTTATAAAACGTTACGTAGCATAGAACATATTGAGATAGCCGTCGTATGTGATTGTTCTGAAACTGCCCAGGGTATGCAGCTTGCTAGATTGGATAGAGTAAAAACTCTTTCATCCCTGGATGACTTATTCAAAATCACAAATTTGGACGTAATTATTGAAGCAACTGGGCTTGAGTATGTTCGGGAACAAATAAATCATTATAAAGAAAACTCCTGCGTAGTAATAGAAGCCCAGGGTGCAAATCTGATGATGCACCTTATTGAAGAGAAAGAGAAGTTGGCGGATATTAAGCGTTTAAAAGGGGAACTTGATGCCATCCTGAACTCTGTCCAGGAAGCTATTGAAGTAGCCAGTATCGATGGCAATATCAAATACGTTAATCCATCATTTAGTCGCGTAACGGCAATTCCTGCCGGCCAGCGAATTGGCAATAATATTTTTGAGGTTTCTCCAAATGGTGCTCTTGCCCGTTCTCTTCGAACCCATGAAGCCGTATTTGCCCATCGTGCAGTTGTTGGAGGTGCCGATGTAGAGGTTGTAGCTAATGCATCACCTATTGTCGTTGAAGGAAAAATGGAAGGCGCTGTTGTAGTTTTTCAACCTTTGACGGATATTTACAAGTTAATGGAACAATTAAAAGCATCAAACCGAGTCATTGACGATTTACAGACCCGAATCAATCAGATATCCACCAGTTCATACACCTTTGATGACATAATCGGAAGCCACCCGGAATTTGAAAGTGCTTTGGATTTGGCTCGCAAGGCAGCTAAAAGCAATTCGACAATACTAATTACCGGGGAATCAGGTACAGGAAAAGAGCTATTTGCACATGCGATTCACGCCTCAAGCCTTCGCCTCGATAAGCCATTTATTAAGGTCAACTGTGCTGCTATCCCGGAGACTCTGCTCGAAAGTGAATTTTTTGGACATGAAAAGGGGGCATTTACGGGGGCTTTAAAAACTAAGCTTGGCAAGATGGAGTTGGCAAATGGAGGCACAATCTTCTTAGATGAGATTGGAGATATGAACCTTCATCTGCAGGCTAAGTTATTAAGAGTGTTACAAGAAATGGAGTTTGAAAGAGTTGGAGGGTCACAGACAATTAAAGTGGATGTACGAGTCATTGCAGCTACTAATCGAAATTTACTGCAAATGGCCAAACAAGGAGATTTTCGAGAAGATCTCTTTTACCGACTCAATGTTGTTGAATTAGGCTTGCCGTCACTCCGAAATCACAAGGAAGACATTCCGGCATATGTGCATTCTCTTATAGCCAAGTTTAATCGGAAATTTGGAAAACACGTTAAGGGATTAACTACTAAAGCAGAAGAATTGTTAATGCAATATGAATGGCCGGGTAATATTCGCGAACTGCAGAATGTCATGGAAAGGGCAATGGTAACAGTTGATGAAGAAATAATCACCCACAAACAATTTCTCAATCTTGTAGAGTTTCCGCAAACCATACATCATGGGCAGATAATCGATGAGATTATGCCTATTGAGCAAATGGAGAAGCACCTTATAAATATGGCCATAGAACGTTATGGGAATGCAGTAGAAGGGAAGAAGCAAGCTGCTAAAGCTTTAGGGATCTCTCTTGCAACACTCTATAATAAACTCAAGACAATGGGTTGATACAGAAAGGGATTGATTAGGAAAAGATAAATTCCAACTATTAGAAGGGGAAAGCTTCTAAATTCTAGAAATTATAATCTGACATGTATAATAAAGTAGTCATATAAATATTTAGTTCTAGGTAAAGAATAAAACCCCCAATTACCTTTGGGTTGAATCCTAGACTACAAGCGGAGTAAAATTTTTTTGTATAAAAAATCAGAAAAGTTAAGCAATTCTAATATATTGGCATAGAGATTGCTATCTACAAGATATGCTAGTGTATTTAGCAATACCATAAATGGAGGGTAGATTCAAGATTCGGTGCGTAAATAGAGGCATATGTAAAAATTAGATTTGGAAGAGAGGATGGAGTTAATGAGTATAGCACAAGCTTCTAATCATCACTTTTTAATTCGAAGGGTTCATTCATTATTGGGTTTGGTTCCTATAGGATTTTTTCTAACGTTTCATCTGTTCCTTAATTTAACAGCTCTGGGGGGCGCAAAACAGTATGATTTAGTTATAAATACAATGCAAAGTTTCCCGGGAATTTTTATTGTCGAGTTGATTGTCATATTTATACCTATTGCAGCCCATGCAATTTATGGTACATGGGTGGTTTATACTGGTCAAACCAATGTTTTGCGCTATAAATATGCCAGAAACTGGCTCTATCTGATTCAGAGGATTTCTGGTCTTTATACCTTTGTCTTTGTCGTTACCCATGTCTACCTTTTGCGATTTGGGGAGGCGAATTTTGCCACTCTTTCCGAATTTATGAGTCAACCTTGGGGATTAAGCTTTTATGTTTTAGGCGTATTATTGGCAATCTTTCATTTTACCAACGGTTTATGGGCTTTTGCAATTACTTGGGGATTAACTGTCGGGCCGCATTCTCAGAGAGTATGGTTATATACCTTAGGAGTTATATTTGTACTCATGTCAGTGATAGGTATGTCAGATATCTATGCATTTTTGAAATAATGACTGTGTAATTAAAGCGGCAGATAGACTTATAGGGAGTGGAGGGTTAGTTGATGAGCAAAGTCATCGTTGTTGGAGGCGGACTGGCGGGACTTATGGCTACGATTAAAATGGCTGAAGCGGGTACAAAAGTTGATCTGTTTTCACTAGTACCTGTCAAGCGTTCACACTCCGTTTGCGCCCAAGGGGGAATTAACGGAGCTGTCAATACTAAAGGAGAAGGGGATTCAACCTGGAATCACTTTGACGATTCTATCTACGGAGGAGATTTTCTTGCTAATCAACCTCCGGTAAAGGCTATGTGTGATGAAGCACCGGGAATTATTCATTTGATGGATAGGATGGGAGTCATGTTTAGCCGAACCTCTGAAGGACTTCTGGATTTTCGTCGTTTTGGAGGAACAAAGTTTTGTCGAACTGCTTTTGCAGGGGCTACCACTGGTCAACAGCTGCTTTATGCGCTTGATGAGCAAGTTCGACGCTATGAGGTAGAAGGATTAGTTCAAAAATATGAGCATTGGGAATTATTATCTATAGTAATTGATGAGGGAGTATGCCAGGGAATTGTTGCGCAAAATCTCCGTGACATGAGCAATAAGTCCTTTCCGGCAGACGCTGTAATTGTGGCTACCGGGGGGCCGGGGGCAGTATTCGGTAAAAGTACAAATTCTACAATTTGTACAGGAAGTGCAGTGTCAGCTTTATATCAACAAGGGGTAAAATACGCAAACGGTGAGTTTATCCAAATTCACCCAACTGCTATTCCTGGAGACGATAAGCTTAGACTAATGTCTGAATCAGCTCGAGGAGAAGGCGGACGAGTGTGGACATATAAAGATGGGAAGGCATGGTATTTCTTGGAGGAAATGTATCCTGCTTATGGAAACCTGGTTCCGAGAGATATTGCCACTCGCGCAATTTATGAAGTGGTATTTGACAAAGGACTAGGTATCAATGGTGAAAACATGGTTTATTTAGATCTTTCACACATTGATCCAAACATATTGCAGATTAAATTAGGAGGAATCTTAGAGATCTATGAAAAGTTCGTCGGAGATGATCCTAAAAAGGTTCCTATGAGGATTTTTCCAGCAGTACACTACTCTATGGGTGGACTTTGGGTGGACTATGATCAAATGACGAATATTCCGGGACTTTTTGCAGCTGGGGAATGTGAATATCAGTATCATGGGGCAAATCGTTTGGGAGCAAATTCTCTGCTCTCCGCTATCTATGGGGGGATGGTTGCTGGCCCGAAGGCTATGGAGTATATAAAGAAAACTAAAAGGTTGTCTCCCAGTGGCAATGAGCAAGCATTTCTAAATGAAAAGAAACGCCAAGACGCTCAATGGGCAAGTATCCTAGCTATGAAAGGATCAGAAAACCCATTTCTCATACACAAAGAGCTAGGAGATATTATGACTCAAAATGTTACAGTTGTACGTTATAACGATAAGTTAGCTGAAACCGATCTGGTAATCCAAGGGTTGATGAAACGCTGGCGAGATATCGGCAGAAGTGACGATGTTGAATGGGGAACCCAAGAAGGGACGTTTATTCGTCAACTATGGAACATGTTGGAACTAGCCAGGGTGATTACTTTAGGAGCCTTAAATCGTAATGAAAGCAGAGGTGCCCATTATAAGCCGGATTACCCAGAACGTGATGACCAGAATTGGTTAAAGACTACTATAGCAACGTGGACACCGTCAGGCCCAGAACTAAGTTACGAACCTGTAGATGTGTCATTGATTCCGTTACGTGCTCGTCGCTATGACGTTGACAAATAGGAGGGTTTAAGATGGCTGAGCAAAAAACAATCCGATTGAAAATCCGCCGCCAAGACGGTCCTAATAAGTCTTTTCGCTGGGAAGAGTTTGAAATACCTTATCGAGAAAAGCTAAATGTTATCTCTTGCTTAATGGAGATACAGAAAAATCCTATTACTGCAGCAGGTGTGAAGACAACTCCTGTGGTCTGGGAATGTAACTGCCTAGAGGAAGTGTGTGGGGCCTGCACAATGAATATTAATGGGCAAGGAAAGCAGGCATGTTCAGCTTTGATCGACCAACTTGAACAGCCAATAGTCCTTGAGCCATTAACAAAATTCCCTATTGTTCGAGACTTGATGATTGATCGGCAAATCATGTTTGACCACCTAAAGACTGTTCATGCTTGGATACCAATTGATGGAACGTACAATTTGGGTTCCGGGCCAAGAATGGCTGAAGTTAAAAGACAATGGGCCTACGAATTGTCCAAATGTATGACTTGCGGATGTTGCATGGAGGCCTGCCCACAAGTAAACTCTCGTTCAAAATTTATTGGTCCATCAGCGATTTCACAAGTCCGACTATTTAATGCTCATCCAACCGGGGAAATGAACAAACATGAGAGGTTGTCAGCTTTGCTTAATGAGGGGGGAATCGCAGATTGTGGCAATTCTCAAAACTGTGTTCGTGCCTGTCCTAAGGAGATACCACTGACAACCAGCTTGGCAGATTTGAATCGGGAAGCAAATAAATTTGCCATAAACCGATGGTTGAGAAAATAAAATATTTGAAAAATTGTGAATTTATTTATATAATATGAATAGGATAGTATAAAAATGTAAGGTTCGATCAATTATAAGTAAAATGTACAAATTCAGGAAAAAGGAGATTCGAGTCTATGAAAACTCAACGGGAAGAAGCCTTGGCTCATCAGAATGATACGGTTTCATCACCTATTAGGTCTAATACCTTAGCCAATGATGAAGAGCTCAAAGTGCATCAGTTTACTCCGAGTTTATTTGGTCCATGTTGCACTGAAGGGTGTCAATATTGTCGTCCAAACTGTCACGAACAGAATGATAGCTCGAACTTCTTTTGACTGAGTTTTTAGGAGAGAATAGGTTGAACAGTAATGTTTTGGGGATTAGCTAGGCTAGTCCCTTTTGCGTTTGGTATTTTTTGGTTATATTTTTTATCGAAAGATTATCACAGCAAGATATTTTAATTTAAAAACTGGCCGTAAAAATTTCCTGTATAAGTCAGGCAATTACAATATGACTTCAACAACAGATACAAAGACAGGATAAAGCCAGGAAATTCATGTGATGATTTTTTGCACCAGAGATACCCTTTCGTTATAATAGGAGGGAATACATGGTGCATTCTTGAAAGGTGTACTATATTAGCATTGGAAGGGAAGCAAACAATGATTGAGATTGGGAAATATTATAAACTTAAGATTGCAAACTTTACATCCTTTGGAGCATATTTAGATGCAGGTACCGGCATTCGTCACGATAATATCCTGCTGCCGATCAAACAATTGCCGGAGGGAGCTAAGGAAGGTGATGAACTAGAGGTTTTTGTCTATCGTGACTCTGAAGAGCGATTAATTGCCACAACACGAAAGCCATTGGCTAAGTTAGGGGATTTAGCCTATCTTAGGGTTAATGCGAAAACGAAAATTGGAGCCTTCTTAAATTGGGGACTGGAAAGAGATTTGCTTTTGCCATTCCGTGAACAGAAATACCCTATCGAGGAAGGTAAAAGCTATTTAGTAAAAGTTTACTTAGACAAAAGTCAAAGACTAAGTGCAACAACTGAAATATATGAGTATCTGAAGTCTGATTCACCCTATCAAAAGAATGATAAGGTTGTCGGCACAGTCTACTCTGTGAACCCCGAGATCGGAGTTTTTGTTGCGGTAGATAATATATACATGGGACTGATTCCTCTTAATGAGTGTTTTATAGAGCTAAAGGAAGGGGATCAAGTTGAAGCGAGAGTAATCCGAGTCCGAGAGGATGGTAAACTTGATTTATCTCCCAGAGAACTTAAACATATCCAAATGGAATCGGATACAGTGAAGATTCTGCAGGGAATAAAGGATCATGATGGATTTTTGGCCCTAAATGACAAAAGCAGTCCCATAGAAATCCAGAGCCGACTGAACATGAGTAAAGCCGCCTTTAAACGGGCCGTAGGTAAACTACTTAAAGAAAACAAGGTGATTCAAACTGAGGGCGGTTTGAAAGAGAAATAACCATAAAGAAAAAATCTAAAAGGAATGTTAATTTGTTAATGTTTAGTTGACTGAGAGAAGTGAGGGTATGAAAATAATTGTGGATGCGGACGCCTGTCCCAAGTCAGTCTTACAGATTTGCATCAGGTTAGCCAGTCAACGTGCTATACCTGTTTGGACTGTAGCAAGTTTTAACCATAATATTGTCTCAGATCATCATATAGTCGTAGGAAACTCTTCACAAGAAGCAGATATCCGAGTAATAAATCTGGCCCAAGCAGGAGATATAGCTGTGACACAGGATTGGGGCCTAGCAGCAATGTTATTGGGAAAAGGGGTTAAGTGTTTAAATCCCATAGGCAAAGAGTTTAATCCGGCGACAATTGAATTTTTGCTTGAGGAGCGAGAGGCGAAAGCAAAATTTCGTAGAAGTGGGGGCAGAACTAAAGGGCCTAAAAAGAGAACGTCGGATAATGACCGTCAATTTGAAGATTGTCTAAAGCAATGCCTAGATAATTGCAATCTTTAGGACTTAGATGGTTTTGCATGAATAAATAGCAAAAAGACTTTGCACTTTTGCCAAATTTTGATTAAACTATGAGGTAGAGGCTCGAATTGACGGGCCACCTACTTATTTCAATTTCATGGAGGTAAACAATGAGTACGGCAGTAGAAACTAAGGAATTCCAGACTGAGATTAGGCAATTGTTAGACATTGTTATTCATTCACTTTATACAGATCGGGAAATTTTCTTAAGAGAGCTGATATCTAATGCAGCTGATGCAATGGAGAAACTGCGTTACACCCAATTAACAGGGCCGGAGGTTAAAGACCAAGACGCAGCGTTAGAAGTTCACATTGATACAGACGATAATTCACATACACTTACCATTACCGATACAGGTATTGGAATGACTAAGGAAGAGTTGATTGGGAATTTAGGCACTATTGCCCATTCCGGTTCTAAAGAATTCATTAAACATTTAGCCGATAAAGGGGATAAAAAAGATCTTAATTTAATTGGTCAATTCGGCGTAGGTTTTTATTCAGCCTTCATGGTAGCGGAAAAAGTGACCATTACTACTCGCTCCTATCACCTGAATGGGGAAACCTTTATTTGGGAGTCTGACGGCGTAGGGAGTTATACAATTACTGAAGGGGAGGATCGTGTTCGAGGAACAAAAATGGTTCTCCATTTAAAAGAAGATGCCTACGAATTTGCCAAGGAAGAAACGATCCAGCGTGTCATTAAGCAATACTCTAGCTTTGTACCTTATCCGATTTTTGTTAACGGCACAAAAGTAAATACCGTAGATGCTCTTTGGACGAAGAATAAAAGCGAGATTGCAGACAATGACTACAATGAATTCTACAAATTCATTGCCAACGCTTTCGATGAACCACTCCTGCGTTTGCACTTTTCTTCAGATGCTCCCTTAAATATCAATACTCTGTTATTCGTTCCGAAGGAGAATTTAGAACAAATTGGTTTTGGTCGAACTGAACCAGGAGTTAGTCTATATTGCAAAAAAGTTCTCATTCAAGAAAAGTCCCCTCTTGTTTTGCCGGAATGGCTGCGCTTTTTGAGAGGGGTAATCGACAGTGAAGAGCTCCCTCTAAATATCTCTAGGGAAACTATGCAGGACAGTGCCTTAATCAGCAAACTAAACAAAGTAGTTACAAGCCGTTTCCTTAAATATCTCGATGGTCAAGCTAAGTCTGAGCCGGAGAAGTTTAAAGAATTCTGGGAAAAATTTAACTTCTTCATTAAAGAAGGAGCTGCCAATGATTACAATCACCAAAAAGATCTCATTAAGCTTTTGCGTTTTGAGTCTTCAAGCACCGAGGCCGGAGAGTTAGTATCTTTAGCGGATTATATTAGTCGCATGAAAGAAGATCAGTCAGCAATTTATTATGTCAATGGTCCTTCCCGTGAAGTTATCGAATCAGGTCCTTACTTAGAAGTGTTTAGAGACAAAGGGTTTGAGGTTTTATTTACTTACGCAGCCATTGACGATTATATTTTTGGGTCAATTAGGGAATATGAAGGCAAGAAACTTATTTCTGCCGATGAAGCTGATTTGAATTTAGGAGAGACAAACCAGCAGGAAAGAAGTGCCGATGCTCTGTCAGAAGAAGATGTTTTAGCTTTAACAAATTGGCTTAAAGAAGTCCTTGGAGATAAGGTTACAGATGTACGGGAATCAAAGCGTCTGGTGGACAGCCCGGCAGTTGTATTCAGTCCATTTGGTACAAACAGTATGCAGCGGATGATGCAGTTGGTCAATAAAGACTTCAATAAAGTGGGTCCAAGTGTCTTAGAAATAAACTCAGCTCACCCCATGATTAAACGACTAGATAATGCTCGTAGAAATGAAGATGCTTTTGCTAAAACTGCAGCTGAACAAATATTCGAAAACGCTCAAATAGCTGCAGGTCTAATCGTTGATCCACGCAACATGGTTAATCGTCTAAATGAAATTTTAGAACGTGCCTTAGGGTAGAATTTTAAATAGGGATTGCCTAGATGGATAAGAAAGAGCTATAATTATTCGTAGCTCTTTCTTGTTAATGATCGCAATACGATTATCTAATTGATCAATAGGAAATAAGAATTTTACAAGCCTAGTAAAATTCCTTAGACTGATAGTGATTATAAGAACAAATAACGTTATATTTCTGGTCACTCGCTCCTTATGGATGGATCATTGGAGATTTGCTCTGCAGGGAGAGGACACCATATTTTTTAATAGTAATGGTTAGTAGCTTAAGTGGGATAGCTGGGACTTTAACTATGTGAAAACGTTCTCAGGGGCAGGTCGATGTTGTATCTAGTCGTATTCAACATCGACTAAAATTGTGTTACAAAGACAATAAATGGTGCTACAACAAGGAGTGATCTTAATTTTGGATATAAAATTTAATGAAATCTTAAAGGAAAAGAAGTTCGACATCTCGAAACGTTGGTTAGAGGTAATATTGGCATCCTACCCCAATGATAAATCGGGGTTTTTAATGAACCAACAAGATAGGTTTGCGAACCCTATTGGTTACACCTTCTCAACTGGGATTGACGGTATCATAGAAGTGCTCGTCAAGGGGGAGGACTTTTCTGAAAGCATTTCTTTTCTTGAAGATATAATTAAAGTCAGGGCAATACAAGATTTTTCTCCCGCTAAAGCAATGGCTTTTATCTTCCAACTCAAAACCATTGTTCGAGAAGCGCTGGGCAAGGAAATTGGGCAGAACCAGATCTATATTTCTTTATTGGAGTTTGAGTCGAAAATTGATGATCTGGCCCTCACTGCCTTTGATATATATGTAAAATATCGTGAGCAGATCTATGAACTAAGGACAGACGAACTAAAGCGGATGACCTTTACCCTGCTAAAGAAAGCCAACCTAATGTCCGAGATCCCAGTTCAGGAATTTGAACACAAAGACCAAAAATAAAGGAAGGAGGTCGTAGAGTGAAAGTCTTGTATTCTTTCATCACAGTCATTGTACTCATTATAGTGGCCAGCATAGGAGCTAGTATTACAAATTTACATTATGTCTTTGGTATTATCATTCCTTATCTAGCCTTCATCATGTTTGTAGGTGGGTTCATTTACCGAGTCGTTAAGTGGGGGCAGTCACCGGTACCCTTCCGGATACCTACAACAATTGGACAGCAAAAATCACTTCCTTGGATTAAGCAAAATAAGATTGAAAATCCAACAAGCGCTTTTTATGTCGTTGTTAGAATGGCTATGGAAATTTTCTTTTTCCGATCGTTGTTCCGCAATACAAAGACTGAGTTAAGAGAAGGGAAAAATGGCCCGCATCTCGCCTACGGCTCGGCAAAATGGCTTTGGTTAGGTAGTTTGTTATTTCACTGGTCCTTCTTAATCATCCTGGTCAGACATTTAAGGCTCTTTTTAGAACCTATCCCTTCATTTGTAAAACTCCTTGAAAGTGTCGATGGTATGCTGCAAATAGGATTACCACAGCTGTACTTGACAGACATGTTTATCCTAGTGGCACTAACATTTTTATTTCTTAGGAGGGTATGTATTCCAAGAGTTAAATACATCTCGCTTCCAGCGGATTATTTTCCTCTGTTCATACTGATGAGCGTTGCTGTATCAGGGATTTTGATGCGTTACTTCTATAAGGTAGATCTTATTGCAGTCAAACAATTAGCAATTGGATTAGCTACTTTTCAACCTGTTCTTCCTACTGACATTGGACCGATGTTCTTTATTCACATCTTCATGGTAAGCATTCTGTTTGCTTATTTCCCAATGAGTAAGTTGATGCATATGGGCGGTATTTTCATGAGCCCAACGCGAAATATGATCAGCAACAACCGGATGGTTCGACACATCAATCCCTGGAACCCTGAAGTAGAAGTTCATACTTATGAACAGTATGAAGACGAGTTCAGGGAGAAAATGAAAAAAGCTGGTATACCGGTAGAAAAGGAGTGATCGTGGATGGCACCGAAAGTAAAACTTCCTAAACCGGGAGAACTATCGAAGATAGATTTTAAGCTTCCGGCAGCGGATTGGATGGATACACCAGTTGAGTTCAAGCCAGGGACCTTTTGTTGGGGATCAAAAGAAAAAGATTTGATGACATTAGGTTTACCGAACGCAAGATCTTGGCAGCCAACCGACGAAGACTGGAATGTACCAGAGGGCTGGGAAACTACTATCTTGGATGGAATTGCAGAACGACTAAGTAAGTACCGCTCCTTCAAAATTTTTATGGATATATGTGTAAGATGTGGTGCTTGCGCTGATAAATGTCACTTTTATATCGCTTCAGGCGATCCGAAGAACATGCCTGTTTTGAGGGCAGAACTGCTAAGATCTGTCTATAAACGGTATTTCACCAAATCAGGAAAATTCCTTGGTCGCTTAGCAGGAGCAAGAGACCTGGACATGAACGTACTCAAGGAATGGTGGTCCTACTTCTTCCAATGTACAGAATGTCGTCGCTGTTCCGTGTTCTGTCCATATGGTATTGACCAAGCAGAGGTTACCATTATTGGCCGGGAACTTCTGAATTTAGTCGGTTTAAACATCGATTGGATTTCTGGACCTGCTGCTGCCTGTTATATGAAGGGTAATCACCTTGGATTAGAGCCCCACGCAATTAAAGGGAACATTGAATCCATGGTCGATGATATTGAAGATATAACCGGTATCAGAGTAAATCCTACCTTCAATCGTAAAGGTGCCGAGATATTGTTTGTTACTCCATCAGGTGACCTGTTAGGAGAGCCTGGGGTTTATACCTGCATGGGTTATATGATGCTTTTCCATGAGTTGGGGCTGGATTATACTTGGAGCACCTATGCTTCCGAGGGTGGTAACTTTGGTTTCTTCACATCCAACGATACTGCGAAAAAACTCAATTACAAGATTTATGCTGAAGCAAAACGTCTAGGAGTTAAATATATCATTGGCGGAGAGTGCGGTCATATGTGGCGTGTTCTTAACCAATATATGGATACCTGGCATGGACCAGCTGACTTTCTAGAAGTTCCGGTTTCGCCTATTACCGGAACAGTCTTTGAAAATGCTAAATCTACAAAGATGATTCATATTTCCGAATTTACGGCAGATTTAATCAAACACAATAAGTTGAAACTTGACCCAAGCCGTAATGACAACCTGAAGGTAACCTTCCACGACTCATGTAACCCTTCAAGAGGTATGGGTTTGCTTGATGAACCAAGAGAAGTCATTAAAGCAGTATGTAACCACTTCTATGAAATGCCAGAAAACACTATTAGAGAAAAGACATTCTGTTGTGGAGCAGGTTCAGGGCTCAATGCTTCGGAAAATATGGAACAACGTATGAGAGGCGGATTCCCTCGAGCGAATGCTGTTAAGTATGTCAGAGAAAAGCACGGCGTTAACATGCTGGCCAACATTTGTGCAGTTGACCGGGCTCATCTGCCGGCACTGATGGACTACTGGAATCCTGGAGTAGGGGTTACCGGTGTGACCGAGTTGCTAGCCAATGCTTTAGTGATGAAAGGTGAAAAAGAAAGAGAAACCAACCTACGCTTTGAAGACTTGCCGGAAAAAGGGGGTAATGAGTAATGTATAAAGGCGGAAGAATTATTGCTTCACTCGTTATCTTTGTTGGGATTTTCACCATCCCCTTTTTCTACAACTTAGGAAAAGCTAATGCGGGACCTGAAATAGATGCCAAGCAGCTTGCAGATTTTCAAAGTATTGAGCCTAGTGTAAATATGATTGCTAATCACCCTCAAATGTTCAATCAATGGCGTGACGAATTAGTTCGGAATGGTAAGACAGTATATGTTAACAGTGAAGGAAAAGAGATTGACATCAGCATCGAGAATTTAGAGGGAGCAGATCCATCCGGTCAATTTTGTGTATCCTGCCATGATTATACTGCTGTAGAACCCACTTGTTGGGATTGCCATTCTGGTCCAGAGGGGGCAACGAAATGAGTGTAAATAGACGACAATTTCTAAAACGTGCGGCCGCTCTAACGGCTTTAGGTATTGGGGGCTCTTTCGCCTTAACTGGGATTCGCGGAAAAGTTGCAGATGCAGCATCCAAATCAGGCTTTAAAGAAACCGGCAAAGGACTTAAAGCCACACATTGGGCAATGGTTGTTGATATGAGCAAGTTTAAAACGAAAGCCGATATTGAGCGTGTGATCGAGTCATGTGACAAGATTCATAACATTCCTCACTTTGATAATCCTAAAGATGAAATTAAATGGATATGGGAAGATAATTTCGAGCATACATTTACAGGAGCTCAAAATCACCTATTATCAGAAGAATTTAAGGAATTGCCATTCATAGTAATGTGTAATCACTGTGAGCATCCGGCTTGTGTTAAAGCATGTCCTACCGGGGCAACCTTTAAAATGGACAATGGTATTGTGGAAATGGATTTCCACCGTTGTATTGGCTGCCGATTCTGCATGGGTGCATGTCCTTTTGGTGCCAGAAGCTTCAATTTCACGGATCCAAGACCATATATCAAAGAAATTACTCCTGACTTTCCAACTCGAACCATTGGAGTTGTCGAGAAGTGTACTTTCTGTGTTGAACGATTGGAAGAAGGGTTAATGCCTGCGTGTGTTGATGCTTCTAAAGGCGGCTTAATTTTCGGAGATTTGGATAATCCTAATTCAGAAGTCCGCAAAATTGTAAGTTCTAAATTTACCATACGGAGAAAACCCGAACTTGGTACTCAACCGAGTGTTTACTACCTTGTAGGAGGTGGAGACGATGTTTGAAAAAGCTCTGACAGGGAGTAAACGCTACTGGACTTGGATTTTTTTCCTGCTGGCAGTGATTGCTGTAGGTGTTTTAGCCTATTTTAGACAGTTCGATCAAGGTCTCGGACTTACTGGAATGAGCCGTGACGTATCCTGGGGATTATATATTGCCCAGTTTACATTCTTGGTAGGTGTTGCTGCATCAGCGGTTATGCTTGTTACACCTTATTATCTACACGATTTTAAACGGTTTGGGAAAATGGTTATCCTTGGAGAGTTCTTGGCCATTGGTGCCGTGATCATGTGTATCTTGTTCATCTTCGTTGACGTTGGACAGCCAATGAGGATTTTGAATGTTTTACTTTATCCTCAATTACATTCAGTTATGTTCTACGATATGTGTGTATTGTGCGGCTATCTGGCCATCAACCTAGTTGTAGGTTGGACTACTCTTGGTGCTGAAAAGAAGGGTACTCCGCCTCCTAAATGGGTTAAACCTATTATCTATCTGTCAATTCCTTGGGCTTTTAGTATCCACACCGTAACAGCCTTTTTATATGCCGGCCTTCCCGGAAGACATTTTTGGACAACAGCCATTATGGCTGCACGCTTTCTAGCTTCTGCATTTGCAGCGGGACCTGCGCTTCTTATTATTCTTGCTTTGATCGTTAGAAAGGTCAGCAAATTTGATCCGGATCCGGGTGTTGGAGCAATTCAGTCTCTTGTCAAGATTATTCGTTATGCTATGATCGCCAACGTATTCTTCTATATCTGCGAGGTGTTCACAGCATTTTACAGTAATTCCCCTGATGAAATGGCACCCTTTAAGTATGTTTTCGTTGGACTTGATGGGCATAATAGTCTAGTACCCTTTATGTGGATAGCAACGATTCTTGCGTTTGTTGGTATAGCATTGTTGATTTTCCCAACACGTACGAATCCGGTATTATTACCGATTGCTCTTTTATCAATTTTTACAGCCAACTGGATTGATAAAGGTATTGTGCTGATCTTAGCCGGCTTTGTTCCGAACTCTTTTGAACGAGTCACGGAATACTTTCCGACGATGAATGAGCTTGCCATCGTTGTTGGGATATATGCTATTGGGGCACTGATTGTAACAGTCCTTTATAAGGTTGCAATTTCAGTGCGTGAACAAAATATTTAATATTGTTTGGTTTTTGATAATTGTTTTGAGTTAGAATCAACTCAAACAATATCAAATTTTATATCACATAAGGAGGAATTTTAATTATGGCTCAACTAGTAGTAGGAGATGTAACTGTTGAACTGGACGAAGACGGTTTTCTTGAGGATTTTGCAGTATGGAATGAAGAAGTAGCTAAAGCACTTGCTGTCACAGAGGAAGTACCAGAACTTACAGAAGAACACTGGGCAATGATCAACTATCTCAGAGGTTATTTTGATCAATTCGGTGTTGCTCCAATGGTTCGTAAAATGGTTAAAGACACTGGCTACGACCAAAAGAAAATTTATGAACTGTTCCCAGCTGGCCCTGGAAAAGGCGCTTGTAAAATTGCTGGACTTCCAAAACCAACTGGTTGCGTATAAGCTATTTCTTATCATAGCTTAAATTAAGTAATATAAGTCGATCACGATAGTGATCGACTTATTTCATTATAGACTATGGTTTCATTGTATTTTTTATCGATAAACAAACGCTTGTACTAAATTCGCAGAATAAAACCCTGTTGTTAAGTTGTTGGTGATTTATCCCTATGTAGAATATACCGAAAATCACACTTTTTAGATAGGTAGATAAATCACACTGACTAATTGCAGGAGTTCTAGTGCAAAATGTAGAATGAAGTCATATTTGATGGGAGTGTTTAAAGTGAAATATCTTGAGTATGAAGCAAAAATCGTTTGCTCAACTTCCCTCGACCCCTGGCATAATCTTGCTTTAGAAGAGTATTTATTCAGGGAGATTAAACATAATCAAGTTTTTTTATATCTGTGGCAAAACCAGAATACTGTAGTCATTGGCAGAAACCAGAATGCCTGGAAAGAGTGTCGTTGCAATGAATTAGAACAAGCTGGCGGAAAGTTAGCACGTCGTCTTTCAGGTGGAGGTGCGGTCTATCATGACTTAGGGAATCTAAACTTCACCTTCATTATGGACAGAACCAAATATGATTTAGAAAAACAATTAAAAGTAATTTTAGAAGCTGTAAGGACATTTAATATTAATGCTCAATTCACAGGTCGTAATGACTTGACGGTAGAAGGGCGCAAGTTCTCTGGAAATGCTTTTTACTTTGAACGAGATAAAGCATATCATCATGGAACAATTTTGATTGACGTTGACGTAGCTAAACTCGCTGCTTACCTTCAAGTATCAAAAGAAAAGATAGTATCTAAGGGAGTGGACTCCGTTCAGGCCAGGGTAGGGAATTTAAATCTATTTAGTTCGGAAATATCCATTGAGTCAATGAAATCTGCTCTAATGAAAAGTTTCCAAGAGCTTTATGGCAAAGTTTCTGAACCTCCTATAATAGTGAGCGATACAACATTTCCTCTTGAAAATCTATATAAGAAATATTCATCATGGGATTGGCTTTACGGTAAAACACCTAATTTTGATATGGTTCTTTCAACTCGGTTTCCTTGGGGGGGAATAGAGTTGGGTTTAACATTAGCAAACGGATTGATCAAGGATGCTAAAATATATTCAGATGCAATGAATAGCCATTTAATAGACAGGATAGCCTTAACACTCCTAAAGTTACCTTTGCAAATAGACTTAATAGTAAATGCGATCAGAGGAATCAATGTTGACCAAGAGGATCAAGTGATAATTGATGATCTGATAAATTGGATTTTAAGTGGCGTGATCTAAGTAGGGGGGTAGACTTTATGGAACAACTTGAGTATCGTATTCTAGATGAGGAAAAAAACTATCCTGCACTTTATCATTTTGAAGCAATTCCAAAGGATGAAGTCATGGTTCGCTTTATTGCTGACTATTTAGTAAAGGATGGAGTTGTGTACGAAAAAACATCAAATGCAATTGAAGCACCATTATATATAATCTATGTAAAATTGACACAAGACGAAAAACCTTTGTTGAAGAGTCCTCCATCTAAGATGAGTTTAGGTTATATTGCTCTTGAGATACGGGAATTTAGTGAATATACTTCCGAATATCCTATTATAACAAATTTAGAATTTAATTCATTATCTGATCTTGCGCTGCTGGCCCAATGCAATTATTTTATGTTAGGTAATGAGGAGTGGGAAAAAACCTCATTTGAAGTTGATGAGGATCGACAAAGATATGTTCTCTATGCAATTAGAGTAAGTAAAGAAACATAGAGGGGAGAAAATAGGTGAACAAAAGTACTAAGTTAGTAAGTTTATTTCTCACGACAGCTCTGATATTTGGCACAACTGCCTGTGCTCCACAACAGCAAGTTGTCTACGACGATGAAGGAAATCCAATTACTATCGAAGAAGATGATGATGATGATAATGATGGCATTTTCGGTAGGGTCTTAGCTCCCTTAGGATTTTCGAAAAAGCATTCAGGTGCAGTCAAATCCCTAAAACCCTCTGGTATAACCAGTGGTGGTTCAAGTTATCCGAATTCCAGCGGTACTGGGGCCTCAAATAACTCAGGGATTTCCTCAGGAAGCAGTTCATCGAAGGCTTCAGGATCATCAGGATCCAGCGGTATTTCAAGTGGTTCACACGGGGGAATAGGCGGGGGTGGCTCAAGTGCCAGCTGACCTTTCCTATTCGAAGATCAGGGAACTGCTTTACACACCTCTGCGGGAAGTTTTTTCCTGGGATCGTATTGATGGGGTTGAGTATGGATTGGCTGGAATTCATTATATAAGCCCTGAATTTCGCCAGGAAATTGCCTGGGCAACTGAAGCATTAGGGAAAATTTTTGCAAAAACTGTCTATGCGGTTCAAACTGCAGATGATGCACTATTGATGGAATTAGGAATTCCCCAGGAAGCGATCCCTGCAGCTCGTGTTATAGTGAAACCTGATCTGGTGACAGCGATTGGTCGGTTTGATTTCATTAATACCTCTGAAGGATTGAAGATGATAGAGTTTAACTCTGATACACCAACAAGTGTTGTCGAAGCGTTCTTTGTTAATCATAAAGCAAGTGCATTTTTCGGCGCTCAAAGCCTAAATGAAGGGATGGAAGCTAATATCCGAGATGTTTTTGCAGAGATGCTTCAATCCTATAAAGAGCTTGGTTACGAAATAGATTCAATAGTGTTTAGTGCCTTGGGGTGGCACGATGAGGACAGAGATACTGTGAAATACTTAATGAAGCAATCAGGACTCACGGCAAAATTTGTTGCTCTTGAAGACTTGAGGATCTTTGATGATCGATTGTGTGCATTAATTAACGATCAGCTCTTACCCATTGACGTATGGTATCGGCTTCATGCTTTAGAGAAATTGGTTGAAGATAAGGATGAAGCGGATAATTATCCTACGGGAGCTCATGTTCTCGATCTTGTAGCTAGAGGAAAGCTGGCAATAATTAACCCTCCATCAGCTTTTGTCGCTCAATCAAAGGCTCTTCTTAGTCTCATTTGGAATTTACACGAAGCAGGCGAGTTTTTTACTCCTACAGAGCATCACATAATTGAAAAGTATATGCTTCCTACATACATGGAAAACCAGTTCCAAGATAAAGCTGCGTATGTTACCAAACCGATATTTGGGCGAGAAGGCGGAGCAGTTTGTTTATATGAATCAAACGGAGAGCTAGTTGAAAAAGACAATGATAGTTGTTATTGGGAACAGCCTATGGTCTTTCAGAAACGAGTCGAGATGGAAGAAGTTGAATGTAATACAGAGCATGGTCTGTTTAGAGGCAGATTGCTTTGGGGTTCCTTCTTAGTTGGAGGAAAAGCATCTGCAATAAGTGCGCGGATAGGTGGTAGAATAACAGGCAATTTAGCATGCTATTTACCTACCGGAGTAAAACAAGTTGAACGTTCTTACAGAGAATAACTGAAAAGGTGAGGTGGGAATATACATGTATTTAATGAATTTTTTAATGTATTTAGGTGTAACAATTCCCTTAATGATTATCTCGATGGCTCTTTTTTCCTTAACGACACCCTACAAAGAATTTAAAATCCTTGCTGATGGGGATGATTTGGATAACCTACGTAAAGTGTCAGCAGCAAAAGCAGTGGCCTTTGATCTTGGTGGTAAAGTATTAGGAACAGCAATATTGCTTGCCTCTGCCATTTACCACTCAATCGATCTCTGGGACATGGTTGTTTGGACAATGACCGGAACTATTTCTCTAATCATAGTGTATTGGTTGTTTGAACTATTAACGCCTGCAATAAAAGTGCGCCAGGAAATTCCTAATGGGAATATTGGAGTAGGTTTTTTCTCCTTTTGTTTAAGTGTTGCGACTGGGGTTTTGATGGCTTCATTAATAAGTTATTAGTGTTTTTATTTAAATAATTTATTTTTTTAAAAATCCATTAATAGCGCCATGTGATCATTACCAATGAGGATTCCAACGTCGGAATAAGTATGCCGACTGGAATCCTTATTTTGATTGTGGCTGAAATAAAGAAAAATAGTTTATAATTTGTTTATAGACTGTTTAGGGAAATTCAAGACCACTGGTTTACACTATAGGTAGGATCTACAAAATATAAGGAGTTGGCACGGATGAAATTCAAGAAGAAAACAGCAACGCTTGTAAGTTTTACAGTAGGAACTCTGTTGTTAGCCACAACAGCTTTGGCTGATATTACAAGTAAAAGCGGATACGAGGAACTAAAGTACTCCATTAAACTAACAGCAGAGCAAACCAGTGAGAAATATGACAGCTTCACTTTGGATTTTTCCATGGCTCTAAAGGATAACGGAAAAACGATCATGAATAATAACGAAGTAGGTAAGTTTGATAGAAAGAACAGTGCTTCTGAAAGCTTATCAACTGGCTTGAGTCTTAACGGAGATAAAAGATCCTCCCAAAGCTACTCGGACAAAACTACTGTTATTCATACATCTGCCGGTGATCCAACTTATTACGTAACTGAATATACCAAGGAAAGAAAGGAAGAAATCTTTAGTAACCCATTTAAAGAGGAAGAAGCTGAAGATCTCGAAAAAATTGCTGACGCTCTCGTAGGCAGCCTAAAAGATCATGTTGTAGTCACGGAAAATTCTGATGGAACTAAAGCTTTATCCGGTTCTCTTACTGAAGTACAAATTCCGTCCTTAATCAATGCTGTTGCATCATTTCAGTTAAAGCAAGAGTTTAACGGTAATGGCAATCAAGGAAGTAGCATGCCACATTTAACAAAGGATGTCTTTGTTAAAGAAGTAACAGGGTCTGCTAAGGTAAACCCTGATGGAGTAATGGAGAGTATCCTAGGAACTGCAGTATTGTCAGGTAAAGATGAGCAGGGAACAGTTCATGAGATTTCAATTGAGGCCCTAATTAAAGTTAAAGATATTAACTCCACTAAGGTTTCGAAACCAAATCTTGAAGGAAAGAAAGTAATCAAGAACGTTGCCAAAGATTATTCTGATTCTGAGATCTCAAACCCAGAGAAGTTTATCGGTAAGTTTAAAAATGATATCGTGATTGAGAAAGACGGAAAGTTTGTTAAAGTTGGTGAAAGAACCCTTGATATCACCAAGATGGATAATAAAAACGTTGCGGGTCGATATTCCGAGACATACAAGCAGGGATTTGAAAATTATGCCTCCGATTTCAGTGAACTAACCTTTACTGCTCAAATTGAGAAGGATCAACGAGGAAATGCAGACTTTGAGGGTACTAGCAAATCCGGTGAAAAAGTACGAGGTAACATTTATTTTAGTGAGTATGATGGGAAAGTAAACTTCAGTATCCAGAATATGAATTCGCCATATGCTGGAGGTTTAATGTTTGATTCCTCGTTTAGCCCTGATTTAGATTAACAATATAAGCACTAACTGAGGACTGCCGGGATACTTCTCGGCAGTCGCCTTAGCTTTTCATAAATGGAGGTCAGACATGGAAAAGGTTATTGAGATTTTAAACTTGACGAAAACATACGGAAATGGTCGTGGAATATACGATTTAAATCTGGATATTTATAAAGGAGATATCTTTGGATTTCTGGGGCCCAATGGTGCCGGAAAAACAACGGCCATGAAAATCATGACGGGTCTGATTCGACCGGAAAATGGGGATGTAAAAATTTTGGGTCATAGTGTCATAGAAGAATATGAAAAAGCTATGGCTAAGGTGGGATGTTTGATTGAAATTGCAGAGTCCTACCAATTCTTAAGTGCCTTTGAAAATCTGAAACAAATAGCTCGTTATTATCCCGATGTAGATTATAAAAGAATTGATGAGGTCTTAGAACTTACAGGAATGTACAAGTTTAAACATGAAAAGACGAAAAAATTCTCTTTAGGGATGAAGCAACGCTTAGGTCTGGCTGCTGCCGTATTATCAAGACCAAAGGTTGTTATTCTTGATGAGCCTCTAAATGGGCTTGATGTCGAGGGAATGATTGATATTCGTAAAATGATTCAGAGCTTAGCGGAAAAGGAACAAACGACATTTTTTATTTCCAGTCACTTAATTCACGATGTGGAGTTAACTTGTAACCGAATCGGTGTAATCTACAATGGAAGAATACTAAATGTCGAAAATACTGATGCAATTTTAAAGAACTATGCGACACTAGAAAATTACTTTGTAAGTGAGGTAGAGAGAAATGGCCGTGTTTCAAGCAGCGCTTCTTAATGAAATTGAGAAGCTCTACAGAAAGAAAAAAGTATTAGTTGCCATTTTGCTGTCTCTTGCCGTAATTGTTATCGGACAGTTGGTGATTGTGGGAGTAAGAAGTGGATTTGGACTTAGAGGAACGGGCAGTGTAGAATTTCCTATGCTCGTTTTGTCTGTAGTAGTGAACACCATATTGCCTTTATTTACAGCTTTAGTGACAATCGACAGTTTTTCTGGGGAGTTTAGTCAAAATAGTATGCGCATAACTCTTACTCGACCTATTAGTAGGTTTAAGATCTATACAGCTAAGATTACATCAATAATCATATTTATCTTGGGAGCGCTTCTTCTTCTGCTCGTTTTTTCAATGCTTGCAGGATTTATATTCAATGCCAATTCAGCGTCCTTTGATTCTCTAGGGAGAACAGTCTTTTCCTACCTGGTTAGTATTCTTCCCATGACAGTTTTAGCCTTAGGAATTGTTCTTTTAGCGAATATCTTTAGGAGTGGAATTGCTGTATTTTTCATATCAATCTTAATCTTTCTCGCGTTTAAAGTACTGGGTTTACTCTTTTCCCAGTATTCTAGTTTATTCTTGACTACCCAACTTGATTGGTATAATCTATTTTTGGTTAATTCATTTCCTCTTGCTAAGATCGCCCGTCAGTTTCTGATAATGCTGGGATCAGGTATTATGTTGTTCTCGGCAGGTTTCTATATCTTTGATAAAAAAGAATTCTAAGGTGACGACGTCATGAAGCTTAAAACACGTTTAATTTTAGCTAATGCATCTACAGTAGTGATCCCAATGATTACTACTGTTATTATTGCATTGGCTGTTTTTTTTATATTTGGCAAATTATTTGGAATTGGTTTTTCTTATGAGCACCAGCAAAAGCAGTCAATGCTAAAGTTCGAGTTAATCAGTGAAACTAGTACTTGGAGGAGAACACCTGAGGTTTTCGATGAAATAAGTTATCAGAAATATTTGTTAGAGCAACTTCAAGCAATACATGGCGAGATACTTTTAATAAAGGATGATGACATTAAATTTTCATCCAGGAATTTTTCAAAAATTGAGGTGGCCAAAGCCCTAGAAGTAGGTGACATCGTAGGTAAAAGTGAACATTTAAGTATTGATAATACCTCCTATTCAGTTCAAAAGGTTGATATTAAGTACAAAGATGGTTCTTTAGGAGTTGCTTTGTTGCTTCTGCCTGTGGATCATGAGAATGGTATTAACAGTTTACTAATACTGCTGGTTGTATCATTCATTCTGACCTTTGCATTCACAAATATTATCGTTCTCTATCAATTTTCTCGAAGTATTATTAATCCTCTCCACACCTTACAAAGCGCTGCAGCGGAAATTGCTAAGGGGAATCTGGATTACTCGATTGGAGAGGAAGGGGATGAGGAAATACAGGCTTTATGCCGTGATTTAGAACTCATGCGTATTAAACTTAAAGACTCAGTTCACACTCAATTAAAGTATGAAGATAATCGTAAACTGCTGGTTTCGAGCATTTCTCATGACTTAAAAACTCCTGTAACATCGATAAAAGGGTATGTAGAAGGGATTTTAGACGGAATAGCAAGTAACCCAGAGAAAGTTGAACGCTACTTAAAAACTATTGCCTTGAAGGCACATCAAATTGATCAAATGATTGATGATCTCCTCCTCTACGCTAAGTTGGATTTAAACCAAATCCCTTTTGATTTTGAAAGAATAGATATTGTAGGGTATCTCCAGTCATGTATTCTAGAATATGAACCTGAGTTAGAACGTAACCATATTGGAATTTCTTTTTCTAATGAATTGAATCAGCAACAACATGTGTTAATAGATCGGGAACGAATGAGACGTGTCATAATGAACATTTTCGATAACTCTTGTAAATATATGATGAGCCATGGTCAGGGGGAAATCTCAATTTTTCTTAGAGACACCGTTTCAAGTATAATTATCGAGCTGCGTGATAATGGATCAGGGATTGAGGAGAGAGATTTGCCTCATATTTTTGATCGATTTTATCGATCAGATGCAGCACGCTACAAAGGCAGCGGTTTAGGGCTGGCTATTGCCAAGCAGATTATTGAAGGGCATAATGGTAGAGTATGGGCTGTCAGTCATGGAAAAGAAGGTACTAGTATCATGATCTCACTAAGTAAGTCATGATGGGGGAAAGAAATGAAAAAGATTTTAATCATTGAGGATGATCTAAGTATTGCTGAGTTGCAAAAGGATTACCTCGAGGTTGCTGGATTTGAAGTTAATGTATATAACAATGGGATTGAGGGCTTAAAGGCCTTTCAAGATAATAAAGTTGATCTGCTTATTTTAGATATAATGCTACCCGGTATGGATGGTTTAGAAATCCTACGTAATTTGAAGGATGATAAAGATGTCCCGGTTCTTTTAGTCTCTGCTAAAAAAGAAGAAATTGACAAGATTAAAGGCCTAAGCTCAGGTGCAGATGATTATATAACTAAACCATTTAGCCCCGGTGAGTTAGTAGCGAGAGTAAAAGCTCATTTGGAAAACTATGAAAGGTTAAAGCTAAGATTTAGTGAAGGGGCCAAAAAAACCAATGCCTTATCAATTCGTGGCCTAAAAATTGATATAGACTCCCATAGAGTCTTTGTGTTGGGCAAGGAGGTAAATCTAGCCCAGAAAGAATATGCTTTATTATTGTATATGGCCCAAAATCCAAACAGAGTATTCGGGCGTGAAGAATTGTTTGAAAGAGTATGGGGCTTGGAAGCTATGGGGGATTCTGCCACAGTCACTGTTCACATTGCAAGAATTCGTGAGAAGATCGAGAGTGATTTATCGAATCCCCAATATATTGAAACAGTATGGGGAGCAGGGTATAGGTTTAGAGTATGAGTTGTTAAGGAGGACAAAATGGATCAACAATCGGCTGCCCGAAAAAAAGTGGTAGAGAAGGGGAAAGAAATACTTGCCGCAAATCTTACCATCGGAACTTGGGGGAATATTAGTTGTCGAATTTCGGGTGAGAATTGTATAGCAATAACTCCGTCAGGAATGAGTTACAACACCCTAGAGCCTGAGGATATTGTAGTATTAGACTTGAACGGAAATATTGTCAGTGGGAAGCGAAAGCCCTCTGTAGAAGTACCCTTGCATTTATCAATTTATAATGCACGCCAGGATGTTGAGGCAATAATCCATACCCACAGTGCCTACGCCACTGCTATGGCAGTGGCCAGAAAAGAAATTCCCGGAGCGGTTGAGGATTTAGTTCAGATTGCGGGTGGTAATGTACGGGTCAATGACTATGCCTTACCAGGTACGGAACAGTTAGGGATTAACACAGTTAAAGCACTGGAAGGGCGTTATGCTGTATTGCTTGCAAATCACGGTATGCTCGGTGTTGGACGTGATTTGGATGAAGCTCTAAAAGTCTGTCAAATCGTTGAAAAATCGGCCCAAATCGTTCTTCTTGCCCAGATGATGGGGGGAGTGGTTGAATTGCCACAAGAGGATATCGATGGGATGCGGAAATTTTACTTAGAGGTTTATAGCCAGGGCTGAGATTGTAGATTTGTATTAGGACAGCGTAACAGTTTGAAGAGGGATATACTTTTAGAGTATAATCAGTTAGGACAACACATAATTGCTATGACAGCATATAATAAATCTCAATAGATTGTATTACAGGGACGATACGATAATCAGTTTATGATTGTATTCTGATCCAAATCTATTATTGAGAATTACGAAAGAAGGTTTTTACACATGGATATCAAATTTACAATTCGAGATTTATCCTTAGCAGCAGAAGGTCAGCGTAAAATTGATTGGGTTATCCCTCGAATGCAAGTTCTTAATAAAGTTCGTGAGGAGTTCGAGAAGGAACAGTCTTTTGCCGGTAAAAAAGTAGTTATCTGCTTGCATTTGGAAGCTAAGACTGCTTATTTGGCCCAGGTCATCAAAGCAGGAGGCGCTGAGGTAACCGTAGTTGCCAGTAATCCTCTTTCAACTCAAGATGATGTAGTAGCCGCGCTTGTTGAAAGTGGAATCGGAGCTCATGCCTGGTATAATGCTTCAGATGAGGAGTATAATGCTCATCTGCAACTAGCCCTGGATACTGAACCGGATTTTATTATTGATGACGGAGGAGATTTAGTCTCTACAATTCATACCACTCGTCCTGAGCTCCTTAAGAATGTTAAAGGTGGAGCTGAGGAGACTACGACCGGTGTGTTGCGCTTGCATTCAATGGCCCGTGATGGTGTTCTAAAGTTTCCGATGATAGCTGTGAATGACGCTCAATGTAAGTTTCTGTTTGATAACAGATATGGTACCGGACAATCTGTGTGGGATGGAATCATGAGAACGACTAATTTGGTTGTTGCCGGCAAGACCGCAGTAGTTGCTGGTTACGGATGGTGTGGGAAAGGCGTGGCTCTCCGGGCCAAAGGATTAGGAGCGAAGGTGATCATCTGCGAAATTAATCCTATTAAAGCTAATGAGGCCCTGATGGATGGCTTCGATGTAATGCCCATGGCTGAAGCTGCAAAGTACGGGGATTTCTTCATCACTGTTACAGGCAATATGAATGTGATTAATAAGGAGCACTTTCATTTAATGAAATCCGGTGCAATTATGTGTAATGCCGGACATTTTGATGTAGAAGTAAACGTTGCTCAACTGAAAGAAATCGCTGTTTCGGAAAGAGCAGCAAGAACGAACATTACAGAGTATGCTCTTCCTAATGGTCACCTCTTGTATGTTTTGGCTGAGGGCCGTTTAGTTAATCTAGCTGCCGGGGATGGGCATCCTGCCGAAGTAATGGATATGACCTTTGCTTTACAGGCACTATCGCTAGAATATGTCGCTTTAAATTATGATAAATTATCTCCTCAAGTCTATCAGGTCAATACAGAAATTGATGAGCGAGTAGCAATGATAAAACTACAGTCCCTTGGATTATCAATTGATAAATTGACTAAGGAACAGGAAGCTTATCTAGGGTCTTGGAGTGCTGAAGCATAATAAACTTATCTAATTCATTTTAAGTATGTCAAAATTTAATAGTTGTAATTAAAATAGCGCATGATCAGCAGATTTGATCATGCGCCTTTTGTTATTATAAAAATAAGCGCATTGGTCATATGCAAAATTTCATTATTATCACCGAAATTTAGTGTTATCCATAGAAAAATGTGATCGAATCCATAAAGGGATTTCAAATTAAACACCGAAGTTAAAAAAATCACAAACATCTTAAGGCCCGCTGCTGTGAGGTAACCAGTAAAAGGAGGAATAACTTTGAATTGGATTCTTAATAGAAAAACAGCATTTAAAATTGGAATCATTATATCCATAATGGTAGTTTCCCTAGGTGGAGTAGGCTATATCGGTTATTTCTATTTCCAAAAAGCGAGTACCTCCCTTAATAGTTTATATGACAACGAGTTAATACCAATACGGGATATTAATCAAGCACGATCAGATAGTAATGCGCTTAAATCAGCAGTTTTGGCAATAACTTCTTATACACTTGACAAGGCAACTTATCAGCAACAATTAGATCAAATAACTATGCGCGAAAATTCAATTGAGAAATTCCTTAAAAGTTATATACCCTTAGCATCAACGAGTTATGAACAGGAAAGATTATCAAAGGCCAATGAGCAGTTCAAAAATTTGAAGCAAGTTATTGAAACAACCTTGGCTTATGAACAAAAGGGCAAAAGAAATGAAGCAATGGAATACTACTATAAAATGGGTTTTTCAGCGCAAGAAGATTTTCAAACTCTTTTGCGCGAAATCGGGAATTATCATATCGAAGAAGCAAAATCAGAAGTTACTAACGATAACCGGATGATTAATAGTGCTCAGTCGATGCTAATTCTTTTACCGGCATTGGCAACACTGCTTGCAGTATTAATCGGTATTTTAATCACTAGAATGATAGTACAGCCATTGAAAACAATTTCAGAGAGTGTTGAAAAGGTCGCTCAAGGAAACTTAAATGTGGAACTTAATATTTCAACAGAGGATGAAGTAGGAATACTCGCAAGGTCCTTTGATATTATGACTGCTAATTTGAGGGGTTTGGTAACTCAAATATCTGAGTCTGCAGAGCAGCTTACGGCGGCATCTCAGGAAATTGTCGCCACAATGGATCAAAATACTCAAGTTTCCAATCAAATCAGCCAGGCAATTACTGAAGTGGCAAATGGCTCAGAACAGCAAGTCAAGGCATTGTCTGATACATCCGGGACGATTGAAGAACTTTCGGCTAGTATTGAAGAAGTTGCTTCGAGTGGTAATATAGTTGCCAACACTGCGAACAAGACAGTTCAGATTGCCCAAGCAGGTAATCAAACGATTTCTCATGCTGTAGAACAAATGAGCATAGTAGGTAGTTCAACTGAGCTTGTTCAGAATGCAATTCAGAAATTAGAGCTTGGTTTTGATAATATCACAGAATTCATTGATATTATTGCTAATATCTCGTCGCAGACAAACCTACTGGCTTTGAACGCGGCTATCGAAGCTGCCCGAGCAGGCGAGAATGGGCGAGGTTTTGCAGTTGTAGCAGAGGAAGTGCGAAAGCTTGCAGAACTATCAAGAGATTCAGCAGTTAATATTGTTTCAACGGTTAAAGAAAATAAAGAAAATATTAAGGACGCTAGCTTAGCAATGGAAAGCGCTGTACGCAGTGTTGCGGATGGTGTCGAAGTAGTTAATACTGCAGGTAAAGCCTTTGGGAATATTGTAGGGTTGATCAATGATGTCTCCGAACAAGTAAACCAAATAGCAGCAGTGGTTCAACAAATGGCAAGTGGAAGTCAATATATCGTTTCATCTGTTTTATCAATTGATGAATTAAATAAGGAAACATCTAATCAAACTTTAAGTGTAAGTGCGGCTATTCAGGAACAGACTGCCGCCATGGATCAGATTACAGACAGCAGTAAGAGCTTAGCGAATTTGGCTGAAGAGCTTCGTTACGCTGTTGAAAAGTTTAGTATCTAGCGATAAGAATTATGGCGGTAAAGAAAGAACCATCTCCAGGGTTCTTTTTTTACGTGGTGCGCCACGCGTGGCGATTAAAGTAGACCTTTACTTATGTATGGTAAAAGGATAATAAACCTGGGGACACCATATGAGGAGGGTAGATCCAATTGCCCCTTATAGACCTAATCTGTGGTAAAATATAATAAGCTCAATTCCCCTGGACTTACGTCCATTGATATAAAGAGAGGATCTAGATGATTAGAAAACTTATTATTGCAGAAAAACCGTCCCAAGCTCGTGAATATGCTGCGGCCTTAGGTGTAAAAAAGCGAGGCGATGGGTTCTTAGAAAATGAAAGCTATGTGATAACCTGGTGCTACGGCCACCTATTAGAGCTAGAGCGTCCGGAAGCTTATATGGATTTAGATAGAGTCGGGAAACGTTGGAGTTTAAAGAGATTGCCGGTATTACCTAAGCTTAGGGATTTTCGGCGGGTTGTTAAATCCGGTGCAGAAAAGCAATTTAAAGTAATTCAGCAATGGTTAAAATCTTCGGACATTGGTGAGGTTATTTGTGGAACTGACGCCGATCGGGAAGGACAGTTGCTTTTTCAGGAGGTCTGGGATGCCTCAAAGTGCAATAAGCCTTTGTCTAGGCTCTGGATTTCCTCTTTGACCAACGCAGCAATTTTAGAGGGTTTAAAATCTCTCCGACCAGGTGAGTCAATGGCAGGATTAGCTGCAGCCGGAAATGGACGGGCCTACGCAGATTGGGATTTCGGAATGAATTTGACAGAAGGATTTAGCTCTTTATTTGGTAGCTTCGATGCTGAACGCAAAAAACCCAATGTTATATCAATAGGTCGAGTACAGACACCGACCTTAGCCTTAATCGTAGAGCGGGAGTGGGAAATCGAACAATTTGTCACCCAGCGATTCTTTGAGGTGAAGGCAGAGTTTACAACTTTGCAAGGGGGATATCCAGGTAAATGGTTTGACCTTAGAGATGACTCAAAGCGGATAACAGATCCTCAGGTTGCAGAGACTATTGTTGCCAAAACCCAAGGTAAGCAAGGGGAAATCCTTAGAATTGAACAGAAAGATGTACAAGAGCCAGCCCCCCTGCTATTTGATCTAACCTCATTGTCAATTGCAGCTTCTAAAAAGTACGGATATAGTGCCGAGAAAGTACTGCAGTTAGCTCAGTCACTTTATGAAAAAAAGGCAATAACTTATCCACGTACGGATTGTGCTTATTTATCCACAGACATTTTACCAAAACTGCCAGATCATCTTAGAGCGACTCGCCAAGAACCTTATACGAACTTAGTTGATGAGGCAGCTCAGTTTGGATTACCTAAGGGGAAAAGAGTAATTAATACAATCACTGCCCACCATGCTATTATTCCGACAACTGAAAAAGTTGCCCTAGATAGGCTCAATCGGGACGAACAGAATCTATATGACTTAATCCTTCGGCGTTTTCTGGCGGTTTGGTTTCCTCCTGCTCAGTACCATCAAACAGATGTAGTAACCATGGTTGAGGATGAGGCTTTTCGCACGAAAGGTAAAGTATTGTTGAGCCTGGGGTGGAAAAAAGTATACGGTTCAAGTGAGCTTAATGAAGAGAGTGAAGGAAAAAGTAAGAAAAAGCTTAAACAAGATCAGACAGAGGATGAAAGTGTAGCTTTGCCCCCTCTGAGCAAGGGAGAAGACGTGAAAGCTAAACGTGTTTTTATTGAAGAAAAAAGCACAAAACCACCGAAACGCTTTACTCAAGGTGATCTGCTTAAAGCCATGGAGGGTGCTGGAAAACAGATTGATGACGAAATACTTCGCCAGCAACTTAAAGGAAAAGGACTGGGTACAGTAGCAACTCGCCCGGCTATTATTGAAAGCCTAATTGATCGGGGATATATCCTGCAGGATCACAAGATCTTAAGACCCACTGAAAAAGGTGTGGAATTGATTAAAGTGATTAAGGAAAAGCTACCTCAAGCCCAGCTCCTGATTAGTGCGGAAATGACAGGACAAATGGAGTTTGACCTATCAAAAGTTGAAAGAGGAGAACTTACAATTGAACATTACATGACAGAAGTAGAAGAGGCAATTGTACGAATTCTTCAAGAGCTTCGTTCCTTTGAACAAAGACATGGTAAAACCCCTTTAGCTCTTGCCCCATCCTCAAAGAACTTAAAAAAAGGTAAAGAAGTAAAGGAATCGGGAAAGAAGGATAAAACAAAACCTGTAGAGGAGAGTCCGGTAAAAAGATTGGGAAACTGTCCAAAGTGCGGCGGGGAAATAATTGAAGGTCAGAAGGGATTTGGATGTTCAAATTGGAGAGAAGGCTGCCGTTTTGTATTATGGAAAACTCCGATTTGTGGTAAAGTGCTGACTGTGAATCAGGTCAAAAGCTTATTGAAAAAGGGGAGAACCCCTTTGATTAAAGGCTTTAAATCAAAATCAGGGAAAACTTTCGCGGCCTATTTGATATGGGAAGATCAACTTGAGGCAAAATTAAAATTTGAGATTGAGAATTCATGAAACAGACATTTACGATGCTGCAAAAGATTAAACAGTTGTTTTCAATTCTATGGCCGATATTAGTGGCTCAAGTCACTATATTTTCTATGAATTTTTTTGATACCCTTATGTCCGGACATGCTAGCACTGATGATTTGGCAGGTGTAGCGATCGGTTCAAGCATCTGGGTTCCCGTAGGTGCCGGGTTAGGAGGAATTTTCGTAGCCGTAACTCCAATTGTGGCACACCTGATTGGAGGGAATCGAAAAAAGGAAATTGCCTTTAAAGTTATCCAAGGAATTTATTTAGCCTTGTTTGTGTCCTTACTTGTAATTGGGGGAGGGATTATAGCCTTAGACTCCATTCTTTCTTTGATGGGTTTAGAGGATAATGTTCTTCGTATATCGCGAAGTTACTTGGTGGCACTTGCAAGTGGAATTCCGGCGTTGTTTATTTATCAGGTTTTACGTGCTTTTATCGATGCTTTAGGGAAAACAAGAATAACCATGGTAATCGCCTTAGTCTCTTTACCCATCAACATAGCTCTGAATTATATTTTTATCTTCGGTCAATTTGGGTTGCCTCCTTTAGGCGGTGTTGGTGCAGGTATTGCGTCGACTATAACCTATTATTGTATGGTTATAATGGCCCTGACAATAATTCTTCGTAATCATTCTTTCTCTTCGTATCAATTGTTTAATAAGTTTTACAGATTATCACTTAAGGAATGGAAGGAACAATTGAAGATAGGTTTACCGATAGGTTTTGCTATTTTTGTGGAGACAAGCATTTTTGCAGTGGTCGCTTTGCTCATGAGCTCTTTCAACACTGTTACTATTGCAGCTCATCAAGTAGCTATGAATTTTTCATCAATGCTTTACATGGTGCCCTTAAGCATCTCCTCTGCATTAACAATTTTAGTCGGCTTCGAAGTCGGGGCTAATAGGCAGAGGGATGCTCGACAATACAGTTATCTGGGTATGGGTATGTCGATTGGCTTGGCCTGTATATGTGCAGCTGTATTATTGCTGTTTAGTGAAAAAGTAGCAGCTTTATATTCTAAGGAAGCTGAAGTGATCGAAATGGCGCAACACTTTCTTATCTATGCGTTATTTTTCCAATTGTCAGATGCAATTGGAGCACCTATTCAAGGTACTCTGCGAGGCTATAAGGACGTGAATGCCACGTTTTACATTGCATGTATTTCTTATTGGGGTATTGGGTTACCCGCAGGGTACTATATGGCACAGAACACACCACTTGAAGCATCAGGGTATTGGATTGGACTGATACTAGGTTTGGCAGTCAGTGCTATCTGTTTATCCGGTCGTCTCATGGTTGTACAGAGACGACAGAAGGCTCTGTAAGGAGTACTGGGCAAGTCTTAATGACTTAAGAATTAGCTCCTTTCGGAATGAACTGATCCAGCAGATATAGGGCTGTTCAAGGATACTAAGAAATCACCAGCTAGTACGTCTCAGAGATAATCTTTCTTAAGTCTAACTGACTCAACAAAAGTCAATTAGACTTAATTTTTTATACTATTGAAAAAAGTTTTAGGGGACTAATTTTTGAATTTATAACAAAAATATTATTTTGAATGGTAAAAAAAATTTTCAAAAAGTTATATACCCTATAACCTGCGCAAATAGCAGTCATTTATTATTTATTTCATAACATTGAATTTGTTTTGCTGATAATTGGCAACAAATTTGCAAACGTATGTATTATGAGGATTTAGCAATTTTTGTGAAGGAGGTTAGAAGAAGGATAAGATTCTTATAATTCAAAGACCAGCTAACAATAATGAAGAATTTTTGTCAATTCGGATTTGCTAGGTCTGAAAAGGAGGGTATAACAAACAAATCATTAAAAGTTCGAACCTGAGAGATAGAAGTAAAGGATTAACGGTATTAGTTACATTTCTAATGATATATTCTTTATTATTCTTGCTCGAAAATTAATTTTGAACTATATGCAAATCTAGTGAAATAAGAAATAGCTACTAAGGCGATAACCTAGGTTTCTTAGCGGGCATCATCATAGGATTGTTTTTCACGGATCTGAAAATACCAAGAAGGTAATAACCAAGGATTTTGTTTTCGTAACACTATAGATAGAAACGTGGAATTTATCAACTTACTTATCTTCTTAACCCGGTTCTCAGATTAAATCACAAGAAAGGGTGAATAACTTGTCGCAAGAGAAATCTAAAGGGATATATGCACGTATTAATCCTGTTGTTTTCTGGGGCAGTGCTATTTTATGTGTTCTGTTATATGCCCCAATGCTTATTTATGGTTCAGACCTGCAACCCTATGTTGCAGTCGTATTAAAAGCTATAACTTATAACATGGACTGGTTATGGTTATTATTTACTTTGGGCTGTGTAATATTTTCATTTTGGCTAGCTTTTGGCAGATATGGCAATGTAAAATTGGGCGGAACAGATGATAAACCTGAATTCTCAGACTTCAGCTGGTTATCAATGATGTTCACTGGCGGTGTTGGAGCAGGTTTAGTTTATTGGTCCATGGCCGAGCCTTTGTATTATCTAAAGTTTCCTCCTTATTGGAATGAGGCATTTTCTGGGCAAGCTTCGCAATTCGCTATTGCCTATGGAATGTTTCACTGGGGGCTTTCGGCCTGGTCTATCTTTGTTCCGGGGGCTATCGCCTTTGCCTACATGCTTTACGTTAGAAAAAAACCCTACTTTTCCCCAAGCTATGCTTGCCGGGGAGTATTGGGTGATCGGGTAGACGGATGGCTTGGCAGAGCGATCGATATCTTTGTTGTGCTTGGTCTGGTCGGCGGATTAGGAACAACCTTAGGAACCGTTATTCCTATGATGTCGGCTGTTGCAGCCGGTTATCTGGGTATTCAGGATACTATGACGGTAAAAGTAGTGACCACACTGGTAATTGCAGCAACATTTACCTATAGTGCTGTCTCCGGTATCAATAGCGGAATTAAAAAATTGTCGGAATTAAATAGTTGGTTATGTATGGGGTTATTAGCGTTTGTTGCGATCGTTGGCCCTACCTTGTTTTTGTTTTCCTTTTATGTTGACAACTTAGGGGTTTTGATTACTAACTTTTTCCGTATGAGTTTATATACAGATCCCATTACCAAATCCGGTTTCCCTCAAGACTGGACAGTATTTTACTGGGCTTGGTGGGCTGCCTGGGCTATGTACTTCGGCTTATTTGTTGCCAGGATCTCCAAGGGGAGAACCATCAAAAACGTGGTTATAAATATGATGGTTGTAACATCCATCGGCTGTTCACTGTTCTTCTTGGTGTTCGGCGGCTATGCTGTAAATCTTCAGCTTAATCTAGGGGTAGCACTTGATATGACTATGAAGGACGCCGGTGCCGGGGCAATGATTTCCCAACTCTTGCATACCTTACCGTTAGCTGTAATAGTTGTTCCCTATTTCTTATTTGTCATGCTTATTTTCCAAGCTACTACCATTGATACTAATGCCTATATTATTTCCAGTATTTCTTGCAAAGAGGTTAAGAATGGTCAGGAATCTCCCCAATGGACAAGACTTTTCTGGTGTGCACTCCTGGCTGTGATCGGGGTAGCTATCATGGTGGTGGGCGGATTACCGGTAGTTCAACTTTCATCGGTTGCCACCAGTGTACCCATAATATTTATTATCATCATCTTATCTCTGTCCCTACTCAAGTGGCTTAAGGAGGATTTCGGCGGAGAAGATAAAGTGCAAATTGTTGATTATCCGGAAGAAGACTAATTTGGGGTTGTCGTTGTAAGACAGTCCGGAACGTAGCAAAAGGCGGCTTAAACCAGAAGCCGCCTTTTGCCTTTTAATATATAATGAGGTTGAATAAGGGTAAAATTATCCCCAAAGAGGATGGCTGATCGCGGCGGCCATCCTCTTTGGGATTGCTCCTTCTACAGACAAGAGACCTCTTGGGTTTTAGTTGCCATTTGAAATAGTTGCAGCAGTTTCACACATGGATTTTAAGGCTTTCACAAATTCCTTTTCAACCAGAGAGATTGCATGACGGGTTGATCTTATGAGACCGACAGTAATACCTAAACTAACGTCACTGATAGGTATCGGGACTATCTCTCCGGATTGCAAATAAATATCGTCTATTGACATGAATCTGGGGAAAAAGGAGATGGCAATTCCCTGGGATACGACTCTTTTAATCAATTCGAAATTACAAAATCTAAAGACTACATTAGGTTCCCCATGTTTCTTAAGAATACTTGTAATACCACCATTATTCTTCGTGAATTCGTCGTTATAAGCAACAAATGGATAGCCAAGTGCTTCTTTTAGTGAAACCGATTCCTTTTGAGCAAGAGGGGAGTCTTTAGAAGCATAGATTAGAAATTCATCTGAAAATAACTCTTCACAACAAAGATCTTTACCGGATATCTCTTCAGTTAGCAATACAATACCAATGTCATTTTTACCGGATTGAATATTCTGCAGAATGGTAATTGATTCAGCAATGGTCAAAGAGATGTCGACCTTTGGGTGTTTGTCCTTTAAATGGTATAAAACATTGGGGATTATCTTATCTCCCATACTGGGTATTATCCCAACGGAGAGGTTGCCCGTTAGTGATGAGGTATTAGAAATTTGTTTGATTTCTTCAACAGTATCAAGAATAAGGCGGGCTTTTTCAATAACTATTTCCCCAATTGAAGTCGGATAAGCACCCTGAGGAGTTCGTCTGAAAAGTTGTGTTCCCAGCTCATCTTCAAGTTTACTAATTGATGAGCTTACGGCCGGTTGGGTAATAAAGGCATGCTCAGCTGCTAATGAAATTGAGTTATATTTAGCGACTTCGATTAAAAGAAATAATTGTTCTAATCTCATAATCTATATACCTCCGCTGCGTAATCGCTCGGTGCTACTTATGAAACTAACTATAAACTTATCAGCGAAAAATTATTCCATATTCTGTATCTTACTTGAGAGTAGAGCGTTGCTTATGGTTGCGTACGATACGTGTAACTTTACTTTGACTAATATTCAAGGTGCTTGCAACTTTGTATGAACTCCCCAGCATATTATACAATCTGAGTATGATAGCCTCTTCATCACTGGTTTTTTTGAGATTTTTCCAGTTTGATAGTTCCTCTTCTAAAATGTTTGAGTGTGCATGCCCAGATGGTATTTTAAACATTTTACTGGGTAAATGTTCGGGTAGAATATATCCTTCCGGAACTGTAACCACCAATCGTTCGGCCAAATGCTCCATCTCTCTAATATTTCCGGGCCAGGCATAGCTTTTAAGCACAGCAAGACTTTGTTTATCAAACTTGTGAGTGTATCTATACATCAAGTCATACTTATTCAAGAAAAACTCCAAAAGCGGAATAATATCATTGGTTCTTTCTCTCAAAGGCGGAGTGTCAATTTCGATGACGCTTAACCTATAGTACAGGTCCTCGCGAAATTTTCCTTCATCAATTAATTGAACAAGGTTTCTATTGGTCGCTGCAACAATCCTTACATCAATTTTCTTATGCTCTTTGCCGCCGACGGGAATAAATCTGCGCTCTTGAATAAGCTCTAATAATTTTGCTTGAATTCCCAAAGGTATTTCTCCGATCTCATCCAGAAACAATGTGCCACCATGGGCTAGTTCAACCAATCCTACTTTCCCGAACTTATCTGCACCTGTAAAAGCACCGCGACAATATCCGAAGAGCTCTGACTCTAAGAGGTGCTCTGGGATAGTGGCTCCATTAATACAGATGAAAGGGCCATCTTTGCGCTCACTCATTTTATGAATATCCATGGCCAGTACATTTTTCCCGGTACCGGACTCCCCTAAGATAAGAACTGTAGAATTTACTAAGGCAACCCTCTTAACTATTTCTAGGCATAACTTCATTTTTTCATCTCGAAAGGAGTATCCCTTAAAGTAGCTGACTTGTTGACTTAATTCATCGACTTTGCTTTTGTAATGTTTAACAAGTTTTTTCGTTTTATCTAAATCTTGTTTTAACTCTTCAAGCTGTGTGATATCACGGCTATTCATAACGATGAAATCAACTTCGCCATCCTTGTTAATCACAGGGGTGGCAGTGACAACAAGTTTAATTCCAGTTTTAGTTTGCTGTTCAACGGTAACGGTTTGCTTGTTTTGAAAAACTATGGGAGCCAAGGCTGGTGAATAATAACCTTCACTCAATAAATAGCTAACATTCTTTCCGATTATCTCAGAAGGATCTAAGCCATAATGCTTCTTACATACTTTATTGACATAGGTTACAATTCCCTTGCTATTAACGACAAAGATCTCATCAAACGAATTGTCCAGAATCATTTTAAAATCATCTCTGTTCAAACTTTGTTCGTTTATATCTAGCAATTTCGACAACTCCCTTTTTGCAATGTTTACAGCAAAATTTATTGAGTATCAGTAAAAATTGGTATATATTTATAATCTAATGTCATACAAGAGAGTTTGTTTTGAAAATATTAAATTAACTATTTATTTTATTCGGTAAGACAAAGATAAAATCCTGCATCGTTGGAATATTTGAGTCAAGATGACTTAAATATTCTATATTTTATGTCGAGGATAGATTGACCGCATACTTTGTCTCTTTTTAAGAGCTTAATAAGGAACCTAAATCCTTGTAGAAGTAATTGATGATTGCTTTTTCTTGTTGTTCATAACATATTTAACTTAATACTTAGAACGGCATGAAAATTGCATTATATTTTGACATATTGATGAAGTCCAACTAAACCAATTTTTTAGAAGGCTCGACTACCGCTAATCCTTCAATAACAGAAGAGTGGTAGTAGTTTATCGGCCAGTAGGAGATTGTTTGGAGGTGGTGTAAGAAGGCTTTATGCTTAAAAAACTAAGGAATGCATGTGTTAAATTTCTTGGTATTAAATTCAAGTTTGGACGAATTTCTAATATCAAGTCAAATAGACTCTACCTAAGTCTATTTGACTCAAAGTAACTTTAAGGATTAAAGCTAAATTAGCTACCTGAAGTTTCGGGCAAGTAGGATAGGAGAGGGTGTAATAATGGCTTTAAAAACACGGCTGGAAGTCTTAACGAAGGATGATTTAGTGAGGGTTCATGAAGCCACCCTGAAGATTCTTCGGGAGACTGGAGTAGTATTTCACAATGATGAAGCTATTGAAGTCTTTAAGAAACATGGAGCAAGAGTAGAAAATAAAACAGTTTTCATTACTCGCGAACTGGTAGAACAAGCTCTGGCTACAGCTCCACGTACCTTCCGCATGCGGGCACGTAATGATAAATACTCGGTTACCGTTGGAGAAGGTTTTTTGATACAGCCAAACGTTGGGCCGGTTTATATTCAAGACTTACAAAAGGGACGTCGAGAGGCAACTCTTGAGGATTATGCAAATATCCAAAAACTCTGTCAAGCCAGCGATGTTGTTGATCTAGTAGGCACAATCCCTGTTGACCCCAGTGATGTTAAGAGCAGTGATAAGTATCTACTTATGATGTACGAAGCATTAAAAAACACTGAGAAACCCGTTATAGGATTCTGTGCTAATACCCAACAGGTTCGCCAACAATTAGATATGGTTGAGATGGCCTTGGGTAAACCCGGATTTTTATTGGAGAACCATTGTACAGCGGTATTAGTAAATTCACTAAGTCCGTTAGCCTATGCTCCTGATACTCTCGAAACTATGATTGAATATGCAAAACGAAATCAAGTTATCTTACTTGCACCGTGCATTATGGCTGGAGTAAGTGGCCCAATATCACTGTTAGGAACGGCAGTTTTGCAAAACACTGAAACAATAGCAGGACTGGTTCTGGTCCAATTAGTGAATCCGGGGACTCCGTTAGTATACGCTACCGCATCAACTTCAGGTTATATGAAAGAAGCAACTTTTGCGGCAGGTTCTCCTGAGGCTATGTTAATAAATACTGCCAGTTTGCAAATGGGTTTAGATTACTATCACTTACCCGTTAGAACCATGTCGGGAATCACACATTCGAAGACTGTTGATTGTCAAGCAGGATATGAAACCATGCAGAGCCTGCTAATGGGAATGATGAGCGGCGCCCAGATGTCAGTTCAAAGCTTGGGTGTTTTAGATGCAATTATGACGACTTCCTACGAAAAGTTTGTCATTGATGAAGAATTGATTAGAAGGGTAAGAAGGATTTCTCAAGGGATCGATACCTCGGATGAAGCATTAGCTGTTGACGTTATTCAAGAGATAGGACACTCGGGAACCTATTTGTCGCATATAAGCACATTTGAGAAATTCAGATCACTGTGGACGCCTACTGTTTCAGATTGGGGAAATTATAGCGATTGGAAGAACGCTGGTTCCGAAGATGTTGTTATCAAGGCAAACCGAAAGTATCAACAGATTCTGCAAAATGCACCCGAGACTTTACTCGATTCAGAGACGGATAAAGCTTTATTAGAGTTTATCGAGAATGCTAGAGCTCATTAATCTTAATAATTTTTCTAGTTGTCCAGATTTATACCCGGCATAAAAAGACGGAATTATGCAACGAAATGTAATTATAATATGATCTATTTGAAAAAGGTTACTAGTTTGTAATTACACAAGGTATTGCATCTTAAAGGAGGATTTATAAATGAGCGATTTTGATCAACTAGCCGATTATGTATTTAAAGGAAATGCTGCTGCAGTAAAAGAGCTTACCCAGAAGATGGTAAATGCTGGTGGCGATCCAATGGAAATTATCTCCCAAGGTTTACTGATTGGTATGGATATTGTAACTCCAAAGTTTAAAGCTGGAGAGATGTATGTTCCTGAGGTAATGATGGCGGCAAGGGCTTTATCAGAGGGGATGAATATTGTTAAGCCTTTGCTTACTGGGGCAGACATTGCAGTTAGTAAAACAATTATTATTGGAACAGTTGCCGGAGATCTACATGATATCGGCAAGAATTTAGTTGTCATGATTATGGAAAGCGGAGGTTTTAACGTAGTTGATTTAGGTGTTGATGTATCTCCGGAAAAATTTGTAGCAGCCATTAAAGAGCATAACGCAAAAATAGTTGGTTTATCTGCTCTCTTGACCACAACAATGCTAAATATGAAAGTCACAATTGACCATATCGCCAAAGAAGGATTACGAGATCAAGTTAAGATTCTTGTTGGTGGGGCTCCGGTTTCGCAAAGCTTTGCTGATGAAGTCGGGGCAGATGGTTATTGTGCGGACGCTATGGCTGCTAAAGAGATGGCTACCGCATTCTTAAACTAGTTTTCCGGGAAAAGATTATCAGACATATTAAATGTTGCAGAAGTTATGGAGGTGGAAGAATTGAGAAGTGAAGTTCAAGCAGGAGTTTCAAAATTTGAGGGTTTCGGACTTAATATTTTTTCTGACAATGAACTTTATGATATCCACAGTGGAACTCTTGAAGTACTGGAGAAAACAGGGATTAAGGTTGAGTCTAAAGAAGCCTTGGAAATTTTCGCAGCTGGAGGAGCTAGTGTAAATTTCGAAACACGAGTCGTGAAAATTCCTCCTCATATTGTTGAGGATGCTATTCGCTCTGCCCCTAATACAATTCTTTTGGCAGGTAGAAATCCTAAACATGACATTATACTTGGTGGCAAAAGAGTTCACTTTATTAATTTTGGTGAAGGAGTCTCAATCATCGACCCGTATACCAAAGAGTATCGGAAGACTACTAAGCAGGATGTAGCTAATATTTCGCGCTTTTGTGATGCAATGAGTGAAATGGATGCAGTTTTACGTCCGGTAGCACCTCAGGATGTTCCGCCTGTGGCTGCTGTCGTTCATAATGCCGAGGTTATCTTTAATAATACTTCCAAGCACGTATTTATCGGTACTGAAGGTGGAAAAAACTTCAGAAAGGTTCTGAAGATGGCTGCTGCAATAGTCGGTGGAGAAGAAAAGTTACGGGAAAGACCAATCTTCTCTTGCAATGTTTGCCCAACAAGCCCGTTACAATTAGTAGGCCATTGCACTGAAGTAATTATTGAGGGTGCCCGCGCCGGTATAGCAGTAAACGTACTATCAATGGCTATGGCTGGAGCTACCTCTCCAATTACCTTAGCCGGGAGTCTTGTAACACACAATGCTGAAGTTTTAAGTGGCATCGTCTTAAGCCAGCTAACTCGTAAGGGAGCACCGGTTATCTATGGAAGTTCAACCACAATCATGGATCTGCGGTTTGCCACGGCACCTGTTGGATCTCCGGAACTCGGAATGATCAATGCAGGTGTGGCGAAACTTGCCCAGTTTTACTTACTGCCGAGCTGGGTAGCCGGTGGCTAGGTAGACAGCAAACTCCCGGATGCCCAGGCATCGCATGAGTTCACAATTACCGCTATGCTGACAGCGTTGGCAGGGTCCAACCTGATCTATGGCGCAGGTATGTTGGAACTCGGTATTACCTATGACTATGCACAAATGGTCATGGATAATGAGATGGCTAGGATGATTAAAAAAGCTGTTTGCGGGATAAGTGTGTCTGATGAAACTCTGGCAATAGATGTTATTAAAGAGGTAGGTACCGCTGGTAACTTTATTGGTCAAGAGCATACCTTCAAACACATGCGTTCTCAATCTAAAAGTAATGTTATTGACCGCCGTATGAGAGATGTCTGGCTGGCTGATGGTGGTAAGGATTTTTCAGAAAGAGCCTACGAAGTGGCTAGATCCATACTCGAAGACTATAAACCGGAGCATCTGCCGGAAAATGTTCAAGCAGAATTACGTGCTATAGTGGAAGAAACTGAAAAAGAGTATGGTGTCAATAGTTAAGTTAATGACCGAATAACTAAATATTAACGATAGTAATGAGGAGAACGAGCTAGCAACTTTGGTTCTTCTCATTACTAAATAAAGTTACTTAAGGAATTCCAACCTCCTTGGTAATACTCAGGCCACCACCAATAGCGAGTTTTGGATGGGGCTAGAGTAATTCTAGCTGTTAAGGGTAGACAGTCAGATAGTAGGCCTGAAAGTAATTGAGCTCGAAATGACTAAACCGGGAAGGTCGACAGTTTCGAAACTCTTTGAGGAGTTGTGATTTAAACAATGAAAAGAGAAGCACTAACCCAGAAATTATTGGTATTAGGGGTCGACGGGATGGATCCCAAAGTAACCCGGAAGTTCTTAGCCGAAGGAATAATGCCAAACTTACAAAAATTTATAGAAAAAGGTTCGGCAAGAGAAGACTTATCCCACTTAGGTGCCCTGCCAACAATTACACCTGCCTGCTGGACGACCTTAGCAACAGGCGCTTATCCTGGAACACACGGAATTACCTGCTTTTGGCGGCAGTCACCAAAGAGCTTGGACGCTGTTGTCTATAATATGGATTCCAGAAATTGTGAAGCTGAGCAGTTATGGAATGTAACGACTGAAGCCGGCCTCAAAACCTTAGTATGGCATTGGCCCGGTTCCGCCTGGCCTCCGACCAGTGACAACCCGAATTTACATGTTGTTGATGGAACACAGCCGGGTTCGGTTAACATGGGTGTGGCACAACTTGATTGGGAAAAAATTATTGCAGCTAATGAGGAAATTACAGAATTAATCTATGCTCCCAAACTTGAACGTCCTGCCGGTACCGGCTGCATGATTTCCGATCTGAGTGCTATTACTGAAGAAGAAGAAGAACCAGCTACCGATATGATGGAATTATGGTATGGTGAAGCTGCCATGACAGGCAGTGAAATCCGTGAATATATCATGGGACCAGAAAATATGGAAATGGTTATTGAATCAATTCCTCATTATGATGTAGTCAATTCCCCGCTGAAAAATGCAGAAGGATGGGCGGCTGCACCGGCAGATGCTAAAGAATTTACGATTTTAACCTCTGATGGTATTGTAAGACGACCGACCTTAATTTTGAAGAATGCTGATGGCACCTATGACCGTATAGCAATTTATAAAAATAAGAAGGCAGAGAAGCCAATCGCAGTCTTAGAGCTGGGGAAAATGGTTTCCGGTATTGTAGATGACATTAATAAAGAGGGTGTATTAAAACCCGCCTGTCGTTCTATGAAACTCTTGGAACTTTCTCCCGATGGTACATCGGTGAAACTGTGGATCAGTAATGCCTTGGATATTGCCCAGGATAAATTATGGCATCCCAAAGAATTGTTAAAAGATGTTGTAGAAAATGTTGGACCGGTTCAGCCTGTCAGCTTGGTTGGGGGAGAAGATGCTTACCTGGTTGAGAATGTTTATGAACCTGCCTGGGATTCGTATAGTCAATGGCAAGCAAAGGCTTTAAATCATTTAATTAAAACCCGGGATTATCAGGTAGTGTTCACGCATTTGCATAATGTTGACTGTGCAGGTCATATGTTCTGGCACTTAGCGAAAAATCTGGAGCGCTGGAGTTATACTGACCCTGAAGTTAATCAGAACTTTATTCGGAAGTTTTACATTCAGACAGATAAATATTTGGGTGAATTCTTACATCTGTTAGATGAGGGATGGACAATCATGATTCTAGCTGACCATGGTTTACTGGTAGGGGAAGAATTCCCACCACAAATTGGTGAATATGGCGGCATGAATGTACAGGTCATGGAGGAACTCGGTTATACCGTAATGAAAAAGGGCGAAAACGGTAAAACTTTGAAAGAAGTAGATTGGGAAAAGACAACAGCTGTTCAGACTCGAAGCAACTATATATATATAAACTTAAAGGGCCGTGATGCCCATGGCATTGTTGACCCGGCGGACAAATATGAGCTGGAAAGAAAAATTATGTCTGACCTGTACTCCTATAGATATAAAGGACAGCGTGTTATCGGGCTGGCAATGCGGAATAAAGACGCCGTTGTCTTAGGAACAAACGGTCCGCAGTGTGGGGATATCTTCTTTACTGTCGATGAAGGGTTTAGCCGTTTACATGGCGATGGGTTATCCACTGTAGAGGGTGCTTTTGATACTTCTGTTTCCCCAATTTTCCTAGCAGCAGGGAATGGAATTAAAGAAAACTTTAAAACAGTTCGAACCATTAGACAAGTTGATATTGCACCGACTATTGCAACATTAGTAGGGGTAAGAATGCCTGCCCACTGTGAAGGGGCACCAATCTATCAGATTTTAACCGAAGAATTCTAATATAAAGAAAACGCAAGTTTATACTTTCTGATAGTATAAAAAGGCAGGCTGATTCACTTAAACTTAACTCGTGGAATAGCCTGCCTTACTTTGTTTATTCCTAAATGAAAATTCTTTTGAGACTTCTTTGAGAGATTGGACAAAAAGCTATTTAAAGGAGTGAAAAATATGCCCTTAAAACAATTAAATGCCAAGAGTTTTGAAGAAATTATCTATGATAATGAGGAACCCTGTCTTGTTATTTTCTCCAGAAAAGACTGTCACGTTTGTAAAAATGTCGTTCCTGTTTTGGAGGAGCTTCAACCGCAATATCAAGACAGGGTTGGATTCTATTACGTGGATGTAGAAGAGGATAAAAACTTGTTCCAAAGATTCTCCTTAAAAGGAGTTCCACAGATTCTTTTCTTTAAGGGCGGCGAATATCAAGCAAAACTAGCTGGTGCTGTTGACGAAGACAAAGTCATCGATAAAATTGCGGAAGTACTGGAATCGTAATCCCTAAAACATTCTAAAAGAGGGAGTGATTTAGGAAAATGGGAGTACTAACCTACGATCTAATCATTATCGGCGGGGGTCCCGCAGGGCTCACTGCGGCTATTTATGGGGGAAGAGCGAAGCTGAGAACTTTGGTAATCAACAAAGGGACGGTTGGAGGTTTGGTCAATACGACACGAGAAATTGTCAATTATCCGGGCTATGGCCAAATCAGTGGATCCGATCTTATGAAAGACTTTAAAAAGCATGCCGATTCCTTTGGTGTTGAATTCTTACGAGATGAAGTTGTGAGTGTTGATTTCTCACAAGAAGAAAAAATCATCTGTACCAAAAAAAAGAAAGAATACTCGGCTAAAGCGGTTATCATTGCTTGTGGCAGTGAGCCCAGACTCTTAAATATTCCCGGTGAAAAGCGGCTTCAGGGTAGTGGGGTTGCGTATTGTGCAACTTGTGATGCCGAGTTTTTTGAAGGCGAAGACGTTGTTGTCGTTGGCAGCGGGGATCAAGCCATTGAAGAAGGTATGTACATTACCAAGTTCGCTCGCAAAGTCACTGTGATTGTACTTCATGATGAAGGAGTTCTCGATTGTAATAAAGTGAGTGGGGAAAGGGCTTTCCAAAATGAAAAGATGGAGTTTGTATGGAACTCCACTATTCAAGAAGTCCTGGGCGAGGTTAATGTCGAGGGGGTTAAAATCAAGAACTTAAAAACGGGACTTTCCAGCGAACTTACTTGCCAGGGTGCTTTTTTCTTTGTTGGGATGATTCCTTCGACTCATTTTCTTAAGGAAAGTGGCATTGGGATGGACAGTAGAGGCTATATTCCTGTCAATGATTTAATGGAAACAGATCTCGAAGGGGTATATGCGGTGGGAGACAATCGGGTTAAATATTTAAGGCAAGTGGTTTCTGCTGCAGGTGATGGGGCAACGGCCGCAGTCGCTGCCGAGCGCTATATTGAGGAACTGAACGGGTTTCGTACGAGTGTACTGAAAAGCGACAAAAAAGTGCTCTTACTCTTCTTCAATGCCTTAAATAATGAAAGCTTGGAGTTTAGCACTTTATTAGAAGAGGCAAATCAAGAACTATCGGAACCCTACAAAGTGGTGAAAATGGATACGGCTACAAAGAAAAACTTGGCCCAAAAGTATGATGTCAAAAACGTACCATCAGTTGTTGTATTGGACAGAGGGCAAGAGATCAGGCGATTGGATTATTCAATGGATAAAGAAAAACTTAAAGCTCAATTAAGATAAGATAAATCATTTTAGTAAATAGTAAAGCATTAGAAGAGTATTTTACCAATAGTAATTTGGCTTAATATTAAATGAAAAGAGTTTTTGTAATCACTGTAATTATAAATCAGGTGTTAGCCATTTAAAGTAGCTAATATGCTGATGGATAAATAGTTGATATCAAAGGAACCTACCTTTGTGGGATGGGTTCCTTCAATTTTTGCCTATTTTTTCATTTTCGGTTAAAATGATCAGTGGTTAGATCTTTCGCTAAGGCGACAATAGCATCAGCCAATTTAGATAATTCATTGACTGAAGGGGCAATATCTGTTAATGAAGCTGCTTGATGGTCTGACACTATAATCATTTCACTGACGGCGGAATTTATCTGCTCTACCGCATCTTGAATCTTTTTTAGGGTTGCTTGGATATTCTTTGAGGAATCAGAACTGCTTTGAGCAAGTTTGCGGACTTCATCAGCAACTACAGAAAACCCTTTGCCATGTATGCCGACTCGAGCCGCTTCTATGGCAGCATTAAGTCCCAGTAAATTTGTCTGAGCGGAGATTTTGTGAATGACCCCAATTATGGTATCTGTTTCATCAACTTGATTTTTAGTACTCTGCGAGATAAAACCCAGCTGTTGTCCAGTCGCTGAAAGCTCCTGAGCTTCCGCCGCTATTTGGTGAACATTAATATCGACAGTTTTAATAATCTTATTTAAGGAGTTAGCAATTTCAAAAAGCTGTTCCCTGCTATCTACGGATTGTTGAATGGCAATAGCACCGACAATGTTGTCGTTTTCCCAAATGGGTATTGCTACAGCTATATAGGGAACTCCGAAGCCTTCTTTCCCAACTTCTTTGACGACCCGTCTTCGCTGTTGGATTGCTTCATAAGAAACCCATCCGGGACCAGGTTTATCCCCGACATAGGAGGCCTTATCCCACTTGAAAGTTTTTGGAACCATGTCCCAAATTACTTTTTCCGTGTCGCAGATGAATAATCCAATATCATCAATTACAAATTGGTTGATATGGTGCCACTGCTAAAAAGTGCTGGAGAGTTTTACAGTACAATTGATCATTAGACAATTATCTCACCGTCTCCTTGCCATATTTAGATATATAACTACAAAACTAGATAAGCCTGCTTACATTGATCTTATTATAGTAATGACCAAGTGTGAAATTACGGATAGTTATACCGGGTATAAATTCTGAATTTTATAACCATTAGAACAAATTAGCTGTAATGAGTTAATTATGACGTTTTTTTTCTGATATACGAAAAAAAAGGATATAATAAAGCGATATTTAATTTTAGACAGGATGGATTATCAATGAATACCTTTAATAAACTTGGAATCGACGAAGCTTTAGTAACTGCTCTTAAACAACAAGGGATTGTTGAGCCAACTGTAATTCAAGAGCAAGCAATACCCTATATCTTAGATGCGAAAGATGTATTGGGCCAGTCGGAAACAGGAACCGGTAAAACCTTAGCTTTTCTGCTTCCGATTATTCAAAGGATCGATACTCTCAAGAAAGAAACTCAAGCAATGATTCTTACTCCAACCCATGAACTAGCTATCCAAATTCAGCGTGAGATAGAGACTCTAGTAAAAGACTCTGGTATTGCAGTTACTTCCGCTGCAATCATCGGAAACGTAAATATTTCTCGGCAAATTGAAAAATTAAAGCAAAAACCCCATATAATAGTGGGTTCCAGTGGAAGAATTCTTGAGCTAATTCAAAAGAAAAAGATAGTAGCTCAAACTGTTAAAACAATTGTGCTTGATGAAGCTGATCGTCTACTTGATGAGAATAACAGCGCTATTGTTAAAGGGGTAATAAAGACGACCCTAAGCAGAACGCAGCTATTGTTGTTTTCGGCGACCTTATCCCCCCAGACCCAACAGAAGGCGTCGACACTATTAAAAACTCCTGAAGTCATTCGAGTGACCGAAACAATCATGATTGCTCCCACCGTTGAACATATGTATTTTTTGGCAGAACAGAGAGATAAAATTGAAGCCCTGAGAAAATTAATTAGAATAATCATCCCTACGCGAGGGCTGATATTTATTAATAAAAGTGAAGAGATTGAAAAAACGGTCTTAACACTAAAATATCACGGTTTAGAAGCAGAGGGCATTTTTGGAGGGGCTAAAAAGGCTGAACGAAAAAAGGCGATGGATGATTTCAGGAGTGGAAAAAGCTCCTTGTTAGTGGCTTCAGATATAGCTGCCAGAGGATTAGACATAAAGGGGATCACCCATATTTTTAACTTAGATTTGTCGGAAGATCCTCAGCTTTATCTTCATAGAGTCGGCAGAACAGGCAGGGCAGGTAATAAGGGGATTGCTATTTCAATCGTCAATCCACAGGAGGTTCAGGTTTTAAGAAAGTTAGAAAGCGCTTTTGGAATTCAGATTAGCCCTAAAGAAATGTCCCAAGGAAAGATCGTTAACGTAAGAAAAAAGTTACAGAGGAAAGTGTGATGTAGTATAATCAAGTAAAACCTAGATGGAATCCAAGGGTTTAGCCACGAAGTGGAGGGAATTCTTGTTATGCAGTCTTCTCCTTTAGAGTTAGCGCGAAAACTAGATGAAGAAGGTTATTTAATAGATCCAGTAACAGCGACAACCTTATTCCTTTCTTTAGCTCTAGATAAACCTTGTCTTATTGAAGGGCCTGCTGGGGTGGGCAAGACACAGTTGGCTTTAGCCCTGGCGCGAGCAGAGAAAAGAAGACTTATCAGGTTACAGTGTTATGAAGGACTTGATTTAAGTAAGGCGTTGTACGATTGGAATTATGCTAAACAACTTTTGCGCTTACAGCTTGCCAAAACCGAAGAGTGGGATGAAATAAAATTTGATTTATTTTCGGAAGAGTTTTTACTCTCTAGACCGCTTTTAGAAGCGATTCTATCTTCTGAACCAGTTCTATTACTCATTGATGAGTTAGATAAAAGCGATGAAGAATTTGAGAGTTTTCTTCTGGAGCTACTAGCTGAGCGACAGGTTTCTATTCCCGAATTAGGAACTATATCTTCGAAAACAAAACCAATTGTAATTTTAACCAGCAACAATTCTCGCGATTTTAGCGATGCCTTAAGACGACGTTGTATACATATTTATTTGACATATCCCAGCTTAGATCGAGAAATCTCGATTCTTAGAGCCCATGCTCCGGAGCTGGCAGATAGTTTAGTTAGAGATGTTTGTGAGTTTGTTGCTAAAGTAAGAAAATTGCCGTTACAGAAGCTGCCTAGCGTATCCGAGACCATTGACTATGCCCGGGCCTTAAAAGCTCTTCAGCTGGAGGAATTGAATTATGCTAACCTCCTTGGGACTTTGAGCGTTTTGTTAAAATACCCTAAGGACATTGCGAAGCTAGAAGAACGCCTTAAAAAGTGGGAAACCGAGAGTAGACAAAGTAAGGATAATCAATAAATGGGAGCTATGAATGGATGGACTTTTATTCGGCTAATCAATGCTCTCAGGCAAGTTTCTCTATCAATATCCTCCCAAGATATTCTGGATGCTGAAACCTGTCTGGCTCGCTATCCGGAAATACCGCCTAAACAAATATTGAGATCATTATTTATTCATCGCCCACAAGATACTGGGGTCTTTGAGACGGTATGGAGAATAGTCGTAGGATGTTCAGAGTTCTTGAATTCTGAGGTTTCAAAGGATACATCTGTCAAAAAGGATTTGGAAAATAATAATAGTCCTGGGATAGGCGGACAAGGCACGGGTCGGGGCACTGGGGGGATTAGCCTTACAAATTCCGGAGATATTTTAGACTCAGCTAAAATTTCCAGAATGATTTCCTTATCGAGGATAGAAGAGTTGGTAGGTAGTGAGCAGGAATTTGAAGATGTTGTGAAAAAGATTTTAACGGATCTGGATTATTTCACTTGGATTAATTCCTTCGATTTGGCTTATCAGCGGGGTTCGCTTTCAGAAGATGATTGGATTTTACATCATAATGCTCGAGCTACTATCATAAATGAAATTCAGCAGCAGATTTTGACGGTTCAGGTAAGGCACTATAACAGTTGGGAACCCGTGGTTCGACAGCATTGGCTATATAAATCTTTAAGCTTATTGTCAGAAGAGGAAAAAGAGCTTGTAAAATCCAGTATTAAAAAATGGACCCGGAAATTAGCCTTAAAACAAGGCGCGCGATGGAAATCCTCTAAGAAAGGAACCATAGATATAGCTCAAATCATTCGGCAAAGTGTTCAATGGGATGGGCATTTCTTTAAACTATACTTTAGACATAAAATACCGCAAGTACCGGAATTAGTGGTGCTTTGCGATGTTTCAAATTCAATGGCCTCCTTCGTGGAATTCTTAATCTATGTGGTAACCTGCTTTAGAGAGAGAATTAGAAAGGTACGGATATTATTTTTCATTGATTCAATATGGGATGTGACTGAGTTTGTTTGGAATGAAGAATTAACTGAAGTAAAACAGGAAATAAAAAGCTGGGGTCATAAAGTGAGTTCTGGCTTTTCAGATTATGGAGCTGTTTTCAAAGAACTTGCAGAGAAAAAACTCCAAGGTATATCTTCACAAGCGGTGCTTGTTATTCTGGGAGATGGTAAGAACAACTATCATCAAGCTCAAGCAGAATATCTTGCTCAGATCGCGGAAAAAGTTCGTAAAGTGTTTTGGCTGAATCCTTTGGAAAAAAATGAGTGGTCGGAACCGGATAATACAATGAAAGACTATCAAATCTATTGTTCTAAGGTATATCGGTGCCGTACTGCTAGGGATTTGCAGATAATCGTTCAAGATGTGTTTTAGCGAAAAGGTATAAGCTGAAGCTTTCAACCAAGACTTATAAAAGAATGTCGGTTGCTTTCGATGAAAGAACCGGCATTCTTTGACTTTTGACCTAACCTCAGAATTCCCACTTCTTTTCTGATGAGATCTTCAAGGCACTGTTCAATTTAATTTTCACAGATTTTATATTTTATTGACACCAAATGATTATGTCATGTATATACTGCTATAAGGCAAATTCCGATATTGTTGACCGATACATATAGCAAGGTATTTAGGGGGTGTCTTGTAATGATAATACATACTGTTAAAAAGGGTGAAACACTGTATAATATTGCAAAGAAGTACGGAATAAACTTTAACGCATTATTGGCTGCTAATTCATCGATTAGAAACCCTGCTTTAATCCAGCCGGGTCAAGTAATTAACATTCCAAGGCCGGCAGTTCAGAGAACCATTGTAATTCCCCGAGAAAGTTATGGTTATAACGAAATGCTTAATGATCTGCAGTCTCTTGAAGAGTTATATCCGTTTATTGAAGTCAATTCTATTGGATCAACCGTTATGGGCCGTTCTATTCCAGCTGTAAAACTCGGACATGGGAAAAAGGAAGTCCACTATAATGGCTCTTTTCATGCTAATGAATGGATTACAACTGTCCTTTTAATGAAGTTCATTGAAAACTATGCTAAAGCATATGCTTCAGGGAAGAAAATCGGGTCCTTTAATATTCAGGGCTTGTTTGACACAACTTCTTTATGGATTGTTCCTATGGTCAATCCGGATGGAGTCCAGCTTGTGCAGGGGAAAATTGCCACGAACACTAAGGCTTATCAAACTGCCTTAATGATTAATTCAGGGTCTCGAGATTTCAGGGGGTGGAAAGCCAATATTCGAGGTGTAGACTTAAACGATCAATTTCCAGCCCATTGGGAAACTGAAGTTTCGCGGCGGGCAGCATCAGCGCCTTCCCCCCAGAATTATCCCGGGAATGCACCTCTATCCGAGCCGGAGTCTAGGGCTATAGCGGAGTTTACCCGATCACATAATTTTCGGTTGGTTAGTGCATTCCATACCCAAGGAGAGGAGATTTATTGGGGATATCGGGGGTTAGAGCCTAATGAATCTCAACTGATCGTAACCCGTTTGGTTGAAGTCAGTGGATATGAAGCTGTTCGGTATGTTGAAAGTGATGCAGGGTATAAGGATTGGTTTATTCAAGATTGGAGACGCCCGGGATTTACCGTTGAGTGTGGTCTTGGAGTAAATCCTCTGCCTATTGCTCAGTTTTGGGATATTTGGGGCAAAGTGATCGGGATTTTCTTAATGGGAATTTATGTTTAGGAAACTGGCTGTGTTATTTCATGTCTTAATTTCTCTGGCAATTAAAGCAGCCCCTAAAGCGGCTGTGATAACTGGTTCTTGTGATATAAGTAAGGAAAAGTCAAGTTGTTTGGCAAGTGCTTTTACGACTCCATCATTATGTGCTACTCCACCGGTAAACACGACATCCGGCTCTAATCCTGTACGACGACTCATTGAAGCGACTCTGCTTGCTACCGAATCACATACTCCTGCTAAAATATCAGCTTTTAATTCGCCGGCTGAAACTTGAGATATGATTTCTGACTCTGCAAAAACAGTACAAAAGGAAGAGATCTTAGTTGGGTTTTTAGAAGCGGAGACTAATTCGCTAATTTCCTGCCAATCCACTTCAAGGGCTGAAGCCATTACTTCCAGAAACCGACCGGTGCCGGCTGCGCATTTGTCATTCATTGTGAAATCTGCAACCTTTCCGTTGGGAAATAGTTTTATAACCTTGCTATCTTGCCCCCCTATATCAATAACTGTTCGAGCACTGGGAAAAAGATGGCTGATTCCCTTGGCTTGACAAGTGATTTCTGATACTTCACGATCAGATGAGAAGGTTACTCGTCCATATCCTGTAGCAACTGTGGTTCGGACATTTTGAGTTGTTAAACCAGATTTTGCGAGTACGTTTTCGATCAATTTTTGGGCAATGATTCGCCCGCTATAGCCCGCCCTTTCTTTTCCTTGACCAATTATTTTTAAATCATCGTCGATCAGTACAACTTTGACTGTAAGAGATCCAATGTCGACTCCTATATAATGATTGGGCATGTATTTCTCCTCCTTCATTTTAATCTTATAGAAATGTTTCCAAATAAGCTTGAACACGGTTGCGAACAGGTTCTTCGGCATAAGCTCTAGGGTCGGCCATATCCGCCTCGATCATTAACCCCGGCACTCCTGTTTCTCGTATAACTTCTTTACGGATAACTTCTTGAACTAAAGAATAGGGTTTACAGGAGCGATTAGAATGCATTACAAATCCATTAGCCTTATAATCTTTGATTAATTTAATTAACTGATTCACTCGGTATTTTGGGGAGCGGTTCAGGAAAATTTCAGTATAAGTTGTAGCTAAGCTTTCCATTGGAGTTCCTGGAGCATGTTCGACAGCCCATCCGCCACTATAAGTGTCTGTAACAAAACATGCTCCTTTCTCAGAAAACATTTTATAAAAACTAAATAATTGCGGCCAGATGGCGATGTTGTCCCAGACTAGTCGAATGCGCTCATCTTCGATAGCTCCTTGAGCCAGAGCAGCTCTTTGTTTAACTTCATCTCTTAGCTTGCGATAATATTCAATACCTGCCTTTGAGCCCCGAAGAACAACAATAGGAGCCATATTAATAAAAAGGTCGGGGGCGTTCAGGGGAGAGGGACTGTTTTGACAATACTGTCGGGTTTCTATCCAGAGGGAAGTGATTTCTCGACTGCGCTTCATTTCTGCCGCTAACTTTTTCTCGTCGAAAGGGCACCCTGTAATTTCTTCTAAATCATTGGACATGGAGATTAATTGTTCTAAAACATAAGCTTTAGCTTGTGCAGTAAATTCATGGGGTAAAAATGGAGTATCTAAAACCAAAAGAGGCACTTTAAAATGACGTGCTAGAACTTCATACCATTTTAGAACTGTTCCGCAAATATTATTGCAAGCAACTAGGAGGTCGGGTTTGGGCATTCCGCCTAATGGTGCCAAATCTGGCCGCAGGACTCCGCCAATATTTGATCGTGCATAAGAACAGAGATCTTGAGAATAACCGGCAGCTTCTGCAACTTCACACAAGTCTACTGTTGCATTACGTGCACTATAGATTGCTGCGTATTGTTCTGGGTAAGCTGAATGAATATTAAAAGCTCGCAGTAGTTCTACCGGAGCACCGCTGGTGACCCAGGCTAAAGGACGACGAAAAATTTTACCCCAGTAGCGGTGATAGTTTGTTAAGGCATAATAACGGCCCATGGTCTTTTGAAGTGCTTTTTTGCTGGTTAAAGGACGGTAATTACTTCGCTTCACTGGTACCTCATTCATATTCTCACTTACTCCTTTTACAGTTCTTGACTTTCAAGTAAACCTTCTAAGAAGGCTTGAAGTCTCGTTCTTTCTTGTCCCCCCACACTTGCTCCTTCAAGTTCAAGGGTTAAAGTACGAATACCCTCTTCTCTTAAACTATCTGCTAATGAAACTGCATCCCAAGCATGGGGCTCGCAATATTTACGAATGATAATAATAGCCCCTTGGGCATTCCGATGTTTAGCTAGAGTAGAGAGATGGCGGATCCTTTCATTGAGACTGCGGTTTTTACAGGGGCAGGGCGGCATTTCTGAGTATCTTTGAACGATGTCAGTTAGTGGATTAACCGATCCCCAAACCGTATTTCCTGAATAGTGACGGTAGCCGGTACATGTATCATCAGCAACCACCCTACCTCCTAATTCTTCAATCATTGTAAAAAGGCTGTTGCTTTCTAAAACAGCGCTGCTGACCAGTACCTTTACCTGATGAAGGTTTTTTGGGGACATTTCCTTTAAATCCGGGAGGCACTCTTCAAGAGCTTTCACATATTCTACTCGAGGCATAAGTTGTCCGGCTCTAAGGATTGAGAAAACTAAAGGGGAAGGAAGAATTGACCGGAGGTTATCAATTTCTGTAACTAAGCTGCGGGTATGAGCGCATAATTTGATGGCTTCAAGAATAGAACTTTCTTTAATCTCAGTTTGGGTCAGGGAAGCGAGGGTCATCATAAGACTTTTAATTTCAGCAAGATAATAGCTTGCTGCTCCAGGGGCGTTTAGCATGACCGGAGGAACAATATCAACGGTTTTAGTTTGACCACAGGCGCTCCACACTCCGCTCAGACATTGCATGGTGTCACAAGTATGAGTAAAACCTATACCAATCAGATCGCAGTATTGTTTTCTGACTTCCATATCTAATGTCCCTTTTGCTAGAGAACAGCAATATCCCGGGAGTTCGGCAGGTGTAGAGTTTTCAGAATCCGGCAAGAGACGTAAGGGTTCAAAACCTGCTGCAATAATTAGTTCTTCGGGAAAATATGAACAAAAGTATCCAAAGAACTTTTTGTCTGGGTAACGCTTCATTCGATAAGTGCCCTTTAAGCTGGCCTCTTCAAGAAGTAATTCAAGTGCATTTGAAGAGTTTATTATTTGGCTGTTATTATAAGACATTCATAGTACTCCTCTCCATATGTTTAACACATTGATTTTAGGTTTGTTGATAAGATTAATACTATTCCTCACGAAGAGCACGCTTTAAGATCTTCCCAATAGCAGTCATAGGAAGCTCATCTCGAATCTCTACCTGCTGAGGAACTTTGTAGGGTAAAAGATGTTCTCGGCAAAATTCGATAACATCATGCTCCTTGACACTGGCGTTTTCTTTTAAAGTAATAAACGCCTTAACGACCTCACCTTTATAATTGTCTGGAATACCGATTACGCATGCCTCTTTTACAGATGGATATTGGTAGAGGACATCCTCAACTTCGCGGGGATAGACATTAAATCCCCCGCAAATAATCATGTCCTTCTTGCGATCGATTAAATAGAAGTACCCTTCTTCATCCATATAGCCAATATCGCCGGTATATAACCAACCCTCTCGAAGTGCTTGAGAAGTTTCTAGAGGTTGATTATAATATCCGAGCATGACCTCCGGACCCGTGAGTGATATTTCACCGACTTCTAGAGGTGGCAAGTTCTTCCCGGTCTGAAGATCTTTTACTTGCATACAGACATCAGGAAAGGGTATCCCAATACTGCCGGTTTTATTAACACCACAATAGGGGTTGGCACAGACAGCTGTAACCACTTCAGTCAACCCATAGCCTTCCATAAGCCTGCTTCCTGTTAGGTCTTCGAATTTGCGCTTAACTTCAGGGGCTAAAGGAGCTGCTCCGACAAAACAACCTCGTAAAGAGGAAAGATTATACCGAGATAAACAGGGATTGTTAATAAGGCCTATAAACATGGTAGGAACTCCAGCAAATAGTGTTGGATGGTAGCGATGAATTCCTTTGAGAATGTCATCTCCATTAAAACGCGGAATCAGGACACAGGAAGATCCTGAGATTAGAGGTGCATTCATACAAACTGACATTCCAAAACCATGAAATATTGGTAGTACTGCAAGTAAACGATCATTTTCATGCATTTGAACCCAGGCAGCACCCTGGCTTGCGTTGGCAACTAAGGCTTGATGTGTGAGCATAACCCCTTTCGGCTTACCGGTAGTTCCTCCGGTATAAATTAACACTGCGATATCTCTATAAAGATCAATTGCGCAAGGGTTGGGTTGCTGTTCTTTTTGAATAAGTAAGGTTTTTAGCCACTGGCAATAGGGTAAGCGTGCTTTGGTTTCGGCGGGTACCTTAAGTGACAATCGATAAATATATTTTATTGGGCTAGGCATAAATTCATTTAGCCCCGTATAATAGGTATGTTCTAAGATGAGATGCACGTTATTGCTGTGTAAAGATTGTCGTACTTTTTCTAATCGCCCAGCTAAGAGATCCAAACTGATAACCATACGGACTTGGGCATCACGAAAAATATGAATTAGTTCAGATTCTGTGCTTAAAGGATTAACTGGGATTACTATTGCGCCTAAACTTAAAATGGCATAGTAACTTATTACATATTGAGGGCAGTTCGGCAGTAATAATGCGATTCGATCTCCCTGTTTAATGCCAATTTTATGTAAAGACGTTGTTAAGCTATTAACATATGAGCCTAATTGCCGATAACTAATCTTGCGGCCGAAAAAAATCAAGGCAATAGCCTCAGCGTGATCTTTAACACTTTTATGGAATAAGCTAGGAAGAGTTTCTTGAGGATAACTCAATGTTATAGGAACCTCAGAATCATAATGTTTGGTCCAAGGAAGGAATTTTTCATGGGTAGAAATCTTGGTCATGGCTTTTCCTCCTTTGAAAAGTTAATTTAGTATATCATTATTATATAAAGATATGTTTTGATTATTAAAAATAATATGAATATTCCAAAACTAAAGTTATTCAATGGTTTCTTTGCGAATTGTAAATTTTTAGAGACAAATTCGTTTTTGATTTTTATTTCAAAAAAGTAATATTTATAAGGAGGAAAATTTAAATATTTGGAGAATATAAATACACATAAAATTAATCAAAAAGATGGAGGCTGAACTATGACAAATCTAAGAGAACTTTATGTATGTAGCATTTGTGGCAATGTTGTTGAGGTTGTTAATACTGGAGCATCTGCGTTGGTCTGTTGTAATAAACCGATGAATATTCTACAGGCGGGTACGACAGATGCAAGCCTAGAAAAACATGTTCCTGTTATTGAAGCAGTAAGTGGGGGTATTAAAGTTAAGGTCGGCAGTGCTGCTCACCCAATGGAGGAAAAACATTTCATTCGGTTTATAGAGGTTTTGACAAAGGAACAAGTTCTTAGGGCGGAACTTGAACCGGGGCAAGCGCCTGAAGCTACTTTCTTGGTTGCTGAAGACGAGGTTATTGAGGTAAGAGAATACTGTAACATTCATGGTTTATGGAAGATGAGTAAGTAAAATGATTATAGTGCAGGCAGGTTTTACCTGCCTGCTTTTTTTAGCATCCACCATTATTTATCACTAGCGGCAATGCTATTGTCCTTTCATGTCTTTAAGTAGGATTGCTTGACACTTTTAGATGGATATTCTATAGTTTTATTGTAATAGGTAAGTAATGTACTATTTATAGATTTAATGTGGTGTTTGGAACTTTACATATACACCAGTCTGTTATAGCACAATGTTAATGAGAGGGGTAAAAATTATGAGCCTAACTAAAGAGAACACAATTATTGGCTTTATTGGTACAGGTGTTATGGGTAAGAGTATGGCCGGTCACTTGCTTAAGGCTGGATATAGGGTAGCAGTCTATAACCGCACTAAGGCTAGTGCTGAGGACTTAGTTAAAGCGGGTGCAGAATGGCAAGATTCCATTGCTGAGTTAGCTTCAAGCTGTAATGTAGTCATTACAATGGTTGGTTATCCAAAAGATGTAGAAGAAGTATATCTAGGAGCAAATGGAATTCTAAAAAATGCTAAGAAGGGCAGCCATTTCGTTGATATGACTACCTCTTCTCCTGACCTTGCTAAGAAGATCTATAATGAGGCATCAGTCCTCGGTATGTATGCACTTGATGCGCCCGTATCCGGAGGAGATGTAGGAGCAAAAGAGGCTCGCTTGGCAATAATGGTCGGTGGGGATGAAGAAGTGTTTAATAGAATACTTCCAGTTTTTAATTGCTTAGGGAAAAATGTTATTTTACAAGGAAGTGCCGGAGCCGGTCAGTACACAAAGATGTGTAATCAAATAGTAATTGCCTCGACCATGATCGGGGTTTGTGAATCAATGGCCTACGCTCAAAAGGCGGGGCTTAAGCCCGAGGTTGTCTTAAAAAGTATTGAAACAGGAGCGGCAGCAAGTTTTTCTTTAAGTAATCTTGCGCCGCGTATGTTAGCCAATAACTTTGCGCCTGGTTTTTATGTTAAGCATTTCATTAAAGATATGACGATTGCTTTAGAGTCCGCTAAACAGATGGGATTGCTCACACCGGGTTTAGAGTTAGCAAAGACCTTATATGAAAAGCTCGCAGAAGGTGGAGAGGAGAACAGCGGGACACAAGCGCTGTTCAAACTGTATCTGGAACATAACTAAAGATAATCGTAAATTGGTAAAGGAGAGCATATATGCTCTCCTTTTAACAAAGCTCTATTTAAGATTACATGAGGTTTCCTTATTGCGAATTTAAGGTTAGCTAGAAAACAGTAAAAAACTAGAAGGTATTTTTGGGGGATATGTAGAAGAGATGATTATATAAGGAAAAATTCGTAAAGATTGAGAAATAATATCCTGTTCAAGGTGATTCCTTAGCTTTTTACATATTTTTCTGCCTATTTATAGCCGGAAACGATAATCGTATTTGCATAATAACTTCTATAGGAAGAGGTTAGATCGTTAGAATATCATTTCAACTAGATTTACAAAGGTATCGGAGATCAGTTCACTATATAATATCTTAATTATCGCCATATTGACTTATTACGACCACAGTGCTAGTCTTATTTTGTAAGTGAAATAAATAATTTGCAAAATAATTAAATACAAGTTTGTGCATTTTGTTACGTTTGATGTGATATATATCTAATAGGACAAGTTTTGTTGCTAATTAGTATGTGAAAGAAATCATATACCTCATAATCCGCGAGTTAATAGGAGCGATAAAGTACTATATACAATGAAAGCAAATATCTCCTATTAAGGTAGGAGGAGTGCTATAAGGTTGGTTCGAGAAAGCTCTTGATCCAACTGCCTCGGTAAATGCCGAGAGTCTATTGACATATAAGGGAGGTAGAAGGATGGCGCATAAGAGTATTTTAGTGGTCGGAGGAGGAGTGAGCGGACTTACAGCCGCTATTGAAGCTTCCGAGGCAGGAAGCGAAGTTTATCTGGTTGAACAGAAATCCTACCTAGGTGGTAGAGTGGCCCAGATGAATCAGTATTTTCCTAAGCTGTGCCCACCGAACTGCGGGCTGGAGATTAATTTTAAACGGATTAAGCAAAATCCCCGCATCAAATTCTTCACTTTGTCAGAAATCGAAAAGATTGATGGAGTAGAAGGAGACTATACTGTAACTGTTAAGTCAAATCCTCGTTATGTGAATCATAATTGTACTGCATGTGGCAAATGTACTGAGGCATGTCCAGCAGAGCGGGCTAATGAGTTTAATTATGGAATGGGTAAAACAAAGGCCATTTATAACGCTCACGAGTTTGCATTCCCAATGAAGTATGTGATTGATGGATCAGCTTGTTTGGGAGCAGAATGTGGGAAATGTGTTGCTGCCTGTGAATATGGCGCTATTGAATTAGATATGTCGGCTAAAAGCTTTAATTTAAATGTTGGATCAATCGTGTGGGCTACTGGTTGGGAACCCTATGATGCTCAAAAAGTAGACTATTATGGTTTTGGACGTCATCAAAATGTTATTACAAACGTTATGATGGAAAGATTGGCTGCTTCCAATGGTCCTACCGCTGGAAAAATCCTTCGTCCATCTGACGGAAAAGAAGTAAAAACCATTGCTTTTGTTCAGTGTGCAGGATCCCGAGATGAAAATCATCTTCCTTATTGTTCGGGAGTTTGTTGTATGGCTTCGCTTAAACAGGCAACCTACGTAAAAGCCGCCAGCCCAGATGCAAAAGTCTATATGTTTTATATAGATGTTAGAGCGATGGGAAAACACGAAGATTTTTATACAAAAGTTCAAGATGATATAAACATGATAAAAGGAAAAGTTGGCGAGATTTCTGAAGATCCTGAGACGAAGGATTTAATCGTACAAGTTGAAAACCAATTAACTGGTGAAATTATGAAGGAAACCGTTGATATGGTTGTACTAGCGACGGGTATGGCGCCATCTACCTCGAGTGCACTCGATACAATATCCTATGATGAGGATGGCTTTATTGTTTCCCAACCAGGAATTTTCGGTGCAGGATGCGCTAAGAAGCCTTTAGATGTTTCCTCATCGGTGAAAGATTCTACATCTGCAGCGCTTAAGGCCATTCAATCTACGGTGAGGAGGTAGCCCAATGGTTAAAAAAACAGGTGTTTATATCTGTACTGGATGTAGTCTAGGAGAATCTCTGGAAATAGAGAGCCTGTCCAAGGTTGCTACCAAGGAAGGCAAGGTTCCTGTATGTAAGACACACCCCTTTCTCTGCGGTTCTGAAGGGGTAGAGTTAATAAAGAGCGACATTGAGAATGAAGGCGTTAACACAGTTCTTATTGCTGCTTGTTCCCCGCGTGTTAATTATGATGTTTTTGAATTTGACTCCGTTGTTATGGAGAGAGTAAATCTTCGTGAACAGGTCATCTGGAGTCAAACAGCAAACGACGAAGACACTCAGATGATGGCTGAAGATTATCTAAGAATGGGTCTTGCTAAGGTGAAGCACATTGAATTGCCTGAACCTTATCAAGGTGTAAATATGGTTAAAACCCTATTAGTTGTTGGCGGTGGCTTGACAGGTATGACATCTGCTCTAGAAGCTGCCAAAGCAGGGTATAAGGCTGTTTTAGTTGAGAAAAGCCCAGCTCTTGGAGGCTGGATGAATGGCTTGTTTAAACAAGTTCCTCGAAAAGCACCGTATACTGCACCTGAAGAGGTAGATGTTGCTGAGTTAATTAAAGAGGTTGAAGCTAATCCTGATGTTACAGTCTATACAGGTGCTGAGATTCTTGAAATAGCTGGTTCTCCAGGTATGTTCGATGCATCAATCAGCCAAAATGGTGCTACGATTACGGAAAGAGTCGGATCCGTTGTTCTTGCTACAGGAGCTGTTCCATATGATTCGACAAAATTGGATTATCTTGGTTATGGTAAATATGAGAATGTAATCACTGGACTGCAAATGGAAGAAATTGCTTCTAAAGGAAAGATTGTTCGTCCAGATGGTAAAGAAGTACAAACGATTGCCTTTATTCAATGCGCAGGATCACGGGATCCTGAACACTTACCCTATTGTTCGGCAACATGTTGCGTAGAGTCCCTAAAACAGGCTTCTTATATTAAAGAACAGAACCCGGAAGCAAATGTTTTTGTTTTCTATAAAGATATGAGAACACCTGGTCAATACGAGAGACTCTATCAACAAGTGCAAAAAGATGGAAGTATTTTCGTCAGGGGAGAAATCAAAGGTATTACCGAAGATGGCGAAAAGAACCTGCTTATTGAAGCAACAGATATTCTATCTGGAGCAACGATATCTACTGAAGCAGTGGATATGGTAGTTCTAGCAAATGGTATGGTTCCCACAACAGCTTTAGGAGAAGATTTCGCAGCTAAAGCTGATACGGAGGAAGATAAGAAGGACGACGGGCCTAAGCCTGAAGTAATTCTTAAATCAAATCTTCTCAATCTCTCATATCGACAAGGCCCTGAAATGCCTACTTTGAAATATGGGTTTGCTGACTCTCATTTTATCTGCTTCCCATATGAAACTCGCCGTACCGGAATTTACGCAGCCGGTAGCGTAAGGGCTCCAATGGATGAATTGTCTTCGATTGAAGATGCAACCGGAGCAACCTTAAAGGCAATTCAATGTATGGAATCAAGTGCCCAAGGTATGGCTGTACACCCTCGAGTAGGGGATATGTCTTTCCCAGACTTTGCAATGTCGAGATGTACTCAATGTAAGCGTTGTACTGTAGAATGTCCTTTTGGTGCTATTAATGAAGATGATAAATTTAATCCGTTGCCAAATCCGACCCGCTGTCGCAGATGCGGAATCTGTATGGGCGCATGTCCTGAACGGATTATTACCTTTAAGAACTACTCGGTTCCTATGATTGGTAATCTGATTAAGTCAATCGAAGTACCTGATGAAGATGAAGAAAAACCAAGAATTTTGATTTTTGCTTGTGAAAATGATGCTTACCCCGCTTTAGATATGGCTGGTATTAATCGGCTTAAATATAATGCTTGGGTTCGCGTTATCCCTCTAAGATGTCTGGGCTCATTGAGTTTAGTTTGGATAGCTGATTCCATGTCAGCTGGAATCGATGGAATCTATCTTTTGGGCTGCAAGCATGGTGATGATTATCAGTGCCACTTCATCAAAGGAAGCGAGTTGGCTGAGATCAGATTATCCAAAGTGTCGGAAACCTTAGACAGGCTGGATCTGGACTCCGAACGAGTGCGAATGGATCAAATCTCCATCACGGATTACGACAAGATACCTGCTATGTTAGATGACTTCGCCGCAAAACTTGAGGAACTTGGCCCCAACCCATACAAAGGGTTCTAAGTGGATCTAAGGTTAGGGGGACAAACTTCCTATTCAGGTAGAAAGAATGTCCCCATAAGATAGCAAAGGAGCAGTATTATGGATGAAATAAAAGAAGTATCTCTGGAGATGAGAGAATATATTATTTCTTCAGGAGCCGAAACGCTCAACTGGTGTATGCAGTGCGGTCTCTGCACCAATCTATGTCCATACCGACAGGTTCCCGGTGAGCTTAGCGAAGTATTTAATATTCGTAAAATGCAACGACAAGGACAACTCGGCTTGGAAGGTTTCGATGATGAAGAAGTTCTTTTTGCCTGTGTTACTTGTGGCATGTGTCAAACAAATTGTCCGAGAAGTGTTGAGATTATTAAAAACGTACGCTCAATGCGTAATACGATTGTAGGTGCCGGCATCTTGCCGAGTCACTTAAGACCTGTAGCAGGGAGTCTTCATGCCAATGGCAATCCTTGGGCCGGACCTCGTGAGAAGAGAGCTGACTGGCTAGAAGGCTTGAATGTTCCAGAATTTACAGAAGGCACTGAATACCTGCTTTATGTATGCTGCACATCCTGTTATGATACACGCAGCCAAAAAATTGCTAAAAGCGTTGTCAAACTTCTCCAACAAGCTGGAGTTAACTTCGGGGTCTTAACAGCTGAAGAAAGCTGTTGTGGTGAAACTATCCGTAAAATCGGGGATGAAGAACTTTTCGCTAAATTAGCTGAGTCTAACATCAAGTTGTTTAATGGAAAAGGTGTTAAGAAAATTATTACTACTTCCCCACACTGTTTGTACTCTTTTAAACAAGATTATCCAGAACTTGGTGGAGAGTACGAAGTAATGCACTATTCTGAGCTCCTTAGTGAACTCTTGAAAGAAGGAAAGCTTTCCTTACCAGGGGAAATTGCAAAAAAAGTAACATTCCACGATCCATGTTACTTAGGACGACACAATTTAGTCTATGACGCTCCACGTGAGCTACTCCAGGCAGTTCCAGGGGCTGAGCTTGTCGAATTAGATCGGGCTAAGAATAAGAGCCTTTGCTGTTCAGGCGGTGGCGGGCGGATTTGGGCCGAAGTACCCTTTGGTGAGCGTTTCGGAGAATTACGGATTAATGATGCAGTGAAGCAAAATGCTGATGTCATAGTCACTGCTTGCCCATACTGTATTACAATGTTAGATGATGCTTGCGCAGGTTTAGAAAAGAATGACGTGTTGAAAGTCATGGAGATGTCAGAATTTCTCTGCGAGTCCCTTGAAAAATAATAGGGTTAATGTAGACGAAGGGTTTGTGCTTGAGTATAGATGTTGAGCTAACCTCATATCAAAGATGTTCTTTACTTAGAATTCAAGTTATGAGGTTGGCTGACTGATATGGTGAAAAAAGTATCAAACGTTAGTGAAAGGGGGGATGCCAGAAACGCTGTTTATATAGTATCCTTCCGACAGAAATGATGTTGGCTGTGTGCATCATAAACACTAGTTTCTGCAGTATACTCACATTCATTATAAAAAAATTTGAGGAGGATTGTACTATGTCAAAACTAGTACCACCCCATGGTGGAAAGTTAACACCTGTATTGCTCCCTGAATCACAAAGAGCTGATGCATTAGCAAAAGCAAAAACCTTACCAGTGGTTCGCATGTCTTCAAGAGAAACTTCTGACCTTTTAATGATCGGGATGGGGGCATTCAGCCCACTAACAGGATTCATGGACAAAGCCAATTATGAAAGTGTTGTAAACACAAAACATTTAACCAATGGCTTAGCATGGCCTCTCCCAATCACTTTGTCAGTTACTCCTGAACAAGCTGAAACTATCAAAATTGGTATGGAATTAGCTTTAGTTGATGATGAAACAGATACCTATTGCGGTATCTTAACAGTGAACGATAAATACGAGTATGACAAAGTTAAAGAGTGCAACGCTGTATTCTTTACGGATGACGCAGCGCATGATGGTGTTAAAAAAGTTATGTCTCAAGGAGATGTCAACATCGGCGGTGAGTTGATAACCTTTAGTCAACTGGGATACGCTTCAAAATATGGTGACTACTATGCTACTCCTGAACAAACCAGAAAAATCTTCGATGAAAAGGGCTGGGCAACTGTTGCAGCTTTCCAAACCCGGAATCCTTTACATCGTTCACATGAGTTCCTCTGCAAAATGGGAAATGAAGTTTGCGATGGACTATTCATACATCCTATCGTAGGAAAACTCAAAGAGGGAGATATTCCTGCTGAAACTCGTTTAGAGTGCTATGAAGTTCTTTTGAAAAATTATTTCAATGAGAAAAATGCTGTGATGAAAGTATATCCTATGGAAATGCGCTATGCAGGACCAAGTGAAGCTATCCTACACGCAATTTTCCGTCAAAACTTTGGCTGCAGCCACATCCTTGTTGGCCGTGACCATGCTGGCGTTGGCGATTACTACACAGCTTATCAAGCTCAAGAAATCTTTGATACCTTTAAGCCAGGCGAAATCCTTTGCCAACCTCTTAAAGTAACAGCTGCTATGTACTGCAATAAGTGCGAAGGCATGACAACTGAAAAAACTTGCCCACATGGCAAAGAAGATCATTTGAAAATTAGCGGAACTAAGCTGAGAGCTATGTTAGCTGCCGGCGAAGTACCACCTAGCAATTTCAGCCGTAAAGAAGTACTTGAAATTCTGCTCAAATATTACTCCTCTAAGTAAGCTAACCATTGGTTGAAGACTAAACTAAAGGATCCTAAGTTCTTTAGTTTAGTTTCAAAAATATATGAATGATGGAGGTAAAACGAATGCCAAGTTTTGTAATTGCAGAAAAATGTGACGGATGTAAAGGGCAAGACAAAACAGCTTGCATGTATGCATGCCCCAATGACCTTATGTTGTTAGACAAAGAGAAAATGAAGGCTGTAAACCTTGACCCTTCCCAATGCTGGGAGTGCCTATGCTGTGTTAAGGCTTGCCCACAACAAGCAATGGATCTTCGTGGATATGCTGACTTTGTTCCACTAGGCGCCTCATGTGTACCTCTCCGTAGCTCTGATAGCATTATGTGGACTGTTAAATTCCGTAACGGCATGACCAAACGCTTTAAATTCCCGATTCGTACAACAGAAGAAGGTTCCGCAGTACCTGATGGCGGTTATGAAGTAACCACAGACATCGACAGCATCGAGCTGTATACAGAACCAGCTTCAATGCATATGCCAGTATGGACTTATAAGAAGTAAGCTCTTGTAAAAGGGAATAAATAGGGAGGTTAAAATCAATGCCAATGAACTTTGAAACAGTAGAAGTAACAACCGACCTTCTGATCATCGGAGG
>JGI2924J29684_1078644_pt1 | contig 89454 bp, 83 predicted proteins | sample BenlonsequencITS_FD_29684 | JGI IMG/M metagenome (IMG submission 29684)
GAGCTTGCCCATGTCGTTTCCGCAGCAGTCGCAGTACACCCGGTCATCAATCAGCATGGCCGCCCCTCCCGGTTAGTTGGCCTTCGCCGGTTCCGGCTGGGTGCCGGCTGGCTTGGCGGTTGGGGTCGGTTGCTGGGTCGGCTTGGTGGCTTGAGCAGCGGCGGCTTTCACAGGCTCAACGTGCAGGACGATGAACTTGCCGGCGTTCTTGGAGCCTCGCTCGATCTCGGTGGTGACGCGGATCGGCTCAAGCACATCGAGGCTTTCGCAGGCGGACCACACTTCGTCCAGGGCTTCTTCGGAGACATTCATCGACAGGATGGAAATGCCGAGGTCACGCTTGCCGTCTGGCTCGTCACCAACAAACAGCTTCACCAGCTTCACGTTGTCGAACTCGACTTTCTCGGCGCTGAGAAATGCAACTTCCATGATCGAACGTGCCATTTGTGTTTCCTCTCTCTAGTTGCGCTTTATTGCGCTGCTTTGCTTTCTGCAGGCCGAGCGATCCCGAACCGGTGAACTCGCAAGTTCGCCGAGGTGATCTGTTACTTGGCCTACCGGTTAAAACGTCGCGTTGTGCGTGTTCTCTAGTTGGTTAACACCAAGGGCTTTGCCCTTGTCATCCCACTCTTGCCGCCGAGGGCTCGGGAGCGCGGGGCGGTGAAGCTGCCCCACACTCACGAGCGGAGGCTGTTTCGGTTTGTGCCGGGTCAAGGGTGCGCTGCGCCCGTGCTTCCGTTCGCCGGATCGGTGAAGCGTGATCCGACGAGCCGGGAGCGCGGCCCTGGACCTGTTCGGCTTCGGCGGGGGCGGTTGGCTTTAGCCCACCAGTTCGAACGGTTCGTGAATCGGTACGTAGGGCGTGGGCTTGCCCGAGTCGTAGATAACGCTCCACCACTTCGTGGGGCGGTCGGGCGGCGTGTGCTTCTCGCAGATAAAGGCCGGTTCCACTGTCCACTCCGAGACCAGAGGCTTCCAGGCACCACCGACGCGGCCCATTTGCAGCGTGCGAATCGGCCGCGCAGAGGCGGGGCGGCATTGGGCGCAGCGTGTGGACGGGGAGGGAGCGTGTTTCGCCATTTCGCGTCTGGACCAGCAGACAGAGCAGTCGCAGTCCTGGGCGTGCGGAAGGCGTTGATAGCTGGTCAGCTTCGACATAGGTCATCCCTTCCCCTGGCTTTCCGTAGGCGGCGCGGATCATGAGTCCCACTCCTTTTCCATGAGCTGCTTAACCAGCAGCGCCACGTTGACCATCACGTACTTGCCAACCTTGTGCGACGGGATGTAGCCGTTGCGAATCCAGCCCCACACCACGTCGTGTTCATCATTCATGCGAATCCAGTCCGCGAACTGGCGCCACGGCATGACAGGGGGCGCGTTGAGCAGGTCTATCGGCGGTAGGTTTCCTTCCATGTCCTTGGCCTTTGTTGCACTATGTTGGTCTTTATAGGGCTACGTCAGTGCAGCTTTAGAGTGTAAATAGTGAACTGACAGGCAAAGAATAACAGTGTATTCCTAGAGTTCAAATAGTGAACTCAGAGATTCTTAGACCTTTATGGAATCGATGCAGGATAGAGCTATTGCTCTGATCTATAAGGCTGGCCTAGACGATCTGGTCCGCAAGTCGGAGATCAACTACAGCCGATGGAAAAACCTACGCCACAAGAAGGCGCGGTTGAGTACAGAGGAGGTCGAGGTCCTGGTGAAGCTCTATCCGCAGTACGCCTTATGGGTCGCAAGCGGTGAGATCGCTCCGGAGTGCGGGCAGACGAGTCCCGATTACGACGAGGCCAACCGAAACTTGACCGGTCAAGACGCGGGATAGCGATCACCAAGGAAGTGACTAGGCGCTGGTACGCCCGAAGGACAGGGAGAGGGAGATATGAAGGCTGAATGGCACGACGCCCCGGACTACATCAGAAGGCGCCCGCGCAAGGGAGCCGTAGCATGGCTGATACCAGGGCTGATCGGCACCGCGATCATGCTAGCCGGCCTACAGATGGCGAGTTCGTCATTCCTCAAAGGCACCGCCCAGGGCATCGCCGATAAGCGCATCCAACCCAAGCCAGCCCCCGTGGCCGAAATCAAGCGAGCAGAGCCAGCAGCGACCAAGGATTGGGACAGGGTAGTAGAAGAAGTGGCCGCGAGAGGTGCAACGCCTCAGCCGCAAACACCCCAGCCCCAAGCTGCTACGACAGAGACACCACCCAAGCAAACCGTATTCAACGACAAGAACTACGTTCCCCAGGGGGCGGCGAATATCGTTCCTGCCACACGGGTTATCCCGGAGCCGGCTGTAACGATCCCAGCCCGCCAAAAAGAAATTGTGGTTGTAGGCAAAGAGTCACGGATAAGCGACTTCTGCCCTGGTGGGGAAGGAAGTATTGAACGCCGAAATTGCAAAGCCAGCGTAAACCTAAATACTAGAAATTAGCATTGGGTTTTCAACCAGCTAGCTAAAAAACGTTTCCTAGGCAGCACCAGGAGGCGTGAAGTCGTCTTCAGGATGGGGCGGACTAAATTCAGATCCTGCCATTTTTTCTAAAGTATCAGCTACGACCTTAGTCTCGATCATTTGATAGGGGTCGAGATACTTGATTGCTATATGTTTGGCGTCGCCTTTAATTATATCTACGGCATGTCCTTTATCGTCTTTTCTTTTGCCTTTTGCTAAGAAGAACGAGGCATAGCGTGCGGGAGAAACACCGCTAAAGTTTTCAAAGAGGGTCATATCAGTACGGCCTTCTTCGAGGGTTATCGCGTCATCATGTAAATCTAAAGCTAGGCTTTTTTCGTAGGGCTCGATATAAACAACTCTTTTTATTCCCGCAGCAATAATGTGCCGGGCGCAATTGTGACAGGGGAAAGTTGTTGTATATAGCGTGGAGGACTCAGTCGAGCCACCTTGAGCGCGTGCTAGCCCCAAAATAGCTTCCATTTCTGCGTGAATGGCTCGCGAATATTCGATAATGGAGCCGGCGCGGGTTTCTTTCTGAATTAGATCAGCTAATTTGTCTTTTATTTCCGGGGTTACGCTTAATTGCGCGCCTACGATGTCAACGATGCTCGAAATGAGGCGATCTTTATGAAAGTCGTTGTAGCAAAATCCACGATGATGAAAGCAACGCTGATCATTAGGAGAGTCTGATGTATAAAGCCCGCCGCCCGACCGTGGAACATCGTTCCAACCAACGGATATGATGTTGCCATCCTTGTTCGCGATGGCCGCGCCGACTTGCCGGCTTAGGCAGGCAGATTTCAGCGACGCAGAGTAAGCCGCGTACATCCCCGCTTCATCTTTAGTAGGGGTTATGCCATTTTTTCCGTGGACTAAACCTAAAAAACGCTGAGCGGGTTCAACTAAGTTAGAGGAGTTATCTTGCCCGTTGCAAACAAAATAATCCGAAAGCTGAATAGTTTTTTCAAGCTTTTGACCGTGCGTTGACGCAGACTCGTTTCTGTCTCGCTCAATTAAGGAGAGCGCATCCGGGCCTGACATTTGCTCAATCTTAGTTAAATGATTGAACCTAACCCGTTGGGGGCTGAAAACCCCTATAAGATAAAATAGATCTTCGTATACAAGCCTGAAAAGCTCAACCTCATGGTGATGCTTGAGCTGATCTATGATGTATACAGTTTTTGGGGCTTTTATCTTGCCGTCTTTAGTTTGTATATTCCGATGCGTGGCAATTCTAGACATTGCGAGAGCTGCAAGGACTCTCGTTCCATGTTTCTGCCGCAAGTGATTACCCAGGTCTTGCAGGACAGAATAGCGCTTGATTCCAGTTAAGGAGCTAAGGTCTTCTGATGCAAGGTCAGGCGGTAAAGGATTGTCTTGGAAGTGCTGCTTTATGATGTCGCTAATTTTGATGTGTTCGACGACATATCCATAGTCCTCGAACTGGTGTCTCATGTTTCTAATAACATCTGAGAGATTACATCCGACCGCGCCACAGAATGCAGCAACTATTTCGTCGCTACGGCGCCCTTCGACTCGTTCTAGAATATCTCCCTTGGCGCTGCCAAGACTGGTGAGTGTTCTTGCAGCTGTGCTTACATTGGCCATGCTCAACATCCTTTTAGGAGCAGGTTGTAACTATTTACCAATCCAGCTCTTGTGCTCTGGCAAGAATATTATTCAATGCTTTTTTGTGTTCATCTTCTTTCTTTCGCTCTCTGAGCGAAGAAAATGCAACAACATTTGCATCTAAACCGTTGCGGTTTTTAGATGATGCCCTTTCACATTTGGACTTATGAAAATCTACGATTTTCACCTTGCTCTCCTTCCTCCATGAAGCTGGAGGCGCAAAATTGGGCGCATTCTACAGCTTGAAACATAAAAAAAAACGGCTTGACAGTCTTTAACATAGAGCACCTAAAGCTGTGTCTATAATTAATTTTCTATCGGCCGGTGTATCTTAATAGCATTAAACCTATTGGTGCGCTGCTATCATGGTTGAGCTTAGCATTTGGCTGGTTGTAGAAGCTGGCCATTAGTCGCACCAATTGCACCAGCTGAGCTGTTTAGCAGCATTCTCATGGTGTCGAAAAAGTGTCGAAAGCTATGGCCATCAATCGCCAACATAGACCGCAACGAGTCGCTCAAAATTCGCAGAACACCGGTTTTGACCAACGTAGTCCATTGATGACTCACGCTAAACAGGATTTGAAGCCCGGCCGCACCACCGGGTGCGATTGCCTTCCTTATCTTGTCGAGACGCCGAAGAGGAAGCGGCGACCAGCCTAACCCAGGGCTGACTGGATCGCCAAGGCGCTGTCGGGGCGGACTTTGCGTTCGTTGCCGAAGCGGCGGGTGAGGCCGATGCGGTCGAAGTGTTCGAGCAGTTGGATGCTGCGTTTGCGGCCGAGCTGGATGCGGTCGCGGAAGGCGGCGGCGCGGATCACGCCGCTTTGTGCTTCCAGTTGCAGTACATGCCCCGCGAGTTGGCGAATGGTGAACTCGGGGTAGAACAAATCTTTCACCACCTGTTGCAGCAGGCCGAGGCGGGCGAGTTTGCGTAGCAGGTTGCGCATCTGCGTTTCGTCGACGCCGAGGTCGCGGGCCAGGTCGCGGACCCAGGGTGGGTCGAACTGGCCGGCTTCGAGCAGCGGCCACAGGCGTTCCTTCAAACCTTCTTCCGCATCGCTCAGGCGCACCCGGTGATCGGGGCGGTGCAGCCACGGGCCGCTGGTTTCGATGCGGCCGGCGGCCAGTGCCTGTTCCAGCAGGGCGATAAATACCGGTCGTTCCAGCTGCGGCAGGGCGTAGCGCCGCAGGCGGTCGCGGTCGGGGCCGAGTTCGTCGGGTTGTTCTTCGTGAAAACGTTGCAGGGCCGCGAGCAGGGTGGTGTCGAGTTCGCTCCAGCGGGCCTGATCGAACATGCGCGGGCCGAGCCGGGTGCCGACTTCCACTACGCCGTGCGGCAGCTGCCAGCCTTCGCGTGGGCGGTTGAACTGGCGTGCCAGGCTTTGTGGGTCAATGCCGTTGGTGGCGCTGGCGAGCAGTTGCGGCAACGCCTGCTCCAGGCTCGGCTGGTCGAGGGCGCGAAGTTGTTCCAGCCGTGCGGCGCGGCGGCGATTGCGCGGTGGTGCGTACGGATCGAGCACGCGGCCGCCACCAAGGGTGCGCTGGGCGGATTGATCGCGCAGGACGATGCGATCGCCATGCACGGCGTGGCTCGGTGCGTTCAGCAGGAGCTGCGCAAAGGCGTGTTCGCCCGGCGCCAGGCTCGCATCTTCGAGCAGGGCGACGCGCGCGGTGACGTCCTGGGCGCCGAGATGCACGTGCACCGGCGCCCAGTGCTTGAGCTCGTGGGCTTCGCCGGGCAGCAGCTTGAAGTCGATATCGATGCGTTGGGTTGGGGTATGCAGCAGGGGGTGCAGTAGCCAGTCGCCGCGATGGATCTGCTCGACGGCCAGTCGCTCGCCGGCAAGATTCAGCGCCACGCGCTGGCCGGCATGGGCTTCGTCCGCTTCCCGGTTCTGCGCGTGCAGGCCGCGTACGCGCACGCGTTTGCCGGTGGGACCGAGTAATAGTTCGTCGCCGATTCGCACGCGCCCGGCAAAGGCGGTGCCGGTAACCACCACCCCGGCGCCAGTGACACTGAAGGCGCGGTCGATGGCCAGCCTGAAGTGGCCGCTGGCGCTGCGTGCGGCGGTGCGGGCGGCTTCTTCGATCAGCGCGGTGCGCAGGGCGTCGACGCCATCGCCGCGAATGCTGGAGACCGGGAAGATCGGCGCGCCGGCCAGTGGCCCGGTGACCAGCAGGTTTTCGATCTGCCGCTGCACTTCAGCGATGCGCGCCGTCTCGACGCGGTCGATCTTGGTCAGCGCTACCAGCGCGCGGCGGATGCCGAGCAGCTCGACGATGGCCAGGTGCTCGCGAGTCTGCGGCATCACGCCATCGTCAGCGGCGACCACCAGCAGCACGCAATCGATGCCGCTGGCGCCGGCCAGCATGTTGTGTACGAAACGCTCATGGCCCGGCACGTCGATAAAGCCGGTGAGGCTGCCTTCACCGAGGTCGGCGTAGACGTAGCCGAGGTCGATGGTGATGCCGCGCTCGCGCTCCTCGCGGCGGCGGTCGCCCTGTTGCCCGGTAAGGGCTTGCAGCAGTGCGGTCTTGCCATGGTCGATATGGCCGGCGGTACCGACGATCAACGGGCGAGTTCCTCTTGCAGATGTGGCAGCAATTCGAGGAAGGTCGGCTCGTCGTCGAGCTGGCGCAGGTCGAGCCAGAAGGCGTCGTCGTCGATGCGCCCGAGCACCGGAATCGGCAGGCAGCGCAGGGCTTCTTCCAGTTGGCGCAGGCTGCGGCCGCGCAAGCGCTTGGGCTGCTGCGGACGGATGCACAGCGCGGCGCTGGGCAGGCGTGCCACCGGCTGCGCGCCGCTGCCGATCATGCCCAGCGCATCGGTTACGGCGACTTGCCAGGTTTCGCCGAGCACGGCGGTCAGCGCCGGGGCGATACGTTCGGCCTGGGTGCGGATCTCCGCCTGCGGGCGGCTGAGCAGGCGCAGGCTGGTGAGGCGCTCGGCCAGGCGGTCGGGGTCGCGATAGAGGTTGAGTACCGCTTCCAGCGCGGCGAGGGTCAGCTTGTCGACGCGCAGGGTGCGCTTGAGCGGGTTGTTCTTGATCTTCTGGATCAGTGCCTTGCTGCCGACGATCAGCCCGGCCTGCGGGCCGCCGAGCAGCTTGTCGCCGCTGAAGGTGACGATATCGGCGCCATCGCGCAGGGCTTCCTGCACGGTCGGCTCCTTCGGCAGACCCCAACGCGAGAGGTCGAGCAGGCTGCCGCTGCCGAGGTCTTCCAGTAGCGGCAGATCGTGGGCATGGGCGATGCGCGCCAGTTCGGCGGTGGCGACGCTGGCGGTGAAGCCCTGCACGCTGTAGTTGCTGGTGTGCACGCGCATCAGCAGGCCCGAGCGCGGGTTGATCGCCGCTTCGTAATCCTTGGCGTGGGTGCGATTGGTGGTGCCGACTTCATGCAGCTTCACGCCGGCGCGGGCCATGATGTCGGGGATGCGGAAGGCACCGCCGATCTCGATCAGCTCGCCGCGGGAAATGATGCCTTCCTTGCGTGCGCCGAGGCTGTTCAAGGCCAGCAGCACGGCGGCGGCATTGTTGTTGACCACGGTGACGGCCTCGGCGCCGGTCAGCTCGCGGATCAGCCCTTCGATGAGGTCGTCGCGATCGCCGCGCTTGCCGGTGGCGAGATCGAATTCCAGATTGAGCGGATAGCGCGCGGCAAGGGTGATCGCCTCGATGGCTTCATCCGGCAGCAGAGCGCGCCCGAGGTTGGTGTGCAGCACCGTGCCGGTGAGGTTGAACACCCGGCGTACGCGGCTGCGGTGCTGGTTGGCCAGGCGTTCGCCGGCGCGCCCGGCGAGCACCGCTTCGGACAGTTCCAGCGCGGCCAGCTGGCCATGGCGGGCCGGTTCGCGCAATTCATCGAGCAGGTCGCGCAGGGTGCTCAGCAATGCCTGGCGGCCGTAGCGCTGCTGCAGCGGTTGGCAGGCCGGGTCACGCAGCAGCTTGTCGACCGAGGGCAGGTGGCTGCTGCTCATGCATCGTCCCCCGGTGCCAGCAGCAGATTGGGCGCGTGACGCTGGAAGCCCTGCTCGGCCAGCAGCATGTCCAGGTCCAGAGTGGCGAGGTCGGCCGAGAGGCTTTCACCATCCGGCGCCAGGTCGAGATAGAGCTGCTTGAGGTAGCTGTTGCACTCGGGGCAGACCTCGGCCTTGACGCCCTGAGGCGAGCCTTCGAAGTGCAGGTAGTCGAGCTTCTTGGTGCTGCGGCATTGGCTGCATTTGACCCGCACGTAATGCCACTCGCAGGCACACAGCGAGCAGACCAGATAGCGCAGGCCGTTGAGTTGGCCGCGATGGCGGATGATGCCGGCCATGGGCGGCGCGCCGCAGCAGGGGCAGTGGGTCTGGTCTTCGCGCTCGCGCAGGTCGGAGAGGTCGAGCTGCAGCAGCTGGTGGCTCCAGGCCAGTTGCAGGGCGGCGCCGAGAAAAGGCACCAGCGCCGGCGGCAGGCTGTCGTACTGGCCGCTGACCAGTGCCACGGCCCAGGCCTTGCGCTGGCCGTTCTCGGCGTCGCGCAGTTGCCTGATGGCCGCGACTACCGCGGGATTTTCCGGCGCCACGAAGGCATCCAGCCAGGCATCCAGCATCGTCAGCCAGGCATCGTCGCGGACCAGGGTGTCGGCAGCCAGCGGCGGCAGGTTGTGTTTGAGGCTTTCACGGGTGCGGTGTTCGTCCAGCGGCGGCATTGCCGGCGGGTTGTCCAGCACCTGCTGTTGCGCCTGGCAGACCGCGGCCAGCAGGCGCAGGTAGTCGGCGAATGGGTGGCCTTCAGCGAGCTTGCTGAAACGTTCGCTGCGCAGAGCGAACAGATCGCGCGGCGGCAGGTTGGTGAAGGGTGGTTTGCTGGCCGCGGCTTCGATCTGCCCGGGCTCTAGAATGGTGCCTGCCACGCAGGACTCCTTTTCTTGTGGTTATGCCGAACAGCATAGTCCGTCAGCGGTTGTCGCTCGGCTTTCGATGGTGCGCGTCGCCGAAGATTCCCGCGCGGCGCGGGAATCTCCGGTTGAACAGCAGTGCCGCTTATTTGCGTTCGGTGATCTCCCGGTACCAGGCTGGATGGTGCTTGCGTGCCCAAGCGCGGCTGACGGTGCCGTAGAGCATCGAACCCATCGAACCCTTGATCCAGATGGCGGCGTAGATGTGCACGATGATGCTGACGATCAGCACGAAGGCGGCGATGGCATGCAGCAGGCTGGCCCAGCGCAGCGAGACGATGCCGAAGAAGCTGCTGAAGTACTCGCGCCAGATGACGATGCCGCTGAGCAGCAGCACCAGCATGCTGAGGATCAGCACCCAGAACAGCACCTTCTGCCCGGCGTTGTAGCGGCCGACTTCCGGTAGTCTGTCTTCGCGGTTGTGCACCACGTCGTTGATCTGCCTGAGCCACTGGCGATCCCGCGCCTCGATGCGGTTGTGCCCGGCGAAGCGGATCGCCAGCCAGAGGAAGAAGACGAACATCGCGACCCCGATGAAGGGGTGCAGGATGCGCGTCCAGGTGCCGCCGCCGAACAGCCCGGAGAGGCCGAAAAGCGCCGGATGGAACAGCGCCAGGCCGGACAGCGCGGCGAGCACGAAGAGAATCGCAACGATCCAGTGGTTGGTCCGTTGCGAGGGGTTGTAGCGTTCGATCTCGTTGTTGTTCATCGTTGACTCCTTGAGCGAGCGGACTCCGAGGGCGGCCCCGCGAACGGGGCCGCTCGGTCAGGGTCGCGGCTCCTTGGGATCGACCACATGCACCGAAGGATCGACCTGGTGCACCACGGGCTCGCTGAGTTCGGTCTTGTTCTCGTCTTCCTCGACGCGGATCGGGCCGACCCGCGTGTAATGGAAGAAGCCGGCCAGCACCGCCGCGCCCATGCCCAGCAGGGCGAGGGGCTTGGTCACGCCTTTCCACAGGCTGACCAGCGGGCTGATGGTCGGCTCGTTCGGCAGGTCGCTGTACAGCGAGGGCTGATCGGCATGGTGCAGCACGTACATCACGTGCGTACCGCCGACGCCATCGGGGTCGTACAGGCCGGCCTGGTCGAAACCGCGCTCCTTGAGATCGGCAATGCGCCCGGCGGCATGCTCCTTCATGTCCTCCTTGCTGCCGAAGACGATCGCCCCGGTGGGGCAGGTCTTCACGCAGGCCGGCTCCAACCCGACTGAAACACGGTCGGAACAGAGCGTGCACTTGTAGGCTTTCTTGTCCTTCTCGGAGATGCGCGGGATGTCGAACGGGCAACCGGTGATGCAGTAGCCGCAGCCGATACAGTGGTCCTGGTTGAAGTCGACGATGCCGTTGGCGTACTTCACGATCGCCCCCGGCGCTGGGCAGGCCTTTAGGCAGCCCGGATCGGCGCAGTGCATGCAGCCGTCTTTGCGGATCAGCCATTCGAGGTTGCCGCTGCCGGGGTTCTCGTACTCGGCGAACTTCATCACCGTCCAGGACTCGGCGGTGAGGTCGATCGGGTTGTCGTAGGTCCCATTGCTGGTGCCGACATCGTCACGCAGGTCGTTCCATTCCGAGCACGCCACCTGGCACGCCTTGCAGCCGATGCACTTGGAGGTGTCGATCAGTTTCGCCACTTCGCCGATCTCGCGGATCGACGGCCGCTCGGTGGTTGTGGCGGAGCGGGCAATCACGTCTTGAGTAGCCATCATGCCTTCTCCACGTTGACCAGGAACGACTTGAACTCCGGCGTCTGGGTGTTGGCGTCACCGACGAACGGCGTCAGCGTGTTGGTCAGGTAGCCATTGCGCGCCACCCCGGCGAAGCCCCAGTGCAGCGGGATGCCGATCTGGTGCACCGTTTGCCCGTCCACCGTCAGCGGCTTGATGCGCTTGGTCACCACCGCTACCGCCTTGATATAGCCGCGGTTGGACGACACCTTGACCCGCTCGCCGGCGACGATGCCCAGTTCCTTGGCCAGCACCTCGCCAATCTCGACGAACTGCTCGGGTTGGGTGATCGCGTTGAGCCGGCAATGCTTGGTCCAGAAGTGGAAGTGCTCGGTGAGCCGGTAGGTGGTGGCGGCGTAGGGGAAGTCCTCCGCCGTGCCGAACAGCTCCATGTCGTTCTTGAACACTCGCGCCGCGGGGTTGCTGATCGCCAGCGCGTTGCCTGGGTGCAGCGGGTTGCGCCCGATCGGCGTCTCGAACGGCTCGTAGTGCTCGGGGAATGGCCCCTCGTTCATCTTGTCCACGGCGAACAGCCGCGCCACCCCTTCGGGGTTCATGATGAACGGGTTCATGCCGTCCTCGGGCCGCGAGTCGACCTTGAAGTCCGGCACGTCGGTGCCGCCCCACTTGCCGCCGTCCCACCAGACCAGGCGTTTCTTCTGCTTATCCCACGGATTGCCCGCGGGGTCGGCCGAGGCGCGGTTGTAGAGGATGCGCCGGTTGGCCGGCCAGGCCCAGGCCCAACCCAGCGTCTGGCCCATGCCGTAGGGGTCGGCGTTGTCGCGCCGGGCCATCTGGTTGCCGGCCTGGGTCCAGGAGCCGCAGAAGATCCAGCAACCGCTGGAGGTCGTGCCGTCGGCGCGCAGCAGGCCGAAGCCGGGTAGCAGCTCGCCGGCCTTGGCCACCTGTGCGCCGGTTTGCAGATCGAAGACGTCGCTCAGGGCCTTGCCGTTGTACTCCTGGGCAATTTCCTCGGCGCTCGGTTCTTCCGGCTGACGATAGCCCCAGTCAATGTTGAGCAGCGGTTCGGCATAGGCGCCACCTTCCTTGCGGTACAGCTCGCGCAGCCGATGGAACAGCCCGCCCATGATCACCACGTCGGTCTGCGCCTGCCCTGGCGGCTCGGCGGCCTTCCAGTGCCATTGCAGCCAGCGCCCGCTGTTGACCAGCGAGCCATCCTCCTCGGCGAAGCAGGTGGTCGGTAGGCGGAACACCGTGGTCTGGATGCTGGCGGTGTCGACGTCGTTGTACTCGCCGGCATTGCGCCAGAACTCCGAGGTCTCGGTGGCCAGCGGGTCCATGATCACCAGGTACTTGAGCTTGGCCAGCGCGGCGCTGACCTTGGCCTTGTTGGGGAACGAGGCGATGGGGTTGAAGCCCTGGCAGAAATAGCCGTTCACCTGCCCCTGATACATCATGTCGAACACCTTGAGCACGTCGTAGCCAGGGATATCCAGCTTCGGCAGCCAGTCGTAGCCCCAGTTGTTCTCCGCCGTGGCGTTCCTGCCGTACCAGGCCTTCATCAGGCTGACGTGGAATTTCTCGTAGTGCTGCCAGTAGGACAGCTGCCCCGGCCGTAGCGGCTTGGCGGTGCGCTTGGTGATGTAAGCGGTGTAATCCTGCTCGGCTTCCAGCGGCAGGGTCATGTAGCCCGGCAGCAGGTTGGAGAGCAGGCCCAGGTCGGTCAGCCCCTGGATGTTGGAGTGCCCGCGCAGGGCGTTCATGCCGCCGCCAGGCATGCCGATGTTGCCGAGCAGCAGCTGCACCATGGCGCCGGTGCGGATCATCTGCGAACCGACCGAATGCTGCGTCCAGCCCAGGGCGTACATGATGGTCATGACCTTGCCCGGCGCCGAGGTCTCGGCAATGGTTTCCCAGACCTGCAACATCTTGTCCTGCGGCGTGCCGCAGATGTTGCTGACCACCTCCGGTGTATAGCGGCTGTAGTGCTGCTTGAGCAGATTGAACACGCAGCGCGGGTGGGTGAGGCTCTTGTCGACGCGGGCAAAGCCGTCCTCGTCCAGCTCGTAGCTCCAGGCGGACTTGTCTGGATAGCTGCGTTTCTCGGCGTCGTAGCCGTTGAACAGGCCATCCTCGAAGCCGAAGCCTTCCTTCACGATGAACGAGACGTCGGTGTAGTTGACCACGTACTCGTGCTGGATCTTGTCGTTTTCCAGCAGGTAGTTGATCAGCCCGCCGAGAAAGGCGATGTCGGTGCCGGTGCGGATCGGTGCATACATGTCGGCCACCGAGGCCGAACGGGTGAAGCGCGGATCGACCACCACCAACCGCGCCTTGTTGCGCGCCTTGGCTTCGGTGACCCACTTGAAGCCGCACGGGTGCGCTTCGGCGGCGTTACCGCCCATGATCAGGACCAGATCGGCGTTCTGGATATCACTCCAGTGATTGGTCATGGCTCCACGGCCAAACGTCGGGGCAAGACTTGCCACCGTCGGGCCGTGTCAGACACGTGCCTGGTTGTCGAACGCCAGTATGCCGAGTGATCGAACCACCTTGTGGGTGATATAGCCGGCCTCATTGGATGAAGCCGAGGCGGCGAGGAAACCGGTAGTCAGCCAGCGATTGACCGTCTGGCCCTTGTCGTTGCGCTCGATGAAGTTGGCATCGCGGTCGTCCTTCATCAGTCGGGCGATGCGGTCGAGGGCTTCGCTCCACTCGATGCGCTTCCACTCGTTGGTGCCGGCTTCGCGGACTTCCGGATGGGTCAGGCGGTTGGGGCTGTGGACGAAGTCGAGCAGGCCCGCGCCTTTCGGGCAGAGGGTGCCGCGGTTGACCGGGTGATCGGAGTCGCCTTCGATGTGGATGATGTTCTGCGCGACATTCTTGCCGCCGCTGCCCTGGCTGTAGAGGATCAGCCCGCAACCGACGGAGCAGTAGGGGCAGGTGTTGCGGGTTTCACGGGTGTTGGTCAGTTTGAAATGCCGGATTGATTCGGCATACGCCGTCGGTGGGGCCATGCCCAATGCCGCCATGCTCGACGCCCCAAGGCCCACACCGCAGACCTTGAAGAACTGTCGACGGTTCATATCCATCGGTGGTTCTCCTTTCTTATCAGGCTGGAACGCCGATGCTTTGCCGGCGTCTGCCAAGGAGCTTAGTCAACATTGGAAGAAGCGAAGGATTAATTCGGTCTTTCGCTTCTAGCCACTCCGCGCGGAGTTTGGTTCGGCGCGAGGTCCTGCTGTCAGGGGTTGGCCGGCATGGACAACTGGTTCTTCCAGTCCCGCGGCGACAGGCCGGAGTGCGCCTTGAACGCCCGCGAGAACGCAGCTTCGCTGCCGTAGCCGACCTCGGCCGAGATCATCTTCAGTGGGCGGCCACGGCGCAGTGCCTTCTGCGCCAGCCGCACGCGCCAGCCCTGCAGGTACTGTCCCGGCGTGGTGCCGACCGTCTCGCGAAAGGCCGTGGCGAACACGCTGCGCGACATCCCGGCGACACTGGCCAGTTCCTCGAGCGTCCAGTCCTGCGCTGGCGCCTCGTGCATCGCCACCAAGGCATTGCGCAGCCGCGGGTGCGCCAGCCCGGAGAGCAGGCCGCCATTCACCGCGTCGCTTTCCATCAGCTGGCGCAACACCTGGATCATCACCACTTCGAGCAGGCGCTCGACCATCGCCACACGCCCGCAGCGCTGCTCGAAGGCTTCTTCGAACAGCAGCGTCAGCACCGGCTCGGTGCCCCAGACCTCGTCGAGCGGCAGGCAGACGACATCGGCCAGGCCTGACGCGATTGGGTTGCTGGCGCCGCCCTCGAACGACAGGTTCGCGCAGACCATGTCTGCCTGCTGCCCGGCGGCGACAACGAAGCGATGCGTCAGTGGTCGCGGAAACAGCAGCAGGCTGGGGCGCTCGACTTGCAGCTTGTCCCTGCCGTAATGCACCTCGACGGCACCGCTGCGCACCAGATGCAGCTGCCCATGCACACCATCGCTTTGCAGCGTGTTGATGCCGCACAGCGGCCCGGTATTGAACACCTGTGCGCTCATCGGGAAATGCGTCATCAGAGCGGCGAGCCTGTCAGCCATCTTCGTACTCCTGATCATGTTTTCCGGATTTTACGTCACCAATAGTTTTCCGTGGTGAGCAGAATAGCTCTCACCGGGCAACAACGCCCTGGCCTACCGACAGAACAGGAACCGTAGCCATGACCATCGAAAAGATTCTCTACACCGCCACTGCAACCGCCACCGGCGGCCGTGAAGGTCGCGCCAGCTCCTCCGACCAGGCGCTCGACGTACAGCTGTCCACGCCGCGTGAACTGGGTGGCGCCGGCGGCCCCGGCACCAACCCCGAGCAGCTCTTCGCTGCCGGCTACTCAGCCTGCTTCCTCGGTGCTTTGAAGTTCGTCGCCGGCAAGCAGAAGGTCGCACTGCCGGCCGACACCCGCATCACCGGCAAGGTCGGCATTGGCCAGATCCCTACCGGCTTCGGCATCGAGGCCGAGCTGACCATCGCCGCGCCCGGCATTGCCCGCGACGTGTTGCAGGGGCTGGTCGAACAGGCCCACGTGGTCTGCCCGTACTCCAACGCCACCCGCGGCAACATCGACGTAACGCTGCTCATCGCTGACTGATCCAGACCGCCCCCAAACCTACGAACAGGAGACTCACGCCATGAATGCCATCATTCGCACCTTCACCCTCCCGCTGCTGGCCATCGCGATGCAGCCAGTTTTCGCCGCACAACCGGAACAGGCCACGCAACCGACATCCGGTGTCGCCAGTGCCCGCACTGCCAGCACCATCACCACGGCCGACGGCGTGCAGCTCTACTACAAGGACTGGGGTCCGAAGGACGGTCCGGTGGTGACCTTCAGCCACGGCTGGCCGCTCAACTCGGACAGCTGGGAATCGCAGATGCTGTTCCTCGCATCCGAGGGCTATCGGGTGGTCGCCCATGACCGCCGCGGTCATGGCCGTTCCAGTCAGCCGTGGGAAGGCAACGACATGGATCACTACGCCGACGACCTAGCCGCGGTGATCGAAGCGCTCGATTTGAAGGACGTCACCCTGGTGGGCTTCTCCACCGGTGGTGGCGAGGTGGCCCGCTACATCGGCCGCCAAGGCACCGAACGGATAAAGAAGGCCGTGCTGGTCAGCGCCGTGCCACCGATGATGCTGAAAACGGCGGATAACCCGGGTGGCCTGCCGCTGGAAGTCTTCGACGGCATCCGCAAGGCCTCGCTGGAGGATCGCGCGCAGCTGTATCTGGACCTCGCCTCCGGCCCGTTCTACGGCTTCAATCGTTCAGGCGCCAAGGTTTCCCAGGGGCTGATCGACAACTGGCGTGCCCAGGGCCTGCAGGCCGGGCACAAGAACACCTACGACTCCATCGCTGCATTCTCGGCCACGGACTTTCGCGGCGACCTGAAGAAGTTCGATGTGCCGACGCTGGTGATCCACGGCGACGATGACCAGATCGTGCCGCTGGACAGCTCGGGCAAGGCGTCTGCCGCACTGGTTAAGGGCGCGAAGCTGATCGTCTATCCCGGTGCACCGCACGGCCTGACCGACACCCACAAGGAGCGCTTCAACAACGATCTGCTGGCCTTTCTCAAGGAGTGATGTGGAGCGGCTCGCAGCACCGCGCCGCTTGCCGCTCAGAAACGACAAACCCCGCCGAGTGGCGGGGTTTGTCTGTGGTCTGCCGGGGCAGACCGTTTCCTGCGTTACGTCGATCAGGCGTTCTGGCGGATACCAGCGACCAGCCAGGGCTGGTTCTCGCCCTGGGCACGTTCCATGCGCCAGCTTTCGCTGAACGGCTCGCCCTGGTCGAAGCGCGAGGTCTTCGACACACCGCTGAAGGTCAGGGTGGCAGTGGTCTTCTCGGCATCATCGTCGACGCCGTCGAGCTGGATCTGCAGATCGTCGATGTAGGTCGACTGATAGGCATCACCGATCTCGGCGCGTTCCTGCTTGAGGAAGCCCAACAGCTGCGGAGTGACGAACTCGGAGATCTTGTCCATCTCGTTGGCGTCCCAGTGCTGCTGCAGCGAGAGGAAGTGCTCGCGGGCCGCAGCGACGAAGCTCTGCTCGTTGAACCAGGCCGGGGCGTTGATCACCGGAGCGGCGGCAACCGGGGCGGCGCTGCCACCGAAGATGGAGGTTGCCGGCTGCTGCGGCATTTCACGTTGCATCGGCGCATGGCCGGCCATGGCCGGCTGCTGCTGGCGACGGCGAGCGGCGAGGAAGCGGAACAGCAGGAACGCGATCACGCCGAAGATCAGGATATCCATGAACTGGATGCCTTCGAAGCCGTCGCCCATGAACATCGAGGCGAGCAGGCCACCGGCGGCCAGACCGGCCAACGGACCGAGCCAGCGCGAAGCACCGCTGGCGGCGGCGGGCGTCTGACGGCCTGCCTGATTCGGCGCGGCCTGAGTCTGCTGGGGCGCCTGGCGGGTTTGGTGGCTGGGCGCCGAGCCGAAGCTCTTGCCGCCGCCGAAGCGCTTGGCGTGGGCGTCGAGCGCGAAGGTCAGGCTGATACACAGCGCCATGAAAATGCTAAGCACACGTTGCATTGAGTGTTCCCGCTGAAAAGAGTGGAGTACGCGCGCCATCCTGCCGAGGCGGGCAGGGGTTGGCCAGGGGCAGTATGTTACCGGCTTTTGCTTGCGACCGTTGGTCGCGCCTGGAATGGCCAGATGGGGTGGTGCGGTTGCGAAAACGGAGCCTCGCGGCTCCGTTCTTCCGGCCGCTGGATCAACGCCAGTTGTACAGCTCCTTCTCGGAGATCTCGTGCATCGGCTTGACTTGCTCCTGGAAGGCCTTCATCGAGGCCCAGATGCGACCGTTCAGCTCGCTCTGCGCGGCCAGCTCGCCAAGCACCAGTTCCGATTGCTCCTGCATGGCGTCGAGCACTTCGTCGGGGAAGCGCTTGAGCTCGACGCCCTGCTGCTTGAGCTGCTCCAGTGCCAGGGCGTTGTTGTAGACATAGTCATCCATCATGTCGCGGCTGGCCGCGCGGGTCGCCTCGGTGAGGATGGCCTGCAGGTCCTCGGGCAGGGTGTCCATCGCCTTCTGGTTGACCAGCAGCTCCAGCACCGCCTGCGGTTCCTGCCAGCCCGGGTAGTAGTAGTACTTGGCTGCCTTGTGCAGACCGAAGGCCAAGTCGTTGTACGGGCTGACCCAGTCGGTGGCGTCGATGGCGCCGGTCTGCAGTGCAGTGAACACTTCGCCGCCGGGCAGGTTCACGGTGGTGGCACCGAGGCGCGCCAGCACTTCGCCGCCCAGGCCCGGCATACGAATCTTCAGCCCGCGCAGGTCGCCCAGCGCATTGATTTCCTTGTTGTACCAGCCGCCCATCTGCATCCCGGTGTTGCCGACCACCATCGGCTTCACGCCGAAGGGTGCATAGGCCTCTTCCCAGAACTTCTGGCCTTCGCCGCGGCTCAACCAGGCGTTCATCTCGATGGCCGACAGGCCGAACGGTACCGAAGTGAAGAACTGTGCGGTCGGCACCTTGCCTTTCCAGTAATAGGCGGCGCCGTGGCCCAGTTCTGCGGTGCCGCGGGAGACGGCATCGAACACTTCCAGCGCCGGGACCAGCTCGCCGGCGGCATAGACCTTGATGGTCAGGCGGCCGTCGCTCATCACCTTGACGCGGTCGGCCAGGCGTTCGGCGGCGGTGCCCAGGCCCGGGTAGTTCTTCGGCCAGGCGGTGACCATTTTCCAGGTGTAGGTCTTGGCGGGTTCGCTGGCGGCTTGTTGGCCGGCGTTTTCGACTTTCTTGTCGTCATTGCAGCCGGCAAGGCCGAGGGTCGCAAGCAAGGCAGCGGCAGCACCGAACAGATGGCGGCGTTTCATGGGTCGGTTTCCTTGGTCTTTCTTGTTGGTATGAGGCGTTGACGTTAGCGTCAACCTCATAGGGCTTCAAGTTTTGCGTAACTGAGCATCAGCCATTTGCTGCCCTCATCCTCGAAATTCACCTGCACCCGCGCCTGGGCGCCGGAGCCTTCGAAGTTGAGGATGGTGCCTTCGCCGAACAGCGAATGACGCACGCGCTGGCCGAGGCTGAACGGTGTTTCCGGCACGCCGGCACCGTCGAACAGCGACGAGCCGCTCATGCTCTTGCCGTTGAAGGAGCGCGTTACGGTGTTGCTCAGGCGGACTTCCTGCACCAGCGCCGGCGGGATTTCGCGGACGAAGCGCGAGATCTTGTTATAGGTCTCGCTGCCGTAGAGCCGGCGGGTCTCGGCGTAGGTGATCACCAGCTGCTGCATGGCGCGGGTGATGCCGACATAGGCCAGGCGACGTTCTTCTTCCAGACGGCCGGACTCCTCCAGGCTCATCTTGTGCGGGAACAGGCCTTCTTCCATGCCGACCAGGAACACCAGCGGAAACTCCAGACCCTTGGCACTGTGCAGGGTCATCAGCTGCACGCTGTCCTCGTGGTCGCCGGCCTGCTGTTCGCCGGCCTCCAGCGAGGCGTGGTCGAGAAAGGCGGCCAGCGGTGACTGGATGTCGTCATCCTCTTCGCTGTAGCTGTCGAAGGCGCGTGCAGCGGAGACCAGTTCCTCAAGGTTTTCCACCCGCGCCTGGGCTTTTTCACCCTTTTCGTCGCGGTGGTAGGCCAGCAGCCCGGACTGCTCGATGACCAGCTGTGCCATGTTGTGCAGCTGCATGCCTTCGACTTTCAGCGCCAGGGTATCGACCAGCTCGACGAAGCCGTTCAGCGCGCTGGCTGCGCGGCCGGAAACCGCCTTGGTGCCGACCGCCTGATGCAGCGCCGCCCACATCGACAAGCCTTGCTCGCGCGCCAGCTGGCGCAGGCATTCGACGGTCTTTTCACCGATGCCACGGGCCGGCACGTTGATCACCCGCTCCAGCGCCGCGTCGTTGTCGCGGGTCTGGATCAGGCGCAGGTAGGCCATGGCGTTCTTGATTTCGGCGCGCTCGAAGAAGCGCTGGCCGCCATAGATGCGGTAGGGAATCTTCTCGCGCAGCAGCGCCTCTTCCAGCACCCGCGACTGGGCGTTGGAGCGGTAGAGGATGGCGATCTCGCTGCGGCTCATGCCGTCGCGAATGGCCTTCTCGATGCTCTCGACCACGTAGCGCGCTTCGTCGTGCTCGTTGAAGGCGGCATACAGGCTGATCGGCTCGCCCTCGCAACCGGAGGTCCAGAGTTCCTTGCCGAGACGGCCCTGGTTGTTGGCGATCAGCGCGTTGGCGGCCTTGAGGATGCAGGCGGTGGAGCGGTAGTTCTGCTCCAGGCGGATGGTTTCGGCGTCGGGGAAGTCCTGGCTGAACTGATGCAGGTTCTCGATGCGCGCGCCACGCCAGCCGTAGATCGACTGGTCGTCGTCGCCGACCACCATCAGGCTTTCGCCGCCCTTGGCCAGCAGGCGCAGCCAGGCGTACTGCACGGCGTTGGTGTCCTGAAACTCGTCGACCAGCACATGGCGGAAGCGCCGCTGATAGTGCTCGAGCAGGCCGGGGTGGTCGCGCCACAGATCCAGCGCACGCAGCAGCAGCTCGGAGAAGTCGATGACGCCAGCGCGGGCGCAGGCCTCTTCATAGGCTTCGTAGATCTTCAGCTGTGTGGCGAGGAACAGATCACCGCCGGGCTGGATGTTGCGTGGGCGCAGGCCTTCGTCCTTCTGCGCGTTGATCCACCACTGCGCCTGGCGTGCCGGCCAGCGCTGCTCGTCGAGGCCGAGTTCGCGGATCACCCGCTTGACCAGGCGTTGCTGGTCGTCGGAGTCGAGAATCTGGAAGTTCTGCGCCAGCTTGGCTTCCTGCCAGTGCGCGCGCAACAGGCGGTGGGCCAGGCCGTGGAAGGTGCCGACCCACATGCCCTGCGGGTTCACGTGCAGCAACTGCTCAATACGCTGGCGCATTTCGGCGGCAGCCTTGTTGGTGAAGGTCACCGACAGGATCGAGTGCAGCGAGGCGCGTTCGACCTGATTCAGCCAGGCGATCCGGTGCACCAGCACGCGGGTCTTGCCCGAGCCAGCGCCAGCCAATACCAGTTGACGTCCCAGCGGCGCGGCCACGGCCTGGCGCTGAGCATCGTTGAGGGAATTCAGGAGGAGAGAGAGATCGTCGTGCATCGCGGCATTCTATTGGAAATGCCTGCGCTGCGCTCGCCCTGTGGTCTGTTGTCACGCCGTTTTCAGGTCTGCAGAGCGCACTCTTTGGGCGGCTGAGAGGCATGCATCGGCCTGCGTCCGCCGGTCGGCGAATGTGATGTTCAACACTTTTTCCGACGTGTCGCCGTATGACGCAACGCTAGCAACGTGCCATTATCGCTCGTGGTTCCGAGGAGCTTCATTCGGGTGCAGTCACTATTAGAACAACAGTCATGACCGATTCCATTCGAGCCGCTTGCCCTGCATCGGCCCAGCCTTTGCCAGATGCGCAAGCCCTCTGCGACCAGACCGCCGAGCGTACGCGTCTGCTCTATCGCGGTTCCCGCATCCCCGCCGTACTGCTGTTGCTGACCACTCTGGTCTGCGGCGTCGTGTTGTGGGGCGAGCAGGCCGGTGTCGAGCTAGGTGTCTGGCTGGTATGGATGCTCGGCTTGGGTCTGTTGCGACTGCAGCAGGTCATGGCGTTCAACCGCGCCAGCCCCGAGCTGCAGGCCGCGCCGCACTGGCGCTGGCGCTTCATGCTGGGCAGTGCGGCGTCTGCCCTGAGTCTCTGTTACGCCATGGTCGCGCTGGTTCCAGCCGATGCGTTCGTTACCCAGGCATTGCTCTATGGTCTGATCGGCTCGGTGGTGGTGGCTGCCAGTGTCGCTTATGGCGTCAGCCTGCCGGCTTTCTTCAGTTTCGCCGTGCCGAGCCTGTTGCCGACCGGTTTGCTGCTGATCAACAGCGGTCATCCGCTACAGCAGGGTTGGGGCCTTTTTGCGCTGATCGTGCTGGCGACGCTCAGCCTGATTGCCTGGCAGATCAGCCGTCTGCTCAGCGACGGCCTGGAGCAGCGCTGGGACAAGCTGCAGCTGATCGAGCGGCTGGAGAAGGTCGGGCGCGATTCCGAGCGGCTGAACGTCAGGCTGGCCAATGAGGTCGAGCAGCGTCGTCGCGCCGAGCAGCAACTGCAACGTGCTTATGATGGCCTCGAGCAACGGGTTGTCGAGCGAACCGCAGAGCTGGCCCGGGCCGCCGAAGAGCTCGGCGAGAGCGAGGCCCGGCTGAATCTGGCGTTGGATGCGAGCGGGCTGGGCTTGTGGGACTGGGACCTGCAACACAACCGCGTACATCACTCCCGGCTCGAGGTGGTGTTTGGCGTGGGGCTGGAGAAACGCCACGCCGAGGACGGCTCGCTGCTGCCGGACATTCACCCGCAGGATCTGCCGATCGTGCACGCCACGCTGATCGCGCACCTGAAGGGCGAAAGCGAACAGTTCGCCGTCGAGTACCGGGCGGTGCGTGCCGACGGCAGTGAGATCTGTATCGAGGACCGCGGTCGAGTGATCCAGCGCGATGCCTCCGGCCGCGCGCTGCGCATGATCGGCACCCGTCGCGACATCAGTGACGTCCGCCGCCAGGCCGAGCAGCAACGCCTGGCCGCCACGGTGTTCGAGGCGGCCAGCGAAGGCATGGTGATCATGGACGCCACTTACCGGGTGCTGGCCGTCAATGACGCGTGCTGCGCGCTCTCCGGCTATGAGCGCGAGGAACTGCTCGGCCGCAGCATCGCGCGAATCGCCGGCACGCCGGAAAGCCAGCGCCAGTACGAGGCGATGCGCGACGCGCTGGAGCGCCATGGCCACTGGCAGGGCGAGCTGATCGAGAAGCGCAAGAGCGGCGAGGTCTACCCGCAGTGGGTGCAGCTGCGCGAGGTGCGTGATAGCGACGACAGCGTGACCCACGTGGTCGCCTTCATCTCCGATCTCAGCGTACGGCGCAAGATCGAGGAACGCCTGCGCTACCTGACCCACTACGACGACCTCACCGGACTGGCCAACCGCGGTCTGTTCAAGGAGCGTCTGCACGAGGCCTGCCAGCGCGTACGGCGTAACGGACGCAACATGGCGGTGCTGTACATCGACCTGGATCGTTTCAAGTTGCTCAATGAGAGCCTTGGTCATGAGGCGGCGGATGCGTTGTTGCGCGAAGTCTCGCGCCGACTTTCCACGACCCTGGCTGAAGCCGACACCATCGCACGGCTTTCTGGTGACGAGTTCGTCGTACTGCTGGATGCCTATGGCAGCCTCAGCAGCCTGGCGCACCTGGGTAGCCGGCTGCTGCAGCGAATCCGCAAGCCGATGGTCATTGATGAGCAGGAGCTGGTGATCAGTGCGTCCATCGGCGTCAGCCTTTTGCCGGATAACAGCCGCGACGCCGAGGCGCTGCTGCGCCAGGCGAATATCGCCATGCAGCAGGCCAAGCACCTGGGCGGCAACACCTTGCAGTTCTTCACCGATCGGCCACAGGCCTCGAGCATGCACTACCTGCAGCTGGAAAATCAGCTGCGCAAGGCGCTGGAGGTCGGGCAGCTGGAGGTCTTCTACCAGCCGCGGCTGAGTCTTGCCGACGACAGTCTGGAAGCGGCCGAGGCGCTGGTGCGCTGGCGTCACCCGGAGCTGGGGCTGGTGGCGCCGGCGCAATTCATTCCGCTGGCCGAAGAAACCGGGCTGATCATTCCGCTTGGCGAGTTCGTGTTGCGCGAGGCCTGCCGTCAGGCGCGCCAGTGGCAGCAGGACGGGCTGGCCGCGATCCGCGTATCGGTGAATCTGTCGGTCAAGCAGCTACGCCAGGGCAACTTCGTCAGCCTGGTGCGTCAGGTGCTGGAGGAAACCGGGCTGCCGGCGACGATGCTGGAACTGGAGCTGACCGAGAGCCAGCTGCTCGACGACATCGACAATGCCATCAGCATCAGCGAACAGCTGCGCGCGCTGGGTGTGAAGTTGGCCATCGACGACTTCGGCACCGGTTTCTCGTCGCTGAGCTACCTCAAGCGCTTCCCGGTGGACTACGTGAAGATCGACCGTTCCTTCATCAGCGAGCTGGAGCATTCCAGCCAGGACGCAGCGATTACCCGGGCGATCATCGCCATGGTTCACAGCCTGGAACGCAAGGTGGTGGCCGAGGGGGTTGAAACCCAGGCGCAGATGGACTTCCTCAAGGCCAACCACTGCGACGAGATTCAGGGCTACCTGCTCAGCCCGCCGGTGCCGGCCCTGCAGTTCGCCGAGTTGCTGCGCTAGCGGCGACGCGGTAACGCGCCGCCCGTAGCGGCGTCAGCCGCGGGTGGTGCTGCCTTCCAGCTCGCGCATCAGCAGCGCGTAGCGCAGGTCCACATCTTCCGGCACCGCCAGGTAGACGGTGTGACCGTCGCCCGGGGCTACCTCGATGGCTTCGCCGCGCTTGTTCTCCAGTTGCTCCAGGCGCAGGTTCAGGTTGCCCTGCGGCGTCATCAGCTCCAGCTTGTCGCCAACGGCGAAACGGTTCTTCACCGTCACTTCAGCCAGGCCGTTGCGCCGCTCGCCGGTCAGCTCGCCAACGAACTGCTGGCGCTCGGAGAGCGAGAAGCCGCGTTCGTAGTTCTGGTATTCGTCATGCACATGGCGGCGCAGGAAGCCCTCGGTGTAGCCACGGTGGGCGAGGGATTCGAGGGTATCCATCAGCGACTTGTCGAATGGCCGGCCGGCGAGCGCATCGTCGATGGCCTTGCGGTAGACCTGCGCGGTGCGCGCCACGTAGTAGTGGCTCTTGGTGCGGCCCTCGATCTTCAGCGAGTGCACGCCCATCTGCACCAGGCGCTCGACGTGCTGCACGGCGCGCAGGTCCTTGGAATTCATGATGTAGGTGCCGTGCTCGTCCTCGAAGGCGGACATGAATTCGCCCGGACGGCTGCTGTCCTCGAGCAGGAACACTTCATCGGTCGGCGCGCCGACGCCGAGAGTCGGTTCGCTGCGGACCGGCTCGGCTGGCTGCACGGCGATCGGCTCGTACTTGTGCACGATGTCGCCGATCTCGTTCTCCTTCGCTTCGTGGGTCTTGTACTCCCAGCGGCAGGCGTTGGTGCAGCTGCCCTGGTTGGGGTCGCGCTTGTTGATGTAGCCCGACAGCAGACAACGGCCGGAATAAGCCATGCACAGCGCGCCGTGGACGAACACTTCCAGCTCCATGCCCGGTACCTGCTCGCGGATCTCGCCGATCTCCTCCAGCGACAGCTCGCGGGAGAGGATCACGCGGCTGACGCCCTGGCTTTCCCAGAACTTCACCGTCGCCCAGTTCACCGCGTTGGCCTGCACCGAGAGGTGAATGGTCATCTGCGGGAAGTGCTGACGAACCAGCATGATCAGGCCGGGATCGGACATGATCAGCGCATCCGGCCCCATCGCCACCACGGGCTCCAGATCCTTGATGAAGGTCTTCAGCTTGGCGTTGTGCGGGGCGATGTTGACCACTACATAGAACTGCTTGCCCAGCGCATGCGCTTCGTCGATGCCGAGCTTGAGGTTGGCGTGGTCGAACTCGTTGTTGCGCACGCGCAGGCTGTAGCGCGGCTGCCCGGCGTATACCGCATCGGCGCCGTAGGCGAAGGCGTAGCGCATGGATTTCAGCGTGCCGGCGGGCGACAGCAGCTCGGTGCGGTAGGGGGTGCTCATGGCGCGTGACTCGCAGGAGGGCATCGGAGAAGCGCGGCATTTTACTGCGCTTGCCAACCGATTGCGCGTCGTCCGCGATATTTGGAACGCGGCGAGGGTGCCCCGCCTGGGCGGGGCACCGAGGGTCAGGCGGCAGACGCTTCCTTGAGCATCTGATAGAGACGGTCCTTGAGCTGCAGTTTCTCCTTCTTCAGGTTTTCCACCTCGCTGTCGGTGCCGGGCACGATGTGCGCTTCGATGTTCTTGACGCGTTGGTCGAGCTCGTTGTGCTCATCGAACAGGCGGGCAAAGGTCTTGTTGTCGGCCTTTAGACGGGTGATCAGGTCGCGGTACTCGGGAAACATGGCAACTCCTGTTTTATGGATGAGCCGGTGAGCAGATCAGGCGTAAAGCGTGACCTGCTTCTTGTCTCCATAGTCATTCTGCGCGGGCGCTGCGGTATTGATCGGCGTCATGCGCCGGACAGCAAAACGCCGGGACGAGCCCGGCGTTTCGGGTGACGCTGCGCTTAGGCTGCGGCGATCACGTCGCCGTGGTTTTCCGGCTCGATCAGCGCGCGGTGCAGCGCGGCGATGGCGGCATCGTAGTCCTCTTCATTGACCACGCACTGCATCTCCACCTGACGGATCGACTGGTGGATCGCCTGGATGCTGATGCCGGCCTCGGCCAGGGCGGCCACGGTCTTGGCGAGGATGCCCTTGACCTTGAGGTCCGAGCCGATCGCCGAGACGATGGCCAGGTTGTGCACCGTGACCTCGGCGGCCGGGTAGTGCTCCTCGATCAGCCGGGCGGCGCGGTTGATCAGCTTGCGCGAGCCGGAGGCGTAGTAGGTGATGCTGTTGGCGTCGGAGTCCTTGTTCACCACGTAGAGCTTGAGCTGCTTGAGCAGCTTGCTGATTTCCATGTCGTGGCTGATGTCGCCGAGCATGTCCTGGTCGAACACCTCGATGCCAAAGACGTCCTTGCGCCCGGCGATGATTTCCACGCAGGGCTTCTCGGACTTGTAGTCCTGGCTGATCAGCGTGCCGCCGTGCTCGGGCTCGAAGGCATTCTTGATGCGCAGCTCGACACCGGCACGGCGCAGGGTCTTGGCCGCACGCGGGTGGATCGCTTCCATGCCGAGGTTCGACAGCTGGTCGGCGACGTCGTAGTTGGTGCGGCCGATGGTCACCACCTTGTCGGCACCGACCAGGTTCGGGTCGGCGGAAGAGAGGTGGAATTCCTTGTGGATGATCGCTTCATGGGCGCCGGTGGCGGCGGCGATCTGGGCGAAGGTGATCTCGCTGTAGCCGCGATCGTAGGTGTTCATCAGGCCTTCGGCACAATGCGTATAGCCGGTGGCGACCACCAGTTCGCGGCTCAGATCGAAGCCGGCGAAATGGCTGGCGATCATCTCCTCGAACGGCAGCGGTGCTTCCTGCTGCCAACCGGTAAGGTCGGCCAGGCGCGCGTTGACGCCGCGCTGCTTGAGCGCCAGCACCGAGTTGAAGGCGCTGTGTGCTTCACCAAGGGAGGCAAGCATCTCGCGCACCTTCATCAGGTGCTCGGAGAGCTGGAAGTGGCCGTAGGCACAGAGCTTCTGCAGGCTGTGCATGCACTCGCTGGCATCGTCGATGCGCGAGTTGATGAACTGGTTGGCGGCGTGCAGTTCGTACTCGGAGCTGAACAGCTCGGCGTTCTTTTCCAGCATGCGCTGGCGCACCTGTTCCAGCGCTTCGCGCCAGGCGCCTTCGTTCTGCGCATCGGCAAAGCGCTGGTAGACACCGGGCTCGCCGGTCTTCTTGTGTTCCAGCAGCAGGTTGGTCATGCCACTGTAGGCCGACACGACGAAGATGCGCTGATACAGCGCCGCGCCTTCCCGGCGGCCAATGAAGATATTGTCGAGGACTTCCTCGAAGCGGCTCATCGACGTGCCGCCGATCTTTTCTACGGTATGCATCGTTATATTGCGTCCGAATCTGGCAGGCCGTTGACGGGCCCGGCGCGGCTGGCGCACCTGTCGATCAACGAGCTGAAAATGAATTCATCCCTGGGCCGGTATGAGCGTCGGCCTAACCGGGGAAACGGGCCCGTCATCAGACGCGCCCGATCGCCTCAGAGATACTGTTGCGGCTGAATTTCCAGCGGCTTGAATTTCTCGCGCTCGGCGACGAAGGCCGGACGGGGTTTCTGCTCGCAGAATGGCGCCAGCACGGCATTATCCACGTGGTTGTAGACGTAGAACAGATTGCTGCGGGCGCTGGGAGTGATGTTGCCGTTAGAGCCGTGCATGGTGTTGCAGTCGAAGAACACCACGCTGCCGGCCGGGCCGGTGGCGCAGTCGATGCCGAAGCGGCTGGCCAGCTCGCTCAGGCTGTTCTGGTCGGGGATGCCGATCTCCTGCTTGCGCAGGGATTTCTCGTAGTGATTTTCCGGCGTGGCACCGACGCAGCGCACGTAGTGCTTGTGCGAACCGGGCATGAGCATCAGCGGGCCGTTGTGCGGCTCGTTGTCGGTCAAGAGGATCGAGCAGGACAGGCAGCGCATGCGCGGCATGCCGTCCTCGACGTGCCAGGTCTCGAAGTCCGAGTGCCAGTAGAACTCCTTGCCGGTGAAGCCGGGTTTGAAGTTCATCCGCGACTGATGCACGTAAAGGTCGCCGCCGAGGATGAAGCGGGCGATGCCGGCGGTGCGCTCGTCAGCGGCCACGCGGGCAAACAGTTCGTTGTCGCTGTGGATGTCGAACACCGAGCGGATCGCGCCGCTGTCGGGTTCCTTGATGGTCTTGCCGGAGCCGGCGACGGCCGGGTCCTGGCGCATGCGCTCGAGTTCGGCGCGAAACAGCGCGACTTCGTCGGCGCTGAACAGATTGGGGATGACCAGGTAGCCGTCGCGCTCGAAACGCTCGATCAGCTCTGCCGCGATCGGCGCATTCTCCAGGTCGCTGCGGTAGACGACCGGATCCAGGCGTTCCTGCCAGCTGGGCTGGTCTTCCTGGCGCGAGGGATACAGGTCGGCTTGCATAGGGTTCACGCATACCTCCTTTTCTTGTAATGGCGGGGCGGCGCGGCGGCCGCCCCGGTTGACCGCTATCAGACGATTTCGGCCTCCAGCGGATAGACGCCGCTTTCGTCATGCACTTCGCGGCCGTTGAGCGGCGGGTTGAACACGCAGGCCAGCTTCATGTCTTCGCTGCCGCCACGCAGCAGGTGCTCGTCGTGCTTGTCCAGCACATACAGCGTGCCGGGCTCGATCTTGTAGATCTTGCCGTCGGCAATGGTCTCGATCTCGCCATTGCCGCTGATGCAGTACACCGACTCGAAGTGGTTCTGGTAGTGGATGTGCGTCTCGCTGCCGGCGTAGATGGTGGTGATGTGGAACGAGAAGCCCACCTTGTCGTCCTTGAGCAGCATGCGCGTGCTGTCCCAGGTGCCGGTCTGGCTGTGGACCTTGCGGTCGGTCTTTTCGCACTCGGCGAGGGTTCTGACAATCATTGCGAATACCTCAGGAAGCCTGGTTTTCGGTCTGCTCGCTCATCACGGCGGCGAAGGCCTTGTCGAGGATGGCGAGCGCCTTGTCGATCTGTTCTTCGCTGATGATCAGCGGGCAGAGACACTTGACCACTTCGCTGTGGGCGCCGCTGGTCTCGATCACCAGGCCGTTTTCGAAGGCGTGGCGGCAGACCGCGGCGGCGATCTCGCCATCCGGGCAGCTGATGCCGATCATCATTCCGCGGCCCTTGAGGTACAGCGAATCCGGGCCGTGGCGACGGATGATGCGCTGCATGCCGTCGGCGATGCGCTTGCCCTTGGCCTTCACGCTGTTGGCGAACGCGTCGTTCTGCCAGAAGTGCTCGACGGCCGCGGCCGCGGTGACGAAGGCATGGTTGTTACCCCGGAAGGTGCCGTTGTGCTCGCCCGGCTTCCACTGGTCCAGCTCCTGGCGCAGCAGCACCATGGCGAACGGCAGGCCGTAGCCGGACAGCGACTTGGACAGGGTGACGATGTCCGGCTGGATGCCCATCTCCTCGAAGCTGAAGAAGGTGCCGGTGCGGCCGCAACCGGCCTGGATGTCATCGACGATCAGCAGCATTTCGTGCTTGCGGCAGAGCTTCTCGAGCTTGCGCATCCACTCGGTCGACGCGGTGTTCAGGCCGCCTTCGCCCTGCACCACCTCGACGATCACCGCGGCCGGCTTGTCGATGCCGCTGGACGGGTCGGAGAGCAGCTTGTCCATCATGCCGATGGTGTTGGTCTTGTCGCCGAAATAGTTGGCGTAGGGCATGCGGCTGACATCGGTGAGGCTGATGCCGGAGCCACCACGGTGATGCTGGTTGCCGGTCGCGGCCAGCGCGCCGATGCTGCAGCCGTGGAAGCCGTTGGTGAAGCTGATGATGTTGTTGCGCCCGGTGACCTTGCGCGCCAGCTTCATCGCCGCTTCCACCGCGTTGGTGCCGGTCGGGCCGGTGAACTGCATGCGGTAGTCGCCCATGCCGCGCGGTTCGAGGATCAGGCGGTTGAAGGTTTCGAGGAAACGCTCCTTGGCCGCGGTGTACATGTCCAGGCCATGGGTGATGCCGTCGTTCTCGATGTACTCGAGCAGCGCCTGCTTGAGTACCGGGTGGTTGTGCCCGTAGTTGAGCGTGCCGGCACCGGCGAGGAAGTCGATGTATCGCTTGCCGTCCTGGGTGACCAGTTCGGCGCCCTGGGCCTGGTTGAAGACCACGGGGAAGGAACGGCAGTAGCTACGAACCTTGGATTCGTTCAGTTCAAAAGTTTTCATGCGTGCTCCTTGAGCTCTTCTTCTAGATGGGAAACGGTGAACGGGCCGGCGCGGTAGAGCACCTCGTCCTCGTGCTGGCCGCCAAAATGCGCGGCGCGGGAAAACAGCGTGCGCGTGGTGCACTCGGCATGCAGGCGATCGAAGGCCCGCTTGAACAGCGCCTGGGATGCCGCGTTGTCCGGCGAGATGGTGGTTTCCATGAAGCGCACGTCGTGCTCACGGGCGACCCGAGCGGTCAGCGCCAGCAGCATGCGCAGGGCCAGGCCCTGACCGCGCATCGAACTGTCGACGGCGACCTGCCAGACGAACAGGGTGTCCGGGCGGGCAGGGGGGCGGTAACCCGAGATGAAACCAACCAGTTCGCCCTGAGCGTTCTCCGCGGCGATGGCGGTATCGGCGAAATCCGAACACTGCAGCAGGTTGCAGTAGACCGAATTGGTATCGAGGGGCTGGCAGCGCGCCACCAGCTGATGCAGGTTGTAACCGTCGCCGTCGGTTGGGCGACGGAGCACTACGGTAGGGAAACTCAAAACAATGCCTTTGGGGTTGTTGATTGAATTCCTTTTTAGGGTAGGCATATCACGGAAATATTCTCAACCCGAACTTCCCAATATGCGAAGTGCGAAGGCGTGTATATATCGCTGCAGCCCGCGTGATAGCGGCGATGGCGAGGAGACTGTTTCAGTCTGTTTCTTTTTGCTGCATCGGAGTTGCTCTGATACTTGCTGGGATGGCCCGGGAAGTTCGATGGCGGAGAACTGCAGAAGTTCTTCGAAAAACGAGCTGATGCCGCTGGAGGCTGCATTCTTGCTGGGTTTCGCCTTCAGGCTGGCGCCGCGAATGTCCCGTCGGTACGAGCAGTCATTGGTAGCTCGAGAGCGACGGAGTGCAGTGCTCTATATCGGTGAGTAATCGGCTCCTGAGCGCTGCTAATTACGCACGGTGCGCGGCCGATTATATTCAGGAGATATGTCGTGAATATGAAGGCCGATAATGACGCGGCAATGCTAGTTGCTCAGGCTAGTTGCCGCTGTCATATTCACCGGCTTTCGGAAAGTGCCTATATCCGCTCTATCCCGCGTAATACGGGCGCTGTGGCGAAGTTGCGAGCGAGTTGCTCAGGCCGCCTTCACTGCCACCAGCGATGACCCTGCCGCTCGATGAACTGATGGGCCTGTTCCGGGCCGTCTTCGCCAGCGGGATACGGCCGCGGTTTGCGGTAGTAGCTGCCCCAGCCGCGCAGAATCGGGTCGACCCAATTCCAGGCCGCCTCAACCTCGTCGCGACGCATGAACAGCGTCGAATCGCCTTCGATCACATCCAGCAGCAGCCGCTCGTAGGCTTCCCAGCGCCGCGTGCTGCTGAAGGCATGCGCCAGGTTCAGGTCCAGCTCCACCGGCTCAAGCTGCATGCCTTTGCCTGGCGCCTTGGCCATGAGCTGCAGGCTGATGCTTTCTTCCGGTTGCAGACTGATCACCAGGCGATTCACTTCGCCCTTGCTGAACAGCAGATGTGGCACCTGCTTGAAGGTGATGATGATTTCCGAGCGCTTGCGCGCCATGCGCTTGCCGGTACGCAGGTAGAAGGGCACGCCGGCCCAGCGCCAGTTGTCGATCTCGGCCTTCACCGCGACGAAGGTTTCGGTGTCACTGTCGTTGTCGATGTTGGGCTCGAAGTAGTAGGCCTGCACGTCGTGGCCGCCGATGCGACCGGCGCCGTATTGGCCGCGCACGGTCTTGTCCAGCACGTCGTTGCCGGTGATCGGCTTGAGCGCTTCGAGCACCTTCACCTTCTCGCCACGGATGTGTTTGGCGTCGAAACGCACCGGCGCTTCCATCGCCACCAGGCAGAGCAGCTGCAAGAGGTGGTTCTGCAGCATGTCGCGCATGGCGCCGGCGTTGTCGTAGTAGCCGCCGCGGTTCTCCACGCCGAGGGTTTCGGCGACGGTGATCTGCACGTGGTCGATATGCCCGGCGCGCCAGATCGGCTCGAACAGCGCGTTGGCGAAGCGCAGCGCCATGAGGTTCTGCACCGTCTCCTTGCCCAGGTAGTGGTCGATCCGGTAGATGCGCGACTCGGGGAACACCGCACCGATCGCTTCGTTGATCTCCAGCGCCGAATCCAGCGAGTGGCCGATGGGTTTTTCCAGCACGATGCGTGCATTGTCGCCGGCCAGCCCTGCGCTTTCCAGATTGGCGGCAATCGGTTCGAACAGATCCGGCGCGGTGGCCAGGTAATACACGCGGACACGACCTTCAGCCTTGCCCAGGTACTGGGCCAGGCGCACGTAGTCGCCGCGCTGGGAGGCGTCCATGGCGAAATAGTCGAGGCGCTGGGCGAAGGCCTGCCAGGTGTCCGGGCTGAAGTCGGCACGAGCGACCTGGGCGCGGCAGTGGCGTTCGGCCAGGGCCAGGTAGCCGTCGCGATCGAGCTTCTTGCGCGCCAGGGCGAGGATGCGCACGTCGGCGTGCAGGCGGCCGTCGCGGTGCAGGTGGTAGAGCGCCGGCAGCAGTTTGTGCAGAGTCAGGTCACCGGTTCCGCCGAACACGAGCATGTCACAGGAAATCGACACAGAAGCACTCCTAGAGGCCAAAAAATGGGCGGCATGGCGAGGCTTGTAGTATAACTACCGCCCCACTACAACCCGCTGACGACCGAGCGGCGCCTGTCGCGCCTGAATCGGCCCTCAGAGTGAGCATAGCGAGTCCGCAACGTGAATCTGCTGCAACACATCGCCCAGTCGAGAAGCCTGCTACGGAAGTCGGAGCTGAAGGTGGCCGACCATGTCCTGCTCGATCCGGCGTCGGTGATGCACAGTTCCATGGCTGACCTGGCCCATGTGGTCGGGGTCAGCGAGCCGACCATCGTGCGCTTCTGCCGCGCCATCGGTTGTCTGGGCTTCCAGGATCTGAAACTCAAGCTGGCGCAAAGCCTGGCTGCCGGTGCCAGTTTCGGTCAGTTCGCCATCAGCGAGAACGACTCGGTGGCCGACTTTGCCTTGAAGATCTTCGACACCACCCTGCACACGCTGATGGAAGTGCGCGAGCGGCTCGACCCCGAAGCGCTGCAGCGCGCCATTGCGGCGATGGCCAAGGCCGAGCGTGTCGAGTTCTACGGCTTCGGCGCATCCGGCGCGGTGGCCACCGATGCCCAGCACAAATTCTTCCGCCTGCTGCTGTCGGCCGCCGCCTATTCCGACCCGCACATGCAGGCCATGTCGGCGGTGACGCTCAAGCCCACCGATGTGGCGATCTGCATCTCGCAGTCGGGGCGCTCGAAGGATCTGCTGATCACCGCCAACGTGGTGCGTGAGTCCGGTGCGACGCTGATCACCCTCTGCCCGAGCCAGACACCGCTGGCCGAGCTGGCCACCATCAACCTGGCCATCGATGTGCAGGAAGACACCGAGATCTACACCCCGCTGACCTCGCGTATCGCCCATCTGGTGGTGATCGACGTGCTGGCGATGGGGGTCGCGATGGCGCGCGGGCCGAGCCTGGTCAACCACCTCAAGAGCGTGAAGCGCAGCCTGCGCAGCCTTCGTCTGTCGCCGCAGAAGGTCAAGTCGCACGACGACTGAGCGGCGCCGCGCTTTTTCATCGGCGCGTCATGGCGCTGACTTCAGGCTGTCATTCCTGGCGTCGATGCTGATCTCCCGTTACCTGTTCTGGGAGATCACTCATGCTCCGGCACACCGACGACACCAGCCAGCTCGACAGCAAGTCCCGCCGCAAGCAGCAGGATGAACGCCGCATGCGGTTTCGCCGCGCCATCGAGAGCTATACCGAGCAACGCCAGCTGCATGCCGAGCTGAACGACTACGCCGATGCGCTGGTGCTCAGCTCGTTGCGGCAGTCGTCGGCGAGCCGGCGAAGCGCTCCGCCAGCACACTGATCTGCGCGCGCTCTTCACGGAGGAAGGTGAAGAACGCCTGAGCTACCGGGCTCAGGCGTTTGCTGCGCGGATGCACCACGCACCAGCTGCGATACAGCGGCAGCTCCGCCACCGGCAGCTCGCGCAACAGCCCGCTGGCCAGTTCGAGGTGCACGGCGTGCCGCGGCAACAGTGCTAGGCCAAGGCCTGCCACCACGCACTCACGCAGCGCGTCCAGCGACGCGACCTGGATGGTCTGGGCGAAATGCGCGCGCTTCTGGCGCAGATAGTCTTCGCCGGCCCGCCGTGTGCCTGAGCCAGGCTCGCGCACCAGCAGCGGATAGCCGGTGAGGTCCTGCAGGGAAAGCGTGGCGGCGTGGCACAGCGGATGTCCGGGTGGCGCCACGGCGATGATCGGGTTGTTCAGAAAGGGCATGAACTCCAGATCCATGTCGGTGGGCACCTGGGACATGATCAGCAGGTCGTCACGGCTGACCGACAGGCGCTTGACCGCCTGAGCATGGTTCACCACCACCAGTTGCAGGCTTACCTCCGGGTGCAGGCGCTTGAAGGCGGCGAACAGATGCGGCGTGACGTACTTGGCGCTGGACTCCACGGCGAGGTTGAGCTGGCCCTGCAACGAACCCTGCAGATCCGACAGCTGCATGTCGAGGCTGTCCAGCCGGCCGAAGATATCGGTGCTGGCCCGCTGCAGCGCGTCGGCGGCATCGGTGAGGTAGAGCTTCTTGCCGACGTACTCGAACAGCGGTTGCCCAACCAGTTCTTCCAGCTGTCTGATCTGCAGGCTGACGGCCGGCTGGGTCAGTGCCATTTCTTCGGCGGCGCGACTGTAGGAGAGCGTCTCACAGACGGCGCGGAATACCTGAAGCTGGCGCAATGTCATGCGCATCAGTGATTTTCGCATCACGCTCTCTGCGTTTTATTGAATTTCCAAACGGCGCCCGGTCGCTGCGGGAGTGTTGACCGCTCGGCCAGGTAAAGGCTTGTGTGTCGCTATGTATAAGTAATTACTTATTATCAGGCAAACAATTATTCATTTTCAGTAATCACCCCCTGGGGCGTAGGGTGAAGCGGCTCGTTGCAAATGCGAGTGATCATGACCCGCACGCGGGTCGCCTGCTCAACGATCCGAGGGAAGACAGCGTGATCAAGAAGCTGCTGATCGCCAACCGCGGGGAAATCGCGGTGCGCATCGTTCGCGCCTGTGCCGAAATGGGTGTCCGCTCGGTGGCGGTATTTTCCGAAGCCGACCGCCATGCCCTGCATGTCAAACGTGCCGATGAGGCACATTTCATCGGCGAGGACCCGCTGGCCGGTTACCTGAACCCGCGCAAGCTGGTGAACCTAGCGGTGGAAACCGGCTGTGATGCACTGCATCCGGGCTACGGTTTCCTCTCCGAAAACGCCGAACTTGCAGATATCTGCGCCGAACGTGGAATCAAGTTCGTCGGTCCTTCGGCAGAAGTCATCCGCCGCATGGGCGACAAGACCGAGGCGCGGCGCAGCATGATCAAGGCCGGCGTGCCGGTCACGCCGGGCACCGAAGGCAACGTCAGGGACCTCGCCGAGGCGTTGCGCGAAGCCGAGCGCATCGGCTATCCGGTGATGCTCAAGGCCACCTCGGGCGGCGGCGGTCGTGGTATTCGCCGCTGCAACTCTCAAGCGGAGCTGGAATCGGCCTACCCGCGAGTCATTTCCGAGGCGACCAAGGCCTTCGGCAGCGCGGAAGTGTTCCTCGAGAAGTGCATCGTCGAGCCCAAGCATATCGAGGCGCAGATTCTCGCCGACTCGTTCGGCAACACCGTGCACCTGTTCGAGCGCGACTGCTCGATCCAGCGGCGCAACCAGAAGCTCATCGAGATCGCTCCCAGCCCGCAGCTGACCCCCGAACAGCGCGCCTACATCGGCGATCTGGCGGTGCGCGCGGCCAAGGCGGTCGGCTACGAGAACGCCGGCACCGTGGAGTTCCTGCTCGCCGATGGCGAGGTGTACTTCATGGAGATGAACACCCGGGTGCAGGTGGAGCACACCATCACCGAGGAAATCACCGGCATCGACATCGTCCGCGAGCAGATCCGCATCGCTTCCGGCCAGCCGCTGTCGGTCAAGCAGGAAGACATCCAGCATCGCGGCTTCTCCCTGCAGTTCCGCATCAATGCCGAGGACCCGCGCAACAACTTCCTGCCCTGCTTCGGCAAGATCACCCGCTACTACGCCCCCGGCGGCCCCGGCGTGCGCACCGACACGGCGATCTACACCGGCTACACCATTCCGCCGTACTACGACTCGATGTGCCTGAAGCTGGTGGTCTGGGCGCTGACCTGGGAGGAGGCGCTGGCCCGCGGCTCACGCGCGCTGGACGACATGCGCGTGCAGGGCGTGAAGACCACCGCCACCTACTACCAGCAGATTCTCGCCAACCCGGATTTCCGCAGCGGCCAGTTCAACACCAGCTTCGTCGACAACCATCCGGAACTGCTGAACTACTCGATCAAACGCAAGCCGGGCGAACTGGCCCTGGCCATCGCCGCCGCCATCGCTGCCCACGCAGGCCTGTGAGGAACGCACCATGACTGCCCAGAAGAAAATCACCGTTACCGACACCATCCTGCGTGACGCCCACCAGTCCCTGCTGGCCACCCGCATGCGTACCGAAGACATGCTGCCGATCTGCGACAAGCTCGACCGCGTCGGCTACTGGTCGCTGGAAGTCTGGGGCGGCGCCACCTTCGACGCCTGTGTGCGCTTTCTCAAGGAAGATCCCTGGGAGCGTCTGCGCCAGCTCAAGGCCGCACTGCCCAATACCCGCCTGCAGATGCTGCTGCGCGGACAGAACCTGCTCGGCTACCGTCACTACAGCGATGATGTGGTTGAAGCCTTCGTCGCCAAGGCGGCGGCGAATGGCATCGACGTGTTCCGCATCTTCGATGCGATGAACGATGTGCGTAACCTGGAAACTGCGATCCGTGCGGTGAAGAAAAGCGGCAAGCACGCCCAGGGCACCATTGCCTACACCACCAGCCCGGTGCACACCGTCGAGCTGTTCGTCGAGCAGGCGCGGGCCATGCGCGACATGGGCGTCGACTCCATCGCGATCAAGGACATGGCCGGCCTGCTGACCCCGTTCGCCACCGGCGATCTGGTCCGTGCACTGAAGGCCGAGATCGACCTGCCGGTGTTCATTCATTCCCACGACACCGCCGGTGTCGCCAGCATGTGTCAGCTCAAGGCCATCGAGAGCGGCGCCGACCATATCGACACCGCCATTTCCTCCATGGCCTGGGGCACCAGCCATCCTGGCACCGAGTCGATGGTCGCCGCGCTGCGCGGTACGCCCTACGACACGGGCCTGGACCTTGAGTTGCTGCAGGAGATCGGCCTGTACTTCTATGCCGTGCGCAAGAAGTACCACCAGTTCGAAAGCGAATTCACCGGCGTCGACACTCGCGTGCAGGTCAACCAGGTGCCGGGCGGGATGATTTCCAACCTCGCCAACCAGCTCAAGGAACAAGGCGCGCTGCACCGCATGGACGAAGTGCTGGCGGAGATTCCCAAGGTGCGCAAGGACCTCGGCTACCCGCCGCTGGTCACGCCGACTTCGCAGATCGTCGGCACCCAGGCGTTCTTCAACGTGCTCGCCGGCGAGCGCTACAAGACCATCACCACCGAGGTGAAGTACTACCTGCAGGGCCGTTACGGCAAGGCGCCGGCCGCGGTCAGCGAGCACCTGCGCTTCCAGGCCATCGGCAGTGAGGAAGTGATCGAATGCCGTCCGGCTGATCTGATCGCGCCCGAGCTGGACAAGCTGCGCAACGAGGTTGGCGCGCTGGCCAAGAATGAAGAGGACGTACTGACCTACGCGATGTTCCCGGACATCGGGCGCAAATTCCTCGAGGAGCGTGAAGCCGGTACGCTGCAGCCCGAGGTGCTGTTGCCGATTCCCGGCACCGCCGCGGCGCCGGCTCAGGGTGGTGTGCCCACCGAGTTCGTCATCGATGTCCATGGTGAGACCTATCGGGTCGACATCACCGGTGTCGGCGTCAAGGCCGAGGGCAAGCGACACTTCTACCTGTCCATCGACGGTATGCCGGAAGAGGTGGTCTTCGAGCCACTCAACGCCTTCGTCGGTGGCGGCGGCAGTCAGCGCAAACAGGCCAGTGCGCCCGGTGATGTGAGCACCACCATGCCCGGCAACGTGGTCGATGTGCTGGTCGCCGTTGGCGATCAGGTGAAGGCCGGGCAGACGGTGCTGGTCAGCGAGGCGATGAAGATGGAAACCGAGATCCAGGCACCGATCGCCGGCACGGTGAAGGCGATTCACGTCGCCAAAGGTGACCGGGTGAACCCGGGAGAAGTCTTGATAGAGATCGAGGCCTGAATGAAGGGTTGCCTGGCGTTGCGATCGCGCCAGGTCAGGGCTGATCCGGGCTATCGAGCCGTGCCGTGCGAGCCGCACGGCGCGACGAGCTGATCGGCGCTGGCAGCAGGTCCCCTTTGGGAGCCCGGGTGGCTCCTTTTTTTCGAGCCAATGTCTACCAGGGAGCGGTTCAATTTCCGAGCTGTGGAGAATGTAGATGGGTATCGACCCGGTAGTGCTGTTCTTCGTCTTCGGCCTGTTCGCCGGGCTGGTGAAGAGCGAGTTGAAATTGCCCCCGGCGCTCTACGAGACGCTGTCTATCGTGCTCTTGCTGGCCATCGGTCTGCACGGCGGGGTGGAACTGGCCGAGCAGGCCAGTGCCGCGTTGCTCGGCCAGTCGCTGCTGGTGCTGGCGCTCGGTGTGCTGTTGCCGATCCTGGCCTTCGTCCTGCTGCGCGGCCTGCGCTTCGACCGGGTCAACGCAGCGGCGGTAGCGGCGCACTATGGTTCGGTGAGTGCCGGTACCTTCGCGGTGGTGGTGGCCTATCTGGCTGCGCGGGAGATCTTCTTCGAGAGCTATATGCCGCTGTTCGTGGCGATCCTCGAAATCCCGGCGATCCTGGTCGGCATCCTGCTGGCCAAGGGCGTCTCGCGCGAAACCGACTGGAAGGAGCTGGGCCGCGAAATCTTCCTTGGCAAGAGCATCATGCTGCTGCTTGGCGGCCTGCTGATCGGCGCGATTGCCGGCAAGGAGGCGATCAAGCCGCTCGAACCCCTGTACACCAGCATGTTCAAACCGGTGCTGGCGTTCTTCCTGCTGGAGATGGGCCTGATCGCTTCTGGCCAGCTGGGTTCGCTCAAGCGTTACGGCATCAAGCTCGCCGCTTTCGCCCTGATCATGCCGCTGATCGGCGCGCTGATCGGTGCCATGCTGGCGCGCTTCATGGGCCTGTCGCTCGGCGGTACGGCGATGCTCGCCACCCTGGCGGCGAGTGCGTCCTACATCGCGGTGCCGGCGGCGATGCGTCTGGCGGTGCCGGAGGCCAATCCGTCTCTGTCGCTGACTGCTTCGCTGGGCATCACCTTTCCGTTCAACATCCTGATCGGCATACCGCTCTACCTGGCCCTGGCCGAGCGGCTGATCGCCTGGGGGTTCTGAGATGAACGCGCACAATCGAACGCTGCTGACCGTGATCTGCGAAGCCGCGCTGGAACACAAACTGGTCGCCGACCTGAAAACCCTTGGCGCGCCCGGCTGGACGCTGTCGGATGCCCGCGGTAGCGGCAGCCGCGGCGTGCGCAGTGCAGGCTGGGACACCGACGGCAATATCCGCGTGGAGGTGATCTGCAGCCGCGAGATCGCCGAGCGCATTGCCGAGCACCTGCAGGCCCGCTACTACGAACATTTCGCCATGGTCTGCTACCTCGCCGAGGTTGCCGTTTTGCGCCCCGAGAAGTTCTGAATCGTCTGTGATGCCCCTCGACCGGCGGACGTCCACCTTCGACCCAGGACCGATGGAGCTGCCGATGCAAGCCCTGCTGCAGGAGATTCTCGACGAGGTGCGCCCGCTGCTCGGGCAGGGGCGCGTGGCCAGTTACATCCCGGCGCTGGCGGACGTCCCGGCCGAGCAGCTCGGTATCGCCGTGTGCAGTGCCGATGGCGAAGTGTTCGAGGCCGGCGACGCGCAAACGCCGTTTTCGATCCAGAGCATCTCCAAGGTCTTCAGCCTGGTGCAGGCCATCGGACACCGCGGTGAATCACTGTGGGAACGCCTCGGCCACGAGCCGTCCGGCCAGCCGTTCAATTCGCTGGTGCAGCTTGAGTTCGAACGCGGCCGGCCGCGCAATCCGTTCATCAACGCCGGTGCGCTGGTGATCTGCGACGTCAATCAGTCGCGCTTCGCCACCCCTGAACTGTCGATGCGCGATTTCGTCCGGCATCTGTCCGGCAACCGGCAGATCGTCTCGGACACACGCGTTGCCGAGTCCGAATACCAGCACCGTGCACGCAACGCCGCCATGGCTTACCTGATGCAGGCCTTCGGCAATTTCCACAACGACGTGGAGGCGGTGCTGCGCAGCTACTTTCATCATTGTGCGCTGCGCATGAACTGCATCGACCTGGCCCGGGCCTTCGCCTTCCTCGCCCGCGAGGGCAGCTGCCCGCAGAGCGGTGAGGTGATCCTGGCGCCGCGTCAGGCCAAGCAGGTCAACGCCATCATGGCCACCAGCGGTCTGTACGACGAGGCCGGCAACTTTGCCTACCGCGTCGGCCTGCCCGGCAAGAGCGGCGTTGGTGGCGGCATCGTTGCGGTGGTGCCGGGGCGCTTCACCGTTTGTGTGTGGTCGCCGGAGCTGAACGCTGCCGGCAATTCGCTGATCGGCATGGCCGCGCTCGAGGCGCTTTCGCAGCGCATCGGCTGGTCGGTGTTCTGATGCGCCGCAACCCGTTAACCCTATGGAGAGAACCGAGCAATGAGTGACGACAGGAGGAGCGAAACCGCTCAGGAGGCCCTGGAGCAGATCGTTTCCGGAGTCCGACGGTTTCGTGAAGAGGTCTACCCCGAGCAGCGCGAGCTGTTCAAGAAGCTCGCCCACGAACAGACGCCCAGGGCCATGTTCATTACCTGTGCCGATTCACGGATCATCCCCGAGCTGATCACCCAGAGTTCGCCTGGCGACCTGTTCGTCACGCGCAATGTCGGCAATGTGGTGCCGCCCTACGGGCAGATGAACGGCGGTGTTTCGACGGCCATCGAGTTCGCCGTGATGGCCCTCGGCGTGCAGCACATCATTGTCTGTGGCCATTCCGATTGCGGCGCGATGAAGGCCGTGCTCAACCCCGCCGAGCTGAAGCGCATGCCGACCGTGAAGGCCTGGCTGCGCCATGCCGAGGTGGCGAAGATCGTCGTCGAGCAGAACTGTGGCTGCGCCGACCACAACACTCTCGGCATCCTCACCGCGGAGAACGTGGTGGCCCAGCTCGATCATCTGCGCACCCATCCGTCAGTAGCGGCGCGGCTGGCCAGTGGTCAGCTGTTCATCCACGGCTGGCTGTACGACATCGAAACCAGCGCCATCCGTGCCTACGATGCCGAGCGCGGCGAATGGCGCGTGATCGGTGACGGTCCGTTGCCAATGGCCACGCCGCGGCCGCGCTACCAGCAGAGCTGAGGCGCAGCCGCAGGCCTCAGCGGCTGCCGGCGAGGGTTTTGCTGCGGTTCTGGATCAGGTAACACAGATCCGGTGTCTTGCTGCAGCCGGCGTAGCCTTCGGCGATCACTTCGTCGAGCGCCTGCTGCAGGCGACTGACGACCTCGTCCGGTGTATCAGGGCTCAGCGCCAGATACAGCGGCTCGCTGCGATAGCTCAGCGCTATGCGCAGCTGGCTTTCATCGACGCCCTGCAACCGCGCGTAATGGCGCCACACCGGATCGGCCACCGCCCACAGGTCGATGCGCCCGGTCAGCAGTTTGCGCAGGTTTTCGGCGTCGTTGAGGCTGTTGCTGGTGCGGATGCCCTGGCTTTTCAGGAACAGGCTGACACTGCCGTTGGCGTGGCCGCCGATCTGGTAGCCCTGCGCCTGTGCCAGGCTGTCGAACTTCAAGCCACTGTCGGCCGGTGCCAGCAGCACGCTGGCGTGGTGGGCCAAGGGCCCGACCCACTTGAACTGGCCGGCGTTCTGCGGCGTGCGCGCCACCGAAAACAGGCCGTGGGCCGGCTGCTGCTGGGTCTGCTCGTAGAGCCGGTTCCACGGGCCGCGCAGGGTCAGGTTGTAGGCGATGCCGGCGCGGCGAAAGATATCGCGCACCGTATCGGCATCGATGCCTTGCACATCGTCGCCGCGGGCGAAACCCTTGCTGTTGGGACCCATGTTGAAGGGCGGGAAGCTGTCGGTTTGTAGGGTGATCTGGTAGTTGGCAGGCAGGTCAGCCTGGGCGGTGCATACAGCGCTGATGAGCAGGGCGAACAGCGCCCCGGCAGTTCGGGATCTGGCCATGGCATCGGCTCCTTGACGCTTTTTTTATTGTTGGCGTATGCAAGGGTAGCGGTGCCAGGCGCCTGCCGCCAGTTGGCAGAACCCGCGCTGCGGGACAGCGCGCATTCTGCCGCGGCGGAGGGTTTCAGTTGGCCATTTCGCCGCAGAGGTCGCGGCAGAACCAGTGTTCCACCTGGGCCTGGTTCAGCCCCGCCGTGAGCAGCGCAAACAGCTTGCCCAGTGCCGCTTCGCGGGTCATGCCACCGCCGGAGACCAGGCCGGCATCGCGCAGGCCGCTGCCGGTGGCATATACCCCAAAGTCGACATGGCCGCCCGGGCACTGGCTGATCGCCGCCAGCACCACGCCCTGTCGATGCGCCTGGCGCAGCGCTTCGATGAACGGGGCGTCGCCGGCCGGACCGGTACCGCTGCCATAGCATTCCAGCAGCAGCGCCTGAGCTCCACTGGCGACCAGCGCCTGGACCTGCGCGGCGCCGACGCCGGGATACAGTGGCAATACCACGACCTGGGCCGGCTGCTGCGGCAGCAGCATGGGCGGGCGTTCGCCGACCACTGTAGCCGAGCGTTTGCGCGGTGCTTCGGCAAAGGCATCGAACGCATCGCTGCGCAGTTTGCTGACTCGCGCGCCGTGCAGCAGGACGCCGTTGAAGAACAGCCGCACGCCCTCAACGCGACCCGCCTGCAATGCGCGCATGGCACCGAACAGGTTGGGCCAGGCATCGCTGCCCGGGCTTCCCGCCGGCAGCATGGCGCCGGTAAGCAGAACGGGTATCTCAAGATCGAGCAGCAGGAAGGACAACGCAGCGGCGCTGTAGGCCAGGGTATCGGTGCCGTGCAGCAACAGCACCGCATCGCAGTCGCTCTGCGCCACGGCTTCGCGGACGGCGGTCGCCATCTGCAGCCAGTGACTCGGTTGCATGTTGGCGCTGTCCAGCAGTGGCTGCAGTTCGCGGAAGGTCCAGCTCGGCAGCGGCCCGGTTTCCAGCGCTTGCTGCGCCCGCAGGCGGGCTTCGAAACCGGAGGCCGGCATCAAGCCGGCGGCGCTCTGTTGCATGCCGATGGTGCCCCCGGTGTAGAGCACCAGCAGGCGTTCGATTGGTTGGTTCACACGCGTACCTCGCTCGTTCGGCGCAGGCCATCAGGAAATCAGGCGGATGGGCCAGCCCGTACGCAGTTGCGCACGGGGCTGGCCGGTCGCGGCGGAGCGTTTAGCGGCGCTCGGTGGCGTCGGGCGCGGCAGGCATGTTCGCCTTCCACACGGCCGGGTCGAGATCCAGGTCGGCGAAGTCCTTCGGATCGAGCACGGGCTGTTCGATACCGGCGCGGATCTGCCGGTCGTAGTCGCGCATCAGACGCAGGCCGACCTTGAACAGCAGGGCCACTGCGATCAGGTTGGCGATCGCCAGCAGGCCCATGGTCACGTCGGCGAAGGCGAACACCGTGCCCAGGTCCTGCACCGAACCCCAGAGCACGAGGATGACCACCAGGATGCGATAGATCACCACCGGCATGCGCTTCTCGGTGAAGAAGCCCAGCGCGTTCTCGCCGAGGTAGTAGTTGTAGATCAGCGTAGTGAACACGAACAGCAGCAGCGCGACGCTGACGAACACCCGGCCCCATTCGCCGACTACGGCGGCCACGGCGGTCTGGGTCAGCACCACGCCGGCCTGGTCCATGCCCGGCTCGTAGACACCGGAGAGCAGGATGATCAGCGCGGTGCAGCTGCACAGGATGATGGTGTCGATGAACACCGAGAGCGACTGCACGATGCCCTGCGCCACCGGGTGCTTGACCTCGGCGACCGCGGCGACGTTTGGCGCGCTGCCCAGGCCCGCCTCGTTGGAGAACAGGCCACGCTTGACGCCCATCAGGATCGCCGCGCCAATGCCGCCGGCGAACGCCTGCTCCAGACCGAAGGCGCTACGGAAGATCAGGCCGAAGGTTTCCGGAATCGCGCTGAAATTGCTGCCGATGACGAACAGCGCCATGGCCAGGTAGGAGAACGCCATGACGGGTACCAGCACGTCCGCCCACTTGGCGATACGGCGGATGCCGCCGAAGATGATGCCGGCGATCACCAGCGTCAGCGCGATGCCGCTGGCCACGGTCGGTACGCCGAAGGTGTCATGCAGCGAGCTGGCGACGGTGAACGACTGCACGGCGTTGAAGCCGAAGCCGAAGGTCATCAGCAGCAGGATCGACACCACGATGCCCAACCAGCGCTGACCGAGGCCATGCTGGATGTAGAACGCCGGGCCGCCGCGGTAGGTGCCGTCCGGCTCGCGACGCTTGTACAGCTGCGCCAGCGAACACTCGAAGTAGCTGGTCGCCATGCCCACCAGCGCCACCACCCACATCCAGAAGATCGCGCCCGGGCCGCCGAGCATGATCGCCACGGAGACGCCGGCGATGTTGCCCGCACCGACCCGGCCGGCCACCGAGAGCATCAGGGCCTGGAAGGAGGAGAGCTGTCCCGGCTGACGCTCGAAGGCGTGGCCGAAGATCGTGAACATGTTGCCGAAATAGCGGAACTGGACGAAGCCAGAGCGAATCGTGAAGAGCAGACCGAGGCCAATCAGCATGACGATCAGCAGCTTGCTCCAAATGAGGTCATTCAGAAGGTCGAGCATGGCAATGTTCACCTTGTTGTCGTTGTTTGAGTGCCGGCGCACGCCGCTGCGCCGTGCAAGCGGGGGATGTTTCAACAGTGTGGCGTGTAGGGCAATTTCGCGGTTGGCCGCGATGTGACGCGACCTGATGCTAGAATGGCTGCACTCGCGCCAATCTCCAGGGGCAACCGTGACCTCCCATCTCGCCGAAAATCTCAAGTTGCTCTGCAGTCATTACCGTTCGATTGCCGAGGTGTGCCGCAAGCTGGCCATCAATCGAGCGCAGTTCAACAAGTACCTGGGTGGGCAAAGCCGGCCGACACCGTTCAATCTCAAGCGCATCGGCGACTTCTTCGGAGTCGAGGGCTACGAGCTGGAAATGCCGCCGGAACAGTTCGCCCGGCTGGTCGGCGCGCGCCATCCAGAGGCGCAGGCGGTGCCGCGTACCGATCCACTGCTGGCGTTGCTGCAGCCGCTTCGCGAGCACGCGACCAGCTTGGCGCGCTATTGCGGCTACTACTTCGAATACGCCAACTGCATGTCGGTACCGGGCAGCATCCTCATCTCGCTGGTGCACCTGCGTGAAGAAAATGGCCTGTACCTGTTCGAGCGTCAGGAGCGCCAGGAGCGTGCCAGCCCCACCCTTGGCCAGGCCGAGGACTGGGTGCGTTGTCGCTACCTCGGCGCCGCGTTCGGCCTGCAGGACCGGCTGTTTCTGATCGACTACGAGTCGCTGACGCTCAACGAGATGAGCCAGACCATCCTCATTCCCAGCTTCAAGAGCCGCATCACCCGCCTCAACGGCCTTAAGACCGGCGTTTCCTCGGGCGACCGGCGAACGCCGGCGTGCACCTCGGTGGTGTGGGAATACCTGGGCCGCGAGATCAACCGGGTCAGTGCCTATCGCCAGGTGATGCTCTACAGCCCGGACGACCCGCGCATTGACCCGGAAATCCGTGAGCGGCTGGCGACGCCGCATCTGGAGAACGGCCTGTTCGGCATCGAGTGACACGCGCCTTCACTCCTTGTTGCTGCTGTCGTAGATCGCTCGGTCGAGTTCCTGTTCGCTGCGACCGACCAGCGTGGTGGTCATCAGGTCGCCGGCGACGTTCACCGTGGTGCGGGCCATGTCGAGGATGCGGTCGATACCGGCGATCAGCGCCACGCCTTCGAGCGGCAGGCCGGCGGCGGTGAGCACCAGCCCGAGCATGATCAGCCCGGCGCCGGGGATGCCGGCGGTGCCGATCGACGCCAGCGTCGCGGTGAGGATGATCATCGCGTACTGCCCGGCACTGAGGTCGATGCCGAAGGCCTGGGCGATGAACAGCGCGAGCACGCCCTGATAGATCGCGGTGCCGTCCATGTTGATGGTCGCGCCCACCGGCAGCACGAAGCCGGCCACACCTTCCGATACGCCGAGGTTCTTGCGTGCGCATTCGATGGACACCGGCAGCGTGCCGGAGCTGCTGGAAGTGCTGAACGCGACCGCCAGCGCCGGGGCGATGCCCTGGAAGAAACGCAGCGGGTTGAGCCGCGCCAGCAGGCCGAGCAGGCCGCCGTAGACCAGCAGTACATGGGCGATGCTGGCCAGGTAGATCACGCCGATCACACCCGCCAGCGGCAGCAGCACTTCTGCACCATGGCTGCCGACCACGCCGGCGGTCAGCGCGAAGACGCCGATGGGCGCGACGCGCATCACCAGGTCGGTGAGCTTGTAGAAGGTTTCGGCCAGCGCATCGAACAGGCGCACCGCCGGCGCGCCGCGCTCGCCGATCAGGTTGATGCTCACGCCCAGCGCGATAGCGAAAACGATGATCTGCAGGATGTTGCCTTCGGCAAAGGCGGTGACCGGATTGGCCGGCACCAGGCCGACCAGGATCGACACCAGCGAGGGCGCCTGCTTGGCCTGTTCGTTGCCACTGGCGACCATGTTCATCCCTTCGCCGGGGCTGAACAGCGCGCCGAACAGCAGGCCGATGCTGACCGCGAAGGCGGTGGTCACCAGATAGATGGCGATGGTTTTCAGGCTGATACGGCCAAGCTTGGCGCTGTCCTGCATCGAGGTGATGCCGGCCACCAGCGAGACGAACACCAGCGGCACGATGAGCATCTTGATCGCATTGAGAAACAGCGTGCCGATGGGTGCCAGCAGCTGCGCGTCTGCGCCGAAGGCCATGCCGGCGGCGACGCCGAGGGCGAGGCCAATGAGGATCTGCTGCCAGAGCGGCAGGCGGACGAGCAGGCGCAGGGGAGCGGAGAGGGTCGTACTCTGAGTCATGGGTTTTCCTGTTGTTTTTATTGTGCGAACGGGCCGGACTGGCGGCCCGTAAAGCAAGCGCCCGGCTATGTGCCGGGCGCAGGGATGATCAGACCGCCAGCGGTGCCAGGCGTGGCGCGATCATGTTTTCCGGGCGCAGGATCTCGGCCAGCATGGCGTCGTCCAGCAACCGCTCTTCGCGCACCAGCTCCAGCACGCTGCGGCCGCCGAGCAGCGCCTCGCGGGCCAGGCGGGTGCTGTTGTCGTAGCCGATGTAGGGGTTCAGCGCGGTGATCAGGCCGATGGAGCTTTCCATCAGCTCGCGGCAACGGTCTTCGTTGGCGGTGATGCCTTCGATGCAATGCTCGCGCAGCATGTCCATGGCGCGCTGCAGTAGACGGATCGAATCGAACAGCTTGTAGGCAATCAGCGGCTCCATGACGTTGAGCTGCAGCTGCCCGCCTTCGGCCGCCATGGTCAGCGCCAGGTCGTTGCCGATCACTTCGAAGGCGACCTGGTTGACCGCTTCCGGAATCACCGGATTGACCTTGCCCGGCATGATCGAGCTGCCCGGCTGGCGCGGTGGCAGGTTGATCTCGTTAAAGCCGGTGCGCGGGCCGCTGGAGAGCAGGCGCAGGTCGTTGCAGATCTTCGACAGCTTCACCGCCAGGCGCTTGAGCATGCCGGAGAACAGCACGAACGAGCCCATGTCCGACGTGGCTTCGATCAGGTCCGCGGCCTGGCGCAGCGGCTGGCCGCTGATCTGGGCCAGGCGCTGCACGGCGATGGCTTGGTAGCGCGGGTCGGCATTGATGCCGGTGCCGATCGCGGTGCCGCCGAGGTTCACTTCCAGCAGCAGTTGCGGGGCGAAACCGCGCAGATGCTGCAGGTCCTCGCCGAGGGTGGTGGCGAAGGCGTGGAATTCCTGGCCGAGGGTCATCGGCACGGCGTCCTGCAGCTGGGTACGGCCCATCTTCAGCACGTGGGCGAAGGCATGGCCCTTGCCGGTCAGCGACTGGCAGAGGCTTTCCAGGCTGGCCAGAAGGGTGTCGTGGCCGAGCAGCAGGCCGAGGCGGATCGCGGTGGGGTAGGCGTCGTTGGTCGACTGCGCCATGTTCACGTCGTTGTTCGGGTGCAAGTACTGGTACTCGCCTTTGGCGTGGCCCATGGCTTCCAGGCCGAGGTTGGCGATCACCTCGTTGGCATTCATGTTGGTCGAAGTGCCGGCGCCGCCCTGGATCATGTCCACTACGAACTGCTCGTGGAATTCGCCGCGGATCAGCCGCGCACAGCCCTGGCTGATCGCCACGTGCTTGGTCTCGGGCAGGTAGCCCAGCTCGCGGTTGGCGTCTGCCGCCGCCTGCTTGACCATCGCCAGAGCGACGATCAGTTTGGGGTAATGCGACAGCGGCACGCCGGAGAGGCGGAAGTTGTGCAGTGCGCGCAGGGTCTGGATGCCGTAATAGGCGTCGGAAGGAACGGGGAGGGTGCCAAGCAGGTCTTTTTCGACTCGCGATGATGCAACTTCGGACATGATGGTAATGTGGCTTCGGTAGGCGCAGGCAGTGCTGCAGTGCGCCTAAAGTAAGGCTTTCAGAGGTTTTGCGGCCAATGCCGTTGCTGGCTGCCCTATGCCGAAACGGCATAATGTGGCTGTGACTTTGTACTGGCCGCAATCGTATCGAGGGATGTTCAGTTGAATCTGGAAACCAAGTGGCTGGAGGACTTCATCGCCCTGGCAGCGACCCGCAGCTTCTCCCAGGCCGCGCAACGCCGCTTCGTCACCCAGCCTGCCTTCAGCCGGCGGATCCGTTCGCTGGAAGAGGCTCTCGGTCTGCAGTTGATCAATCGTTCGCGCACGCCGATCGAGCTGACCGAGGCCGGTCAGCTGTTTCTTGTCAGTGCGCGCAACATGGTCGAACAGCTCGGCGAAGTGGTGCGCCATCTGCACCACGTCGAGGGCCAGCAGGGCGAGGTGCTGCAGATTTCCGCCGCGCACTCACTGGCGCTGGGCTTCTTCCCCGCCTGGATCGCCGGGCTGCGCCACGAAGGACTGAACCTCGCCACCCGGCTGATCGCCACCAACGTCGGCGAAGCCGTGCATGTGCTGCGCGAAGGTGGCTGCGACCTGATCCTCGCCTACTACGACCCGGACGCCGCGCTGCAGCTCGACCCGGAGCTGTTTCCCTCGCTGCACCTGGGCCGCACCGAGATGCTGCCGGTTTGCGCGGCGGGTGCCGACGGCGTCCCGCTGTACGACGTCGACAGCGGGCAGACGGTGCCGCTGCTGGCCTACAGCGCCGGCGCCTTTCTCGGTCGTTCGGTGAACCTGCTGCTGCGCCAGCGCGCGCTGCGTTCGACCACCGTTTACGAGACGGCCATGGCCGACAGCCTGAAAAGCATGGCGCTGCAGGGGCTGGGCATTGCCTGGGTGCCGCGGCTCAGTGTCGAACCCGAACTGCAGCGCGGCGAGCTGGCGGTCTGCGGTAGCGAGCAATGGCGCGTGCCACTGGAGATCCGCCTGTATCGCTGCTCGCTGATGCGCAAGGGCGCGGTGCGATTGCTCTGGCGAAGGTTGGAAAACCGTGCCGCGGAAGCCCAGCGACAGGCGGGCGAAGCGGCGGGTTAAAGCGTTCTGCGCAGCCAAATGAGCGTATCAAGCGGCTAATTGCACACATTTTGTTGCGTCGTGCAGGGCAACTTTTTCTGGCGGCACTGTCTTAGCTGAGCAATCCGAGCCGTGGCCAGGCCGGACCCAGCCTAGGACAGACAGCCGTGAACCACGACTCCGACGCCACCGTGCCCGCTACGGACGCGGTCTTTGCTATACCCGACCCGGCGACCGGCAGCATCGCGCCCGTCACGCTGCATGCCGCGCTGACCCGAATTGCGCAAGGCGCGCCCGATCGACTGGCGGTGCTTTCGACCCGCTTCGCGCCGCTGGACCATCGCGGCCTGCAGCAGATGATCGAGCAGACCCGTCGCCAGTTGCGCCTGGCCGGCTTCGGCCGCGATGCGCGGATCGGTGTATTGCTGCCGGAAGCCCCGCAGGCGGCGGTCGCGATCATTGCCATCGCCTGTTCGGCGGTTGCCGTACCGCTCGATCCGCGCCTCGGCCCGGCCGAGCTGGACCAGTTTCTCAAGCAGTTGCCGCTCGATGCCCTGCTGATCGGCAGCGATGGCGATCAGCAGGGCCGAGCCGCAGCCGAGCGCCATGGGCTGACGCTGATCAGCGCCGAAGCGGCCGAAGACGGCACGCCGGCGTTGCTGCTCGACATGCCGGTCGCCGCGCAGCCGGCCGCCGACGAGCTGCCGCTGCCTGACGCTCCGGCATTCATCCTGCGCAGCTCCGGCACCACCGCCCTGCCCAAGCTGATTCCCTTCACCCATCGCAACATGCTGACCGCTGCGCGCAAGTGGCAGCGCTGGTTCGGCCTGGATGCCGGCGACCGCTGCCTGTGCGTGTCGGCGCCCTATTATTCCCACGGGCTGAAGGTCACCATCCTGACACCCTTGCTCGCAGGCGGCAGTGTCGCCTTTCCGCTCAGCCCTGCGGTGGTGGACCTGCACGAGTGGTTCGAAGCCCTGCGCCCGAGCTGGTATTCCGCCGGCCCGGCGCTGCATCGCGCAGTCCTCGAGGCCGCCACTACCCATCCCGAAGGCCTTGGCGCGCACCGACCGCGCTTCGCCTCTTCCGGCGGCGCGCCGCTGGGACAGGACATCATCGACGCCTTCGAGCAGGCCATGGGCTTCCCGCTGCTGGAGCATTACGGTTCCAGCGAGGCAGCGCAGATCGCCGTCAATACCCCCGGGGAGCGCAAGAATGGCAGCGTAGGCCGACCCTGGCCGGAAACGCTGAGCATCGTCGATGAGGATGGCCTGCCGGTGCCGACCGGCCAGCGCGGTGAAATCCGCGTCCGCGGCGCAACGGTCATGCCCGGCTATCTCGGCGATCCCGCGCTGAATGAGGTGCTGCGAGAGGGTTGGTTCCACACCGGCGACATCGGCAGCCTCGACGAGCACGGCTTCCTCTACCTGCACGGGCGCCTGCGCGAAGTCATCAACCGCGGTGGTGAAAAGGTCAGCCTGCCGGAAGTCGACGCCGCCTTGCTGCGCCATCCGGCGGTGGCGGATGCCGCCGCGTTCGCCGTGCCGCATCCGCGTCTCGGCCAGGACGTAGCCGCGGCGGTCGTGCTGCATCCGCAGATGAGCGTCTCGCCCAGTGAATTGCAGAACTTCCTGCGTGGTGAGCTGGTGTATTTCAAGGTGCCGCGGCGCGTACAGGTCGTCGACGCCTTGCCGCGCGGGCTGACGGGCAAGGTACTGCGCCATCACCTGGCGGATGCGTATGTCGAGCAGCGCAGCGAGCGAGCCCGTCAGGCCGAGGCCAGCGAGGCCGCCTCGCCGCTGGAGCAGCAAGTGCTGGCGCTCTGGCGCCGCCTGCTGAAAACCGAAGCGGTAGGCCCGCAGGACAACTTCCTCGATTGCGGCGGCGATTCGCTGCTGGCCACCGAGATGCTGACCGAACTGGAGCAGATGCTCGGCCGGGTGATTCCCGAGTCAGTACTGGTGGAGGCCGAGACCGCACGTGAGCTGGCCGAGCGCCTGGAAAATCTCGCGGCGCACGTCATCCCCGTCATCGACTTTAACGCGCAGCCGGGGCGGACGGCGTTGTTCTGGTTCCACGGCGATTTCGCCCATGGCGGTTACTACATCCGCCGCCTGGCCAGGCTGCTCGGCTCTCAGCAGCCGCTGACCGCCATTGCGCCGCACGGCATGGGCGACGAGCCGATTCCCGAATCGGTGCAACAGATGGCCCGCGAGCGCCTGCCGCTGATCCTCGAGCGTCAGCCCGAAGGGCCGTATCGCATTGGCGGCTACTGCAACGGCGCGCTGGTGGCCTTCGAAGCGGCTCGCCTGCTCGTGGAAGCCGGACACCGCGTGGAAATCGTCGCGCTGATCGACCCGCCCACCGCCAATGTGCGGCCCTGGTCGCGAGCGATCCTGCGCACCCTCGACCGCGTGTTGCCGGATAGCTATCTCGCCCGTGCCTACGAGGCGCTGAGCCGCTTCGGCGAAACCAGCAAATGGCCCTACCCGAAGCGCCTGGCCAACCTGGCCTGGAAGCTCACGCACCGCGGTACGCGCATGGTGCAGCAGCGGCTGGCCGGCGAGGTGGCACCGCCCCCCACGGCGCGGGACCGCGAAGTGCGCGTGCGCTTCCTGCAGTACTCGCTGGTGATGGCGCGCTACCTGCCGCAGCGCATCGATGCGCCGGTGGTCTATTTCTCTGCCGATTACACCAGCCGGGCCTGGCGCAACATGGGCGCGAGCTTCGAAAGCTACGACGTCCTCGGCGGTCACCACCGCTGCGTCAAGGATTACACCGCCTCGATCGCCACTCCGCTGCGCGCACTGCTGGAGGATTCGGCAGCGCCGATGCCAGCCCAGAGCGGTCTGAGGCTGCCGCTGACCGATCCGGTCAAGCGTGACGGCCTGGTGCCCTGACATGACCCTGGCCTCGCATATCCGTCGGCGGCCTGCACGGCCGAAGCCCCCGGTAACAGGATTAACCGCATGAAGCGCTCCATCGCCACCGTGTCTCTCAGCGGTACTCTGCCGGAAAAGCTCGAGGCCGCAGCGGCCGCGGGGTTCGACGGTATCGAACTGTTCGAGAACGATCTGCTGTACCACTCCGGCAGCCCGCTGGACGTCCGCCGGCGCTGCGAGGAGCTGGGGCTGGCCGTGACGCTGTTCCAGCCATTCCGAGACTTCGAGGGCTGCCCGCGCGAGCGGCTGCAGCGCAATCTCGACCGTGCCGAACGCAAGTTCGATCTGATGCAGGAACTTGGCGCCGAGCTGATGCTGTTGTGCAGCAACGTGCAGGCCGATGCGCTGGGCGATCGCGAGACGCTGCTCGGCGACCTCGGCCTCATCGCCGAGCGGGCTGGCGCACGTGGTCTGCGGGTCGGCTACGAGGCGCTGGCCTGGGGTCGCCACGTGAAGACCTGGCGTGATGTCTGGACGCTGGTGCAGCAGGTCGACCATCCGGCACTGGGCGTGATTCTCGACAGCTTCCATACCCTGGCCCTGGGCGACGATCCGAGCGGTATCGTCGAGATTCCCGGTGAGCGGATCTTCTTCGTGCAGCTGGCTGATGCGCCGGTGCTGGCCATGGACGTGCTGGAGTGGAGCCGGCATTTCCGCTGCTTCCCCGGCCAGGGCGAGTTCGATCTGGCGGGCTTCCTCGCGCCGGTGCTGCAGGCCGGCTACAGCGGTCCGTTGTCGTTGGAGGTATTCAACGACGGCTTCCGTGCCGCACCGCCGCGTGGCATCGCGGCCGATGGCTTGCGTGCGCTGCGGCACCTGGAAGAAAAGACCGGCCAGCGACTGAGCGCTTCGGCGCCGTCCGCAGCCGTCGTACCGTCGCTGTTCACGGCGCCAGCGGCACCGCGCTACGAGGGCATCGATTTTCTCGAGTTCGCGGTGGACGAACCGCACGCGGTGCGCCTCGGCAGTTGGCTGCAGCAGCTCGGCTTTGCCCACGTCGGCCAGCACCGCTCGAAAGATGTGCAGCTGTTTCGTCAGGGCGAAATCAACATCGTGCTCAACGCTGAACCCTATTCCTTCGCGCACAACTACTTCGAGGCACACGGTCCTTCGGTGTGCGCCATGGCGCTGAAGATCGATGACGAAGCATCGGCGCTGGCGCGTGCCTGCGCCTTCGGCGGGCAGCCCTATCGCGGGCTTATCGGGCCGAACGAGCGGCAGATTCCGGCGGTGCGCGCGCCGGACGGCGGACTGATCTACCTGCTCGAATCCGGGGCGCCAGGACAGAGCAACTACGATATCGATTTCCGCCTGCACGCCGTGACCCCAGCGGGCGCCGGCCTGCAGCGGATCGATCACATGGCCACCGCACTGCCGGCCGAGAGCCTGGCCAGCTGGGTGCTGTTCTACCGTAGCCTGTTCGATTTCGAGGCCGACGACGAGCTGCTGCTGCCCGATCCCTATGGCCTGATGAAATGCCGTGCCATGCGCAGCCCTTGCGGCCGGGTCCGCCTGCCGCTGAACACGTCGCAGGATCGCGACACGGTGATCGCCCAGGCGCTATCCAGCTACCGCGGCGCCGGCGTGCACCATGTGGCGTTCGCCTGTGACGACATCTTTGCCGAGGTGGCCCGCGCACAGGCGGCCGGCGTGCCGCTGTTGCAGATTCCGCGCAACTATTACGACGATCTGGCCGCGCGTTTCGACTTCGATGACTCGCTGCTCGCCGAACTGGCGCGCTACAACGTGCTGTACGACCGCGACGCCGAGGGTGGCGAGCTGTTCCACGTCTATACCGAGCCGTTCGAGGGGCGCTTCTTCTTCGAGATTCTGCAGCGCTGCAACGGCTACGCCGGCTACGGCACGCCCAACGTGGCGGTACGCCTGGCCGCCATGGCCAAGCAGTGTCGCCGCACTGCGCCCGCCGCGACCGCTCTGGCCAGCGCCTCCTGAATCGCGGCGGTGCATGCGGCTAAGGTGATGGTTTGCCGCCGCGACTGGGGTGCTATGATCGCGACCCTGCCGCGCCTACTGCTGATGGCGTGCCTTGCGCGGTTGCTGGAGCCCGATCGTGCCCATCCCAAAACCAATCGGCTTGCGTCAATGGATCTGGCGAGCCTTCGTTCGCAGCGCGCTGATTCCGCTGGTCTTGGTGGAAACCGCGCTGATCGCGATCTATCTGCTGACCAACGGCGCGATCCGCGACGCGCAGATCGACCATCTACGCCAGACCGCGCTCAATGACCTGCAGGCCTCGGCCAGCCTGGAGTCGCGCCTGATCAGCGAGCAGCTTGCCCAGGTCGGCTCGCTGACCCAGCTGTATCGCAACCTCACTGCTCAGGCGCTGCAGGGTGGCGACCCGGTCGCGCTGCCGGAGCTGGCACTGAGCGCCGACGGCGTGCGCTACAGCCCCGACGACGATGGCGGCGCAGCGGTGTTCTACTCCGGTGCGACGCCGGCTGAGCAGCATGATCTGCAGAAGATCGCCAGGCTGCGCCAGCTGGAGCCGTTGATGAAGGAGATCGAGGCGCGCAATCCGTTGATTGCCAGCCTGTATTTCAACAGCTGGGACAGCTTCAACCACATCTATCCATGGTTCTTCACCCTCGATCAGTACCCGGCGGATATGGATATTCCTCGGTACAACTTCTATTACCTGGCTGACGCCGAGCACAACCCGTCACGCGGCGTGGTGTGGACCGATGTCTACCTCGATCCGGCCGGTCATGGCTGGATGATGTCGGCGATTGCGCCGGTCTACCGTGATGACTTCCTCGAAGGGGTGGTCGGTATCGACATCACCGTCAGCGTCATCCTCGATCAGATCGGTCAGCTGCAGGTGCCCTGGGGTGGCTATGCCATGCTGGTCAGCGATGACCTGACGATCATGGCGCTGCCGGAGCCGGGCGAGGATGATTTCGGCCTCGCCGAGCTGACCGATCATTCCTACCAGCAGGCGATCCGCAGCGAGATGTTCAAGCCGGAAGATTTCCAGCTCGACAGCCGGGCTGAAACCGCGGAACTGGCCGCCGCCATTTCCAGCACCAGCAACGGCGTGCAACAGGTGATGCTCGGTGGCCGCCCGCAGCTGGTGGCCTGGACCACCGTGGCGCAGACCGGCTGGCATCTGCTGGCGGTGGTGGACGAAACGGCGGTGTTTCGTCAGACCAATATCCTGGCCAGCCGCTACCAGCAAATCGGTTATCTGCTGATCGCCGGCCTGGTGCTGTTCTACATCGGCTTCTTTGCCGTCATGTGGCTGCGCGCGCGGCAGCTTAGCCAGGCACTGCTGGCGCCTATCGCCGGCATCTCGCGGATGCTCGGCGATATCGGCTTGGGCCGCTGGCGTCCAGAGCCGGTGCGTGCGCAGATCCGCGAGCTCGACGAGATGTCTCGCCACACTCAGGACATCGGCAGCCGTCTGTCCCACAGTGAGTCCGAGCGCTGGGAAGCGCAACGGCGGCTGGAGCTGGTGCTGGAGAGCGCGACCGAGAGTCTCTGGGAATACGATATTCCCAATCACACGCTGCGCGTGCGAGGCAGCATGCTGGGCCGCTTCGGTCTGCCCACCGGCCAGCTCAGCGACCGCGAGTTCCGCCAGCGCATCCATCCGGACGACCTACCCCAGGCGGTGGCGCAGGTTGAGCGGATACAGCAGGGTCTGCAGCAGCGCTACGAAGCTGAATACCGTTTTGCCGATGCGCTAGGCGAGTACCACTGGCTGCTCAGCCGTGGCCGCGTTCTGGAGCAGGACCCAGAAACCGGCATGGCGCGGGTGCTGGCCGGCACTCATGTGGATATCGATGCGCTCAAGCGCGTCGAGGCCGAATTGCGCGCGGCAACGCTGCAGGCCCAGGCTGCCAGTGAAGCGAAGGGACGCCTGCTCTCGGGTATCAGCCACGAGTTGCGCACGCCGCTCAATGCGATCCTCGGCTTCGCCCAGCTGATGCGCATGGACTGTGATGACAGCAGTCAGTCCGAAGCGGCCGAGTACCTTGATGAAATCCTTCTGGCCAGCCGTCATCTCAACCAGCTGCTGGGCGAGATCCTCGAATGGTCCAGTCTGCAGAAAGAGCGCCCACAGCTGGAACTGCAGCCGGTGGATGTGTGCAGCCTGATGCGCGAATGCGCCGAGCTGATCGCGCTGGAAGTGCAGCAGCGGGGCCTGCAACTCGATCTGAGCCTGCCGGACGACGGCCTGCTGGTGCTCGCCGAACCGCGGCGCCTGCGCCAGGTGCTGCTGAACTTGCTGTCCAACGCGATGAAATACAACGTACCCAACGGCCACATCAGCCTGCGCGCCGAAACCAGCCCCGGTCATGTGCGCATCCTGGTCGAGGACACCGGCCTGGGCATCGATCAGGCGCAGCAGGCGCAGGTGTTCGAGCCGTTCCAGCGGCTCGGGCGCGAGAACAGCATGATCCAGGGCACCGGTATCGGTCTGTCGCTGTGCCTGGAGTTCGCCCGGCTGATGAACGGTCAGCTGGGGCTGCACAGCGAACCGGGCGTGGGCAGCCGTTTCTGGATCGAGCTGCCGCGGGTGGCGCCACTGCAACCGCAGTAGCGGCCCGACTGCTGGGGTACTGGCCGGTCACGCCTTGCGCTATACTGCGCGGCTTTCGCGCGAGCGGCCGAGGCCGTTTGCCGACCATCCAGGCCACGCTCTTTTGCGTGGTTTGTTGTTCTTGACGCGCCCGCGGGCGCCCGATGAGAGGCACGACGATGAGCGCACTGGTAGGCGTGATCATGGGCTCCAAGTCCGACTGGTCCACCCTGAGCCACACCGCCGATATGCTGGAAAAGCTGGGCATCCCCCACGAAGTGACGGTGGTTTCCGCCCACCGCACCCCGGACCTGCTCTTCCAGTACGCCGAACAGGCCGAAGCCCGCGGCCTGCGTGTGATCATCGCCGGCGCCGGCGGCGCTGCCCACCTGCCGGGCATGTGCGCGGCCAAGACGCACCTGCCGGTGCTTGGCGTGCCGGTGCAGTCGTCGATGCTCTCCGGTGTCGATTCGCTCTTGTCGATCGTGCAGATGCCGGCTGGTGTTCCGGTTGCCACGCTGGCCATCGGCAAGGCCGGCGCGATCAACGCCGCGCTGCTGTCGGCAAGCATCATCGGGCATGAATTCCCTGAGTATCACCAGGCGTTGAAGAAATTCCGCGACGAGCAGACCCAGACTGTACTGGACTGCCCAGACCCGCGCCTCTGAGCCGCCCTTCGCCAGTCCCGGCGACGCGGCTGGCGGGTATAAACTTGCTTTCCTGCGCCGTAACGCGCGCGCTTGATCTGCCGCCTACTGAAGGGCCGTTGATATGAAAATTGGTGTGATCGGTGGCGGCCAGCTCGGCCGCATGCTGGCGCTGGCGGGCACCCCGCTGGGCATGAACTTCGCCTTCCTCGACCCGGCCCCGGATGCCTGCGCCCAGGCCCTCGGCGAGCACATCCGCGCCGACTATGACGACAAGGATCACCTGCGCCGGCTGGCCGATGAAGTGGATCTGGTGACCTTCGAGTTCGAGAGCGTGCCGGCCGAGACGGTGGCCTTTCTCTCGCAGTTCGTGCCGGTCTACCCGAGCGCCGAATCGCTGCGCATCGCCCGTGATCGCTGGTTCGAGAAATCCATGTTCAAGGAGCTCGGCATTCCCACCCCGGAGTTCGCCGATATCCAGTCCCAGGCCGACCTCGACGCCGCGGTGGCCAGCATCGGCCTGCCAGCCGTGCTCAAGACCCGCACCCTGGGTTACGACGGCAAGGGCCAGAAGCTGCTGCGCAAGCCGGCCGATGTGAGCAACGCCTTCGCCGAGCTGGGTAGCGTGCCGTGCATCCTCGAGGGCTTCGTACCCTTCACCGGCGAAGTCTCGCTGATCGCCGTGCGCGGGCGTGATGGCGAGACCTGCTTCTATCCGCTGGTACACAACAGCCACGAGAGCGGCATCCTGCGGCTGTCGGTTGCCAGCAGCAACCATCCGCTGCAGGCGCTGGCCGAGGACTACGTCGGTCGCGTGCTCAAGCAACTCGACTATGTCGGCGTGCTGGCCTTCGAGTTCTTCGAAGTCGATGGTGGCCTGAAGGCCAACGAGATCGCGCCGCGCGTGCACAACTCCGGGCACTGGACCATCGAAGGCGCCGAGTGCAGCCAGTTCGAGAACCACTTGCGTGCCGTCGCCGGTCTGCCGCTGGGCTCGACTGCCAAGCTGGGCGAAAGCGCGATGCTCAACTTCATCGGTGAAGTGCCGCCGGTGGAGAAGGTGATCGCCATTCAGGACTGCCACCTGCACCACTACGGCAAGGCCTTCAAGGCCGGACGCAAGGTCGGCCACGCGACCTTGCGCTGCCCTGACCGCGCCACGCTGGACCGTCAGATCACCGCGGTCGAGACGCTGATCCCGCATTCCTGACGCCCGGCCGTCAGGCTTCGGCGAACCGCCGCAGAGCCCTCGGGTCCATTGGTTACCCACCTTTCGGACCTGAGGAGATTATCCATGGGCATCATCGGCACCATCATCATCGGCTTGATCGTCGGCCTGATCGCACGCTTCCTGAAACCCGGCGACGACAGCATGGGCTGGATCATGACCATCCTGCTGGGTATCGGCGGCTCGCTGCTGGCGACCTACGGTGGCCAGGCGCTCGGCCTCTACCAGGCGGGTGAGGGCGCAGGCTTTATCGGCGCCGTGGTCGGTGCGATCATCCTGCTGGTCATCTACGGCATGGTCACCAGTCGCAAGCATTGATGCACCGCGGGGCCGCGCCCGGCGGCCCCGTTCTCTCTCATGTAGTTGCCCTATGCGCAAATCCCTCCTTTCACTGTTCTGCTGTCTTGCATTCGCGTCCACCGTTCATGCCGCACCGGCGGAGCTCGACTGGCTCGAACTGATGCCGCCCGAGGATCGCCAGGCGCTGGAGGAAATGCCCGAGATCGACCACGCGACGCCCGAGGATCTGGGCTTCAGCGACCAGGGAGGGCTCAAGCAGGAGGCCGGGTTGCCGGCGGTGATGTACTCCGCCAAGACCGTCGCTGAGCTGAACGGCCGCGAGATCCGCCTCGGTGGCTATCCGGTGCCGCTGGAGAGCGACGAGCGCGGGCGCAGTACTGAATTCTTCCTGGTGCCGTATCCGGGGGCCTGCATCCACGTACCGCCGCCGCCGCCGAATCAGATCGTGCTGGTGCGCTACCCGAAGGGCATCGCCTTGGAGGACATCTACGCGCCGCTGTGGGTTGACGGTCGCCTGAACATCGAGCCGGTCAGCAACGATATGGCCGATGCCGCCTATGCGCTGGAAGCCGCGGCAGTCGAGCTGGTCGACGAAAGCGACTTCTGAGCCGCAGCGATGACGCTACCGACCGAGATACGCCAGGCGCTGCGCGAGCTCGCCGCGCACACCGATGGCATCGATCTGCCGATCTATCAGGCATTCGAGCGTGATCCACTGGAGCCAATCATCGGGCTTGGCGATGCCGATGCGCCGCTCTGCTTTTTCGGTCGTGACCCAGGCCGCGAGGAGGTCCGCCATGGCGAGCCCTTCATCGGCGCTGGCGGGCAGATCGTCCGGCGCGTGCTCTATCGCCATCTGCATGGCGAGGAGATGCCGGACTTCGCGGCCGGACGGGCGCTGGGCCGGCACTACTTCTGGATCAACACCGTGCCGTACAAGCCGGTTGGTAACAAGGCCTGGTCGATGGCGGTGAAGCGCCGTTTCCATCCGCTGGTGCGTCAGCTGCTGGTGGATAGCTGGCACGGCCGCCAGATCGTCACGCTCGGCCGCGAGGCATTTCTCTGGTTCGGCATCGACCAGCCGCCCGCGGAGCGCCGGCGCCTGGAGGCTTTCTGGCAGCGTGAGGATCGCTTCACGGCCAGCCTCGATGTCGAGCTGCAGGACGCGCAAGGCCATGCGCGAAGCTTCACCTTGCACCCGCTGCCGCATCCCTCGCCATTGAACCAGACCTGGTTCAAGCGCTTCCCCGCACTGCTCGAGGCGCGCCTGTGCCAACTCGACGGGCAGCTAAAACCTTAGTCGCTGACCTGATTGCTGGTCTGCCCGGCCTGCCAGGCCGCGACGTTGCCCAGCGTGGTCCCAGCGATGGCGGATAGTGCCTCCTCGGTAAGAAACGCCTGGTGCGCGGTGACGATCACGTTGGGGAACGACAGGAGCCGCGCCAGCACGTCGTCCTGCAGCGGCAGGCCGGAGTGATCCTCGAAGAACAGCCCGGCTTCTTCCTCGTAGACATCCAGACCCAGATAGCCGAGCTGGCCGCTTTTCAGCGCGCCGATCAGTGCTGGTGTGTCGATCAGCGCGCCGCGGCCGGTGTTGATCAGCATGGCGCGTGGTTTCATGGTCGCCAGGCTTTGCTGATTGATCAGATGGTGGGTCTGCGCGGTGAGAGGGCAGTGCAGGCTGACGATATCACTGCTGGCGAGCAGCTCGTCGAGCGCCACGTAACGCATGCCGAGGCGCTCCAGCTCCGGGTTCGGGTAGGGGTCGTAGAGCTGCACCTCGCAACCGAAACCAAGCATGATCCGCGCGAACACGGCGCCGATCTGCCCGCTGCCAACCACGCCGACACGCTTGCCCACCAGATCGAAACCGGTCAGCCCCTGCAGCGAGAAATTGCCTTCGCGGATACGGTTGTAGGCGCGTGGCAGGCGCCGATTGAGCGCCAGGATCAACGCTACGGTGTGCTCCGCCACCGCATGCGGCGAATAGGCGGGCACCCGCACCACCGGCAGGCCGAGGCGTTTGGCACACGGCAGGTCGACATGGTTGTAGCCGGCCGAACGCAGCGCGATCAGCCGCGTGCCGCCGGCCGCGAGCCTCTCCAGCACGGGGGCCGAGAGCACGTCATTGACGAACGGACAGACCACCTCGGCGCCCGCCGCCAGGGCGGCGGTATCCGGGTCGAGGCGCGTCTCGAGGAAATGCAGATCGAAGCCATGCGCCTGATTGGCGGCCAGGAAGCTGTCGCGGTCGTAGGCCTTGCTGCTGAACAGGGTGATGCGCATCGGGATGCCTCGCTGGGAAGGACGACTGCCGACAGGGTGCGGCAGTTGCCCATCAAGGCCAAGTAACTTCCGTCGCTCGGCCTGTTTCAGCTTGTGTAGCATCGCATCAGCCGGTCTGCTGTGCGGCAGCGGGTCGTACCGCCTGCCCCTTGGGTTGAAAGTACAGCGTCGCACCACGCTGCACACCGACCAGGCTGGCGTGGTCGTTGCCGACTTCCGCCTCGATTGGCTCGGCCTGACCGGCCACCTTGAGCGTGACCCGGGTCAGCGCACCAAGCGGGCGGATATCGCGTACCTCGCCAGCCAGGTGCTCGGCCACCGCTTCGCGACTCAGGGCAACCTCGTGCGGGCGGAACAGCACGCTGCGCTGATCGTCCAGCTGCAGCCGATTGGCGTCGCCGAGAAAGTCATAGACGAACTCGCTGGCCGGGTTGGCGTAGACCTCCGCCGGCGTGCCGATCTGCTCGATCACGCCCTTGTTCATCACCACGATGCGGTCGGCGACTTCCATCGCTTCTTCCTGATCGTGGGTGACGAAAACGCTGGTCAGATGCACGTCCTCGTGCAGGCGGGCCAGCCAGCGGCGCAGCTCCTTGCGCACCTTGGCATCCAGCGCACCGAAGGGTTCGTCGAGCAGCAGCACCTTGGGCTCGACCGCCAGCGCGCGGGCCAGGGCGATGCGCTGGCGCTGGCCGCCGGAGAGCTGCTCGGGATAGCGGTCGGCGAGCCAGTCGAGCTGCACCAGGCCGAGCAGTTCGTGCACCTTCTCGGCGATTACCGCTTCGCTCGGCCGCTGCTTTTTCGGCTTCATGCGCAGGCCGAAAGCGACGTTTTCGAATACCGTCATGTGGCGGAACAGCGCGTAGTGCTGGAAGACGAAGCCGACGTTGCGGTCGCGCACATCACGGCTTGAGACGTCTTCGCCATGGAAGACGATGCTGCCGCTGTCCGGCGTTTCCAGCCCGGCGATGATGCGCAGCAGGCTGGTCTTGCCGCAGCCGGACGGGCCGAGCAGGGCGACCAGCTCGCCGCTCTGGATATGCAGGTTGATCGTGTTCAATGCCTGGAACTGGCCGAAGCGCTTGTTGATGTGGCTGATTTCGATCGACATGGTCATTCCTCGGCTTTGGCGTGCAGGCGGGCGATACGCGACTCGCTCCACTGCTTGAGCAGCAGGATCACCAGCGCCAGGCCCAGCAGCAGGCTGGCCACGCTGAACGCGGCGACATGGTTGTATTCGTTGTAGAGAATCTCGACGTGCAGCGGCAGCGTGTTGGTCAGCCCGCGGATATGCCCGGAGACCACCGACACCGCGCCGAACTCGCCCATGGCTCGCGCGGTGCAGAGCACCACGCCGTAGATCAGCCCCCATTTGATGTTCGGCAGGGTGATATGCCAGAACATCTGCCAGCCGCTGGCGCCGAGCAGCCGCGCGGCTTCCTCCTCGGTGCTGCCCTGTTCCTGCATCAGCGGGATCAGCTCGCGGGCGACGAAGGGCACGGTGACGAACAGCGTCGCCAGCACGATGCCGGGCACGGCGAAGATGATCTGGATGTCGCGATCACTCAGCCATTCGCCGAAATAGCCCTGGGCGCCGAACAAGAGCACGTAGATCAGCCCGGCGATCACCGGCGAGACCGAGAACGGCAGGTCGATCAGCGTGACCAGCAGGCTCTTGCCGCGGAACTCGTACTTGCTCACGCACCAGGCGGCGGCGACGCCGAACACCAGGTTCAGCGGCACCGAGATGCCCACGGCGAGCAAGGTCAGCTTCAGCGCGGCGAACGCGTCGGGCTCGAAGATCGCGCTGAAAAAGGTACCGAAGCCCTGCTTCAATGCCTCGCTGACGACGATCAGCAGCGGCAGCAGCAAGAACAGCGCGAAGACCAGCCAGGCAGCGACGATCAATAGCCGACGGCCAAGGGCGTTGCCGCGTCGTGTGGCATTGGCCGTGCTGTTTGCGGTCACCGATAGGGAAGCGGTAGTCATGTTGGTGGCCTCTTCAGGAGCGCGCGATGCGGCGCTGCAGCAGGTTGATGAGCAGCAGCAGGACGAACGACACCACCAGCATCAGCACGCCGATGGCCGTGGCACCGGCGTAGTCGTACTGATCCAGCTTGACCATGATCAGCAGCGGCAGGATCTCGGTCTTCATCGGCATGTTGCCGGCGATGAAGATCACCGAGCCGTACTCGCCGACCCCGCGAGCAAAGGCCAGCGCGAAGCCGGTGAGCCAGGCGGGAAGCAACGCCGGTAGCAGCACGTGACGAACCACCTGTAGCGGACGCGCGCCGAGGCAGGCTGCGGCTTCCTCGACTTCACGCGGGATGTCGGCCAGCACCGGCTGGATGGTGCGCACCACGAAGGGCAGGGTGACGAAGGTCAGCGCGAGGGTGATGCCCAGCGGGGTGTAGGCAATCTTGAAGCCCAGGTCGGTAGCGAACTGACCGATCGGCCCGTTCGGTGCGTACAGCGCGGTCAGCGCAATGCCGGCCACCGCGGTGGGCAGGGCGAAGGGCAGGTCGATCATCGCCTCGATGATCTTGCGGCCGGCAAAGCGATAGCGCACCAGCACCCAGGCCAGCAGCGTGCCGATGATGCCGTTGAGTACAGCGGCGACGAAGGCGGTGCCGAAGCTCAGCTTCAGTGCCGCCAGTACACGCGGCGCACTGACGATGGCGATGAACTGCGCCCAGGAGAGTTCGGTGGTCTTGAGAAACAGCGCACCCAGGGGAATCAGCACCAACAGGCTGAGGTACACCAGGGTGTAGCCCAGCGTCAGCCCGAAGCCGGGTATGACGGAGGTAGATCGGGACATGGAAGTTGCCTTTATTCGAGCGACTGGCGTGACGAGCGCAGCCTGCAGGGTGCAAGTCGCCTTTCACTTCCACCATCGCCCTCCGGGTGGGAGCGATGGTGGATCGGTGAAGCGCGATCCACCCTACGAACTGCCGAGCAAGGTGTCAGCTGAAGCGAAGCGTGTAGGGTGGAAGTCGCTTTTCACTTCCACCAGCGGCGCCCTGGCGGGAGTCGATGGTGGATCGATGAAGCGCGATCCACCCTACGAAGCCACGGCTTACTGCGTCTGGTAGATCTGGTCGAAAACCCCGCCATCATTGAAGAACTTCGGCTGCGCGGTCTTCCAGCCGCCGAAGTCCCGGTCGATGGTGACCAGCTTCAGCGCCGGGAACTGGTCCTTGAACTCGGCGGCCACGCTCGCGTTGCGCGGCCGGTAGAAATTCTTCGCCGCGATGCGCTGGCCTTCCTCGCTGTACAGATAGTTCAGGTAGGCCTCGGCGACTTCACGGGTGCCCTTGCGCTCGACGTTCTTGTCGACCACGGCTACCGGCGGCTCGGCGAGGATCGACAGCGAAGGCGCGATGATCTCGAAGTTTTCGCCGCCCTGTTCCTTCAGGGCCAGGAAGGCTTCGTTTTCCCAGGCCAGCAGCACGTCGCCGATGCCGTTGTTGACGAAGGTGACGGTCGAGCCGCGGGCGCCGGTGTCCAGTACGGGCACGTTCTTGTACAGCGTCCCGACAAATTCTTGCGCCTGCTCTTCTGTGCCGAATTTCTGCTGCGCATAGGCCCAGGCGGCCAGGAAATTCCAGCGTGCGCCGCCGGAGGTCTTCGGGTTCGGCGTGATCACCTCGACGCCCGGCTTGACCAGATCATCCCAATCCTTGATGCCCTTCGGGTTGCCCTTGCGCACCAGGAACACGATGGTCGAGGTATAGGGCGTGCTGGCGTCCGGCAAGCGCGTCTGCCAGTCCTCGGGGATCAGTTTGCCGAGGCGGTGCAGTTCATCGATGTCGCCGGCCAGCGCCAGCGTCACCACGTCGGCACGCAGGCCATCGATTACCGCACGGGCCTGCTTGCCCGAGCCGCCGTGGGACTGTTGAACCTTGACCGGCTCATGGCCCTGGGCCTGCCAGTGCTTGTTGAAGGCTGCGTTGAATTCCACATAAAGCTCGCGCGTCGGGTCGTAGGACACGTTGAGCAGGGTGTCGGCGGCCAGCGCGTGGCTGCCGATCAGCGCGCTCGCCAGGGCGGCGAGGGCGAAGCGACGAATGGACATGGTGCAGCTCCTGAAAAAACTAAATTTGGTATTGGCGCTTCAGGTGCGGTCGCTGAAGTAACGCTGGGGGACAGGCAGGACGAGGCAGAAGCCAGCCTGAGCTGGTTGCTACGTGGATTGCCTGTGTCAGGTGGTTTTCAGCGATCCGATTAGCTCCGCATTCGCGGACGACAGCTGCAGTACCGGTGCGTGTTCATGGTCTCGGCTCGTTTCATGGTCACGCCCTCCGGTGGTCCAGTCGGGCTGATGGATGGGGTAGGTAGAGTCAGGCGTTCTTGGTGGTCGGCTGCAGGCGAAACTTCTCCTTGCGCTCGATCTGCACCACCTGGCCGTTGTGCACGGTGATTTCCACCGAGCCGAACTTGAGGCCGTGCAAGGCACTGTGGATCTCGCGCAGGATGCTGGCTTCGTCCTGCCCCTCGAGGTTGCGAATGGTCGCGGTCATTTCTGTTCTCCGTGAAAGCCTTTCGTGACGGCCGAAACGGCCGTAGCCAGCAAGGCGTGGAGCGGATAATAGGGATAGCCGAAATATTCTTAAAAATATTGTTTAAGAACATTTATAGATCTTTAAGGAATAAAGCGGGTGCAGCCGAGAGGCGTGCTCTATATGCTGATATAGAATAACTAAAGAATTTCTTATTCTTTTTCAGTTGGCTCTGCGTCTGCCTAGACTGGCCATCATGAATCACAGGAGGCGCCGATATGCGCAGCATCCGTTATCTGATCGTGCCGGGCTGGCACGGCTCGCCCGATGAGCACTGGCAGAGCCATTGGCATCGAACCCTGCCGGGCAGCGCACGGGTGGAGCAGCAGGACTGGCTCCTGCCGCGCCGCGAAGACTGGGTCGCTGAACTGCAACGCAGCATCGCTGCCAGTGCCGAGCCGGTCATTCTGGTGGCGCACAGCCTGGGCTGCATCACGGTTGCGCACTGGGCGGCGCAGGCGCCTGCGCCGCTGCTGCAACGGGTGCGCGGTGCCTTGCTGGTGGCACCCGCGGATGTCGAACGCAGCGGCTGCCCGGAAGCGTTGCGCAACTTCGCGCCGATCCCCCGCCAGCCTTTGCCATTCGCCAGCCTGCTGATCGGCTCGGACAACGACACTGCCGCCAGTGCCGCGCGTGCCGTCGAGATGGGCCACGCCTGGGGCAGCGAGACCACGATCCTGGCCGGCGCCGGGCATATCAATGTGGCCTCCGGACATCGGCGCTGGGAGCAGGGCTTCGCCAGCCTGTACCGCTTGCAGAGCCGGATCGAGCGACAGGCGCAACGGCGCGCCTGAATCGCTATCAACCAACGCAGCAACCCACGCAAGACAGGAGAACGAAGATGAGCATCCGCCTCGGCGACATCGCGCCCGATTTTGAACAGGATTCCAGCGAAGGCCGCATCCGCTTCCACGAGTGGCTGGGTGACAGCTGGGGTGTGCTGTTCTCGCACCCGGCTGACTTCACCCCGGTGTGCACCACTGAACTGGGCTTCACCGCCAAGCTAAAGGACGAGTTCGCCAAGCGCAACGTCAAGGCCATCGCCTTGTCCGTGGACCCGGTGGATTCGCACATCAAGTGGATCGACGACATCAACGAGACGCAGAACACCCGCGTCAACTTCCCGATCCTGGCTGACGCCGACCGCAAGGTCTCCGAGCTGTATGACCTGATCCACCCGAACGCCAACGACACCCTGACGGTGCGTTCGCTGTTCGTCATCGACCCGAACAAGAAGGTGCGTCTGACCATCACCTACCCGGCGAGCACCGGGCGCAACTTCCACGAGATCCTGCGGGTTATCGATTCGCTGCAGCTGACCGACAACCACAAGGTTGCCACCCCGGCCAACTGGCAGGACGGCGATGAGGTGGTGATCGTGCCCTCGCTCAAGGACGAGGAGGAAATCAAGCAGCGCTTTCCCAAGGGCTATCGCGCGGTCAAGCCGTACCTGCGCCTGACGCCACAACCTAACCGCTGAGCGAGGATGACCCCCAATGATGGTCGTTTCCCTGGCCGGCAGCCCCAGCCAGCGCTCGCGCTCCGGCGTGCTGCTGGATGCGGCGGGTGACTGGCTGCAGCGCCACGGCGTGGAGGTGGTGCGCTACGCCGTACGCGATTTCGAGCCGGCCGACCTGATCCACGCCCGCTTCGACAGCCCGGTGGTGCAGCGTTTCGCCGAGCACGTCGAGCAGGCCGATGGTCTGCTGGTGGCCACGCCGGTGTACAAGGCATCGTTCGCCGGCGCGCTCAAGACGCTGCTGGACCTGCTGCCGGAGCGGGCGCTGGCGAACAAGGCGGTGCTGCCGCTGGCCAGCGGTGGCAGCGCGGCGCACATGCTGGCGCTGGACTACGCGCTCAAGCCCGTGCTGGCGGCGCTCAAGGCGCAGGAGATCCTGCAGGGCGTGTACGCCGTGGACCGGCAGATCGCCTATGCCGAGGGCAACCAGCCGGCGCGGCTGGAGGACGAGCTGCGTGAGCGCCTCGAAGCCGCCGCGTCGCAGCTGCTCGCGGCGCTGGCGCGATGTCCGCGCCCTCGATCCGCGGCTGTTGAACGACCGGCTGGCCAACGCCCGCTGGAGTATCTGAAAACCCTGGCTCCGGCCCCCTGAACGCAACACCCCCGCCTTACTCCCCCGCCAACGGGTGAGCAGGTCGCTTCCCAATCCGATCGCAGAGGAGCGTGCCCATGAGCACTCGCAACCTGCGTCGAGGACTGGTCGCCCTGCTTGCCGCGACCCTGTCCATCGGCGCTTTCCATGTCCAGGCCGAAACCTTACGGATCGGCTACCAGAAATACGGCACCCTGGTGCTGCTCAAGGCCCGCGGCACGCTGGAACAGCGGCTGGCGGGGCAGGGCTTCGCCGTCCAGTGGACGGAGTTTCCCGGTGGCCCGCAGCTGCTCGAGGGGCTCAACGTCGGCTCCATCGACTTTGGCGTGACCGGCGAGACGCCGCCGGTCTTCGCCCAGGCGGCCGGCGCCGACCTGCTCTACGTCGCCCATGAGCCGCCGGCGCCCAGCGGCGAGGCGATTCTGGTTCCCGAGGACTCACCGATCCGCTCGCTGACCGAACTCAATGGCAAGAAGATCGCGCTGAACAAGGGCTCCAACGTGCACTACCTGCTGGTCCGCGCGCTGGAATCGGCCGGCTTGCAATACAGCGACATCCAGCCGGTGTACCTGCCACCGGCCGATGCCCGCGCCGCCTTCGAGCGCGGCAGCGTCGATGCCTGGGTGATCTGGGACCCGTTCCAGGCCGCCGCCGAGGAACAGCTACAGGCGCGCACCCTGCGCGATGGCCAGGGACTGGTCAGCAACCATCAGTTCTACCTCGCGGCGCGCCCGTTCGCCGACCGCAATCCCGCGGTGATCAGCACCCTGATCGGCGAAATCCGCGACATCGGTCGCTGGGTCGAGGCCAATCCGGATCAGGCCACCAAGCAGGTGGCGCCGCTGCTCGGCCTGTCCCGCGAAATCACCCGCAAGGCAGTGATCCGCCAGGGCTACGGCGCCCGGCCGATCACGCCTGAGGTGGTCCGTGCCCAGCAGCGCATCGCCGACACCTTCGCCGAACTCAGGCTGATTCCACGAAAGCTGGTCATCCAGGACGCGGTCTGGGCGGCGCCGAAGAGCATCGCCCAGTACCCGGAATAACCCTCATTGCATGCAGTCCGCTTGGCGGACAAACGGAGTTCTACCCATGAGTCTGAATATCTTCTGGTTCCTGCCCACCCATGGCGACGGCAAGTACCTCGGCACCAGCGAAGGCGCCCGCGCCGTCGACCACAGCTACCTCGGCCAGATCGCCCAGGCCGCCGACCGCCTCGGCTATGGCGGCGTGCTGATTCCCACCGGCCGCTCCTGCGAGGACTCCTGGCTGGTGGCCGCCTCGCTGATTCCGCTCACCCAGCGCCTGAAATTCCTCGTCGCACTGCGCCCGGGCATCATTTCGCCGACCGTGGCGGCACGCCAGGCGGCGACGCTGGATCGGCTCTCGGGTGGTCGCGCGCTGTTCAACCTGGTCACCGGCGGCGACCCGGACGAACTGGCCGGCGACGGCCTGCACCTGAGCCATGCCGAGCGCTACGAGGCTTCGGTGGAATTCACCCGCATCTGGCGCCGCGTGCTGGAAGGCGGCACCGTCGACTATGACGGCAAGCACCTGCAGGTCAAAGGCGCCAAGCTGCTCTACCCGCCGATCCAGCAGCCACGCCCAGCGCTGTATTTCGGCGGTTCATCCGACGCGGCGCAGGATCTGGCTGCCGAGCAGGTCGAGCTGTACCTGACCTGGGGCGAGCCGCTGGACGCGGTCGCGGAAAAGATCGCTCAGGTGCGCGAGAAGGCTGCTCAGTACGGGCGCCAGGTGCGCTTCGGCATCCGCCTGCATGTGATCGTGCGGGAAACGGATGACCAGGCCTGGGCCGCCGCCGACCGGCTGATCAGCCACCTGGACGACGACACCATCGCTCGCGCCCAGGCCTCCCTGGCGCGTTTCGACTCGGTGGGGCAGCAGCGGATGAGCGCGCTGCATGGCGGACGCAAGGACAATCTGGAGGTCGCCCCCAATCTCTGGGCAGGCGTCGGACTGGTGCGTGGCGGCGCGGGCACCGCACTGGTCGGCGATGGCCCGACCGTGGCGGCAAGGGTCAAGGAATACGCGGACCTTGGTATCGACACCTTCATCTTTTCCGGCTACCCGCATCTGGAGGAGAGCTACCGGGTCGCCGAGCTGCTGTTCCCGCACCTGGATATCGCCCAGCCCGAGCGCCCGGCGAGCCGCGGCTATGTCAGCCCGTTCGGCGAGATGATCTCCAGTGACATCCTGCCGAAGGCGGCTGCGGCGAGCTGATTACGCAGGGTGGGCGAAAGCCCGCGGGGTGGATGCCCCGTCCGTTGCCGTCGGTCCGGTGAGACCGACTGCAAACGTTACGTCAGCGGAATTCGAAATAGCGGAGCAAAAAAACATGACCTTCAATTCTCTTGGGCAACGCCTGGCACCGTGGGCCTTGCCGGTCGCGCTGCTGGCGGCCTGGCAGGGCGCGGTGGTCTTCGGGCTGCTGTCCACCCGCATCCTGCCGGGCCCAGCGCTGTGCTTGCGGCCGGCTGGGACTTGCTCGGCAGCGGCGAGCTCTGGACACATTTGACCATCAGCGGCTGGCGCGCCGGCATCGGCTTCGCCATTGGCGGTGGCATCGGCCTGCTGCTCGGTTTCATCACCGGGTTGTCGACCTGGGGCGAACGCCTGCTCGACAGCTCGGTGCAGATGATCCGCAACGTGCCGCACCTGGCGCTGATTCCGCTGGTGATCCTCTGGTTCGGCATCGATGAGAGCGCGAAGATCTTTCTCGTCGCGCTGGGCACGCTGTTTCCCATCTATCTGAACACCTACCACGGCATCCGCAACGTCGACCCGGCGCTGGTGGAAATGGCACGCAGCTACGGACTCAGCGGCTTCGCCCTGTTTCGCCAGGTGATCCTGCCCGGCGCGCTGCCCTCGATTCTGGTTGGCGTGCGCTTCGCCCTCGGCTTCATGTGGCTGACCCTGATCGTCGCCGAGACGATCTCCGCGAGTGCCGGCATCGGCTACCTGGCGATGAACGCCCGCGAGTTCCTGCAGACCGACGTGGTGGTGCTGGCGATCCTGCTTTATGCGCTGCTCGGCAAGTTGGCCGACCTTGCTGCGCGAAGCCTGGAGCGTGCCTGGCTGCGCTGGCATCCGGCCTATCAGGTCAAGGCAGGTGCGCAATGACGCTGCTGAAGACCATTCCCCATGGCGTTCCGCTAACTATCGAAGGTGTCACCAAGTCCTTCGCCCGGCGCGAGGTACTCAAGGGCATCGACTTGCAGATTCCAGAAGGGCAATTCGTCGCCGTAGTCGGCCGCAGCGGCTGCGGCAAGAGCACCCTGCTGCGTCTGCTGGCAGGGCTGGATCAACCGAGCCGCGGCGGGATTGCCAGCGCCGGTGTGCGCCTGGCGGATCACCGCGACGAGGTGAGATTGATGTTCCAGGATGCGCGTCTGCTGCCGTGGAAGCGCGTGATCGACAACGTCGGCCTGGGCCTTTCCGGCAACTGGCGAGCGCGGGCCGAACAGGCACTGGCCGCAGTGGGGCTGGCCGAGCGCGCCCATGAGTGGCCGGCAGCGCTGTCCGGCGGACAGAAGCAACGCGTCGCGCTGGCGCGCGCGCTGATACACCAACCACGGTTGTTGCTGCTCGACGAACCCCTGGGCGCGCTGGATGCGCTGACGCGCATAGAGATGCAGCAACTGATCGAGCGGCTCTGGCAGCGGCATGGTTTTACCGTGCTGCTGGTCACCCACGATGTCAGCGAAGCGGTGGCGGTGGCCGACCGGGTAATCCTCATCGAAGACGGTGCCATCGGCCTGGACCTCGCCGTGGAGCTGCCGCGACCGCGCAGTCGCGGTTCGGCTGCACTCGCCGCGCTGGAAGCCCAGGTACTCGACCGCGTATTGCAACGCCCGTCGCTAGCCGAGCGCCCCGAACCCATCAATCCCTTGCCCACGCAGTTGCGTTGGGCGCTTTAACCACACCCAGGAGCAACGCCATGACCATCAAAGCCATCAACGTGCGCAACCAGTTCAAGGGCACCATCAAGGAAATCGTCCAGGGCGACGTGCTCTCGGAGATCGACGTACAGACCGCCGCCGGCATCGTCACTTCGGTAATCACCACGCGCTCGGTACGCGAGCTGGAACTGCAGGTCGGCAGCGAGGTGATCGCCTTCGTCAAATCCACCGAAGTGTCGATCGCCAAGCTCTAGCGGCGGCTGCCCGCGGGAAAGCGGTGGCGATAAGCCGGGCCCGCTGCGAAACGGCGAAGCGTATCGCGTTGGCGGCATTGCCAGCAGCCATGTAGCAATGCCATCGCTGCTACGGTCGTCTCAGCCTTTGCTCTCATGAGGATCGGCGCTGCGCGGGTAGGTGCGCTCTTCCTGAATGCTGCCGTCCTTCTTGTGGATCTTCACCGACGCCATCTTGCCCTCAAGAAACGCAGCGGTCACTTGCAGCATTTCATCCTTGGTCGCGGCGCTCTTCGAGGCGCGCGTTGCCCCCTCCTTGCGCAGCTCCCAACCCGACTCGGTGGCACTGATGTGATAGTTGTTCATGTGCGGCTCCTCTGTATGGGTTGCGTTTTTAGAGTGCTGTGCAGAGGAGCGGTTCGGTGAGGCAGCTGATGCGTTGACCAGCGACGTGATGCTGACCAGCAGCTGATTCAATGGGCGTCTATCGCAGAGAGCGGGGGAGGGGACACAGCTGAAAACTGGCGGAACGACCCTTCGACTGAATCGTCCTGCCGCCCGCGGGTTATCGCGAGGCATCGGGTCGGCCTTGGATGGCTTGAACACCACCCCTGGCCGATGCGCCATCCTGCTCGGCTGACGCGCTAGATGAACGCCTGCCGCGATACGCCACGCGGCAGGCGATTGCGCCCCGGCAGCTGCTCCAGACGTTTCAGCCATTCGGCGCGCGCGGAGAGGACGGAAGTCGGCTTCGCCGCCGTTTCGGGCGCAGTCGGAGCGGCTTTGACTGCCGCTGGAGGTGTACGCGTTGCAATCTTCGCTACCGCTGCAGGAGCCATCGGTGCAGTTTTTGCCGCCACTTCGGGTGCGGCCGCCGCAGTTTTCGCCGCCTTTGCCGCAGCCCGCAGTTCAGCGAGGCTAGGGGTCTTGCGCACCGGCTCGCTTACCGCCTTTTCCACGCTGCGCAGGCAGAGCTTGCATGAAACCTGAGTGGCGTCCGCCGAACTGTTCAGGCTCGAACCCGTGCGCCCACATGCGACATTGCCATTGGAGGCGGAGTAATGAATCACCAACGTTCTGTCTCCTGAATTTCGGGGCGCGGGATTCTACACGCTCAGTTCACTCAGGCAACGCGCCGGGTGAAAACTTGCAGGAGGACGATGCCGAAGCACGGCGCAGAAACGAAAAAGGCCCGCATTTCTGCGAGCCTTTAAATCGTGGTGCCGGCACCAGGAATGAAACCAATCATAGTAGGCTATTGATTGTATTGGGTTGTTTAAAAATTTTAACGATTAGGGTACTCGCTAGGGTACTCAAATATCATGCCTTACAATCCGCTTGAGGGTGCTTCTGCAGAATGCGCGGTTCGTCAGTGCTTGAGGGCTCCGGCGTTCTTTAAAGCACAGCATGCAAACGTTTCTTTCCCGCGAAATAGACCCTTTACTGTGGCGACCACAGGGGCATGCTGTGTATCTTCCCGCGCACTATAACTGCCCAGCCTTTCGCGCGGCGCTGAGCACGCATTTCGCCGGAAGTGCCCTGCTGAAAGCCCGGGGCCTAGCTATTAGGGAATGATCAGATGAACCCCATCGAACAACAATTTTTTACCGAGCTTGAAAAGAAGCTCTGGACGGCCGCTGACAAGCTGCGTTCTGCGCTGGATGCATCGGTTTACAAGCATGTGGTGCTCGGTCTGATCTTTCTCAAGTATGTCTCCGATGCCTTCGAGGAACGCCAGCGCGAGCTGCGCGCGCAACTCACCAATCCCGCTGACGATTACTTTATGGACCCCGAGGATTATGGCGACCTCGGCAGCGAAGAGTACGAAGAAAATATCGCCGCCGAGCTAGAAGTACGCGACTACTACACTGAGAAAAACGTCTTCTGGGTGCCGATGGAAGCACGCTGGCAAACCCTGCGAGAGTTAGCGCAGCTGCCGCCCGGAGAGCCTTTGCCCTGGAACGCGCCGGGTAAAGACACGGCAGAAAAGATGCGTACCGTCGGCTGGCTGATCGACAATGCCATGGAGGCCATTGAGCGCGAGAACGTCAAACTCAAGAACGTGCTTAACAAGGAGTTTTCCCGCACCCAGCTCGACAGCCACAAGTTGGCTGATCTGATCGCCCACTTCTCTGACACCAACTTTAGCCAGCCTAGCTATAACGGTCAGCCGCTGAATCTAAAGAGCAAAGACATCCTCGGCCACGTCTACGAATACTTCCTCGGCCAGTTCGCACTGGCGGAGGGCAAAAAGGGCGGCCAGTACTACACGCCCAAAAGCATCGTCACGCTGATCGTCGAGATGCTGCAGCCCTTCAAGGGCCGCGTGTACGACCCCGCCATGGGTTCGGGTGGTTTCTTCGTGCAAAGCGAGGAATTTATCGCCGAGCACGGCGGCAAGGTGGTCAACGGTAAAACCGGCCAGATCAGCGTCTATGGCCAGGAAAGCAACCCCACCACCTGGAAACTGGCGGCCATGAACATGGCCATTCGTGGCCTTGACTTCAACTTTGGTGGCCAACCCGGCGACACCCTGCAAAACGACCTGCACCCCGATCTGCGCGCCGACTACGTGATGGCCAACCCGCCCTTCAATATGAAGGAGTGGTGGAACGCCAAGTTGGAACAAGACCCCCGCTGGCTGGTGGGCACGCCCCCGCAGGGCAACGCCAACTTCGCCTGGCTGCAGCATATGCTCTACCACCTGGCCCCCACTGGCAGTATGGCGCTGCTGCTGGCCAATGGTTCGATGAGCAGCAACACCAACAACGAAGGCGAAATCCGCAAGCAACTGATCGAGCAAGACTATGTGGAATGCATGGTGGCACTGCCCGGTCAGCTCTTTACCAACACGCAGATTCCGGCTTGCATCTGGTTCCTGACCAAAGATAAGGCCAACGGCTTCAACCTCGACAAGAAGAAGCGCGACCGCCGCGGCCAGTTCCTCTTCATCGACGCCCGCCAGCTCGGCTATATGAAAGACCGCGTACTGCGCGACTTCACCCTGAACGATATCAAGAAGGTGGCCGACACCTTCCATGCCTGGCAGCACGATGAGGGCTATGAAGACGTTGCGGGCTTCTGTTGTTCGACCTCGCTGAATGAAATCCGCAAGCACGAGCACGTGCTAACGCCGGGGCGCTATGTAGGTGCGAAGGAGCAGGAGGATGACGGCGAAGTCTTTGCGGACAAGATGACGCGGTTGACAGCGCAATTGGCGGAGCAGTTCGAGGAAAGCGCCAAACTGGAGGGGGAAATCAGGAAGAATTTGGCGGGGTTGGGATATGGCATCTGATTGGCTGGAAGTCCCACTTGGTTCGGTAACGACATGGTTGTCGGGCGGAACACCGAATAAGGCAACGACGTCGTATTGGAATGGTGACATCCCTTGGATTAGCGCGAATTCAATGTATGGGAGTCGCTTTTATGATTCTGGCCTTCGAATCACTGAAAGTGGGTTGAGCGCAGGCTCACGCTTGGCCCCAGCTTACAGCGTTATGCTTCTAGTACGAGGTGGAGCACTGCATAACCGACTTCCTGTTGGCATGGCTTGTCGCAATTTGGCCTTCAATCAGGATGTAAAGGCATTGATTGCTGATCCGAGCAAGTTGGACCCTTGGTTCTTGCTTTATTGGCTCATCGGCAATGAGCGTTTTCTCCTTAATGAAGTCGTCGAAGAGACGGGCATTGGTGCAGGTAAGCTTGACACCAAGAGAATGCAGGCGCTGCCAATGCAGCTACCGCCTATGCACCTACAAAAAGCGATTGCCCAAATAGCAAGATCGATTGACGACAAAGCCGATCTCAATCGCAGCATTAACCAAACCCTCGAAACCATGGCGCAAGCCCTCTTCAAATCGTGGTTTGTCGATTTCGATCCGGTCAAAGCCAAGATCGCTGCCCTCGCTGAAGGCAGCGACCCGCTGCGCGCCGCGATGAGCGCCATCAGCGGCAAGCTCGGCGCCGAACTCGATGCGCTGCCGCAGGAACAACTCGAACAACTTGCCGCCACTGCCGAACTATTCCCGGATGAAATGGAAAAATTGGAGTCAGGGGAGATCCCGAAGGGGTGGGAAGTATCGAATATGCGGTCACTTGCTGAGGTGATTTCGAAGGGGACGACACCCAGCAAATTGGATCTTGCCAATGCTGAGGACAAGCCAAAAATCCCATTTATCAAAGTCAAAGATATTTCGGTAAGTGGTGAAGTAAATCGCGGCGGACTGGAACTCATTGCAAAATCAATTCACGAGAGTTCACTCAAGAGATCAATATTAAAAGAGGATGATCTCTTGTTTTCCATCGCCGGAACTATTGGACGGACTGCCTTTGTTGACAACGACATGCATGGGGCTAACACCAACCAGGCTGTTGCCTTCATTCGGTTGCGTAATAAGCGCAGCCACTTCCCGTTGTGCTGGTTGGCATTACGTAGTTGCGAAACGCAAAATTTCATAGCCTCGAAGGTGGTGCAGGCAGTGCAGGCTAACGCAAGCCTGGCAAACATTGGCGATATACCAGTAACGTTGCCAGGGGATGACATTATTGGCAGATTTAATTTATTGGCCTTTCCATTGATTCGCGAGTACCGCGCTCTTCAAAGTGAAACTCGAGCGTTAGCGAGTGCCCGTGACATCCTCCTCCCCAAACTGCTCTCCGGCGAGTTGTCTGTCGAAGCGCTCGCCGAACAAGCAGGGACCGCTTGATGGATATAAAGAAGCTGCGCGAAAACAAGCTGATCGTGGACAAGGTCGAGGAAGCCTTGCAGGCGGCGTATTCATCGAACCAGGCGTTCAACGCGGTGCTGGATGAGGCCGAGCCGCTGTCATTTAAAAGCCTGCGCGACCCGGAGCATGAATATCTGGTGAAGGTAAGTGATGCCCTGTACTGGGTAGAGCGTGACGCCTATCTGGATGAGTTGGATCATTGGGAAGGCCAGTGCCAGGTCAATCAGCATGAAGCGGCGACGGCCTTTATCAAAGACTCAGACCAGCAAGCCGTTTTCCTTGACCTGGTAGATGCCATTCGCTTCGGGCGCATCGCTCCCTTTATTGGTGCGGGGCTTTCTAAGCCCTGCGGTTATCCAATGTGGGGCGAGGCGCTGCGCAAGATCGCACAAAAGCTGGGTGGCCTGGATGTGCAGGACATCGAGCCACTGATGGCGCGCTACGACTACCTACAAGCCGCGCAAGTACTACATGAGGCTGCGGCGGAGCAGGTGCAGCATTTTATCAAGACCGAGTTTCGCCAGCGGGGGGCGATCACCGGGCCGGTCACGCTGCTGCCCGAGCTCGCCATCGGCTGCATTGTCACCACCAACTTCGATACGGTCATCGAAGACCTGTTTCGAGAAAAGGCTCAGCCGCTGGATGGCTATATGCACGGTATGCAGGCGGGTAATAACTTCGTGCAGCGACTGTTGCGCGGCGAGCGTTGCATCCTCAAGCTGCATGGCGACGCCGGGCAGGCCAACACCCATGTCTTCACTCAGGGGCAATATCAGGAGGCCTACGGTGGCGCCGCCGGCGCGCCGTTCGCGTTCCAAAACCAGTTGCCTCGGGCGCTGCGGCAAATCTTTATCAGCCACTCACTGCTATTTCTAGGTTGCAGCCTGGAGCAAGACAAGACGCTCGATCTGTTTAAATCAGTGGTCGATGAAGCGGCATTTGAAATTCCGGATCACTTTGCCCTGCTCAATGAGCCCGCTACACAGCAAGAGCGAGCCCGCAAGGAAGCTCGCCTGTTACAGCTAAAAATTCGGCCGCTCTGGTACACAACGCCCCACGATGCTGAGGGTAAGCCGGATCACAGCCTGTTGGAGCAGATTCTCAGGCTGGCCATCGCAGTGGCGCGTAGACAGGTGGTATTTGCATGAGCACGTCAGCCGAACAAATCGATATCTGGCGCGGCATCGCCTCCGAAACCCAGAATCTCGAATTCAAAGAGGCTGGCAACCAGTACGACACGCGCAAGTTGTGCCGCTACTGCGTAGCCATTGCCAACGAAGGCGGCGGGCATCTGGTGCTCGGTATTGCTGATAAACCACCGCGCGCCGTGGTGGGCAGCCAAGCGTTCCCTGACACTCAGGATATCGCCGAGAAGCTGTTTCACTGGGTAGGTTTTCGCGTGGACGTCGAGGCCGTTGCTCACCCGGAGGGGCGGGTTGTGGTGTTCAGTATTCCGGCGCGGCCCAAGGGTACGGCCTACCACCATGATGGTGCCTACCTGATGCGCTCCGGTGAGGAGTTGGTGCCGATGAGCGAGGATCAGCTGCGCAAGATTTTCGCGGAAGGGCAGCCCAGCTGGCTGGAGAACCCCTCGCTCAAGGATGTGTCTGCGCAAGATGTGGTGCAGTTGCTCGATACCCAGACCTTCTTCGATTTGATGCGCTTGCCTTACCCCACCGATCAGGAGGGTGTGCTGACTCGCTTGCTGGATGAGCGCTTAATCGAGCGCACCTCGGCCGGCTTCAATATCCTGCATATTGGCGCTGTGCTGCTGGCCAAGAACATGCGGCAGTTCCCCGACATCAGCCGCAAGGCGGCGCGTGTGATCCTGTATGCCGGCGAATCCAAGATGCAAACTGTCTCGGATGTGACCGGCGAAAAGGGCTATGCCGTAGGCTTTGCCGGGCTAGTGCAGTATGTGATGGGTAAGTTGCCGCAGAACGAGGTGATCGAAGGGGCGATTCGCAAAGAGGTCAAGCTGCTGCCCGAAGTGGTGGTGCGAGAGCTGCTCGCCAATGCGCTGATCCACCAGGATTTTGATATGGGCGGCACCTCTCCCGTGGTGGAGGTTTTCAGCAACCGCGTGGAGATCTCCAACCCGGGAGAGCCCATCGTACCGGTTGAGCGCTTTATCGACGGCTACCAGTCCCGCAATGAGCGGTTGGCCGACTTGATGCGACGTTTCGGGATTTGCGAAGAAAAGAGTAGCGGCATTGATCGGGTGATCGAAGCAGCTGAGTTGATGCAGCTGCCGGCCCCCGAGTTTTTAACCAGCCACCGCCGCACGATTGTGGTGATTCACGGCCCCCGTTCTTTCCGTGAGATGAATGGCAGCGACCGCGTTCGCGCCTGCTTCCAGCACTGTGTTTTGCAGTATGTGCTGCGCAAGCAGATGACCAATCAGTCTCTGCGTGAGCGCTTTGGCTTGCCTGAGGGCAGTAGCAACACGATTTCGCAGATCATTACCGCAACCATGGAACAGGGGTTGGTCAAGAGCGACCCGAACGCGCCAGATTCAAGACGCTATGCGCGGTATATCCCGGCATGGGCATAGCCGCCATTTCATCGCAAATCGGCCTTGGTTGCCGGATTGCAATTAAATCATTGATTTATATGGGTTTTCTTATTTCATCACAAACCGGGGCGTTGGCCAGCTAGCCCAGGAAGGCGTAAGGGTTTCACATGTTGAACGAACAGCAACTCGAAGAACTGTGCCTGAACTGGTTCCAGCAGGTTGGCTGGCGATTCGCCCACGGCCCGGACATCGCACCGGATAGCAGCGCCCCCGAGCGGACCGACTACCGCCAGGTGGTTCTGCGAGAACGCCTGTTGGCCGCATTGGCACGGATTAATCCGCAGATTCCAGCTGCCGCCCTTGAACAGGCTGTGCACGCGCTGCAAACGGTGAGTGAGCCGCAGATGGTGGTGCGCAACCGCAGCGTGCACCGTTTGTTGCTCAGCGGTGTGGCGGTGCAGTTTGAAATCGGTGAGCAGAAGAAGCAGGACTGGGTGTACTTCATCGACTTTGCCCAACCTAGCAACAACGACTTTCTGGTGGTGAACCAGTTCACCATAACAGGCACAAGGCAGCCACGCCGGCCAGACTTGATCGCCTTCGTCAATGGCTTACCGCTGGCCGTGGTGGAGCTGAAGAACCCCGCCAACGAACAAACGGACGTCTGGGACGCTTTTAATCAGCTGCAAACATACAAGGACGAAATCAGCGACCTGTTCAACAGCAACGCCGCCTTGGTGGTGAGTGATGGCTGGACGGCGCGGGTCGGTTCGCTCACGGCGAATGCCGAACGTATGCTGCCCTGGCGCACCGTCCTCAACGAAGACGACCGACCGCGTCTGCAGATGGAGCTGGAGACGGTGGTGCGTGGCTTCTTCAAGCCTGAGCTGTTTCTGGATTACGTGCGGCACTTCGTGCTGTTCGAGCAGGATGGCGACAGCATCGTCAAAAAGATTGCCGGCTATCACCAGTTTCATGCGGTACGTGAGGCTGTGCGCGCCACGGTGATTGCCTCCCAACATGCGGATAAAGGCGTGCTGGCGATCCACGAAGAGCGTGCGACCTATGCCAAAGAGGTGAAGCCGGGCTCACGCAAAGCGGGTGTGGTGTGGCACACGCAGGGTTCGGGCAAGAGCATCACCATGGCCTGCTATGCGGGCAAGCTGTTGCAACAGTCCGAGATGAAGAACCCCACATTGGTCGTCGTGACCGACCGCAACGACCTAGACGGCCAGTTATTCGCCACCTTCTGCGCCGCCAGTGACTTGCTCAAGACAACCCCACAGCAAGCCGGTGACCGCGATGAGTTGCGCGAGATGCTGGCCTCACGCGAGGCGGGCGGCATCATCTTCACCACGGTGCAAAAATTCGCGCTGCAGGAGGATGAAGAGAAGCATCCGTTGCTCTCAGATCGCACCAATATCGTGGTGATTTCCGATGAGGCCCATCGCAGCCAGTACGGCAGCAAAGGCCGGTTGGACACCAAGACCGGCAAGTATGTGTTTGGCTATGCCAAACATCTGCACGATGCACTGAAAAACGCCACCTTCCTCGGCTTTACAGGCACACCCATTGCCTTGGAAGACCGTGATACCCGCGAAGTGTTTGGTGACTACGTCAGCATCTACGACATTCAAGATGCCGTGGACGATGGCGCAACAGTGCCTATTTTCTACGAAAGCCGGCTGGCCAAGCTGGATGTGAACCAAGCCGAAATCGACACGCTCAATGAGCAGGTTGAAGAGGTTGTTGAAGACGAAGAAGACATCGTCAGCCGAGAAAAAACCAAAGGCGAGTGGGCCGCGCTGGAAAAGCTTGTGGGTTCAGAACCTCGCCTGCAGCAGGTGGCGCGTGACCTGATCGAGCACTTTGAGGCGCGCGTATCTGTGGCAGACGGCAAGGCCATGATCGTGTGCATGAGTCGCGACATTTGCGCTCATCTCTATAACGCCATCGTAAGTTTGCGCCCGGACTGGCACAGCGATGACCCCGAGCAAGGGGCTATCAAGATCGTGATGACGGGCTCGGCTGCTGACAAGGCTCTGCTGCAGCCGCACCTTTACAGCAAGCAGGTGAAGAAACGGCTGGAAACTCGCTTTAAAGACGTGAAAGACCCGTTGAAGCTGGTGATTGTGCGCGACATGTGGCTGACAGGCTTTGACGCGCCGTGTTGCCACACCATGTACATCGATAAGCCCATGAAAGGGCACAACCTGATGCAGGCCATTGCTCGCGTCAACCGGGTGTTTAAGAACAAGCCTGGCGGGCTGGTGGTGGACTACATCGGCATCGCCAACGAGCTGAAAGCGGCGCTAAAGACTTATACCGACGCCAAAGGTAAGGGTGACCCCACGCACAACTCTGCTGAAGCATTGGCTGTGCTGTTAGAGAAGATGGATATCGTGCGAGGAATGATGCACGGCTTTGACTACAGCGCGTTTGAAACCCAGCCACTCGAACTACTGGTGCCCGTTTCCAACCATATTCTGGGCCTAAAGGACGGGAAAACGCGCTTCCTCGACACCATGTTGGCGGTGACGAAGGCTTTTTCCTTGTGCGGTACGTTGGACGAAGCAGCGCCACTGCGTAAGGAGATTGCTTTCTTCTCGGCCATCAAGGCGGCCATTACCAAGTTCACCACTGTCGATAAGAAGCGCAGCGATGCTGAGAAGAACAGCGCGCTCAAGCAGATTTTGGACAATGCCATCACCTCGGATGGCGTGGACGATATTTTTGCGTTGGCCGGGCTGGATAAGCCCAACATCGGCCTGCTCTCGGATGAGTTCCTGGAGGACGTGCGGCAGATGGAAAGCCGCAACCTTGCCGTGGAGCTGCTGGAAAAACTGTTGCGTGACGAAGTTAAGGCGCGCGCGCGCAATAACGTGGTCCAGGAGAAGAAGTACGGCGACCGCTTGCTGGAAACGTTGCGCAGGTATCACAACCGCGCGATCGAAACGGCACAGGTCATTGAAGAACTGATCCAGATGGCCAAGGAGTTCAAGGCCGCGCTTGAGCGGGAAGCCGCGCTGGGTCTGAGTCACGATGAAATTGCCTTCTACGATGCATTGGCCAACAACGAAAGCGCGGTGCGCGAGTTGGGTGACGAGACGCTGAAGAAAATCGCAGCGGAGCTTACCGAGAAGCTGCGCGCCAGTACGACTATCGATTGGCAGGTTCGTGAGAGCGTCCGGGCGAAACTGCGCATTTTGGTGCGTCGCTGTTTGCAGCGGTGGAAGTACCCGCCAGACCAGCAATCAGATGCAGTGGAGTTGGTGCTGAAGCAGGCAGAGTCGCTGTCGAATGAGTGGTCACTGTGAGTCGAGTGATCACTATGCAAATCGCATAGGGCTGCCACGCTGTTGGGTGGTCTTTTCCCAGCTGCGCGTCACTTCTCTTGCGTGATGCCACTCAATAAAGGCCCGCATTCTGCGGGCCTTTTTGCATGGGCCTATCCCAGTCAGCGGCTAGCAATATAAATCCAGTGCTATCCGCATAACGGTTGTTTTGCGGTCGCGGCCAGCTACCTCCCCGCAGCCCCGATAATCAGCGCTCACGATTGATTTAAATTCGTCTTTAAATCAAAATGCGCAAACCTTCCATGCTGACGAGAATTCGGACAAATGAAGATTGGGTATGCGCGAGTATCACGGGATGATCAGCAGCTCGATCTTCAGCATGACGCGCTGACTGCTGCCGGTTGCGAGCGGATCTTCAGCGACAAGATGAGTGGTGCCAAAGCATCGCGCCCGGGTCTTGATGAAGCGCTGGCATTTGCCAGGCCTGGCGATGTTCTGGTTGTCTGGCGGCTTGACCGCCTCGGCCGCTCAATGTCCGAGTTGCTGCGCCTCACTGCCAACCTCGAAGCCAGTGGCGTGGGCCTGGAAAGCCTGAAGGAACAGATTGACACCACCAGTGCTGCCGGCCGCCTGGTTTTTCATGTGTTCGCTGCGATGGCGGAGTTCGAAAGAAACCTGATTCGAGAACGCACATTTGCCGGTCTCGAAGCGGCGCGTGCCAGGGGGCGGCAAGGAGGGCGGCCTGGGGTGCCGCCAGAAACGATAGCTGCGATACAAGCTCTGGCAGGTGATCAGAATCGTACGCCCGACGAGATATGCAAGGCGCTGAAGATCAGCCGAAGCACCCTCTACAAGTATCGCTAACAGGCCAGCAAATCGTGATCGAAACCGAACTCGAAGTGCTCTACCTCGGCGCGCTGCTGCTCTTGGTTGACTGCATTTGTTGCCTCATCGCCGCGTCTCGCAGAACTCCTGTGCTTGGAGCTGTCGCTGGTGGCGGCACTGCCGGCGCACTCGCTCTTGTGCTGAGCACCAGAGTGATGCCGTTTGCTCTGGCCGCAATGGCCAGCATCGTCATCGGCGGGGTGATTGCCTGGATGAAAGCGAAATCTCTCGAACCCCGTGACCGCGAGACAGCCCATGGATAAGAACCCGAGTACTACAGAGGATGCAGCGGTGCTGCTGTTTGATGGGATGTCCAGGGCGGAGATTGAGGTGCACGTGGCCATAGCTAGCTATCTGATCCCCCGAATCGCCGGAACCCCAGCCGCACGCGAAGCTTTCGAGGCATTGGCCGGCAGGTTTCAGGGTCGCTACCCACACCACAAGCTGCTTACTCACCTGCTGATCATGCCTGAATACCTGGAGCACGCCCCTGACAGCCAGCGGTAACCGTGTAGCAACTCAACCAAGGCTCATATAGCGAGGGACTCATGCGAAACCGAGAGCGCACCTATAGCGGATGCCCTGTGCTGACCCTGGCGACACAGATTGCCCCCTACCTGGATCACGGGGCCGTCCCGGGCAACGCGGAATATCTGGAGGTTCCACCTGGCAAGGTAGTGCGCAAGCGTGGATTTTGGCTGAATTCTGGCTATCGCATGCACCACACGGCGATGCTCTTCTTGATCAGCACAGATGTGTACGCGATGAACGTAGACGACTTCTACGAGCACCGGGATCAGATTCATTGCTACCTCAGCCACAAGGCTGGCACAGCCTATATCGGAAGGGTCGAGCAGGCGGGTGAATCTCAACAGCTGATGCACCCGCTACTGCACGACTTGCACGAGCCTCTTGATATCCAGCTCAACGAGCTGGCTTACGTAGGACGCGTGATTTCTGCCATCTGAGGTGCTCCATGCTTGTAGGGAACCAAGCGGATGATTACCGCCGTCGCAGGGCGAGGCTGCTAGGCCTGCCCGAGAACGCAACTGATGCAGACATGCATACGCACATCATGAAAGGCATCCCTGTGGCTCAGTTGGCAAAGCTGCTCAGGCACGGGGACATCGATGCCCATGCGTGCGAGCAGATCACGCCAGGCCCTGCGCCGAAGGAGCACCTGGCTGACATGATGACTATTCCAGGCGTCTCACCTGGTGATCGACTGTCTGTGGATGAGAGCGACCGGCTCTTTCGGGTCGTGCATACCCTCGTGGTGGCCGAGCTTCTGTTTGGTTCTCATGAAAAAGCGAGACGCTGGCTCTCGAAGCCGAAGGATCGCCTCCACGGCAGCTCACCACTGCAAATGCTGACATCTACGGCAGGAGCCCGGCTCGTCGAGGAGCTGATGACTCAGCTGGCAGAGGGCTTCGTTCTTTAGTCATCGGGCTGCCGAACCGTGAGCGGGCACACCAACGATGTTCGGATTTCGCCTCGCTGTCGGCATCGCAAACTCTGGAGTCGGGCTCGACACGTAAACTTGATCTTATCGGCACGCCAAGCAGCCATTTTTAGGTCGCGGTGTATCACCCTATTCGTCTACCCGTAATAGTCTCGCACTGATTTTTAGGCGTGCAGCGTGTGATACAGGGTGGGCGTGCAGCGTGTGATACACGTAAAGCGTGCAACCTGTGATACAGAGGTATTTCTGCCAGAAAAATACGGCAAATACGCCACTATCGAGACTCGCTAGTACGGGCCTATACGGGAATTTCAGTCCAGATTCGCCAGACCAAGGCTTCGAAGCGCCAAAGCGGCTTAACCATGGCATTCCAGGCACTGAATGCCAAGTTATGCCAACTTATGCCACGTATTGCCACGCTATGCCATGGAATGCCACGTATTAACCGAGCGCAGCTATCGTGATTGCTCCATTCAGTGGCATTCCATGCCATTTAAAGGCATTAAATGGCATGGAATGCCGTTTGAATGCCCCATGGACCAGCCAGGATGGATGCACGCTGCATTAACCCATCATGAGGCGACTACTGTTCCTCGATTTCGACGGCGTACTACACCCCGACGCCGTATACCGGACACGACGTGGAGTCGCACTGCGCGCCGAGGGTGGGCTGTTCATGTGGGCGTCGCTGCTGGTCGAGGCTCTGGCAGGGCACCCGGACGTGAGTATCGTGCTATCGACCAGTTGGGTGCGGAACCTTGGCTTTCATAGGGCTCGCAAGGCTCTGCCGGCCCAGCTGCATCAGCGGGTCATCGGTGCGACGTGGCACTCAGCCATGTCCAGAAGTTCGACCGACTACATAGCCTGGGACAACCAGACCCGGTATCAGCAGATCGCGGCGTACCTGGCGCGCCGCACTGAACCTGTAAGCTGGTTAGCTATCGATGACGACGCTAGGGGCTGGCGAATGCAGACCGCGAGCGGCTGGTTCTCACAGCTCCTCACCGCGGGCTTGCTGATTCCAACGCCATGGATGAGCTGATCCGCAAATTTGGAGCCACCGAATGATCCTTGCAAGTCGAGCTGTCATTTTCGATGCGTTCGGCACTTTGCTAAAAATCCAAGGTGGCCGGCACCCATATCGCAGTCTGCTGAAGCTCGGTCAGAGGAATGGTCGCAGACCGCGCCCAAATGACGCACATGTACTCATGCAGGAGCCGCTGACTTTCTCCCAGGCCGCTACTCGGTTGGGCATCAGAGTCACACGTAACGAGCTGGCCGACCTAGAGCAGCTATTGGCTGATGAGGTGGCAGAAATAGAGCCATTTGAGGATGGGCTAGAAGCGGTTGCACTACTGAAGCAACAGGGGATTCGGGTAGGCGTTTGTTCGAACCTGGCCTTCCCTTACCGAGAAGCCATCTTGAGGCACTACCCGAACCTAGATACCTATGCATTCAGCTGTGAGCTCGGAGTGATCAAGCCAACCACTGAAATCTACCGTACGACTTGCGAGCTCCTTGGAGCACGGCCGGCCCTAACGCAAATGATCGGAGACTCGCAACCCTGTGACAAAGATGGGCCTAGCAGCGCTGGCATCAAGGGCCATCTTCTCGACAGAGTGGATGATGCCGGTGACTACGCGGATCTTCTCAGTTTCGCCCAAGATGTTTTGCGAGGCTGAAGAAAGCGAAGGGTTACTGAGAGTCGAAGACGGAAGTCATACTGCAGCCTGCTCAAGCTCATCTGGACGCAGGTGCTGCGCTACATGAAAGCCTTCGCCCATTTCAGGTCTGCGGATTTCGGAGAACGTGACCGAGCGTTCCGCTAATATGTGACCGGTGCTTTTGCTCCGGTTGCGCGGGTTCTGGGTTGTAATCGCATCGGTCACGATGCGGCTTTTTTCCGGCGCAGTGATTCGCCCTTCATCGTCAGTCGGTAGGCGCTGTGCACCAGGCGGTCGAGGGTGGCGTCGGCCAGGGTCGGGATCGTTGATCCAGCCATGCCAGTGCTCGATGGGCAGTTGGCTGGTCAGGATGGTTGAGCGGCTGCCGGCAAGGTCGTCGATCACTTCCAGCAGGTCATGCCGGGCGCCTTCTTCCAGCAAGGCCCAGTCCAAAACCAGCACATCGACCTTGGCCAGCTGTTGCAGGGTGCGACCGAAGCTGCCGTCGCCATGGGCGATGCGCAGTTGCTCCAGCAGGCGTGGCGTGCGCAAGTACAAGGTGCTGTAGCCCAGGCGGCAGGCCTAGTTGCCCAGCGCGCAGGCCAGCCAGGTTTTGCCAGCACCGGTCGGGCCGGTCAACAGCAGGTTGAGTTGCTGGCGGATCTAGTCGCCGCAGGCCAGGGTGGCGATCAGGCGCTCGTCCAGGGCGCGGCCGGAACGGCGGTCGAGATCTTCCAGGCAAGCGCTGGCGTACTTGAGCTTGGCCTTCTTGCGCAGCCGCACCAGGCGCTGGTTATCACGCCAGGCCAGCTCGCGGTCGAGCAGTAGGCCAAGGCGTTCATCGAAGCTCAGGCTGTGGCTGGCCGGCATCGTCCATTGCTCTTCCAGGCGCGGGGCATGCCGTCCAGGCGTAGCTGGTGCAGTTGATTCAGGGTGTATTGGGGCATCATCGAACAGCTCCTGTTGCGGGGGGTGGTAGTAGTCGGCGCCACGGGTTTTCGTGGTGCTCGGGGAGCGTTGTCTCGGCGGCACGCTTGGGCAGTGGCTGCCGATCCAGGCCTTGCTGGAGCAAGTTGCGCACGCTGCGCCCGGTGAAGGCACGCAGCTGGACGGCCCGTTCGGCCGCGTCCTCCAATCGTGCATTGCCATAGCGGCGGGCCAGCGAGAGCAGGCCGAGACAGGCGCGATAGCCCATCTCCGGGTGGGAATTGTGGGTCAGCTGGTGGTCGATCAGTTGGCGCGTCTAGGGGCCGATGCGCGCACCCCAGTCGAGCAACCGTTGTGGTGTCTATTCGCGGTGCGCTTGGTGCGCGGCGGGCATGTGCTCGCGCTGCGTGCTGTAGGCGCCACGGCGACCCAGCAGCACATGGCTGGCCACCCGCCGGTTGCCATGCAGCACTTCCAGGGTGCGCGCCGTCAGCCGCACTTCGACGCTCTGCTGGGCCAGGGCCGAGGGCACGCTGTAGAAGCTGCCATTCACCTCGACGTGGTAATGGATGTGCGCCCGCGCCTTCTTCCACTCGGTGTAGACGTAGGGCTGTTCCGGCAGCGGTCGCAGGGCGGGTCGATCCAGGATGTCGAAGGCCGACTGCCGGGAGCCTGGTAGCTTGCGAAACGGTCGGCGGTTGAGTCGCTCCAGCAGCGCCACGATGGCCGTGTTGAGTTCTTTCAGGGAGAAGAACTGGCGATGGCGCAGGGCGGCGAGGATCCAGCGTTCGACCACCTGCACGCCGACTTCGGCCTTGGCCTTGTCGCGCGGCTTGCGCGCGCGTGTTGGCACCACCGCCACAGCGTAGTGCTCGGCCAGGTCGCGGTAGCTGGGGTTGATGTCCGGCTCGTAGCGATGCGCCTTGCTCACCGCGCTGCGCAGGTTGTCTGGCACCACGATCTCCGGCACCCCGCCGAGGAAGGCGAAGCAGCGGGCGTGGGAGCCCAGCCAGTCCGGCAACTGCTGCGACCAGGTGGCTTCGGCGAAGGTGTAGCTGGAGGCGCCGAGCACCGCGACAAATACCTGCGCCTGGCGGATCTCGCCGCTGTGGCGGTCGATCACCGGCACCGTCTGGCCGGCGTATCGACGAACAGCTTCTCGCCGACACGGTGCTCCTGGCGCATCACCACATCCAGCTTGCCCTGCCAGGCCCGGTAGTGGTCGCAGAACCAGCTGTACTGGAAGCCGTGTGGCTGAGCCGCCTTGTATTCCTGCCAGAGCAGCGCCAAGGTCACGCCCGGCCGGCGTAGCTCAGCGATGGTCCTTCCTGACCTAGAGGAGCTGCGCAGTTTTCCCGCACGAGGCCCTGATGGGGTATCCAACGCTGATCTCAAT
>JGI2924J29684_1078641_pt1 | contig 88373 bp, 100 predicted proteins | sample BenlonsequencITS_FD_29684 | JGI IMG/M metagenome (IMG submission 29684)
TATTTCCTTTCCAGTTTGATACATCAATTCCTTTTAAATTATTATTGTTTCTACTTTGCATTATTAATTCCTTCTTTCTTTTAAATTTATATAATTAAATCCAATAAAAAAAGACTATCTCTAGTCCTATGTATTACATTAATAAACTATTTGTTTTCCACTGGCACATAGTTTGATATTGCAGCTAGTTTACTTTCTAAATCAGTGTTCTTAGACTTAAGCTCTTGGTTTTCTTCTTGTAACTTCTTTAATATCTCTGAATTTTCTAAAACAGCTTCTTTCCCTTTATTAACTTCTCCAGCAATACTTTGTCTTAATTCTTTTACATCTGTTGGTGATAACTCTGGAAACTTATCCATCATCATTTTGTCAAATTCATAAGCTTTAGAACTTAATTTCTTTTCTACTGATTCTGTGATACGGAAGTTTTCTTCAACTACATTCCACACTTGCTTTGCTATATCTATATACTGTTTATTTTTTATTATCTTTTCTTCTAACCCACTTTTTTGTAATTTACTTTCTAATACTTTAATTACTAATTTTAAAATTGTTTTTAACATTTTAATTCCTTCTTTCTTAATTTTATTTATAAAAAAAGAATCATAATTTCTTATGATCCTCTTTATCTTCTTTAAGTTGTATTAACGCATTTTTTAATTTAGATGGTACTGGTACACCTAGTTTACTTGCATTTTCTATAATACTTATACCTTCATTAGCTATGTAAAAATAGCATACCAAAGTTCTAAATATCCAATTTCCTGTATTTAAAAGTCTGTCTAACATTACAGCTACTATAAGAATAGTGAAAATAATTCCCTTTCTTGCTATTCCTTTAAGTCCTATATTGCTGCTTAAATCTTTATTAACATAACCTTTAGTAATACCAGTAATATAATCTAAAGACATTAAAACTATAAGTATAACTAAAGGGGTATCCCATGCTCCTAATAGCCATGTAAATAAAGTTCCTATTGCTACAATCCCCATCTTTAAATAATCAAATATATTTTCCATAGTCTATTCCTTCCTACATGTATTTAGCTAATATACTATTACTTTTTAATTTTAACTTTCCATTTTCAACCTTAAAATTTTCTAAATTATTAAGTAAATAATAATCTTTATCTACAACTATAAATTTATAATTATAGTCATCTCTTTCAGGACCAAAATAACTCATATCTTGTATTCCACCAGCATGAAGTTTTATATCTCCAGTTGATTGAGAATAAAATAAAGTAACTTTATTTTCAAAGTTTTTTATAGAATTATCCATAATAACCCTCCTTTCTATTTAAGCTATAGCTATTAACATAGCTGTAAGTGGTCTAAACTGTACATCACCAGCATTTTGGGCATTTTGTATTTTACAGTAACCTTGAACTTCACATACAACAAGTCCATTTTCTATATAATCCCTCCCACCAGTACAATGTATATGGAATGGGAAGAAATCGCCACTTGTTGAGTAATAATATCCTCTTAATGCGACTGTCCATTTAAGAGAGTTTCTTCTTTTAGTAAATTCAGCTGGTAGTTTTATATATGCTTTACCTGGATTACCAATTGGAATGTCGAATGAGGTTACGTATGTTAATGCATGATATGCATGTCCAGTACCAGCGTTAAACCATTCAAGTCCATCTTTACCTAAAGATGCATAAGTACCATCTTCAAAAGTCCCTTTGAATCCTAGACCATCCATTTGATAGTTAGCTGAATAAACTTCTCCACCTTTTGGTGTCCACTTAACAGCTCCGACATCACCTTCATAGATTCCAATTTCACTAACATAAACCCAACAAAATTCATCCCAATTAACGCCACTTTTCATTCCATTATGGTCAAATCTAATCCATACCCACTCATGGTTACCTGTATTAAATTTATATGTAAATGGTTTTTCTTCAGTTGCATTACTTTGAGAACCACCTTGAGCTGTTAATACATAAATTGGTTGTGCATAATCACCATGTTCAGTATCACTTAAAACAACAAAAGCATCCATTGATTGAACATTCTTTTCACAAATATAATGGAAGTTTATTGTATAAGTAGTGTTCTTTTTAACTTTATAAGCTTTATGAGTTTGTAAGTATCTTTCTGGATTGTTATATGCTGCTCTATTTTTTATTGCACCAGTAATTCTTCCCTTAAATCCATACCCACTATAAGGACCAGACCAAAATTCATTTCCACCATGAAGCCACCCACGATCTCCACCATGAAAAGAACTGTTTGGAAGTATATTTGATACACTACTTCTTTGTTCTACAGTAAATTTAAATTTATCATTGCTTTGTTTGAATTCTGTAAATTGTTGTAATGTTACAGCTCCAGCTACTTTTCCATCTAAAGCATTTATTCTACTTTCCGTGTTTCCTACTCTTTGAGTGATTCCATTCAAACTAGCTGTAACTTCTGTAACTTTGTTATTAACTACTGTTAATTCTTGCTTACTAGCTTTACCATTTATATTTGTTTCTAAGCTATTTGTTTTACTTTCTGTATTAGAAACTCTTTGTGTAATAGAATCTAAGTTAGCTTTAATAGTAGCAATTCTATTATTAACTTCTGCAACTTCTTGTTTAGATGCTTTTCCACCTAATGTAGTTTCTATAGAATGTGTTTTACTTTCAGTAGAACTTATTCTTTGAGTTATACTGTCTAAATTAGTTTCTATTATTGCCACCTTATTCTTAGCTGTTGACATTTCAGTTTTTAATACATTAACTGATTCATCATTTTCAGTTATATCAAAAACAGTTGCATAAGCTATATGCCAAATTATTGGATTGCTAGATGTTGGAGTTCCCCCTCCATCTAATGCAAAGAAACTGGTACTAGAAAAACTTCCTGTATCACCACATTTTAATAAATGTATATACTCTTCCCACTTACCTGTTCCATTTACTGATGTTAACCATTTAGAACTCCCATTATTCCCTGTTGAATTTGAATACCACCCTATTCTTAATCCAACTGGAATTTTAGCAATAATTTTCGTTACAAATATTGCATTTGCTCTAGTCATATTTCCAAAATAAAATCCACCATGGTTAGGACTTGCACTTCCAACAGTTTTTACTTCTATACAATATTGTGAATCAGTTGGACATCCATTTATTTTAGAAATTCTTGAAGTTGTTACTGTTCCATTTCCATTGTTATTGTAAGTTTTAATATTGTTAGAACTATTTTTAAATGTAGGATCACTAAATAACATTTTACCTAAGCTCATGGCACTAGCTAAATCTTTAGCGTTATTAGCTAAATTATCTACAACATTTATCTTATTAATTAACTCTGTTTTTGTTTTATCTATGTCTGATTGTTCAACTTTAAGAGCAATTTTATTTTTTAATATATCAATATTACTTTCTACGTTATGCACTTTATTATTAACTGTTGTTATTTCTGCATTAACAAACGCCTTAGCACTATTTAAAGCATTATTTGCTTTGTTAGTTGCATCTGTACTTGCTGCATTAATTGCATCTTGTTTAGCTTTATCTGCTCTTGCTATAGCCGTATCAAGATTTTCCTGTGCTTGTTGTATTCTCTTTCTTTCTTCTTCTGTAATCTTGCCATCAGCTGAAGCTATAGCTTGTTCTCTTGCAAGATTAGCTTTTGCTATAGCTATATCTGTAGCAAAATTTTTAGCTACAGCTAAATTAGAATTTATTTTACTTATTAAATCTCTATTTATATTACTTACATTAGTTGTAATACTTTGAGTTGTAGAATTTAAATCTTGAACACTAGCTTTTATACTATTATTTTCTTGTGTAAGTTTACTTTCTACTGTAGATATTTTATCTGTTACTGTTTTTATATTGTCTATAATTAGCTTGTCAGTATCTTCTGGAGCCTCTGTATAATCACTAGCCAATTCTCCTAATTCTATTTTTACATTTCTAACTTCAGTAAATAGTCCACTTCCATAAGTACCATAAAAACTTAAATCACACCACTTTTGTTTTTCATCATTAAGTGTAAACTTTCCAGTAGCTTTTATTCTTGTCCATTCTGTAGTTACATCTCTCTCAACCCAAAATCCTACAGAATATCCACCAAGAGAATAAAATCTAATTTTCCCAACTTTATTAGCTTTTACATCTGCTGATATTGTAATTTTTTTATTTAAATATTTTTCTACAACAGAAGTTATTGAAATCCCTACATATTCATTAGAGCTTTTAAATGGACCTTTACTTTTTAAAAATAGATTTCTTCCACCAAACTCAATATTTTGAATAGATTTATCTATATCTGATTGAGAAACTTTACTTTCTATCTGACCTTTTAAAATATTTATCTCGCTAGTGTTTTTATTCAAATGAGTATTAACATTAGTAATTTCTGAATTAACAAAAGCTTTAGCATTATTAAGAGCTTCATTAACTTTACTATCAGCGTGAGAATTAGAACTGTTTATAGCTTCTTCCTTGGCTCTATTAATATTATTATTTATAGTAGTTGTACTCTGATTAAAAGTTTGTGAATCTACTTTAAACTTTAATGCATTATCTAAAGCGGTTAAGGAAGCTTTTTGACTAGATAGTTCTTTGCTATGCTCTGTAATAGTATTATTTTGTGTAGATAATTCTACATCTAAAGTTCTATCACCTACAGTAACCTTAGTACCCTTAATAGTTTCAGTACCATTATTGTTTACTTCTCTAATAACACTATTTATATCTAGCTTATTACCACTTATATTAGCGTTGTCAGCTACTTTATTATTATCTATAGCTCCATTAGTTATCCCTGCATTATGAACTCCGTCTGAATCAAGCATTATGGTTTTACCATCTTTACCTCTGATAAGTAGTCCATAATCTGTAGTACCATCTGTTTTCCTATACTCTCCTAATATAACTCTATTAACATTATTTCTATTAATAAGAATTTGATTTCCTACAATTTCTATGGTTCCATCTGCACTAACAATTCTATGTTTGCTAGTTGTTATATCTCCAGCTTTTAACTTATTTACAGATAAAGAACTTATTTCTGCATCTCCTATAGCTCCTTCTGCTATTATTCCAGAACTAGCTGTTATTGCTCCTGTCGCTATATTTTCTGCTGTAAGATTTTTATTAAGTGCATTTTCTATACTAGCTGTTTTAGATTCTAATACATTTAATTTTCCAACTGCTGCGTTTAAATCTGTTATATTAGCTTTACCAATTATAGCCTGTTGTAAATCTGCTCTTACAGAATTTAATTCGATAATATTAGCTTTTTGAGAATTTAAAGTAACTATATCTGCTCTTATAGCTGTTAAATCCTCTGTATATAACCTCTGTATTTTAGCATCAACAGCTGTTAAATCATTTATACTAGCCTTATCTATTAAAGCCTTTTTTATATTTGCTTGTTCAATAGAATATCTCTCCATTGATTGAGCAACTGATCCTTTACTATCAAAGCTAGAATCTTGTCTAGTTTTTCCTTTAGCCTTTACTTCTGATGAAATACCATTCTTATAGGTAAACTTTTGCTCCATTATTAAAGCATTATATTTATTCCCATTTAAATCAGTTAAATTTAATATATCTCCAGCCATTATAGCTGGGTTACCTTTCCACTTAGCTGTATATGATATATATTTAAATCCATTATATTTAGTATATATATCACTTAAAATTTCTTTAGTTATTATTGGATTATTGAATACAATTTTATTTCCATCATCTGTACCAGTACTTAATTCTTCTTCACCTTTTTTGGCTATTACTTTTTTTATAATGCACTCATTAGCTTCAATATCTAATTTAAATAAATTATGAGGTGTCATTTCCTGCTTTACTACCTCATAATCTCTAACTTCTAAGTCACCTATCCTATTAAATCTAGCAAATGAACCACAAAGGGAAGCTATAAATCCTATAGCTTCCCTTAATGAATATCCCTCTATTTTATTAACTCTATAATTAGGTAATTTACTGGCTAAATTAACGCCTGCCTTTTTACATATTTCTTTAGCAATATCGTTTATATCTGCTGGATAAGATAAATCTGAAAAATATACTTTTTCTAACCCTAGCATATTATCTACACACTCAAGATTTATAAATTTTCCTTTTACACTAGTCTTAATTACAGTAAATACACCTAAAGGTATATATTCTATATCATCTCCTATATACAATCCTACATATGGTTTTACAATAGCATTATCAAATATATCTCCTGTATTAATTAGTTTTATATCGAAACTGTTAGAACAAATTGATCCTATAGAAAAACTATCACTAGGATTAACTGATTCCTCTAAATTCATTTCATATATTTGATTTCCACTATATTCTTTATCTCTTATAATAACCTTAGCATTAAATTTTCTTCCTTGTAACTTATTTATTTCTTTATTAAATGCTTCTGATACTTTAAACAAATACTAACCCCCTTTCCTAAAGATTAATATTTATATTATTCCTCTATCATAAAGTCAATACACATTAAATCTCCTGGACTCATTTCATAACCATTTAATAATTCAATATTAAATTTATGTATATTCATTTCAACTTCAATTTCTTGTAATTCATTAATTTCTTTATTAAAATACTCTAATCTTTCTGGATCAATATCATAATTTCCATCTGTTATTTTTAGAGTTCCATCATCTTCTTTTAAACAATATTCTTCTATTAATTTTTGCCTTTCTTTATTATAGTGTTTTAATTCTCTTTCAACTTTAGATATATTCTTGCCTATAGCATAAGAAACTTTAACTGGTAACTTTCTTAAACTTATTTCTCCTAATACATTAACTTTTTCTAATATTTCTTTATTTGTCATTTTAACCATTTTGAACACCTCTTTCTTTTAAAAATTTCATTAAAAAAGAACCTACATTTTGTAAGCTCTTATAAACTAAAGTATAAAACAATTTAAGCTTTTGCCAACTTCCGTAGCCTTTGTTCTAAATTTTTGAACCTCAGCTTGAACTAATTGAGAATTTGCTAAGAACAACTCCATATTAGTAGGATATGTTTGAATATTTGCGATAGTATTTTGAGTTAAACTACAACTCATTGTTAATACTGTTTGCTTCATTCCATCCTTTTCTATATTTACTGTTCCATTTAAGTTAGTAGATTCTGTTATTGTGCTTGTTACTTTTATATTTTCTTCTGACATTTCAATTCCTTCTTTCTTTTATTTATATTTCTATTAAATTCATAGACAGACCTTGCCATACATTCTTATTAAAATCAACAGCTGGTGTACTTCTATCTCCTACATAAAAATTTTTAGTTGTAACTCCTTCCATTGGATCAGGATAAGTAACTGGAAACTCTGTTCCACTTACTGATTGTAATATTGTTTTAATCTCATTAGATGTTAAAGGACCCCATTCACACTCAAGTTTTCTAGTAACTCTTATCCTATCTCTAAGCATTACACCTAATAAATTTCTTCCTGTATTTTCTCCATCTAAATCCATTATGTTAACCTTAAAACTCTTTGGAGAAGCAACTGCTACTCCATTTATACTAATTCCTATAGTTGCCACCTCCTAAAGATTTAATAATTGCTCTCCAGCTTGTCTATTCACTTTATTTATAGCTTCTATTGCAATTCTACCTAAATCAGTATCTCTTATTCTTAATATTAAATCACCACTCTCTTGAGGCCCTGAATTATTATAGCTATTATCTTTTTTATTCTTCATCGCTTCTAAAATAGCTTCTATTATAACTTCTTTTATTTTTTCTATGAACTCTGGATCATTAATACTCTTCTTTTCATTACTATTAATATTTTGACCTAACATTGTTAAATCAGGTTGTTTTAATGCATTATTAGAAAGTAATAACATATTATTAATTCTTTCTGAAAGTTTAATAGCAAGTAAATTTAATCCACCAGTATTATTTTCTAGTGGTACTACTGCCTCTGTTCCAGCCTCTCCTATTACGGCTTGTGTTGGTTTATCTACTATACCGCCTTTAGCCAAATAAGGCATTTTAGCTATGTTAACTCCAAAGTGCTTACCACCAATACCAGGAATCCAATCTGGAGTAGTAAAACTAATTTTGTTTAAACCATCTATAGCCATATTAATTAGCCCAATAACGGAGTTTAGAGGCGCTTTAATTACAGAACCTAATCCACTCATTATACCTTTGAAAATATCTACAACGCCATGCCAAGCTCTGCTCCAGTTTCCAGTAAATACTCCGGTTACAAAGTCTATTATTCCACCAAATATTTTTTTGATAGATTGAAAAACATTATCTACATTTTTTAAGAAAAGATTTAATAGATTCCCTAATACTCCAAAACAATTTGACCAATCTGTTTGGAAAACATTCCTTAACCATTCTTTAAAGCTATTAAATATGTCTTTTATTTTTCCCCATATTTCTATAGCTTTAGCTTTTACAAAGTCCCAATTTTTATATAAAGCTACTCCACTAGCTATTATTGCTGTTATAGCAACTATTGCAATTCCTATTGGACTTGTTAAAAATGCTATTGCTCCACCTAGTAATGTTGTTGCTATAGTACTTGTTTTTGCTACAGTTGTCCAAATTGTTTGAGCTATTGTCCATAAAGTTAATGCTCCTTTAACTATTAGTATAGAAGCACCAAGACTTCCTAAAACAATAATAATTGTATCTAATACTGGCTTTCCACTACCCATTAACCAATTTATTAAGTTGCTAAACGCATCTAAAACAATTCCTAATATATCTGCTAATTTAGCTAGAACTGGAGCTATCATGTTTACAAACCAATTAACCATAGGAGCAACAAAATTAGTATAAATATACCCAGCTAATTCAAATATTTTTGCACCTAGCCTTATAAATCCCTGGAATAAATGACTACCTCCATTATCCCAAACATAAATTAATTTTTGAGTTAAATTTTCTAATACTCCTGATGTTGCATTTAATATTTGCATGAATGTAGTTGCTAATCCAGGACCAATTTCTCCCCAAACTTGCCTTAAAGAATCTCCCATATGCTTAATTAATGTAAGTGCATTTAAAAGAGCATTTGCTAAAGATTGAACTATAGCTGTTCCTATTCCTCCAGCATTCCAAGCATCTGCAAATGTAATTGCTATATCTCCAACTATATTAAATATGTTTTGTAAAATTTGTAGAATAACTACAAGTATTTTTTCTCCCGTTCCATTAGTCCATACTTCTAAAAAACTAATACCTATAGCTTTTATAAGCTCCCAAACTCCATGTAATGCATATTTAATACTTGCAATTGTTGCAGCTCCTTCTCTTGCCCATGCATTTTTAAAAGGTTGAAATATTTTAGATATAATATCTTTTAGCTTTTCTACCATAGCATTTATTTTTTGCATTGCTACACTTGTTGGACTTAAATCTATATCTGGAGCAACCATTGGTATCGGATCTATTCCTCCACCACCGCCTCCTCCTTTTGGAGCCTTTGGAGCTTTATCAGAATCATCTGGAATACTTAATTTATTTATTTCATCAAATCCAGCTAAGGACCTTTGTATTTTCTTTTTTGTCTTTTCTGCCGAATCTCCTATTTTATCTACTGCTCCAGATGTTTTTTTACCTTGCTTTTCCATATTCTTCATTGAAGCTATAGAAGCATTCATACTTTTAGCAGCACCAAAACTAGCTTGATATGTTTTACCAAATATAGCACTTATAAAAGCTGCAATATATGCGGTTACTGTTGCTAATGCACTCATAAGAGCATTAAGTGCTGGTAGAACTGCTTGATAGATTGGCATAAATGCAACCATAAGATTAGTTCTAATTTGTGCTAAACTGTTTGCAAACTGAGCATTAGTCATTAAAGCACTTCCTATATAACTAGCAACAGTGTTTATCCCCTTCATTACTAAAGGGAATACTATTCCCCACCTAAACATACTATCAATAAACATCCCTGTTGCACTTCTAGCACCATTCATATTTTCTCTATATCGTCTAGTAGAGTTATTAGCATTTCTTAAATTTCTATTTGTTCTACTTGTAGTATTTTCAAGCCTCTTCATACTATTACTTGCTTCATTTAATCCTAAAGTAGAATTCTTAGCTGAATTACCTAATTTCTCAAACTGCCTATCTAAATCAGCTAATTTAAACCCTGTTGCATCAGATTTAGCTATAAGTTTATTTATAACAGCTTCTGTTTTTAATATTTGCTCCTGTAATTTGTTTTTTCTAGCTTGATTAAATGTAGAATTATAAGCAGCCTTCAATCCTGATAATTTTTCTTGTTGCTGCTCTATTGATCTATTAGTTATCTCTAAACTATTAGAAAGATTTTCAATCTTAGATTTTATAGATTCTAAATCTCCAACATTACTTTTTGGTGGTCCTCTTCTACTTATTGGTTGCGTTGCTACCTTGCTACTAGGCATTGCAATATTACTAACTGGAGAAAACTGAATAGGAATTTTTATTTCTTTAGATTTAGCTATTATACTTCTTATAGCATCTAAAGCTTTTGATTTTATTTCTTCTATTGTCTTAAGAATATTAGCTTTACTTTTCTCAACACTAGATTTTATAGTTTCATCAATATTATTCATTCCTTTATTTAAAGATTCAGAAATTCCTTTTGTTATTGAATTAAAATCAAATTTTTCTGTTATTCCTTCTAGCGACTTACTTATTTGACTACCTATAGCACTAGCCATCTTTTCTATTTGTTTTCCTATATCACCATCTTGTATCTCTAAATCAAGACCAATTTTCCCTACCGAATCTGCATCTGCCATTACCTCACCACCTTTCTTAAAATAAAAAAGACATTTAGTTTTAACTAAACGCCTTTTTAAGAATTTCTTGTATTTCTTTTATTTGTTCCTCTTTTTCTTCATCTGTCATTTGCTCTACTTGTCTACTTCTCCATTCATTACGAATCCTATGTTGTTCTTCTGTAAAGTTCTTAAGCATATTTTCATCTTCTTCACTTCTTATTGAAACAATTTGACCTAGTGGTGTTTTAGGCATTATTCCACTAAGCAATGTACAGAATTCATCCCAAGTCATATTAGTTTCATTTCTTAATCTAATTCCGTATTGAGCTGTAAAAGAAGCTTCTATAAGCTCCCAATCTTCAAATAAATCATACCATTGATTATTCTTTACTTTCTTGAAATCGCTTTGCCTCTTTCTCACTCATTTCTTCAATTTCTTCTAATTCAACATTAGATATAGCAGCCATTATTACATTTATTATTGCATTATATGCTGACATGCTCCATTCATCACCTTTACTATCTATATATTCAAAAGCTTCTTTACCTAGGGAAGCTTTTATTATTTTATTAATAAGCTCCATCTCATCCTGTTTTTTATCATCTTTTTTCTTATTTTCTTTAACTAATGATTGAATATATATAGCATTATTCTTCGTATTATTAATTTTATATTCGTGATCTTCATCTATCTTTACTGTTGGTTTTACATTAACTAACTTATTCATTATGTCATATACTTTTGCCATTGTTTATACCTCCTAATGTCCTAAGCTTGATGGTGCTTCTGTATATTCTGGTTTTCCGTCACCTTTTAAGTCAAATTCTAATGGAGCAACCTTTGTACTATCATCTCCACCTACATTTTTAATATCAATTACACAATTAAATGTAAGTTTAGACCCATCTGGGAACTCCATTTCTCCTTTTGTACTACAATCTAATCCATCCTTCCATGCAGTTGCTGCAACATAATCATTTCCTGGATCACCTACATTTCTTTTGCCTTTTAAAGATATTGAGAAACTTTTTCCTGTCATTAAACTTCTTGCCCAACCTGCTGTATCCATTGGTGTCCAATCTTCTACCTTACCATCAATCTTTATACCAAAGTTCTCCATATCAGCTATAGTCTGCATATCTTGAGATTGACTTGCTTTCCCTTTTGTTCCTATCTTAAATTTAAGATTATATACTGGAAAAACTCCTGTAAATGCCATAATTATTCACTACCTTTCATGTATTATATTTACTTCTATTACATATTCATATATGTTATTTTTATCTGTTCCAACTCCTATAGGTTCAGTAGTTATCATTTTAAAATCTATAACTCTTTTCCCACCTATAACAGCATCTTGTCCAAATAAAACATTAAATACTTCTTGAGCTTTTTGCTCTGCTATATTAGCATTCTTTCCCCAATGAACTAATATAGAAATAGCCTTAGTGGAATAGCTTGTATTTTCTAAACCACCTAAGGCTATATGATTTCTTGGTCCTCTTATGCTATAGATACCTATACATTGCTCTTTAGTTGCATCTATCTTTCCTATATACCATTGAGGGCATTCTATTTTAGTTTTTAAATATTCTCTTACTTCACTTAGCAACATTATTTAATCAATCCTTTGCTAAATATTTTTAAGAATTTAAAATAAGTCTCTGTTACAAATTCTTTATTATCTCCATCAATATAAGATTGCATCCATTTACCTTGTGCATTTATATTTTTATCTTGTCTAAAATTATATTCTGGATGCCAATATAATCTTCTAGCATATGGTGTATCAAAAATTATAGATGCTATTCCATCATCTAACTTAGATAAATCAACAAAACCACTTCTTTCAAGTTCTCCAGTATCCTTAGGAACTATAGCACTTGTCTTAATATCACTTAACATGGCCTCTGTAGTTTCCTCTAAAGCTTTATTTCTAGCATTTATTAAAGTGTTTATCTTAGTTCTATCTAATTTTATTGTTACTTTAGCCTTCATTAGATAAGCTCCAATTCAGTAGAAAATACACTTCCATCTGGATTACGTGGCCTTGATGACTTATAAATATCTTTTTTAACATCTCCAACCTTTATATATCCTTCAATTAATTTATTAGGATAAATATCACCTTCAATTGTTACGGTCCCACTTAAAGTTACAAGTCTACGCTCTGCATCGAGAGTATTCTTTCCCTTTTCATTATATATACTTAATCCTTTATAAATTAACTCTTCTACTGGTTCACCATCCTCATTCATATAAGTATGGTAAACCTCTACTGGTGTTTTTAAAAGCCATTTAGGAAATGGTAATTTAATTCCCATAGTTTAGATCCTCCTACTATTTAAACCAGTTTGATATATATAATTAATAACTTCCTGTGTGGTTGTTATGCCATTTACAATACTTCCATTAAAAGATACCGAAGTACTACCAGCTGAAAATCCACTTAAAGGCATATTAATAAACTCACCATATTGCTCTATAAATTCAGCCTGTAAACAAACTGCTTTTTTAATTTTATCTTGTTGAAATGGAGATAAATTTTTAAATTCTACTCCTATTATTCTGTTATATGTCAATTTATCAATTTGATCTGATGCTCTTTCTAATCTATTTTCTAAAGTATCATCATTAAGGATATCACCTTTGAAATTATCTTTATAATATGAAATATCTACATAAGACATATACTCACATCCTTATAAAGAAAAAGAAGCCTTAACTAAGACTTCTTTAACTCTTTATTTTCAGCTTTAAGCTTTTTATTTTCTTCTTTTAATTTCTCATTTTCTTGCTTTAAAGTATAGTTTTCATCTTTTAATGGATCTAATTCATCTTTTAACTTTATATATTCCTCATAAGAAATAGATTTCCCTGCTCCACGTTCTATAACTTCCCCTTCATCATTAACTATGTCATATCCTTGTTGTTTATAAAAGTTCTGTTCAGATTCAGTTATTGTATAAACTTTATTTTCTTTAATAGCCTTCATATGTATTCTCCTTTCTAACCTTCTGATTCTGCATTAATAGCAATACCACAAGCTTTATTTTTAATTAAGAATGTATCTCCATAACTTCTATTTTGGAATACATACTTATCTGCTGTTCTACTATCTGTTCCAGGAGTGAACACTTTAATATAAGAATACTTACTTCTTGTTACTTGGCATGATGGATGAATAAGTATAATATTTATTTGCTTTGCATCACCTGCTGGAACACATCCATTTGTAAAATCATATTTTGTTTTCATTCTCGCACTTGGAACTTTAGTAATAGTCACATCATCTAATGAATAAACTCTTCTATCAACTTTTCCAGTATTCTTATCAGAATTAATAGTTCTTGTTAATCCTTCCGCATTTTTAAGAAGTTTATTAATAGCTGGTGTAACATAAAGTATTCTACCTTCACTTGGTACTCCTAAGTCATCCATTTTCTCCATTTGAGTATCAAACCAATCTAATATATTTGCTGTTGTTAAAACTGTATTATCTATAACAGCACCATTTGCTTTATATGTTTTAGCTTCTGCATAAAGCTTAGAATATCTATAACTATCCTTTTCTGGTATCGCCTGTTCTGTTTCAAAAACATTTTGAATATTAGCCATCTCTAATGTTAAGTTTGTTTCATCAACATCCATGGGATCTATTGCAAACTCAATATCTCTATCATGAGATAGCTTCTTTGGTTCCCAATCATTTGACATTGAACCTGTATTAAATCCCATAGCACTTCTATTATGATCCTTATATCCACTTACTGTTATATTAGGTAATTTAATAGTTTGTGCATTAATGAATTTAACTTGTGGATTAGATTGCTCTAATGCATATGAAGTTAATTCTCTTGCATATTTTTGTTGTAATTGTCTTTCAAATTGTTCAGCATAACTGTATACTGCCATTTTATATCACTCCTAATCTTTTTATTATTTATTTCCAAAGGCTCTTGCTAATGCATCATCAACATTTCCTTTTTGTTTTCCACCATCAGCACCTATTTTAAAGCCTTTGTTTTCATCTTGTTGCTGCACTCCTTTAAAGCTTGGATATTTTTCTAAAACTTTATCTACTGCTTGATCCATAGTAACATCATCACTTACCATAGCTTTAGCTAATATAACAACATCGTCAACACTATCAGCTAAAACACCTTTAGATAAACAAGTTACTTTTGCCTCTAATGTATTAGCTCTCTCCTCTGCATCTTGTTTAGCTTTTTCTGCATTAGTTAAAGCTTCACTTTGCTTTTCTGCTTCTGTTTTTTGGCTTTCTTTCCAATCTTGATAAGCTTTAAGTTCTTCTTTAGATAGTTGGCCTTTCTTTTCTCTTGCCACCCTATCCTTAATCATCCTATTTACTTCTTCTTGAGTAAAAGTCTTTTCTTCTGTTGGATTAGTTTCTGTTCCTTCACCTTCTCCACCTGCACCATCAGTTGGATTAGTTTCTAAACCTACTCCCCCATTACCTGCTCCATCATCTTGTGCTAGTTTCATACCTAATCTTTTTCTTAAATTTAAATTTGATATAGACATAAATACCTCCATTTATAGCCTGTCGGCTGTTAATTCCATGCACAGTTTAAGGTCTTAAGCAAGTTTTGGACAAAATAAAAAAGCCTTAGTTTCCTAAGACTTTCTTACTACTAGAATTTCATCAACTTCACAATATAAACCATCTAAAAACTCATAGATATAATTAATAGTATTTTTTAAATTCGGATAATCTATAAATTTCCACTTATTAAAATATAAATCTCCATTTTTATTGATAAGATATCTCCAAACATCTCCATTAGAATCAATACCTTGTAATTCTTTTATCAAGTTTTTAATCTCATTTAATAACTTTTTATCAATATTTAATCTATAAATTTTAGTATTATATTTTTCTTCAAGCTTTTTTAATTTAATATCATTATTTAAAAGGTTTAAAACATCCTTGTCAACTCTATCCCATAATGTCATAAGATTATGTCCAGTTGGTATCTTTCCATTAACTCTTCTATATATAAGTTTTAAGCTTATTTCTATACTATGTCTATATAAGAACATTATTGGAAATATATATTTATCTAATATATCAATTCTATTTTTATGGCCTTCTAATATTGCTTTGTCAAGAAGATCATCAGCTGAACTTTTATATCCATCCTTTACTCCAATTAGGTATAATTCTTCTGACTCCCAACCTATATAAGCTTGTTCACTTTTATTTTTACCTTCTATAAATACTTTTCTTTCCATTTTATCCCCCAAAACAAAATTAACTTACTACACTTCTATTGAAGCTATTTCATTTTCATATAGCTCTATGTTATATTCATCTTTTTTTATTTCTATACTTGCTATCTCTGGTTCATTATCTAAAGCTTGTGTAAATCCTTCATATGGTCCAATAATGATATTCCCATCAACAGTTTTTATTTTTAACTTAAGATTATTATCTAGCTTATGAGTTTTCATTATATCTCTTAATGTCTCTACTAAGTTAAACATGGAATCACCTCTTTAATTAGGAACTATATGAGTTCCTTTTTTAGAATAATGTATTTTAAAGTTATTTGTTTTGTTTTCTGAACCATCTAACATACTTACATTAACACCTATTTTCTTATCTGTTTTTATTATTTCTTTTTTTCTCCAGTTACCTTTAGAATCCATATCTAAAGCACCAGTACCAGCATACTTATTAATAAGTTCTTGTGCCTCTTCTAAAGATATGGTTAAATAACTTCTACCTTCAATGTAGTTGTTATGTCCTAAAATATGTTTACCTTGTTTCCCAACCTCTATTTTTAAAGGTTGATTATTCTTAATGAAATCTCTTATTTCTTTAATTTTAGCATTTTGAAACTTTTGCTTCAATACTTCTGCCTCTATATTAGCATCCTTAATATTTAAGCCTTCTCTAGCTTTTTCTCTATAATTATTTCTTCTAAGCTCTTTATTACTTTCTAAATGATCCTTTAAAGCTTTTTCTAATTCTTTAACCTTTTTACTTGCTATTTCTTTATTCTCTTCATCACAAGTACCAGCCTTGAATCTCTTCCACTTTCTTAATTGTCTTTCATAATATCTCTGTTTCTGTTCAACCTCATAAAGTTTAATAGCATCTTCACCATTAGGAACTACTGGAAGTCTTGTTACACCAGGGAAATAAGTTGCTAATGTATGCCTACAGTTAGGATGTAAGAATCCTTTTCCTACAGCCTCACTTAATAATGGATAATCTCCATCCTCTTTAGTACCATGAGAAAATATATCATCAATCAATACTTTTCCTTGCCATGGTTCACACATTTTACAAGTGTTAGCATGAGCCGTAACAACTACTAAATGTATTCCATATTCATCTCTTTTCTTTCCTTCACCTAAAAATGTAGCTCTTTGACTTGCTGTTCTTAAACACATCTCTGCATAACTAGTAATATTAACTTGTTTACCATTCTTATAAGTTATACTATTTATACCTTTCTCAAGAAAATCCTTAGTAGCCATATCTATAGCTTGATTAATAGTCTTAGTACCACTTTGCAAATATACATGAGTTTTAAATATTATTTGCCTATATACATCATCCATCTTTCTTAAAACTGACATTTGAGCCTTTTTTAAATCATTTGTAACAGTTTCTTGTAATGCATTAAGTTTCTTTTCGTTAATACCAAAGAAGTTTTCTTCAACTTGTGGATTAGTCTTTTTCCCTAGTTCTTTAGCAATATACTCTCTAACTGTTTGAGGTTCTTTTATATTCTCTGGAAACTTTATCTTTACTTCATCTATTAACTTTTCTGCATTTTCTTGACCTTTAGTAAAATCCCCTTGAATCTCTCTGTTTATAGCTTCTTGGATAGGCTTGTTATATTCCTCAACTAGTTTCTTATTTCTCTTTCTATACTTTTCAATTTCTCTAAGCTTAGTCCTTTGCCATTGTTCCCATTGAAATCCTTCTTTACTCTGCTCGGCTTGGTGAAAATAAAAAGCCCTATGCATACTAGAAATTAAATCAAGCTCCATTTGCTCGAATATATTTCTAATATCATAAGACTTATCTCTTTCCTTTTTAGCATTTTCTTTTATTTTATTTTCAGTAATTCCTCTAAGTATATCAGCTAATAATTGTATATCCTTATCCCTCTTGTCCATCTGTTTCAACCTCATTATCATCAGTATATGAAATATCAGAATCATCTACTGTCTTAGGTTCTTCAGCTACAAGATAGCCATTCTGTTCCTTTATTCTTTTTATCTCTTCTTCCTTTTCTTCATCTGTCCATGTATCTCCATACATTTCCTCAATACATTGCTCTATAGACATTACTCCATAGGTTTTAGCTTTCCCTACAGTTTCTACTACTGTATCAAAGCTAGGACTTGCATATTCTCCAAATACAATACTTACTTCATATTCTCCAGTATTCTTTTTATTTAATACATCATTGGTCTTTAAGATTATATTAACTAACTCTGGTATAACCTCTGTTAATATATCAACCATTTTTCCTCTAGTATATAAAGTAGTTTTTTCTTTCTCTCTTTGAGCTTCTGCATTATCTGTTTTTTTAAGGTCTATTCCTAAAGTGCTAGGACTTATTATACCTTGTAGACACATATCAATAGCATTAGAATAACTTTCAACATAAGCCTCATAATTTATATTAGCTTGCTTCATATCTATCTCATTCTTTGCATCTTCTGCAAGGCTAGAACCTACTTTTAAGAATCTATTATCAAAAGGATTAGGTTTCATTAAATTACCATTAATATCTTTTGGAACTAAATCCTCTGGTATATACTTTTGGACTCTCCCATCCCTTATGGCATCTATCCATTGAGATATAACTTCATCTAATGCATCAAAGGCATCTGATTTATTATCAAATATACTCTTCCCTCTTCCTTCAAACTTAGGAGATTTAAAGAACATTAATGGTACTCCCATTATAAAATCATCTTTATATGTTACATCTGCAAGTTCTCTAGTTTCATCAAGTGTATTTAAAGAAACTTCATTTCCATTACTATCATATAAATTATAGTTTATATATCCTTTTCCATAAGTTTCACTTAATTTATATTGTCTATTATTTTTAGTATAAAAAGTATAGAACTTTATTTCTTTTAATCTTCCTCTTTGAGTTATATATTCAACCTTATCACCATCGAAAAACTCTATTATTGGATATTTGCTTATCTCTGTATCTATAGATAGTTTAAAAGCTCCATCACCACTAACTAATGTAGTAGCAATTATATCACCTAGCATATCATCAAACTTATTATCTTTTCTTATTTCTTCCCATAATGTGTTATAATTCTCTCCTGTAACTTCTATACTATCTAAGTCAGCTACAACTATATCACTTAACTTATCAGCTATCATTGCAGGTAATCCACTATGTATTTTTCTTATACTTAAATCTTCACTTGGAACAGCACTCCAAAACCTAGCTTTATTTACTGGATCACTTGATATATTCTTAAAGAATTGGTCCAATTCGTATGGTTCTCCCCTATACCAAAGCTTATTTCTAATCACATTAGTTTCATAGGTATAAGCTTCTTGTATAGTAATAGGATTAATTAATGCTGGTTGAACATTTAAATATTTAATTGCTGCTTTAGTTAACATACTCTTAAACCACCCCACTTCTACTCCTCCTTACAAAAAATAAACCGATAAATTTTTATCGGTTTATTTTTTCCTTTTGCTTAATTCTAATAATCTATACATGATTTTTTTATAATCTTCATTTAAACACTCAAAGTTATTATTATGTAGACCTACTAGTACCTTAACCCATTCATATCCCCTAGTTTCAACAAGATTACATGAGTTTGTTAATTCATCTTTTAAAATATATATTATTGAATTACTTCTTCTCATATCCTCATATAGACCTAATAGTTTATTTATACTTCTATCATCATTTAACTCACATAAAATTTTATAAATATTATTTTCTAAAGTATCAACATTAACTTGAGCAATATTTTCATAAATTATTGAATCACTTTCTTCTAATCCATTTTGAGTTCGATATTGATCATTACTTATCCTATTCCTATTTCTTCGTAACTCTTCAATTAAATGATGTATAAGATAATATTTTATCTTAAAATAAACTAAATTAGCAGGAGCTACTAATTCTTTATTATACTTAACTGCATTTTGTTGTTTATTTAACTTATATAATAATAAACTAACTGATAAAGAAGTAAATATACTAACCAATGTAAAGATTGATTGGAAAACTGTTGAGTAATTTGGCATCATAGTAGATGTAGCAACATAATTGCCATTTATAAATTCAATTCCTATAGGTAGTAAATATATTATAGCAAAACATAAATAAACAATACTTGCTATTAATACTATAGACGAAAATACTATAGCAATAATAATGAGTATTAATTTTAAAAAATTTATTATTTTTTTCAAACATTTTATTATTTTATTCAAATTATCACCTCCGTTCATTGTAATTTTACAATAAATATACAATTAAGGAAAGTGCTTATGTTATATAATCTCCTACTATCTTTCTAAAAGGTATCCATGCATACTGACTAGAGTTAATTGTATGATCATTTGCATCCTCTGGCTCATACTTATCCTCTTTCCATGAATAACATTCAAGTTCTCTTATATGCTCTTTACAAGTATCTAAAACATAATAAAATACTTTACCATTGGTATTAATCCAACCTAAAGCTAAATGTATTCTATCCAATATAGTTACTTTCTTATAAGAGTTAATAAAGTTATACATACATGGATTAGTTCTCTTAAACTTCTTAAGCTCCGTTATAGTTGCTTGGTCTGCTGAATCTACAAATACATCTCTAGCAAATCCCCATTCATTTCTATTCTTCTCTAAGAACTTAAAGTATTTAGGAGCTATATCACTAGGAGCTAATGGAGTTTCTAGGTCTTTATTGTTATACACCTCTTCATCTAGCATTACTAATTCTTTCTTATCTGTAATACCTAAGAAAGTAAATGCAAAGGTATCAGGACTATTTTGAGAATATGAGGTATCTAATCCTGCTGTAAATTGAACAAACTTTAATTTCTTATCTTTTATTTGTTTAATAACCTGTTCTTTAGATAATACATTATTCTTTCTTTCAAAATTAGAGAATATTAATCCTGTTGCTCTTCCTCTTAACCCTAGTATCTTATTCTTATATAGCTTAGTACCTTTAGGAGCACTCGTCTTTTTCTTTTCAATAGCTTCCTCACTTAATGATGCATTATCATAAAAAGAAAAGAACCAATAAGTCCAGTTAGGCTTTGGTTCCGAATTTAACTGCTCCATTATCTCTTTTGGAACATCTTTCTTATATTTTTCTAATGGTCTACAACAATTAATAAATTCTGAATATATAGGTAAGTTAGGATCATCTGGATTAAGTGTCATCATAAGATAATCATTTCTAGTACATATTTCTCTTACAAATTCAATACTAGCTGTGTTAACCTCATCTATAAGTACACAACCGAATTGAGAACCTAAGGCCATCTTCCATTTATCTACGTTATCATAACCTAGTATATATATTATTTTCTCACCATTAGGAGTTATATATCTTATATGAGGTATTTTATTATCTTTATCACCATTACCGTTATACTTGACTAAATCACCAAATACATCAGTAATTCCATATTCTTTTTGTATTAAGTTTTTCTCAGCAACGCCAGTTGTTTTAGCAGCAATAACATGCATTTTCTTAGGAGATTCTGCAACCATCAGCATAAACTTTAATATTCCTACTGTAGTTTTTCCTGCTGCTGTTGTTCCCTCCAATGCTTCTACTGGTGCTCTATGTTTTAAAAAAGCTAAATACTTATCTGATAACTTGTATTCATCACTCATCGTCATCATCCTTTAACTGGTTAAGTATAGAATCTAGTTTAGTTGTAGAATTAACATTTACGTTACTATCCTTTTCAACTTTATCAACAAACAATCTATATCTTTTACCTAATAATTCTGCTGCTTTGATTTTATCTTTAGCCGAAATTTCCTTATCAACAACTTTAGCCTCACTCATAAAATCACCTATATTTTCAGTAACTACTACTTGTTCTGTTTCTTCTCCTCTTAGAACTCTAGTTAGATACTCTAGCACTTCCTCTGCTTTAGCTATCCTTTTGCTTTCTAATTCTTTCATCTTTTCATCTATATAAGATTTCAAGGCAGGTTTTAGCAAGTTCTCTTGTCCTATTACCCTAGCTGTCTTTTTACTATATCCTGCCTTAATAGCTGATTCTGTGGCGTTGCCTGTTTCAATATAATATTCAGCAAACGCCTTCTGTTTTGGTGTAAGCTTCATAACAACACCACCTTTCTTTAGTAGAATAAAAATAGAGCTTTTATTAAAAAAACTCTATCTACTTAAATTTATACAGTTACTTTATTTTTTATTATAAAATTCTTATACAACTCATAATAATATTTATTTTTAGATAATGAAATCGTTGGTTCCAACACTAATAAATTATCTACGAACTCCAAAAATTTTAAATCATCTATAAATAAATGAAAATCTGCTCCACCTTCTTGACAATCTTTAATGATTTCCATATATTTATTGAATTTTTCTTGATTAATCATTATCAAACAATTAGGTTCTACACCCAATCCTACAAATTTATCAAATATTTTTTTGCTCATTATACTAATTTTTTTACTATCAAAATCATTTAAAATAGTATCTAAGTCTTTTATTTCATCCATTACATCTTTTCCTATGTTATTCTCCGTATTAATATATTTATTGAATGCTTCTAAAAAACTATAGGTATTATATATGTATATAATATTTCCATCAGTTGAACGATAAAACTCATTTAATAATTCTTTTCTTGGACCAATTTTTTTACCCTCTATTATCTCAATCCAATCTTCTTTTCTATCATCTGTTATATAAATAATATTTTTTTTATTATTTTTACTGTATTTTATTATTTCTAACCAATTTATAGCATCACCATATTTTTTATCATCATTTTTCTTATTATCCTTGTATCCAGGTGGTATCTTTTTAGAATATCTTATATCAATATCTTTTTTATAGCTTTCTAAATCTTTATCAGTTAAAGACGAACCCACTTTACCATCAAATATATTAACTATTTTTTTTAAAATGTAATCATCTTCAATTATATTTTCAGATTTCTTCTTATCCTCATTTATAATTTCTTTTATTTTATTTTCACACTTTTGTAAAAGTTCTATAATTTCCGGCTTTTTATCTTCTAAAGTTGAATGTCTTAAAGCTTTTATATAATCTATACTTTTAGAAAAACTTAATTCTTCTAAAACCTCATCATAAATCTTACTTTGCTCTAAAATTATTGAGACTCTATTATTAAAATATTCTATACCAGTTTGATTTGGTATCCATATCCTCTCAGATATTTTGTCTAAACTATTTAACACTTTTTCTTTTGTATTATTCGAATATCTATATAGATTTAATAGTATATTAGCATCTAAAACAAAATCTGCAGTTTCCCACAATTTTTCAAAAGTCTTATCATCATATGGAATATACCCCCAAAAAGCTTTTCTCATAGTTCCCCTCCCAACACTTAATATATAATAAAATTTCACATAATTATTATAAGGTAAAGTTTTACAAAAATCAAAATAAAAAAGAACCTAGTCTAAACTAAATTCTTTTCCGTAATCCAGAGGTTATTTAATTTTTAATGGCGGGGTGACAAGGATTTGAACCTCATACTTTGGTTTTGGAGACCAATGTTTTACCAATTAAACTATCTCCCCATATTAGCAGGAACTTAATCCAGCTTAGACTTTGTATGAAAAAATAAACTTAAAAGGAAGTATTATTTAGGAAGGTAAAGGAGTTGCACCTTTATTAATACTCTTCCTTCCACGTGCAAGGCTTTTACACCTTGCTCTTTCCGTTAGTTAAGTTTTAATTTACATCCAGGAGGATCATCAATGAACGCTTTACCCTATCCACAATTACATAATAACATATAAAAGTAGGTATATGGTGGGTATTAAACGGGTATAGATATGGGGTATATTTATATAATAAACCTTTCTTGAACTCCTGGATTATAGAATATAAAATCTGCAATCTGCCTTATTATCTTATTCCTTAGTTCTTTCCTGCAGTAATCCTTATTATATCTTAAAATGTAAGCCACATTCCCCCAACTAACATTGGGCTGATTAATATACTTTAATTTAACTAAATCTTTCTCTTCTTTAGTTCTAAGTGTTTGTATAGCTAAGTCTATTCTTCTTTTCAACTTAACCTTATACTCTAAATCTCTCTTAAGATAGAATAGATCTTTCTCTTTTCTTATAATTTCATCCTCAACCATACTGCTAAATTTATTTGTTGATCCACTTTTCTCACTATATCCAATGGCCACACAACCAGTATAAGATTCTTTAATATCTTCAATTTCTGCTTTTATTAATTTAATTTCAGTTTCTAATCTATTGTAATTCTTAAGTAAATTTTCTGTTTTTCTGAATAGCTCTTTATTCATATATACCTCCTAAATTTTATTATATTTGTATTTTTGTTGACATTTTTGTTCATTTGATCTAAAATATAAATGAATTAGAAATAATTCATTTTCTACATGTGGCGGAATAGGCAGACGCAACAAGTTGCCAACTTGTCGGTCATATGGCCGTGGGGGTTCGAATCCCCTCGTGTGATAGTTTACGGATACTTTAAGTATCCGTTTTTTTATTATATAAAATAAATTTTAATACATGGCTAAAATCTAACACCGCTCTATATCCTTCTTATAAACGCCATAGAAAGTTTTATCTATCAAGATGATGCAATAGTTCTCCCTTTCAATAAAAACCTCATGAACGCTATTTTTAGTTAATAGAGGATGGAGCCTTGTCCAATCCTCCAACAACTTTATTTTAGGTTTATCAAAGAAACCTATTTGATTCTTTGTCATATATATCACTTCTCTTAATCTCTGAATTTAAATAAAAATACCGCATATTCATTTTGAATAATACGGTATTTTAATAATATATTTGATTTATTTTTTTATTTAAGTAATTAATTAACAAACTGTTATCTATAATAATTTTATTTGATTTTTAATTTTTTCTTCAACATTTTTCTTTTTTAATAAATCGTCTGCTTGTTTTAAATTTTGAAAAGACCTTTGCAGCTTAAGCCTATGCTTTGGTTCCCCAAATTTTTGTTGTATTTCCTCAAGACTTAATTTATGATCTTTATTAATTTCATACATATTATTTAAAAGTATTTGATACTGATACATTGAAAATAGCAATTCCTGATAACTAAAAACAAAGTCTCCTAATGCATCAGATGCATTATCAGGAAATAAAAATTTGATCTTAGTTCCAACTTCCTTTAATTTCTCCAATTTAATTAAAAACTCTTTATGACCTGGGTTTTTTAGTGGATTATCTATTGCAGTAGTGATTTCTTCCAAATAAGTGTTATTTGTCAACCATATAAAGTATGACTTTAAAGCAAAAATTGGTTCATCTTTTTCTTCATCGAAATCCTTATCGAAATCCTTACAGTTATTTCTATATAACTGTATCAATCCCATAGCAATTAGATAGTTTTCCATACGCTTATCAAATAAATGTTGTTTGTTGCTCAATTTCATTTGATGGTGGGTTTGTATTAGTGCATAACTAGCAACAATAATAGTTATTACTGAAAGTAAAAAATTCCAGTCTATTTTCATTATAGATTAACTCCTTCCTAATAAATTTGAAATTATCATATAGTTTATTGAATAATAAACTTACATAATAATAAAATTATACTAATTGTTGCTTGGCATGTATATGCCCTCAATACCGCATTATTAAATTTAAAAAGAACATTTTCTATTTATCTAAATTCAAATTCAACTCTCTCAAGTTCTTCCGTATATTCTTTTTTAATTCTAAGATCTATAATCTGGCTATCATCCTTATAAGCTACTCCATTTAAACTATCTAATATAACCTTTCCTATATTGTCCGCATCTGGTTTCTTTGTTGGCTTTTCTAATCCATCCCTTATGACTTGTACACGTTTTTTAGTATAAGACTTAGGTATTTTATAGTAAGCAATTATCAAAGCCTTTATAGCTCCTTCTAGGTATCTTCCATCTTGTTTCTTATAACACTCTCTTACTAACTTTTCATACTCAATTGTATCTTTAGGAGTAAAGGCATGGCCTCTACAAACTCTCGGCCTAGCCTTTCCTCTTATCTTTCCTGTAACTACTACCACCTATATCCTCCAAATCTAACATTCCATTTCTTTCTTCCACTTATTTCTCTAACTTTTAAATAAGCATCTACTTCTCTATTTCTTTCTATTTTTCTTTTAGCTAAATCTCTGTAGGTCTTTAATGCTAGCTCATGTACTGAATAAACTTCTAGTAAATTAACTTTCACTTAAATCACCTCTATTTTTTTATGAGTTTGAATTTCTAGTGTTGGAACATACTTCTCAATAGCTCCTCTAGAAAAATCATTCTCTGGTTTAATTTTTATAACTTCATTTTCTTCAACAATATCTGCATTGTTAAAGAAAGTTCTATAACATACATCTGTTAAGTAATTAGCTAATAATTTATGACTAGGAGAAGGATAGGAACGAGGTGAGGTTGATTTTACTACTTCTTCTCCTTCTTTCTCATTTTTTTCATTCTTCTCATTCTTTTCATTATTGTTTGTGTATACCTCATGGTTTTTTTGTGGTATAGCATATGGTTCTTCTATGGTTTCTTTGTGGTATACGCTATGGTTTTTTTGTGGTTTTTTTATGGTTTTTTCACCCTCTGAAAAATCTTGATAATCGTTGTAATTACTAACTTTCAAGGTGGTACCCTTTTTCGATTTTTTAAGTTCAATCATTTGTTCACTTTCAAGTAACTTTAAGAACTTTCTTACTGTTGTTTTTGATACACCCCATCTTTCGGCTAATTTTAACTCTGATGTGTGATGTTCCCCTCTCTCAACTTCCATTAATTCATTCCCTAGCAAAAATTTATTTTCCTTATGGTTAGCTAGAAGAAGAATGTCTAGCCACCATTTTAACTTTTGTGGATCTTGCCATATCCAATGTTCTTGAATATTTCTATAAAGCTTTATCCATCCTTCTGCCATAACTAACCCCTCCTATCTTATAATGATGCTCCTTCAAATATATCTTGTTGCCCTTCAAGCACTTCATTGTTACTATCAACTGTATAATCAGCTTCAATAACACCTTCATTCTCATTGTTTTCTTGAATACCTTCAATGTTAGCTTGTACATTTTCTATATCATCCATTAGACCTTTATTAATTAAGTTTTCATCTGCTGTATATGCTTTTTGCATTTCTATACTTAAAATTCCCCATTTAGATAGTAGGTTTCTTAGAACTGTTTTCTTGGCCATCGCATCAAAGTTGCTTTTCCAAACAGAATTTTTTGAATTAACTGTCTTTGAAAATTTATTAGCATGATTATTAACTTCTTCTTTGGTCCAGAATACTGTCTTTTCAAATCCATTTATTAATTTAAAATATCCTGCATATCCAATTACTGCATCGCTCTCACGTTTGCTAAAGTCAACCTCAATTTCTTCTGTTAATGGATTCCATGAAACTAATTCGCCTTCTCTTATTTCAACTACATTTATAGACTTATATTGACCTGTTCTTAATGCTAATTGAATATACCCTTTATAACCCATTTGAAATTGAGCTCTATTACCATATGGGACTACCCATGCATACCCTAAATTCTTATCCACTGGTAAATCCATTGTTGCTGCTACCATACAACTTGCTATTACACTCATTCCTTCACATTTTTGTAAGTTAGTATCTGAATTAACTAAGTTAACTATTGAACTCATATATTGAGGTGCCTTTTCATTTAATACCTCTTCAAACCTTTTCTTTATAGTTGGACTATCCATTAATCCTTTAACTGTATTTCCAACTGATAAACTATTACCAGTTCCCTTCTTTGCTAATTGATTTTTTAAACTTGATGCTGTTGCCATATTATTTTTCCTCCTTAATTATTAATCTTCTGCTTATACTTTCTTTTAAATATTTTTCATAATCATCTTTAAGTAATTCTTTAATTTTTGAACTATCTAAATTTTTTCTTACTGATTGTTTTAAACTAATGCTATATCCAGGAACATTAGCATACTCTGCATATCCTATGTTTTGCTTTAATTGGTTCTCTATCTCTTTAATTTCTTGCTCTACATTATCTTTATATTCTTTGAGTTCTTTTCTTTTATTAAGTAACTCCTTCCATGATGAATCTAGTTTTATAACTTCACCTTCATTAACTTTTTTATATCTCTCATTAACCCATTTTTCAGCAGCACTTGAACCATCTAATGCAGGTGGTGTTTTGTCTTTGACCATTTTCCAAAAATCTTTTTCAGCTTCAATAATGTATTCTATAAGTTCATCATCACGCTCAACTTCTTTCCAAATAAACTTTTGTCCACCAATCAAAACTGCTATATATCCTTTAGTTGCTCCTGTAACTGCTAAGTAGTGTTGAACTTGTACTAAATAACTAGCAGGTACCTCTTCCTCTTCCCATTCCTTAGCTAAATACTGATTAGCTGTTTTACATTCTAAAATTGAATTTTCTCCTACAATTCTTCTATCTATGTTAGCAACCATAAATGGATAATCTTTATTTTGAAAGTGCCTTCTATCTCTTCTTACTTTCTTACCAGTTCTCTTTTCAAATTCTTTAGCAACTACTTCTTCAAATTGATCTCCCCAATAGGCTGATTCTGATTGCTCTCCTACTTCTAAAATAGGTTCTGTTTTTTCTAAATAAACTTCAAAAGCTGTTTTATATTTATTTAATCCTAGGATAGCTCCTATATCGGAGCCTCCTATTCCTTTCTGTCTTTCTCTAAGCCACTCTAATCTCTCTTCCATTAGAATCCCTCCTCTGCTACTGACTTACATTCATCATTACATTCACAGCACATTTTTATATCCCCTATATCGTAATAATCATCTCCAACATATATACACTCACCACACCAACTACACTCAAAAGCTACTTTTGGCTCTTTTTCATCATTTCCGTATTCATAACAACAATCTGGTATATTAATCATAACTTGCCTCCTTAAATTTATTATGTTAAACTTTCTTTGAAATTTATTTTTTATGAGTACATTGGTTACTTTGGTCGGTGCCAATGCACTCTCTTTTTATTTCTTCCTCTATTAAATTACTTAAAGGCTTGTCTACTTTTAAATCGCTAAACCTTTCTTGTACTCTATCAGCTATGTTCTTTGATACTTTTACTAAGTCCATAACCAACACCAAACCTTATAAGATAAATAGTAAAAGAAACACCATATAATAACTAAACCTATTACAGTTACTAAACATCCTATATTTACTTTCTTCATATAATCCTCCTAAACAAACTTTCTGTTATGTTAAGAACCTCTAAAAACTTTTTCTTTGGAATAGGTTTCTTAAATCTAATATTATTAAATTTTAAATCCTGCTCTACAGCTAACAAGATACTTTCAAACTCTTCTTTACTATGTCTAGCCTTTAAACTCTGTATATCTTTAAAGTTCATAACATCACCCCTAACTTACATTTATTGAAAAGATAAAACTTAAAGTACATCCAACAAATAACATTAAATACTTAAAACTTTTTTTAGGATCTTTCTCATTTATAGATTTATCTAAAAAATAAACACTTAAAAATAAAGTTGTTGCTGTTGTTATTATTCCAAAGACTATTTTTCCTCCTGGCGTAAACATATCAAACCTCCTTTACAAGACTTATTATTGGTGCTAAATTACTTAGTACATTACTTAAGATATCTTTTAACTTTTGGTTCTCTTCTTTTACTTCATCTAACTCCATTTCCATACGTCTACGTTCTAATGGACTAAATCTTTCTAATTTAGTTCCTTCTAGCTCCAAAATAGTTTGTAAATTAAATCTTATTGCAGGAATCCCTTCTACAGTAGGGATAATTCCTGCTTTTCTATACTCCTCAATAGACTTAACACTCATTTGCCAACGTTCTGCTAAGTCTTTTTGTGTTAATAGTTGTGCCATTTCTTGCCCTCCTTCGATTTACTTATCCTTAGGTTTTAATTAAAGCTTGTCTTATTCATTCCCTTAGTATCAGAGGGATTCGCTGTTTACTGATACTTGTCCTATATATTTCCAACCTTTATAATTTAAGTATCGGCTCCGCCAAGTCGAAATAAATTATGAAAGGTGGTATAATTATGGTTAATATGAAATCTAATAATGAAATTTATAGTAAATTAATTAGAAACTCTATAAAAATTCCTACTCCAATTTACAAGCCAAATTTCACTCTTGCTTCTAGTGTTTACTCAATCGAAAGTTGCATGAAACAAATTTCTCAACTTAGTAAAATTACTTTTCCATTGCCAAATATTAATTTACAACTCCAACAAATGGTTAAAGATTTTAATACTTTAAATATTGAAAATATTAGTTCTATGGTAAAAGCAATATATAATGACTCATTTATTAACTTAAATCAATTAACTAAATTAACTTCAAATATAAACTATAATTTGTTTTCAAATGAATTAGCTGAAAGCATATATTCATTCACTGATTCACTTAAAGAATTTTGTAATGAAAATAATATAGTCAATAGTGATATCGATTCTTATGTTAGTTCTATAGACTCGACAAAGGAAACTTTTGAAAATAGTAAACTTAGTAAATCAGATATTTTAAATATTATTAATATTGTTGTTACCCTATTATTTTTTGTATATGGACTTTATTCTGATACACAAAGTAATATATCTAATGAACATATGACTAAAACTATTCAACAAAATACTGAAACCAATATTAAGTTAACTAAAGAATTAGAAAAATTAAACTCTAATCTAAAGAACCTTTCTTCTGAAGATTAGTAATTTCTTTTTCAAGCTGGTCAACTATTAAATCAACCTTTTGTATAGCCAATTTATTTTCTTCAATCTGCATTTGTAATTGCTTATTTATATTCTCTCTTTTAAAAAGAGAAACTATATTTACTAAAACAGTAATAATTAATAAACAATTTAATACAGTTTGTATTATAGATTTAACTTTTAACTGCTCTTTATTGACTTGGGCAGTTATTTTATTTTCCATCTTAATCTTTCCTTTCATTTCTTTATCATTGAGCAAATGCTAATTGGCTATTAGCAAGTTCAATTTCTTCTTTTAATACTCTTGGTAATGTATAACTATCAACTATCTCTTTAGCTAAATCTAAATCTTTTCTCTTAATAGCTGCACAAGTATCAACTCCAAATTCTCTATGAATCTGTCCATATAAATCTGAAAACACTTTTTTACTTAAAGGCTTATATGCATTAGACTTCTTACCACCTAGTAATGAAACTACAACTCTATTAACTTTCTTCTTTAAATCTTTACTGTCTATTTCAAATAGCGGTAAATCATCAAACTTCTTATCTACTTCAATTACCCTCTCTTCAACTTCTCTTAACGCTTTAACTTGTAACTCTAAAAGTTCTAAATTAGATGTTGGTTTCATTTGATATTGTCCATTTTTCCTTATCTGAGGTATTACATCCACAGCTAGCCAAGTCTGAAACTTTCTTGCCACCTCATTATTAGCTTTCATTGCTAATAAATAAAATAAGCTCTCAGGAATGAAATCATCTTTCCCCAACTTGTTGGGGAAATTAAATTCCTTACAATAATTATTGATTGTTTCCCATCTTATACTTATATAAAGTTTTCCATTCTTATTTTGATTTTGAATAAATCCAAGCCCTCTAGCAGTATCTTCAGCATTAATTGAAATACTTCCATCTTCATTTTTAATTGTTCTTACATCGATTGATAAATCTTCATTTTTGAAAATCATTAAGTTATTCATTTATTTCCTCCTTAACTTATATCTCGTTGCATATTTGGGATATTATTTGCAAAAAAAATTTCAAATATATCATTTGGATTTTTTATATTAAAAATAGATATAATATTTATAGCCTCTTTAATGGTAAATTGACTTCTCCCATTTAACTTAGCATTTAAACTCTGAGTGGTTATATTTAATTCTTTTGCTAACTTACCCTGAGAATAAGCATTTTCTTTCATAATCCCTTTTAATTTGCTATAAACCATTTTCTCACCTCCGTTGCATATTTAGGATGATTAAATCATAACACTTCTGAAAAATGTAGTCAACCCATTTATGCAACTTTTCTTTAAGTTTTTTCAAAAAATCGTTGCATTTATGAAAAAATATTTTATAATTAAACTATGAGGTGATTAAATGAAAAATTTACTTGATGACTCAAACATGCAAATGATAATGAATAGAATACAAAGTAGAAGATTAGAACTAAAGCTTTCATATCAAGATTTAGCTTCTAAAACTAATATGAGTAAATCTACTCTACAAAGATATGAGACAGGATCAATAAAAAATATGCCTGTAGATAAATTAGGAGTTATAGCTGCTGCTTTAGACGTAAGTCCTATATGGCTTTTAGGTTTAGATGAAGTTGGCGAAAATTCAAACAACTTATCTAAAGATGAAGAAATACATATAGAAGACTTAAGAAAACTTAATGACTTAGGAAAAGATAAAGTTTTTTCGTATACTAAGGATTTATTAGAAATGCCTAAGTATTCTTTAGATACTGAATTTGCTGCTACTCTAATAGAAAATCAAAAAACTCCTTATTTAGTAGCTTGTCATGATGACAATTTAACTGATGAAGAAAAAGCTTTAATGAATGAAAAAATAAATAAAGCTTTAAAAAATCTCAAATAAGTTAGGTGGGTTTATATGACTAAATACGAAAGATTAATGTATGAAGCCGAATGTCATGGTGCTAAGGTCATTGAAATTGATCTTGGCACAGATAAACCTTGCGGAAAATGCGTTGATAATATAATAGTTATTAATAGTAATATAAATACCAAAGAAAAAACATGTATTTTAGCTGAAGAACTTGGACACTATATTAAAAATTTAGGTGATATTACTGATCAAACTGAAATATGTAATAAAAAACAAGAATTAGTTGCCAGGCGCTGGGGGTTTGATAAAGCTGTTGGCTTAGTTGGATTAATTAACGCTTTTGAAAATAATTGTAGAAATGCTTTTGAAATAGCTGATTTTTTAGGTGTAACTAAAGAATACTTTGATCAAGCAATTGATTATTACAGAGCTAAATATGGCGTTATGTATAAAATTGATAATTACATAATATACTTTATTCCATCATTAGGAATATGTAAAATGTTTTAACCAGTTGATTTTCAACTGTTTATTTTATAGATTTTATAGAACATATATTCGTATCAAAAAATTTTATTTTAATTTTAAAAGAGGTGTTAGATATGGAGTATAACGTAACTTATAGGCAAAAAGATAAAGGATGGCAATTTATAATAAGCTATAAGGATTACAATGGAAAATGGAGGCAAAAATCTAAACAAGGATTTAAGACAAAAAAAGAAGCTAAACCTATTGCTGAAAAGATGCTACAAGATTTAAAGAAAAATATAAAAACAAGCAATAATAGTTTTGGGAAAATAACTTTTAAAGCTTTTTCAGATATGTATCTAGAGCATGAAAAGCTATACAAAGAACCTAAGACAATAGACGGCTTAGTAACAGTGCTTCATAGGTTTCAAGATTTAAATGACAAAGAACTTTGCAAAATAACTAACTTAGATATACAAAAATTAATAGATAATATGACTAAGGAACATCTTAATAATAATACAATAAGATATTATTTAAAAATATTAAATAGCATATTTTTATGTGCAAAATTTAAATACAATATACTAGATGAAGTTCCAAGTAAATATATAAAAATAGGTAAACCAATACCAACTAAGAAAAAGGCACTGAATGATGATGAAATTAACGATTTATTATTAAAATTTAAAAATAATAAATATTATCTAGTAGTATATTTAGCTGTTAATACAGGTATGAGAATCGGTGAAATTCTAGGTTTAACATGGAATGATATAGATTTTAATAATTGTCTAATAAGTGTTAATAAACAATGGAAAATACTAAAAGATAATTCATGGGGATTAGGTAGTGTTAAAAGTAAAAATTCAATTAGAATTATTCCCATTTCTAATTCAGTTTCTGAAGAACTATTAAAATATAAAACTATAATAAATATAGATAATAGAGTTTTCAATTTTAAAAGTAAAAACACTATTCTTTCAAGAGTAAACATACTTTTAAAAGAATATGGTTTCAACATTTCTCTTCATGAATTAAGACACACATACGCTACTAAATTAATTGCTAATGGAGTTGATTTTAAAACTGCTGCAAAAATATTAGGTCATTCAGTAGAACAAACTATGAAAGTATACTCTCATGTCAATAATGATATGTTTAATAAAGCACATTCTATCATAGAAAATATTTTTTAAATTTATTTTTGACGAAACTTTTGACGATTCAATATAAATCCTTTATTTCTAGCCATTTATAGCGAAATATCATTCTTACATATTTGAAAGGTATGCTGTAAGCAATGTCATACTTTTAATCACTATAAAACTCTATATTTGCCCAATTATTCATAAAATATTGCCAGTTTTACACATGTAATTGAAAATTTTAAAAATTAATGCAAGAATATATTTAATAATCTTAAAAAAAGGAGCTTTTATATGAAAGACGAAAAGATTAATATAAAATACCAAAATAAAGTTAATTTAATTTTTATCATATTAGTAACAATATCATTTTTATTATACCGATTCGGTTTTGATAGAAATGGTAATCTATTATCCTTAAACTACATATTAATGTATTTTGTAGTTTTAGTATTAGTTATATCTAGCTTAAAAAATTTCATTAGAGGAAAAACTAAAAATAAAAACAATTAAGAAGTTTATATTTCTATAATATTCTAAAAATCTTTTAGTAGATTTCTTTATAAAATACATAAAAAACTCAGTAATAACTGAGTTTCTTCTAAATATTATTTTAAATAAGATGCTCAAATCTTAAATTATAATCATTTATTTTTATACTCTTCAATAACCCATCCTTTTAAAATATCACCATAAATTCTTTGCTTACTTATAATATTCAATATAAAAACTTACTACTATAAGCAACAATATCTTTTACACGAGTATTATCATCATATAAACTAAGAATAATATTATTATGACCACTAAATTCTTTAACCAATCTATTACCTATAGCTTTTTCAATTTCATCTAGCTTAGAATTATTAACACTATATTTTATGTAATTTATATCTTTTCCATCAAACTCAAGAGTAATATAATACATATCACCTTCAAATCCAAAATATATAAAATTTAAAATATCTGGAGTTTTCCTTATAATATTGTCTATAAACTCACATAATGGTAGTCTATAAAAATAACTCCCTACCTCTATAACCATATCAACATTTAAACCTAAATCTTTTTTGTAAGAGATAGTGTCTGTAACCTTTTTATCATCCTTATATAATACTAAAACAACTAAGTCATTATATAATTCTTTTTCTAAGTAATTCCCTTTATATCTCTCAATTAACTTTAATCCAGGAGAATCATTAATTATCTGACTTTTAGATACTATAATATTCTTTCCATCAAAATCATAATCATAATAATATTGATTTCCATCTAATGTTTCTGTTATTACACTTGTATTAAAACTCTTTTTGCTAAGAATACTATCCATTAAATCACATAAAGGGAGTTTATAGTCTATAACTCCCTTTGAATTAATATGAACTGGTGCAAATACTCTTGAACTTCTACTATGGTACTTTGAAGCTTTTCTATCTTTCATAAATTCACCTTTTATTAATAATCTATAGTAAAATTATATGAATATTTATTGGGATATATATCATTTAAATCTTATATATAATTTATGAAACTTTTTTATTTAGTTAACAATATTATTCTAAATAATTTTTACAAAATAAAAGAACTATACCAAAGTATAAAAACTTATATAATACTTGGTACAGTTCTTTATCTTTATTTCTTTAATATCTTTTGATTTGATGTGGCTAACTTAACATCATATTGAATATTATTATTCACCTTTAATTTTTCATCATACTTTCCAAACTTAAAGTACATGTCTCCTTTTAAACCATATATATCAGGGAACTTTTTCTTAAAATCTTCTTCACTTAGTCCAGAATAAACTATAACCTTAAGGTTTCTCTTCCTTGCCGAATTAACCATTTCCCTTAACTCCTTAGGTTGAAGTGACCATTCAAGTCCTGCAAGTATAATTCCTTCATTAAAAGGATCATTTGTCACTTTATCTAATATATCTTCTGAATCCATCTCTATGTTTGGTAAATCCTTTAAATGTTGATTAAAGCATCCTTTGCAGTTTAAGTTACAATCTACTGCACTTATTAATGCTCCCATAAAAGGCGCATCCTCTACTCTCTCATGAACAATGCCCTTTGTTTTTATAATCATAGGCTTAACTGATTTCTATCCTTAAATTCTGATTTTTTACCATCATTAAAGAATTCAACTTTTCTTAAGTAGCCTGTTATTCTTTGATATAAATCTAGCTTTTTGCCACATATAGGACACTCTTCTACCCTTTCCTTTACATATCCATGCTCTTTACAGTATCTATTTAAAGGAGAAATACTTACATAAGGTGTTCTATATTTCTTACAAACTGTATTTACTATGTGTTTTGACTTTTCTCCACTTATAGCTCCATCACAATAAATATGCACCACAGTTCCTCCTGTGAATAACACTTGAAGCTTATCTTGGTGATCAAATAATTGCTTTAAGTTTTTAACTTCATTAGGCGGCATATGACATGAGTTTGTATAGTATGGATATTCTCTTCCCCCTCTAACTATAATATCCTCAAAGTCCTCTACATCCTTTTTAGCTAATCTATAACAAGTTGATTCAGCTGGAGTAGCCTCAAAATTATAAAGATTTCCTGTTTCTTCTTGAAAGTTTATTAATTCTTCTCTTATGAAATTACAAACCTTTATTGAAAACTCCATTCCTTCTTCAGTTAATATATTATTTCCATTAAAGTTTTCACACATCTCATTTAATCCAACTATTCCTATAGTGCTGAAATGATTTTTCAAGGTTCCTACATAAGTTGAAAATGCCGGCAACATATCTTTATTTATAATATTGTCATTTAACCATTTTCTCTTCTTTTCTAAGCTATCTTTTGCTATAATCAATATTTCTTTTAAAGCATTAAAAAACTCTTTTTCATTATTTTTGTGTTTATATGCCAATCTTGGTAAGTTTATTGTAACAACACCTATACTTCCTGTACTATCTCCACTTCCAAAAAGACCACCATTTCTCTTTCTAAGCTCTCTTAAATCAAGATTTAGTCTACAACACATTGATCTTACATCACTTTGATCCATATCTGAATTAACAAAGTTTGCAAAGTAAGGATACCCAAACTTCCCTGTCATCTCAAATAACATATCATTATTAGGATTATCAAAATCAAAATTACTGTTTATATTATAAGTTGGTATTGGATAAGAAAATGGTCTTCCATTATAATCTCCCTCATTCATAAGTTCATAAAATGCCTTATTTAACATATCCATTTCTTTTTGACATTCCTTATATGTGAACTCTTGAATTTTATCTCCAATTAAAGCAGGGTCATTTTCTAAGTCTTTTGGTGGAAAAAGATCAAAGGTAATATTAGTGAAAGCTGGTTCAGCTCCTGCCCTACTATTACTATTTATACTAAATATAAAGTTTTGTAGATTTTGTTTAACCTCTTCATATGTTAAATTATCCTTCTTTATATAAGGTGCTAATAATGTATCAAATGAATTAAAAGCAACGGCTCCCATAATCTCATTTTGATATATTGTAACCAAATTAGCTATTTGATTTAATATAGCATCAAAATGTTTTGCAGGACTACTAGTTGGAATATTAGGAATTCCCTGTACTCCCATTAAAATTATGTTTCTTAAGGAATATCCACAACAATAAAGTGTTAATCCTCCTAGATCATGAATATGCATATCTCCATTTTTATAAGCATCTATTATTCTTTTATCCTTATAAACTTCATTAAGCCAGTAATCTTTAGAAACCTCAGCTATTATATGTTTATTGAGACTCCCAAAACTATATGGTGAATTGGAATTTTCATTGACTCTCCAGTCTATTTTTTTAATATAATCATCTACTATTTTCTTACTAGATAACATATTTTTCACATCCTTTTTTACATCCCTTTTATTTATACTGACATTATACATCAGTTCAAAGTATTATAATAAATACTCATATACCTATATGTTTATAATCAATTAATTATTTGTTTTTTATGGAAATACTCTTAATGTCTCTTATAATCTAAGTTCTTTGAACCTCTTAACTTTTTTCAAAAAACTCAAAGAAAATTTTAGTTAAACTATTAAAAACATAATGAAACATTGTATTTTCCTACTTTCTAAAAAACATAAATTTTTTAATAATTTCTTTTTTTATTAAAGTTTTATAATCTATTTTTTAATTTTCTATTGTAAAATTCTAAATCTTCACTTAAGGGAAAATTGCTTTTAAAACTACCTAATAAATTTTCATCTTTGCTTATTAAAACTGTTTTATCGCTATCACATGAAATTATCTCTATCTCTGAAAGAGGATGTTGAATGCAAACTGGATTCTCCCAAATATTTTTATTATCTTCTGCGTATGGTAAATTATATTTCATAATCTCTTCTAAAGTGATTTTCTTATTGAAACCACTTAAAACACCCCAAATCAATTGAAAATCTTCTTTTTTAATTATGCTATTTAGTTCTTCTCCAGATATAAAACAATATTCTCTTGATAATAGCTCCTCTATATCTTCATTCTCTGGATAAGCACAACAATCTGTAATAAGCCAGTTATACTCAAGATGAATGTTATTAAAAGCTTTAAAAACCTTTCTTAAATTTGTGTAATATTCTTGCCCTTTATCTAAAACTATTCCCCTCAAAATTATCTTCTCCTTATTTTAAAGTACTTAACTCTCATTATTCTTTTATTTACTATATAGAATCCAAAAAAATATATCTCCTAAATGTGTATTTAATTAATATTGTTATTTTATTTATAAATAAAATAAAGTAAGGTTTATTTAATATATAACCTTACTTTACAAATAAAAACTAAATCCTATAGTCCTTCTATTTCTCTAGCTTTCTCTTCTATCTTTTTAAGTTCCTTATACGTATGTCTAACTTTATCTCCTACTACTTCAACTTTTTCTAAATGTTCCATAGCAGATTCTCTGTAAATATCTCCTAAATCACTTTCATGCCAATTAGTATTTTCAACTTCGTAACTCTTAATCATTTCATCATTTTCTTCATCCATATGATCAATGTAAGCTTTAACCACATCAGATATGTGAGTTAACTTAAACATAGCTTCTCCACTATATCCTGGCATTATATTTTTAAGAACAATAGTAGCTCCATCATCTCTTATTTCCACTTCTTGATCAGATAATTCTCCACTTAGAAGAACCGATTGAACCCTTTCAAACTCATCTATAAGTTTTTTTGCTTTTTTAGCTAATCTCATTTCCTTTGATTCCATAGTAAACTCCTTAATCTTCTAAAATAAACCTTAAATTAAAATAAAACTACTTAATATATTATAATAAACAATAAAACACTTTAATCCCATATTATATATATTAATGTAATCATTTCCTTAATTGTATTTTATCATAAATATTATATAATTATCTATCTATTTTATTTTTTATAAGAACAATTTAAAACTGCTCCTAAAATTTTTGAATTTAATTTCTCTAATATAGATTTTGATACTAAAACATTTTTTTTAGATACTTTATTAGCTTTAATTACAAGTAAAGTTCCGTCTACTTTAGTTGATATAATTTGAGCATCTGTTACTGAAAGTAAAGGAGTACTATCTATTATTATTAAATCATAACTCTCCGAAAGTTTTTCTAGTAAAATATCCATATTGGTTGAACCTAAAAGTTCTGAAGGACTTTTAGGAATTTTTCCTGATGGAAGTATATCTAAATATTCACAATAATTTATTATTGACTTTTCTAATTTTGTAATATCTATAATCACATCTGAAAACCCTATTTCATTAGAAACTTCAAAATTTTCATGTATACTAGGAGATCTTAAATCACAATCAATTATTAAAGTCTTTTTACTATCTTTTGCAAAAATACAAGCTAAATTTGAGGATACAGTTGATTTTCCTTCTCCTTTTTCTGTACTTGTTACCAATACTTTTTTTAAACTTTTATCCTTAAATAAATATTTTATATTAGTTCTTAATTTTCTATAGCTTTCTGCTGTAGAACAACTTGTTTCTTTATTTATTAACATTATTCTTTTAGCTCCTCCTTTAAATTTTTAATATCATTTCCTCTTATTTCCGGTATATCTCCTATAAGTATAAGCCCTATATCATCTTCAATATCTTCTCTAGTTTTAATTGTATTATCAAAAAAATCTAAAACTAAAATTAACCCTATACTAAAGACTATTCCTAAAATAAAAGCTATAAATATATTTAAAAATTTATTGGGACTAACTGGTTTTGTTGGAAGTTTTGCTTTTTCTATAACTTGGACATTTCCGTTTGGAATTAATTCTTTTGATTTTTCAGTAAAATCATTTATAATACCATTTATTAAAGTTAACCCCCGTTCCTTATCAATATCTCTATACGAAATTTCAATAATTTGAGTCTCATCTCTTGGTATTACCTTTAATTTTTTATAAACCTCTTCTGAATTTAAATTTAAGTTTTTTGATTCTATAACATTAATAATTAAATCTTCCGATTTCATAATTTCTGAATATGTTCCTACAAGTCTTCTATACATTTCAACATCATTATTATCATAATTTCCATTATTTTGTTTATCTTCTTTTCCTATAAATATTTTAGACTTTATCTCATACTTTGGTTTTATTAAACAAAAATTTATTAATGTAGATGTTAATACAAAAATCATCATTATTAAAAATATAACTTTAGCTTTACTCCTAAAGATATTAATATATCTTTCTATACCTATATTATCCTCTCTCAAATCAAATTCTCCTAATTAATTTATTTCCAATTTTATAATATTATGCTTATTTCCTCTTTTATTTTTAGATGGAAACTTCATATAATCTCCATATACCTTTTTAAGATAATTATGGTATCCTTTTGGACAACTTATTTTTTCATTTTCAAAATCTAAATATATAGTTTCTTCAACCCATTTTTTATTGACGCAAACTTTTAAATAGTCATATGCACCACTTATATAAACAACTTCTTTTGATTCTTTTGTATTATATTTTTTTATATAGGTAAATATTTTTTTGAAAAGAAACTCTTTACTCCAAAATTTACACAACCACTTAAAAAATACAAATATAATTCTTTTTATTCCTCTTCTCCCCATGGATATATCATAATTAGTTTTTAATAAAATTAATCTTTTTAGTACGTCTATTCTCAAAGCTTGTAATATTTTAAGCAAAAAATTATTAGGTACATTATCAAAAGGTACTATATCTATAAATATTCCCTTTTTACACATTGAGGTTACTGTTGCTTTTTCAATTAACAAAGTATTATTCTTAAGCATTTTAGTGAAACAGAAACCAAAATTGCTATCTGTATCTTTATTCTGTAAAAAATAATCATTGCTTAATTCATTTTTACAAACACTTAAAAATTTTTCATAATCTTCTCTAAGCATTCCTATATCTAAATCATCATCCCAAGGTATGAACCCTTTATGTCTTACTGCCCCTATTAAAGATCCTCCAATCAAAAAATATTTTATATTATTTTTTTCACAAATTCTTTTTGTTTCTAAAAGCATTTCTAAATTTATTTTTTGAAGTTCCCCTAAATTTCTCATTTATTCCCCCGATATAATTTTATTTAATTTAAATATCTATTATTCCTTATATAATCCATTCCTTTTAAGAATTCATTTTTAAAGAATATTTTCACTGTTAATAATATAATTGCTAAGTAGATTATTCCTCCTAAAAACCAATTAAATAAATGGGATGATATCAAGAATCCTATTAAATTAATAGTTAAAAATTTTAATTCTTTCTTATCTTTAAATAAATAACTAAAATCCTTTAAAGAATAAAAATACCACGTAATAAATGAAGCTGTTGTAGATGCCGCTATTAATATTGAATTTTTAAATAGAATTGTTGTAATTAAATTATATAGAAATGCTATTCCAAGCATTTTTAATACTACTTTCAAATATTTTCTTTCTTCTTTTCTTGCCTTATATAAGTTAACAATTACTATATTTATTACTATGATGTAAGGATATGCAGAAAAAGATATTGCTATTATATTCAAAGAAGGTATATATTTTTTTATAAATATATTAATAACTGCTGCAAATCCAAAATAAGATAAACTTGCAAAAGCTCCTAAAATTAATAAATACCTTTTTAAATTATTTATTATAGTTTTATTTTCATCTTTAGCTATATAATTATAAAATATTACTGATATAGAATTTATTAAAATATTTATTAAATTTAGCATAGATATAGCAAATGAATAATACGCAAAATCATACTCAGTAAAGAATATTTTTATAAACCAACGATCTAAACCGTAAAATATCATTATAGATAAATTAGCAATTAGTATAACAAATCCAACTTTAAAGTTATTTTTTATTTTTTTATTATAAACACATTTTATACCCTTTAATTTTTTATAAAAATTTCCTTCAACATAAAAAGCTCCAGCTAAATTAATAACTATAATAGCTAAACAAAACATTATATAACTACTACTTTTTATAAAAAAAACTAATAATATATTTAATATTAAATCTAAAATTGTCTGTAAATATACTATTTTAGTGTATATTTTAAATTCTCCTAAAGCCTTATAATTAGCCTTAAAAAAAACTACTATATTATAAGGAACTATTGTTATTGCCATAAGAATTAAGATTAAATTTTCACTAAATACTCCCAAAAGGAAAACTATAGTTGAAAATACTATTTGTAATAATATATATAACCTATGTTCATACTTAAATGTTTCTAAATTTATTTCATTAAACTCTTTTCCTCCATATTTTATATACATTCCTTCTTCAAATCCTAATGTAAAAACAGTTATATATGAAATGTATAACATATATGTTTTTAAATTAGAATATTCAGTTATAGATAATATAATTGGAATAATAAAAGATATGATTATACGTGAAATAACTTCTAAAAAGTTAGCTGAAAATATCCTTAATATATTTTCTTTTATATTCATTTAAATACCTCTTTAAATTTGTATATTTATATAATTCTAATTCCAAAAAAAGCTATATGGAAATACTTTATTCCACTCTGGTTTTAAATACTGTATTGATATTCCATATAAAAAAAACATAACAATAACTAAATATATTGCAATAATCCTTTTCTTTTGATTACTTATTTTACTAATAACATTAGGGAGATATACTATAATAAAGACTTGAAAATAATCAGCAACTCTATCCAATAAATTAAACTTTAGTGATATTATACTTATTGATAGACTTGTAAACAAAAATAAACACATAATATTATAATCTCTACTCTTTTTTATATTATTTGATGAAATAATTCCAAATAATAAAACTGTACTTATTATTAATATATTAACTACAGTCGCTAATCTTACATCACCATTTAGATAATCAGTTTTTAAATAATATTCATACTTTGTTCCTAATAATATAAATCTAAATATCTTATCAAATAGAGCATATCCTAATATAGCAAACCAAAAAAACATCATAATATTTCTAAAATTAATTTTCAATTTAGATATTGGATATGAAATTAAAAATATAATTGAGGTACTATGAAATGTTGATGCAACTAAAATTAAAATTAAAAATTTAAAAATTTTATTTTCTTTTATATATTTATAAGAAATTAATACTAATCCTAAGGCAATTTGATGTCTTATTGTATTCATACTTGATGTAAAGTAACCTAATATAAAAAATAGAAATACACTCAACCAAACATTTGCAGAATATTTTTTTATAAAATATGCATAACAAATTAATATAATACAGCTGGTTACTATTAATATTATTTGCTGGTTATCAGATATTAATGAAAGCATCTTATTTAAATATAAATATCCTATTTCATACCTATCTTTTAGCTCAGTTATACTTTTAAATCTGACCTTATTAAATAAATCTAAATATTTACAAGTATCATTTCCTATATTTCTTCCCCTAAAAGCACTAATAAAAATAAACATGCTAAAATTTAAGAATAAATATATATTATTTTTTTCACTTAATTTTAATTTGTTTTTTTTGTTATATATAATTAATGCACATAAAAAGATATATATTATGAAAAAATAATAAAGATACATACTTTAAATATCCCTTCCTGCATAAAGTTTTTCATAAATGTTTTGAATTCTCAAAGCTTCATATTTGATATCATATCCTGCTTTTGTAATACTTTCATTAGTATCTACTCTAAGGTGATCCTCTGACTTTAAAATATATTTACACCATACTTTCGCATTAGTAATACTTAAAAACTTACAATCAATTATATTGACCTCATCAGTTACCTTATTAGAAATAATACAAGGTAACCCTGAAGTTTGCGCCTCAATTACGGATACCGGAAGTCCCTCATATAATGATGGTAATACAAAAACATCCATACCTTGTAAAATTTCATTAACATCTTTTCTAGAGCTTAAAAATAAAACAGAATTTCTTAGATTTAATTTTTCTAATTTTCTTTCTATACTTTCTCTTAAGTCTCCTTCTCCTATTAATAATAAAAAAGCATTTTCTTTTTTCTTTTTAACCTCATAAAAAATATCAATTAAAAACTTATGATTCTTTTGTTTAGCAAATCTTCCTATATTACCAATAACAAATTTTTCTTCTAAATTAAGTTCTTTTCTTACTTTATTTCTTATATTCTCATTATATTTAAACTTATCAATTTCAATTGCATTATTAATTACAAATACTCTATTATCATAAAAAGCTTTTTTCCCATATAAGAACTTTCCTGCCGCCTTAGAACAAGCAAAAAATATATCTACATTCTTCTTTAAATTAAAACATAATATTTTATTTCTAATAGCCTTTATTTTGTTATCTGAATATTTTGTTGCATGGCTATGGGCTATTACCTTAGCACCTACTACTTTTTTCGCTTCATCATTTACAAATTTATTTAAATATACTTCATGTAAATGAATTATTTTATAATTTTCTTTCTTTAAAATTTCACTTAATTCATTTTTAAATTCATTTATATTCCTTAAATTATTTGGTTTTGTTATATAATTTACTTTTCCACCAAGCTTTAATATTTCATCTATATAGGTTATACTTCTCTCTTCATTATCAAAATAAATGAAATCAAACTGAATTTTATTTCTATCAATATTTCTATAAGCATTCATTATAAAGCCCATTACTCCACTTCCATTACTTAAAGTTGAAACCATATGCAAAACTCTAATTTTGTTCATTTATTTTTCTCCCCTTATAAACTTTAATCTTAAAAAATGGTAATTTTATAATTCCTATAAATGTACCTATTCCATAACTTAGATGTAATAGTAGAAATATAATAGGTAAAAAAATATAAAATATATTAAATTCATTATTTTTAATAATAAATAAAGTATTTATTATTATTAAAAAACTATATAACATTCCTAAAATTATAAATAGCCCGTATGAATTTAAAAATATATTAATGGTTGTAAATGCTAAGGCTAACACAAATAAAAATGGAATTAAATGATATATGGAAATGCATTTAGGACATACCCCTAAAGTTAGTCCTATCCAATAACCATTTAAAAATTTTTGTTCTAACATTTTTAAAAGATTATTTCTAGTGTATTGATATGATTTTATATTAGGATTAAAACATATTTTATATCCATTTTTTCTTATTCTATAATTCATTTCATTATCTTCAGTTCTAGCTAAATTTTCATTGAAAAGTCCTGTATTCTCAAAAACTTCTCTAGAATAAGCACCATGAAATATAGAAGATACATACCTTTTACCTATATTTCTTCTATATGGTGCAATACTACTACCAAAAATAGATTTTTCAGCTAATAACAACGTCTCTTTCCAATTATTTTTATTTAATATAATATTTTCTCTATATCCACCACAAATTTTTTCACCACTTTTTATACAATTAACATTTTCTTCAATAAAATTTTTAGGAATTCTAGAATGAGCATCTACCCTTAAAAGGATATCCCCTTTAGATTCTGATATTGCAATATTCCATCCACAAGGTAGTATTTTTTTAACATTGCTTTTTATTATTATTTTATTAAATTCCTTATTTGAATTTCTGAATTCATTCATTACATTCTTAGTATTATCACTAGATATACTATCAATTAATATCACTTCAATTAATTTCTTAGGATAAGTTTGTCCATTTAAATCTTCTAATAAATTTTTTAAATTTTTTTCCTCATTATGAGCTATTATAATAAATGAAACTAACATAAGTTTACCCCTTAATTTATAATCAATTAATTATTTTTTTAATAGTTTTTAAAATTAAAAGAATATCATTTTTTATAGACATTTCTTCTATATACCTTTTATTTAACATTAGTTTTTTAGGCAATACTTCTTCAATATATACTTTTTCAGGATCACTATATTTAGATATGATTGTATTTTCATCTATATATTCTATTGAAGCTAAATCTGTTATACCTGGTTTAATTTTTAATATTTCATCATATTCTTCCTCGTAAAACTTTACATACTTTTTAACTTCAGGCCTAGGCCCTACAAAACTCATATCCCCTTTTAATACATTATATAATTGAGGTAATTCATCTATTTTATATTTTCTAAGTATTCTTCCTATTCTTGTTATCCTTTGATCATTTATAACAGTTACTTGTCTATCACTAGCTTTAACATCACAATCTGTCATAGTTCTAAGTTTATATATATAAAATATTTTTTTGTTTTTACCAACTCTCTCTTGTTTAAATATAATAGGTCCTTTGGAAGTAAGTTTTATCATAATACTTACTAAAATAAAAATAGGTATTGTAATAATTATTCCTATCAAAGAGAAAAATAAATCAAACGTCCTTTTTGCAATATTTAACATATCATTTAAATTAAAGCTCCTTTTAACTCATTACATATATATTCAATTTGACTTTCTGTTAATATAGTATTAAGAGGAAGAGTTATTTCGTTTTTATATAAATTATATGCATTTTTATAATCTTCAATTTTAAATCCTAATTTTTTATATGCTGTAAACATAGGTAAAGGCTTATAATGTACATTAGTTGAAATCCCTCTTTCTGCAAGTTTCTTTATTATATTATTTCTAAAATTTTCATCTTTTCCATTTATATTTATGAAATATAAATGGCCACTAGATTTTAATGTATTATTAAAATGATCTAAAACTTTTATATTTTCAACATTTAATAATTTATCGTATAATTCAATATTTTTTCTCCTATATTTAAGTATCTCATCATATCTTTCAAATTGTGCTAACCCTATTGCTGCCATTATATCTGTCATATTAAATTTATATCCTAAAGAGACTATGTCATACTCCCAATTTCCTACTTGAGTTTTAGATAAAGCATCTTTTGTCTGACCATGCAAAGAAAATAAACTGAATTTTTTATATAAAATATCATTTAATTCATTATCTTTAATATTCCAAGTTACTGCCCCTCCCTCAGCAGTTGTTAAATTCTTTACTGCATGAAATGAAAAACTAGTGAAATCTGCTATACTTCCACTTATTTTTCCTTTATAGATTGCTCCGAAAGAATGTGCAGCATCTGATATAATTGCAATTCTTCCTAAAAATTCTTGAATAATACCTTTGGCTTTAAAATTTTTCTTTTTATAATTTACAATTTCAAACACTTTATCATAATCACAAGGTATTCCTGCCAAATCCACTAAAATTATTGCCTTTGTTCTCTCATTTATTAATTTTTCTAATCTTTCATAATCTATTTCATAGGTATCTTTTGAAGTATCTGCTAAAACAATTTTAGCTCCAACATGATTTATTACACTTGCTGACGCAGTGTAAGTATATGCTGTTGTTATTACCTCATCATCCTCTCCTATATCCAAAACTCTTAAAATAAGTTCTAATCCAGCTGTTGCTGAATTTAAGCATATAGCTTTTTTAGTTTCACAATATTTTGCTATTTTTCTTTCAAATTCTTTGGTTTTATTTCCTGTAGTTATCCAACCTGATTTTAATACTTCAATTACATTATTAATTTCTTTTTCTCTAATATCTGGGGGTGAAAATGGTATATTCATTAAGATTTATCTCCTTTTTTATTTTAAAACTATTTTTATTACATCTTAAATTGATAAAAAATTAACAATTATGACAAAAGCTAATTTATAAAGTTTATATATTAATACACTTTTATATAAAATCTATTTGCTCTAAATCTCTATAATTTTTCACAATTTCTTTAAGCTTCTCTTTAATGGCTTTTTTATCTTCATTTAAAGCTACATTTAAAAGTTCTACTATTTTCTTTTTAATCTCTTTAATATCAAACTTAAATGGACTTAATATAAATATTTTTTCATTCTTAGTCTTTTTAAGCTCTTCTTCACTTAAAATAAGTTCCTCATAAAGCTTTTCTCCTGGTCTAAGTCCCACAATCTTTATTTGTATATCTTTATTCGGTTCAAACCCTGATAATCTTATTAATTTTTCTGTTAAATCATAAATTTTTACTGGTTTTCCCATATCAAGAACAAAAATTTCTCCACCTTTTGCATAAGCTCCTGCCTGAAGTACAAGTTGTGCTGCTTCTGGAATTAACATAAAATATCTTGTTATATCCTTATGAGTTAAAGTAACAGGTCCTCCATTTTTTATTTGTTCTATAAATAGTGGAATAACTGAACCATTACTTCCTAATACATTTCCAAATCTTACTGCAACAAAATCTGTTTTACTAACTTCATTCATAGCTTGTATTATCATCTCACCAATTCTTTTAGTTGCCCCCATTATATTAGTTGGATTAACTGCCTTATCAGTAGATATAAATACAAACTTCTCTAAATTAAATTCATCAGCACATTCTGCTACATTTAAAGTTCCTAAAACATTATTTTTTATAGCTTCTTCTGGATTATTTTCCATCAAAGGTACATGCTTATGGGCTGCCGCATGAAATATTAAATCTGGTTTATACTTATCAAATATTTTCTTTAATCTAGATTTGTCTCTTATAGAAGCTATAATAACTTCTAAATCTAAATTTTTAAAATTTCTTTTTAATTCATTTTCTAATTCATAAGCATAATTTTCATAAATATCTAATATAATAAGCTTTTTAGGATTAAACACTGCTATCTGCCTACAAAGTTCTGAACCAATAGAACCTCCTCCTCCAGTTACAATAACAATTTTTTCTTTTATATAATTATTTACCTCCTCTTTGTCTAATCTAGTTTCATCTCTTCCTAATAAATCTCTTAAATCAATGTCTCTAATATTAGTTAATTTAACATTTCCATCAATTAAATCATATATACTTGGAATTATTTTTACTTTTATCTTTGTATTTTCACATCTTTTTATAATTTCATCCTTGTCATTTGATGATAAATTTGAAATCGCAATTAAAATAATATCTACTTTTATTCTTTTACATATTTTTTCTATATCATCTCTATTTCCAAGTACCTTCACACCATTTAAAAAAGTTCCTTTTTTATTTAAATCATCATCAACTATACCAATAGGATTAAATTTATTATTTTTATTCATCTCATCTATAACAATACGTCCACAGTGACCAGCTCCAACTATAAGAACATTTTTTCTTAAGTTGGATTCAAGTTTATAAGGAAAATATATTTTCCTAAAAATTCTTATAGACATACGTGTAAGTAATGAAAACATACAAATTAAAATGCTACTATTAATTAAAAATACTATTGTTACATCCATATTAAAAATAAATTTATATAATATTAATAATATAGAACTTATTGAAGACGCTATTAAACACCTTATACACTCGCTAATCCCTGCCATGTGCCAAATATTTTTATAAAGATTAAAAAAGCAAAATATCAATATATTCGTAAAAATTGCTAATATAATTAAATTTCTAATATTAAAAAAATACTCTATTTTCATTTCTTTTCCATATTCAAAACATAAACTTATGAAATACCCTAAATTTATAAATAAAATATCTAAGAATATTAGAAATAAACACTTTATTTTACGTACACTATTCATAATCACTCTCCTATAAAATATATTTTTTAATTTTAAAGTTTAAATCTATATAAACATTATTAAAGACTATGTATTTTTATTACTAAAAAAACAAAATAATAAAAATAATATTAATTTATTTCCCTTATTGTTTTGTTTTAAAATATATAAATATTTTTATATGAAAATTTTAAAAAACAACCAAAGTATAATTATATAAAAAATAAAGAGTTATATCTTTTGATGATATAACTCTTTATAGTCCCATTATCTAATAAAATTAGTTCTTTCTCTTTCTTCTAATTCTGGTTTAAGAATATTATTATTCTTACCTAATTCTATACACTTAATAAGCCATGCCATATTTCTTCCTAGCACTCTCATTGTTTGCATACCTTCTAGGTCCTTTTTAACCTCCTCTGGAGTATTTCCATGAACCATATTCCAGTATTGTGAACTTACAACTGGCATATTGCATATTGTAAGATACTTACTTAATTGATCTAAAGTAGAGGTTGTCCCAGCACGTCTTGCGCTACATATAACTGCCCCTGGCTTAAATGCCATATGTTTACCCCCAGAATAAAATGCTCTATCTAAAAATGAAGTTATTGAACCTGAAGCTGCTGCATAATAAACTGGTGAACCAAATACAAATCCATCTACATCCTTAGCTTTTTCTACAAATTCATTTACACCATCCTTCATAAAACATTCCCCTGTTTTTTTACAAGAACCACATCCTATGCATCCACCTATAGGCTTATTCCCTACTTGAAATATTTCAGTATCTATTCCATTTTCCTCTAGAGTTTTACTTACTTCCTTTAATGCTGTATAAGTACATCCCTCTTTATTGGGACTTCCATTAACTAATAATACTTTCATTTTTTGTACCTCCTAATTATAACCACCTTATTATATTATAAATCCTTCTCATTAATTCTTACTATTTCTATCCTTTGAAAATTAACTATCCTTAAATTTAAAATCCTTTAAATTCTCAATATCTACTGGCTTTGAATAGAAATATCCCTGAATATATATTTTTTCATATGGAAATGCCTTAACAATGTCAACCTGATACTGTTCCTCTATCCCTTCAAATACTATAGTTCTATTAGCTATGATACATATTTCTGATATAAATTCCACTGTTTTTTCATTTATAATAGACTTGTCTAAATTATCAGCAAAGTACTTGTCTAGCTTCACTATATCAGAATCAATTTTATTTAATAAATCTAAATTAGAATATTCCACTCCAAAATCGTCTATAGCTATTAAAAATCCATATTCCTTTATTATTCTTATTGCACTTTGTATTCTTCCTATATCCTCCATACCAAACTTTTCTACTATCTCTAAACAAATATTACAATCATCAATCTTATAATCTTTTGCAATTTTCATTAAGGATCTTAAAAACTTAGGATTTTCTATTTCTTTAAATGAAACATTTAAGGATATATAAAAATCTCTTCCTTTAACCATATCATAATCTTTTATTATTCTGTAATCTAAAATAACCTTCTTTAAAAGCCATAAAGAAACCTCTAAAGACATATTATTGTCTTCAATTTCCTTTATAAAGCTATAGGGAGTTAAAATTTTTCCATCCTTATTTAATCTCAAAAGAGATTCAAATCCCTTTACTCTATTTTTCTTTGGATCTACTATAGGTTGATAATATAATATATATTTATCATTTTTAATATAGTCTCTAATTTTTCTTTTAGTTCTTATAGCGAATATTTTATTTTTTCTTTTTTTATAAATAAATAATGATATTATAATTAAAAATATTACAACTAGTAATTTCTCATTTTTTAATTTATCTAAATGCTCATCAAAATACTTAGAATATAAATTAATATCTTTTTGTTCCTCATCTTCCTCAAGCTCTCCAAGGACAGAATCTATTCCTTCAATTAATTTTTCATTACCTTTTCTACTAACTATATAAACTGGTCCAGAAGAAAATTCAAAAATCTTTTTAATATTTTTATTTTCATAATTTATATTGCTTCTTGTATTTTCTACTACAAAGTCCACTTTATTATTATACAAATATTCCTCATCTTCAGGATAATTAGAAACATCTATAGGTTTCACATTTATGCCTTTATCCTTTAAAAGCCTTAAAATCCACTCATTATTTTCTTCTCCTTTTAAAAATCCCATTTTTAATCCATTTAAAGCTTTTAAATCACCATTTTTTATATTCTTATTAGTATATATGGCAAAGTTATCATTATTTAGATAGTGGTCAGTAAATTCATATTCCTTTTCTCTATCAGGAGTCTTACTTATTCCAAAGACTAAATCTATCTGTCCAGATTTAAGCTTTTCTAAAGCATCTGTTACATTACAATCTACATACTTATAATTTAAATCTAACTTATTACATATTAATTCTAGTATTTCATTATAATAGCCATCTGGCATAGAATTTTTATTAAGATAATAATAAGGATAATATTCATAAAATCCTACTTTAACTGTTTTTCTGTTACAATTAACTTTCTTACCATCAAATTTAATTGTAATACCTAAAACCGTTATAATTATTAAAAATACTATACTTACCCAAAACACCCTTTTTTTCATAAAGTAACACTTCCCTAACCTCTCATATAACCTTATCTCTAAATAAATTTTTACTCTATTTAAATATTAACATAATTTTCTAATAAACTTGATTTAAGCAATTGATATTTTTATCTCTTCTTTTTTGAAATTAAAGCAATTAACTAATTTTTCTTTATCTAAATTAATAAATAAATATAAAACTATATTAAAATTTAAACAATATAAATATTTATAAAAAAGCACTAAATCTATTAAATAAATTTAGTGCTTTTTCTTATAAAACTTTCAACAAAACTCAAAAATATATTTATTATAAGACTCTTAATATAAACTAAAAAATTATTATTTTGTAAACATTATTAATCTGAGCTGGATAAGTTTCTTCTATTTTTCCATCATAAATAATTTCTATCCTATCTCCCTCATTTATACAATCTAGAGTATTTTCTTTTCCATCTCTATCAATTATTTCAGCGTCTTCAGTATCAACTGCAATAAGTCCATCTTCATAATTAACTAAAAGACCATATTGAGATTTTTCAACTACATCAGTAACTATGCTTTCCTCTTCTCTATCAAAAAACAAAAAGACTGAAATAATACAAATTAAAAACACTAAAACTCCAATTAAAACCTTCTTCATATTTTTCTCCTTTGCTATTAGTAATTTATATTAATACTCTAAAATCTACATCTTTTTTATTATAAATAAAAAAAACCTTTTTTTCTAGAAATTTAAAAAGCTTTTATATTAATCCTTCTAAAGCTTTGTTACTCTAAAATCTATATTGCTATTCTATTATGATTATAATTTTTTAGAGTATTATAAAGTTTTATTGCTCTAAAAAACAAAATACAATGGCCTAAATTTAGTACCATTGTATTTTCTACTTAAATCAATTTCTATTTAGTTTATATAAAAATATACTTTAAACTAATTATTTAATCTATCCTTAAATTCAGAATACTTCATAACATCTCTTTTCAACAATATATTGAAAGTATCATAATCCTCTTTAGGCATATTATGATTAAAAGTCATAATCTTTAAACTATGTCTCTTACAGCCTTTTCTGTAGGATGGATGTGTATAATCAAAATCTTGTAATTTAAAACCTAATTTCAAATAAAAATTCAATCTTTTTATTGATATCTCATCTATTGGAGGATCTATCTCTAAAATTACATTTTTATTATGGTCACAAAACTCTTTTAACACTCTAGATCCGTAGTTTTTTCCTCTTAACTTAGAATCTATGGCAAAGTGCTCTATATACTTATACCTCCCCATATCCCAATAGAGTAATATTCCTACTATTTCCTCTTTATCATATATAACCTCAAAATGATAGTTTGTATCATCTAAAGCCTTTATTTGATCATCCATTGTTCTTCTTTCAAATATTGGGAAGCTTCCATTGTATATTTCCATTGCCTTATTAAAGCAATTATCATTTGAATTTATTCTTTTAAGATTCATTTTAAACTCCTCCTAACTTCAAATAAATCACTAAATCTTACAGGTATTTTTCATATAAGGTTAATTACACCTATATAAAAGAGAAAACCTTGCTTTTTTAAATCTTATCTCTTTCATCCAATGTTAATTATACCCTCTCCCCTAATACTTAAACAATGTCATACTATGTTCTCATTTAAGGATTTATGTGTGATTAAAATTTCTAACCTAAAATCAATATTCTATTAATAGTAACTACTAAAAAGCTGTTAGCACCTAAAAACAAATATTGTTTAAAAGTATCTAGTTTAGATTTTATTTAATATTTACTCGGAATAGACCTAAAAGCAAATATTGTTTAAAATCATCTATTGTAATGCCAAAAGAAAAGATGTTTTGTACACCTAAAAAATAAAGCTTGTTTAAAAGTAATATTAAATTAATATGTAACCTTAATCTAAAAGTTCCTCAATATCTTTTTCTATTGATTTTGGAGTAGTTTGTGGTGAAAATCTCTTTATTACATTTCCTTCTCTATCCACTAAAAACTTAGTAAAATTCCACTTAATTTTACTTCCAAACATTCCACTTTTCTGTTCTTTTAAGTATGAATATAATAGAGATTCATTTTCTCCATTAACATCAATTTTTTCAAACATAGGGAATGTTACACCAAAATTTAATTTACAAAAGTTCATTATTTCTGAATTACTTCCTGGATCTTGTTCCTTAAATTGATTACAAGGGAATCCTAAAACCTCAAAACCTTCATCCTTATATTTTTCATATAACTCCTCTAATCCATCAAACTGTTTTGTAAAACCACATTTACTAGCAGTATTAACTATTAAAAGAACCTTTCCTCTATATCTTTCTAAACTTACATTTTCTCCATTAATATCTTTTACGCTAATATCATAAATTTCCATACTACTCACCCCATATATTCTAAATTATATTTTTTAAAATTTAATTTTATAAAATTATTTTAATTCTATATGATTAATATGTCAATATACATTTGCATTAATCTAAAAATAATATTTTTTCCATTTTTTAGTAATAATTTTGAAATTCTCTGCATATAAATATCATAGTAGGGGAGTTTTTTGATAATGTACTAATTTGTCTGCTTCTTCATGAATTATGCAAAAAAAACTTCTCACAGCACAATATTCGCCAAACTCTACATCAAATAAAATCTTAATATTTACCTAACCTAATACCAAAATAGAGCTTACTTTTATTAAAAAGTAAGCTCTATGTTTTATACTTCAATCTTATTTTATAATAATTATTACGCTTGGCTTGCCCAATCTGCTGGATAAGTTACATAAATGAATCTAGCATAATCTGGAACTGAGAATTGAATCTTTGATCCTTTAGGTATTAAAATGATTTCACCAGCATCTGCTGAAATCTTTCTTCCATCTATTATTATATCTAAATGACCTTCTATAACATAATCAATTTCATCATAGTTTAAAGTCCAATCAAAAGTAGTTTCTTTCATTTCCATTATTCCAGCACCTAGTCTTGGGCTTTCTTCTAATGTAAATAAATCCTTAGTATAAACTACATCTCTTGGGTTTCCAGTATCTAATCTATTGGATTCATCAACCTTAACTGTTGGAAGCTTAATTGACATTATTCCACTTTTGTCTTTATTTCTTATAAAGTCAACTGAATCATTATTACCTGCTCCAGCAAGCTTTTCTTCAATTATTTGTCTTACTAGTTTTTCTAATAATTCCTTACTTATGTTTTCCATAATTATTTAGCCTCCTCTATTTTTCCTAAAGTTTTCTTTGCTATGAACATTGCAAGAATAACTGCTGTGATTCCTCCAACTAATTTAGCAACTATCATAGGGAATATCATTTCTGGATTAAAACCAGCTGTAAATCCTAAGTGGTCTCCTAATACGAAAGAAGCTGATACTGCAAAGGCAACGTTTATTATTTTTCCTCTGTCATCCATGTCTTTTAACATTCCAAACATTGGGATATTGTTTGCTAAACTAGCAATCATACCAGCTGCAGCTATTTCATTCATTCCTAATATTTTTCCAAGTCCCATTAAAGGTTTCTTAAATACTTTAGTGATTATATAAACTAGTGGGAATGCTCCTGCTAAAACTATAGCTATACTTCCAACTATTTCAATTCCATCTGTTATTGGTGCCATACCAGGTATTATAACAAAGCCTGTTAAAGCTTCTATAATAGCAGCTGCTAAAGCTAAAGTTATAATTATAACAACTATCTTACCAAAAATATTAAATCCTTTTATCATAGCTTCTTCTGCAAAGGCTAAGCCTATAGCTATTAAAATTGCAAATATTATTATTGGAACTAAGTTTTTAAGAACCATCATTGCTGGGAATCCTGCTACTAATCCTCCAACAAAAGCTCCTACTGGTATAGTTATTATTCCTGCTAAAATTCCTGTTGCTAAGAATTTATGGTCTTTCTTTTCTATAATTCCTAAAGATACTGGAATTGTAAATACTATAGTAGCTCCCATCATAGCTCCTATGATTAAACCACTAAACATTCCTGCTTGTGGATCTTGTGCTAAGCTAGCTGCAAGTGGTGCTCCCCCCATATCATTTGCAAGTATTGAACCTGCAAACATTGCTGGATCCGCTCCTAAAGCATTAAATACAGGTGTTACTATTGGTCCTAAAACAGAAGCAAGTACTGGTGCTAAGCATATAACTCCAACCATAGCTAAAGCTAGAGAACCCATTGCCATTATACCTTCTTCAAATTGTTCACCTATTCCAAATTTGTTTCCTAGGCATTTGTCTATAGCTCCTAAAGCCATACATGCAACCATAATATAAACGATAATTTCATTGATAGACATTTCTCTTCCCCCTTATTCTCAAAATATGGACTTAATTATTTTTCATAAATTTATTTAATTAAATTTTTTGCTATCTCACTATGTACAAAAGGAATTATAGAAACATTTATAATGTCCTTTTCTTGTAAAATAGCTTGTCCTTCTCTCATTCCATTTTCTACATTACTTAAATCTCCTGAGACTATATATACAAGCTTTCCACCAATTCCAAAAGCCAGTTGAAGCTTAACTAAATTAACTTCACTGCTTTTTAATGTTTTATCTAGGGCTAATATACCGGAAGAAACCTTTCCCGTTTCCATTATTCCAATTGCTTTATCCTCTATGTTTTTTTGAGAATATTTTCCCTTAAGAGCATTTATTATGTCATGGTGAATAGAGTTTATAATAAAGCTTCCAACTAAATATTTCTCTCCAAGTTTTTCTCCAAATTCTATGGCTTCCTTCACCTCTCCAGCATCTCCATTAACAATTAAAAAGAATTTTCCAGGACAAATACTTTTAAGGTAAGAAACCTCTACAAAAGCTTTTTTTACAACCTCATTTGAAACCTCAATGCCTTTGCTGATACTTCTAAATTCTAAAGCTCCTATACTTTTTTTCATATTAATCCTCTTCAATATCTATAGAATCTACAATACCTACTATGGCAGCATCTATAGGAACTTCTCTATTTCCAATTGATTGTCTTGCAGCACCACCCTTAGTTATAAGAACAATATCTCCAATTCCAGCACCAGCATTATCAGCGGCTACAAACAAGCCCTCTTTTTCCTTATCTTTACTTACAAGAAGCTTAACTATTAAAAACTTTTGTCCATTTAGTTTTTCGTCTTTTCTAGTTGCCCACACATTTCCTACTACTCTTCCTATTTCCATAATAATTCACTCCCAATCCTCTTATTGCCACTTTCCCTAAATACTTTAAACCTTTTTAAAGGTTGTTTATTTTAAATATGGATGATTCTTAAGTTTAATTAGCTTCATAAACAAAAATCATCCATATTTTAAAGAGTTAAGCTACTCTAAGAAAGCACAACATTTAAATTATTTATGCGAATATAATCCTTTGCTAAGGGAGTAATTATAGCTTTTTTATCAACTATTAAGGTTCTTACTCCATTTATGTGAGGCTTTCTTAGATCACTTTCTGATACTAATTTCTTATTTGAAAGATTTATTGTGAACTCATCTGCAATAGCAGTAGTATCTAAGTCCTTTTTTCCTTCAACCTTATTTTCACTACATAAACAAAGATTTTTACTTATTTCTTCTTTAATTCCACTAAAAGAAACTTTTTCATCCTTGCTTTCTATTGAAATCCTATTTAAATCATCTATAACTTCTATGCCATAAGCTAGAAGCTCTTCCTCAAACTTAATATATTTATTGTATAAAACTTTTGGAGCCGTATTTTTGTATTTTCTATACTCAATACCATCCTCAAGAATATAAACTTTCTTACCTTTTAAAAGCATTTCTAAAGCAAAATTTTCTGCCTTTGTTGTACATGTTCCTTGAGCTATGTTGCTAAGTCCCTTAATACAAAGCTTTGATATAAGTAATATGTCGCAATCTTTGCATTCTGATGTTAATGGATTAATATCAAATCCTTTTAAGGCTTCTCTGTAGAAACTTACATTACTCTCTCCAATTACAACAATGGATTTTCTCTTTTCTAAAGAATTGCTTTTACTATTTTCCTCTTGAATTCTCTTGTATATTTCATCTACTAAAAATTCAACTAACTTTTCATAGTCCATATTATCCTTACCCCCTTTCATTTAGAGGCTTCCTCTCACTTACATTAGCTAAAATATTATTTAAATACTCCTAAGATTTTAGGTAGTTAAACTATATAATCCTTTACAAAAGCTTAATATACTAAATTAAGATAACTCTTTAAAACTTCTATATCATTAAATTAGTATAAAGCTTTCTAAAGCATAATTAACTTTTAACTTAATGTATAAGCTTAATATCTTAAATTATTATTTTTCATCTTTTCCAACAATTAAGGCAAAAGTTCCCTTTGAAAATCCGCAGGCATTTGCTTCATCATAATCAATATGCATAAATGTTCTGTAATCTTTGCTAACTCTTACAATTACATCATCAAATATTAAAGGTCTTTTCCCTAAAACCTTAACTTTTACGCTTTCATTGTTACTAACACCAAATTTTATTGCATCCTCTGGTGTCATGTGTATATGTCTTTTAGCAACCATTAGCCCTCTATTTAATGCTATAGAAGCTCTCTCTGTTGAAATTGTTATTTCTGGAGTATTCTCTAAATCTCCACTTAATTTAACTGGAGGTATAGATCCTAGTACTAGAGCATCTGTAAATGAAACTTCCACTTGAGTTTCATTTCTAGGTGGTCCTAAAACCACAACATTATCTATCTTACCTCTAGGCCCTGATATAGTAACTCTCTCTTTACAAGCATACTGACCTGGTTGAGATAAATCTTTTATTCTAGTAAGCTCATGTCCTTCTCCAAATAATATTTCTATATGCTCCCTAGTTAAATGAACATGTCTACCTGAAGCTTCAACTTCTATAAAAGCTTCATCCTTAACTCTTCTGACTACTTCCTCTATAATGTCCTGTAATAGATTGTCCATAGCTTCCTCCTATTTCTCGTACTTTCCTGTTCTAACTTTAAAGATCATAATCCAAAATACTGAGGATAGTCTATTTAAAGCTCTAATTAAATCTTCTCTCTCAACTTGTCCATATTCACCTTTAAAAGCTTCATAAGCTGAAAGCTCTGTTTCTCTAGTTAAAGTTCTTAAAATATTTAGTGCAGCCACTATTTCACCCATTTCATAAGTTGGCATTTCATGTCCTATACCAAAGTATTTTTTAGGGTTATGTGATTTTTCTCTAAGATCCTTTTCTGTCATTCCTTGAAGAGAAAAATCTTCTAAAGGCTCACTTAAAACCTCACATCTCAATATTCTTCCTATAAGATTTAGTATTTCTTGAAGGTCTTCTACAAGTTTATTCATTCCTTGTTTATGACAAAGAACTTGTGTTTCAACAATTCTTGCTTCAAGAGAATCTATCTTACCTCTGAATATTATTCTCTTATGATCTTTAAATACAAGAAGATTGCCTGTTAGATGAGTCATATGCTCTGGCTTTTCATCTAACTTAGCTCCAAAAACAGTTTCATACTTGTATTCTTTTTCCCTAACGACTTCTCTTATTATCTCTTTAGGTTCTGTTTCTTTATTTAATTTTTCTTCTTCAGAATTAACATAAACTAAATTTATATTATGTTCAGCTAAATAAGACTTTGCAGATGGAGTTATTATTTCTCCCTTTACAACCTTAAATTCTTTTAGAGCTTTTAGGTCTTCTCTACTTAATCTTTTTCTTACCTCACCTTCTGTCAAAACAGCCATTTTATCACATCCCCTATTAGATGTATAAAAGGAGTGCATAAAAGACTCTTTATGCAACCCCTAATTACAACTTTTTATTATTCAGCTTTTGGTGCCTTTGGTAATATAGCATCCACTTCAAAGTGTGGTCTTGGGATTACATGTACTGATATTAAATCTCCAACTCTTTCAGCAGCAGCAGCTCCAGCGTCAGTAGCAGCTTTAACAGCTCCAACATCTCCTCTAACCATAACAGTTACTAATCCTCCACCAACTTGTTCTTTTCCTACTAATTGAACATTTGCAGCCTTAACCATTGCGTCAGCAGCTTCTATTGCTCCTACTAATCCTCTAGTTTCGATCATTCCTAATGCGTTTGCGTTTGCCATAACAAATTCCTCCTCAAAATATCCTTCTTAATTTTTTAATTTAGACTTTAATTTGTCTTTAATTTAATTTTAAACCTTTTTAGTTAAAATTTCACATAGAGCTTTTAACTCCAAAATCTTAGTATTAATGTATTTTTACATCTTTTTAATTTGAATTATTTAAAAATTTTATATTTATCTATTAGCCTAAAGAAACTTCTCTAGACTTTTAATATAGCCTTAGTCCTAAGACCTAATTTTCCTAAGACTAAAACATATTAAGCCTTTTTATATCTTTTCATTTCTATGTAATGAAAATTATCTATAATATTAAATAAGTCTTTAATTTATATTAGAATCCAATTATCTTAAAAATTACTTAAGTTCCTCAATAATCTTCTTAACTAATAAGTTTATTAATTCTTCCTTGTCACCTAAATCTAAACTTGCAGCAACTTCCTTTGTAGCTCCTACAGCTAACTCTCTAATATCTTCAAGTTCTCTAACTCCATAAGCTACATTTCTCGTATTCATTAAATCTAATGGTCCTATGTTATGTGATGTAGAACTTCCTCCAACTGCACCACATCCTAATGTTAAGGCAGGTACTAAGTTGATTGTAGCTCCTATTCCACCAAGAGCTCCTGGTGAATTTACTACCATTCTTGAAACCGGCATTTCTAATGCGAATCTCTTAACAAGCTCCTCATTATTTGCATGCATACAGAATGTATGTCCAGCTCCTTCATTTAGTAATATTTCTCTACATCTATTTAATACAGCATCTACATTCTCTTCTACAAAGAAAGTTAAAATAGTTGTTAACTTTTCTCTTGAGAATGGATACTTATGTCCAACATGGCACTCTCTTGGAATTAAAACTCTTGCCCAAGATGGAATTCCTTCTAAACCAGCTAATTTAGCTATGTCTTGAGGAGTTTTTCCAACTATTTGTGGATTCATAGTTCCATTTGCTCTCATTACAAATTTAGATAGTTGATTTGCTTGTTCTTCAGTTAAGAAGTAAGCTCCTTGTTCTTTTAATTCTCTAACAACTTCATCTTCCATAGCTTTTTCAACTACTATTGATTGTTCTGAAGCACATATTGTTCCATTATCAAAAGTTTTAGAATCTAATATTCTCTTAACTGCTAACTTAACATCCGCACTCTTATCTATGAATGCTGGTCCATTTCCTGGTCCAACACCTATAGCTGGTGTTCCTGATGAATAAGCAGCTCTAACCATTGCTTCTCCACCTGTTGCTAGGATTAATGAAGTATCTTTATTCTTCATAAGTTCATTAGTTCCTTCTATTGAAGGTACTGTAATGCATCCTATAGCTCCTTCTGGACAACCTGCTCTCTCAGCAGCCTTAGCTATTATCTTAGCTGTTTCAATAATACATTTTTTTGCACTTGGATGTGGTGATAAAACAATTGCATTTCTAGCTTTTATTGAAATCATAGCTTTGTAGATTGCTGTTGAAGTTGGATTTGTTGATGGTATAAGTCCTGCAACTACTCCTACTGGCACCATAATTTTAAATGCTCTTTTCTCAACATTTTCCTCTACTATTCCAACAGTTTTTGTATCCTTTATTGATTCATAAACTGTTCTTGCAGCAAAAACATTTTTTAATACTTTATCTTCCCATTTACCAAATCCTGTTTCCTCATTTGCCATCTTAGCAAGTTTTTCAGAATTTTCATAAGCAGCATCAGATATAGCTTTAACTATTCTATCTATGTCTTGTTGACTCATACGGGCTAACTTACTTTGAGCTTCTTTAGCCTTTCTTATAAGTCCCCTAGTTTCCTGTATGGAAACTAAGTCTTTATCTAAAAACTCCATTAACTGTCACCTTCTTCATTATATTTTAGTAATATATCTACTAAATCTTTCTTCTTTAGAGACTTAAGCTTATTAGAAGTTATATTAATATTTAAGGATTTTATTTTCTTTCTTAATTCCTTAACACTCATTTTAGATATTTCTTTTATATCTATAGAATCAGCTTCTTTATTCTCTGTGGTCTTATCCTCTGTCAGTTCAGGTTTTATAATAACTTCTTCTAAAGATTCTTTTGAGCTTTCTTTATTTTGAGAGATTTCAAAAACTTCTATTTCATCTAAGTGAGATTCACCTTCTATTTTTTCAGAAATTTCTTCTACTTCATCATTAATATTTTTAACATATTCAACAACATCTTCTTGTAGGCTTTCTTCTTTAGATTCTGTTTCCTCTATAATAGCTTCTGTAATTTCCTCTCTTATCTCTTCAAAAACCTCTTTAATATCTTCTTCCAACTCTTGAATTTCTTCTTGTATCTCTTCTTCTGAACTTTTACTATTCATTAAAAGATTCTCTACCTCATCATCAAGTCTTGGAATTACATGAGCACTTCTTAAACTTCCAATTCTACTTGCATAATTTTCAGCAGATTCCACTGCAGCTTGTACAGCATCTACATCTCCTGTAATCTTTACAGTTACAATTCCTCCAGTAACCTTTTCTATTCCAATCAAATCAACACTTGCAGCTTTTAAGGCTGTATCTGCAGCACATATGGCTGGTACATATCCTATAAATTCTATTAATCCTAAAGCTTTTCCCATATCTTTAGCCTATTAGAATCCTAATGGATTACTAGCTACTGATTGTACTGCCTCTGCAAAGGCATCACATGCTGCTTTACATGCTGATTGTGATCCTGTAAGTAAGGCTCCTGCAAAGTTTGTTTCTGTTGGAGGTGCAAAGAATTCACACATTTCAACATCTGCAGCCTTTAATGCTGCATCTAAAGCATACATTGCTTCTAATGGAGGAGCTACTAAGTAAGCTAAAGCTTCACCTTCTCTTATTCCTGCTGTTTTTGAAAGATATGATCCAGTTCTTGATACACATTGAGCATAGTAACAAATTGAATCATCTTCATTTGCACTTACAAATCCAACTCCACTATCAATGAAATCTAAAGTAGCATTTAATCCACTTCTAACTTCAGCAGGACTTGGTCCAGCTAAGATACCAATTACTTCTCCAGCTAATTTTGTTGAAGCATTTCCAGCTCCAGCATACATTGATCTAGCATAAACTACATCTACTTCTGCTGCCTTTGTAGCCTCATCTAAAGCTGTATAAGTTACATCATCACAGTCTGCTGTGATTAATCCTAAACTCTTGTGATGTGGTTCTAATTCTAATTTTTTAGCCATTTCTGGACTAACATTTGATATTATCTTAACGCTTAAAACATTAGGACGTATTAAATCATTTTTCATGCTTAATTCCCTCCAAACTTATTATTTAAGATCTATTCCTGAAGCTTTTTTATCTAACATTGTTTTTATTAACTCTGCAATGTGAGCTCCTGCTTCAACGGCAGTTGTTCCACCTTTATGAATGTTTGATATAACAGTTCTTTTAGCTTCTGGCATTCCAACCTTTGGTTTATATGCTATATATGCTGACATTGACTCAGCAGTTACAAGACCTGGTCTTTCTCCAACTAGTAAGCAAACAACATCTGCTCCAGTTGCTTCTCCTACAGCATCCATAGCTGGAACTCTACAATATTTAACAAATAATATAGGTCCAACATTTAAACCATACATTTTTAATCCTTGCTCTATTGAAGGAAGAATATCTTCTACGTTAGCTTCTATTGCAGCTGAACTTAAACCATCTCCAACCATTATTTGAACCTTAGGATTTTTATCACATTTTTCTTTTATGATCTCTGTTGTTTCTGGTGAAAATCTTCTTCCAAGGTCTGGACGAGTTACATATTCATCTTTATCAGTACACATAGTTTTCACAGGTATAAAATTATTTTTCTTTATGAATTCCTCTGAAACATCTGAGAATACTGAGTCTTGTGCAGCAGCATGGTCAGCTCTCATTCTTAAAGCTGTTATAGTTTTATATCTAGCTCCTGCTCTTCCTGATCCTAATCTAGCTGGAGTTTTAGCTTTCATTTCTAAGTAAGCCTCTCTATCAGCTGGATTATCAACTAAAAGTTGTTTCTTTATATCTATCTCTGTAATATCTGGTATAAATTCATCACTTTCCACTTGAGATTGATTTTTTGAAACTTCCTTAACCACTTTTTCTACTGATTGCATATCAACTTGTCCAACCATTTGGCTAACTAATTGCTCAACCATTAGTTTTAAATCTTTTTCGTTCATAACTCTCTTCTCCCTCCTATCCTAAAAGTACAGATGCATCTCCTGCTTTTTTAGTAAGCTTTCCATTTTCGTCTACGAATCCCATTTCAACTAACCAATCTTGGAACTCTTTAATAGCTGTTAATCCAAACATTTCTCTTAAAGCTGCTGTTTCATGGTATCCTGTAGTTTGATAGTTAAGCATTACGTCATCTCCATGTGGAATTCCCATGAAATAAGTACATCCTGCTGTTGTTAATAATACAGCTAAGTTTTCTATATCATTTTGATCTGCTTTCATGTGGTTTGTATAACATGCATCACATCCCATTGGTATTCCTGTTAATTTACCCATGAAGTGGTCTTCAAGACCTGCTCTTATAACTTGTTTTGAATCATATAAATACTCTGGTCCTATGAATCCAACAACTGTGTTAACTAAGAATGGTTGGAATCTCTTAGCGAATCCATAACATCTAGCTTCCATAGTTACTTGGTCAACTCCATGGTGAGCATCTGATGAAAGCTCTGAACCTTGTCCTGTTTCAAAGTACATTACATTTGGTCCTGTAGCCGTTCCTTGTTTTAAAGCTAATTGTCTAGCTTCTTCTATAGTTGCTGCATTAAATCCAAAAGCTTCATTTCCCTTTTCAGAACCTGCTATTGATTGGAATATTAGGTCTGTAGGCGCCCCTTGTCTTATAGCTTCCATTTGAGTTGTTACGTGAGCTAGTACACAAGTTTGAGTTGGTATTTTAAATTTTCTTTTTATTTCATCAAATCTCTTTAATACTTTAGTAACACTCTCAACAGAGTCATCAACTGGGTTTAATCCTAAAACTGCATCTCCAACACCAAAAGTTAATCCTTCTAATAATGAAGCCATTATTCCATCTGGATCATCTGTTGGATGGTTTGGTTGAAGTCTTGCAGATAAAGTTCCCTTTTCACCTATTGTTGTGTTACAGTGAGCTGTTACCTTTATCTTTCTTGCTCCATATATTAAGTCCATATTAGACATTAATTTTGCTACAGCTGCTACCATTTCAGAAGTTAAACCTCTTGAAATTCTTCTAATATCAGCACCTGTTGTATTTTCATCTAATATCCACTCTCTAAATTCAGATACTGTCCAATGTTTTATTTCATTGTATATTTTTTCATTTACATCATCTTGAATTATTCTAGTTACCTCATCTATTTCATAAGGAACTGCTGGGTTATTTCTTAAATCCTCTAAAGTTATATTTGATAATACAACCTTTGCTGCTACTCTTTCTTCTGAAGACTCTGCTGCTAATCCAGCTAATCTATCTCCTGATTTCTCTTCGTTTGCCTTAGCCATAACCTCATTTAAAGATTTGAAAGCATAGACTTTTCCAAATAATTTTGTTTTTAAAATCATTTCTTATCCTCCTTCCAACTAGTTGAAAACTAATGTTTTTATAACAACAGGTAATACTTTCCCATCTGCAATTGGTGTTCCAAGGTCTATGTAATCTCCATTTTCAACCTTAATACCATCAATACATATAATTTCTTTTTGGAAATTAAGTAAGGAATATATTGCTTGTCCTAAAACCTTAGCCATATCATTTTCAACAACTACTATTAGTTGTCCCTCTTTCTCAATCAAATCCTTCATTCCATTTACAAGACCTTTTGCATACTCCTGTATCTCTTTAAAGGATGGATTCTTTTTACCATTAATAGCTATTGCTATCTTTTGAAAGTCATTTTCTAACCTGAACCATTCTATTTTTTTCTTAAGAGCTGTTTCTAATTCATAAGAACCTTGACTTTCATCTTCTAAACTAAGCTTTAATATTGGTAAATTTTTTATTGGGAAACTATCCTTTGTGTAAGTAATTGTACTTCCACTTATTTCTGTTGTATGAGAGCCAGCTCCCACAACAGTTGCTCTTATTGTTTCAATAGATCTTACTACTTTAAGCTTCTTACATAAATCTGAATTTTTAATAGCTTGCCCTAGTATTATTCCTATATCTCCATATTTAAAATAGTCTTGGATTTCTCCCTCATAATATATATAATCTGCAACTCCTCCTGAGAAGGATATGCATTTTATCTCATTTTCTAAAGCTATACTTTTATTAGTTACTATGTAATCAAAGTATTCATCCTTAGGTCTTAAACCAACACTTTCCTCTAACCAAGAAACCATAATATTAACTACTGGTTTAATGTTTTCTACGGTTGCCTTAGTTCCTATTTCTAGACCTAAATTCTTTTCTTTTATTATTTTTTCTATTTTAGGTGAAATATATATTATCTCTCTTGTATTTGGATTAATCTTTATAAGTCTTCCACCTACATCTAGACAGCCAGTCTCCTTAACTTCACCTCTTAAAAAAAGTGCAAGGTTACTTGTACCTCCTCCAATGTCCATATTTACAACACTGGTTGAATGTTCCTTAGAATAAATATGTGCTCCAGCACCCTTTCCAGCTATTATACTTTCTAAATCTGGTCCAGCTGTTGCCACAACAAAGTCTCCAGCAAATCCACTCAATGTGTGTAATACATCGTTTGCATTTTCTTTTCTAGCTGTCTCCCCTGTTATTATTACAGCACCTGTTTGAATATCATCCTTATTTATTCCAGCCTTTTTATATTCTTCTTCAATAATTTCTTTTATTTTTCTTCCATCTATTTCAGTATTTGAAATAAGTGGTGTAAAGTAAACATCACTTCTATAGATAATTTCCTTATCTACAATACTTATTCTTGGAACGGTAAAAGCTGATGCTTCATTTTCAACTATTAACTTAGAAAATATAAGCTGAGTTGTACTTGTGCCTATATCTATTCCAACACTTAAAAGTTCCTCTCTCATCCTTTCACCCCCTTAATATTTTTTAAAATTCATAAGCTGTTATTTTTCATATCAACTTATAATACTCTAATTAAATTTCTTAACTTAAATAATTATTTTAAAGAACTAAAAAGGCTTAAAGCTACAGAAATAAACCTGATTTAAAAATCTAAGTTTTATTTTCTATAACCTTAAGCCTCATTGCTCAATTCAAACCACTACTTCGCAGTTCATAGTTATTTAAATTCTTCATTTTCTTCAATTTTAAAATTTAATAGTACCTTGGTTCCTTCTTTGTTAGAAGTTATATTCATACTTCCTTTTAGCTGATCCTTTATGTAACTATTAACTATGAATAATCCTAAATTATTATTGTTAATCAAACCTAAGTCAAATCCACATCCATCATCCACAACAGCTATGGCTTTATCTTCTCCATCACTTTGTATTAGAATCTGTATTGTACCTTCATCTTTATTAATAAATGCATGATCAAAACAATTTTGTATAAGTTCATTCATTATTAAGAGTAATCCAGTTAGCTTTTCTCCATCTATATAAAAATTATTTCCTGTTATATAGATGTTTATGTTAGATCCATACCAACTTTTCTTTATGTTTTCTGTTAGTACCTCAAGTGCATCTCTAACCTTAATATTATTTCCTTGAGATTTAGATAATAAATCGTGAGTAGTAGCAATGGCAAGTATTCTGTTTACACTTTCCTGTAAATATTCCTTAGCCTCTTCACTTTTGCATCTTCTACTTTGACTTCTAAGTAATGCGGCTGCTGTTTGCAAACTATTTTTAACCCTATGATGAGCTTCTCTTAGTGCCACTGATTTTAAAACTAACTCAGCCTCTTTATTTTTAACATCACTTATGTCCTTTATTATCTCAATTATTCTTAAATTTTCTTTATCTATAAAGGTTCTACTTAATTCAAAATAAGAATTTTTCACTTGAACCTCTATTATTTGTTTTAAGTCACTCTTTTCTCCAATAACATTTGAAAGATCTTCAAACTTGGAATTATCTAAAGACAATTTATTAAAATCATCTCCATAGTCTATACTTTTATATCCTAAACTACTATATATATTATCTGCTTTAGTATTTTTTATAACAAGCTTTCCTTTTTTATCAAAAACAAGTATTCCATCATGAAGATTATTTGTTATTAAAGTACCTTCTCTTAAAAGATTTAAAAAACCTTTTGATTCTGAACTTTCATTTGCAGAACTTATGTCAATTTTGAAATCACTTTCAAGCTCATTACTAATATCTTTTTCTACTATAACAACTCCTACAACCTTTTCTTCATTAAGAATTGGATGTATTCTTTGTTTTACAAACTTATTTTCTTGAGTCAGTGCTTTTATATCCTTATTAACTGTTCCATTTTTTAATGTTTCTATAACACCTGGCTCATTTTCCTTTAAAGCTTTTTTTCCAACTACTTTTTCTTTATATAATGAAGGCTTATCTTTTGGAATAGCATGCTCTACCACAATAGCAAAGTTTCCCTCTTTATCTAAAACATCTATAAATGCATCACTTTCATAAAAGTCAGCCATAATCTGTAGAGATTTTGAAACTTCTCTTATTTTATTTATCTCCTCTTCACTTAAAAGAGTATATTCTTTACATAGTGTTCCAATCATTAATTATCCCTCATAACCAACAATTATTATTTTTGCTATTTCAGCCATGGTAGTTCTTCTATCCATACTTAATTTTCTTATTCTGTTATAAGCATCATTCTCATTTGAGTTTAATTGCTTAACAAGTATTCCTTTTGCCTTCTCTATTAACTTTCTATCATTTAATTTATTGTTTATTTTATCATAATCTTTTTTTAGTTCATCAAATTCTTCTGCCTTTGATAAGCACATTTCTACAGTAGGAATAAATACCTTCTCATTTACAGGCTTAATCATATATCCAAAGGCTCCTACTTCTTTAGCCATTTCAATATACTTTTTGTCTTCAAATGCTGTTAATAATATTACGCCCCCAACTAATTTTTCCTTAGTTAATACCTTACTAGCTTTTATTCCATCTAATAAAGGCATATCTATGTCCATTAAAACTAAGCTAGGATTATATTTCTTACAAACTTCAATTGCTTCAAAACCATCAGAAGCCTCTCCTACAACATCGTATCCATTAGCCTCTAAAATTTCTCTTGTATCCATTCTTGTAATAGGCTCATCATCGACTATTACTATAGTTCTTTTCATTAACAGTTCACCTCAAATTAAAATTTGTTTAGATAATTAAATAACTCTTTAATTCCTACATCATCTACTGTATCAACTTTAAATATTTTACTTACTCCAGCTAAATTTAATCTCTCTTCTGCTACTTCTATTTCTGACTCGTCCTTAGCTAGATTTATCTTTGTGATAATACCTATAACATCTTTACAAAACATACTTGCAAACCCCGGAGCAATATAATTTTCCTCTGAGGTACAATCATATACTAAAGCTATAATATCAGCATCTGCTGCTGTAACTATTAAAGCAGTATAGTATCCCCTGTTTTCCATATATTCTCCTGGAGTATCTATGGCATTATCATAAAGTTCTATGGCTTGAGTTTTCTTATATTTTATTTCTAGATTGTTTAAGGCTTGACATAAGGTTGTTTTTCCACATCCTGTCTTACCCATAAATATTACTCTTCCCATATATTAAGTCCTCGTGATCTTAGTTGATGAGAAATTTAAAATGTTACCTAAAACATCTAAAACTTCATTTAAGGCTGACTCAACGGAACTTATATCACCAGTTACTACTAAAGATCCACTAAATCTATCTATAAAACCTAATGAAACTCCTGAAGCCTTTGTAGCAACATCTGCCGCAATAATAGAGGCTTCACTTGGTGTTATAGTTAATATTCCTATGGCATCCTTTTTATCCACTATAAGACCTAATTTTTTATATATGTCCTCATTAGGATTTGCTATTATATGAGCAAGTGTAACTTGTTTCCCTGGTACATATTCTTGTATAATTCTCTGTTTTGACTCTTCTCCCATATGCTTCTCACCTTACTTTCCCACGTTAAATTATTGACTAGTTAAATCCTTTTCATAACTATTTAATAAAAAAGCTCCTTAAAGTTTCATTCCTATCTTTAAGTAAATGAAATACCTTTAAGAAGCTACATTGCTCGAAAACTTAATCACACCTTTGTGATATCTTTATTATAAATTTTAATAGGCCCTTTGTCAATATATTCACATATTTTTCATATTATTTTGTCATATTAATAAATTTATTGTCTTTTATCTGATTCTTTATTAAGTATATATCTATGCCTATCTAAAATAAGCTCCAAAAAAGGATAATTTCTAAGCATATCAATCCTATTTTGAAGCTTATAAAAAAACTATTTAATTTTGTTTAAAATAGATATTATATCATTTTCATCTGGCACTCTTGGATTACTTTCTGTACATGCATCCTTTAATGCTAATTGAGCTATTTCATTTTCTAAACTCTTTAGTTCATCACAATTAACTTTACACTCTCTTAAAGTTGTAGGCATATTCATTGCCTTTTGCATCTTTTTAATTTCATTTATAAGATTTTTTACTAATCCTCTAGTATTTGATCCTTGTAATCCAACCATTTTAGCTATTTTAGCATATTTTTCTGCAGCTTCACTAAATTCCTTAGAATTATAGCTTGTTATGTTTGCATTATATTCTATTACATGTGGTAATAATATTGAGTTAGTTCTTCCATGAGGAACATGGAATTTTCCTCCTAAAACATGGGCAATACCATGGTTTACTCCTAAAGAAGCCTCATTAAAGGCTAAACCAGCTAAACATGAGGCATTATGCATTTTTTCTCTAGCTTCTATATCATTTCCATTTTCATAAGCTTTTAATAAATATTTAAAAACTAAAGTAGCTGCTTTTTCAGCTAAAGCATCTGAAAAGTCTGTTGCATTTTTAGAAACATATGCTTCTAATGCATGAGTAAGTACATCCATTCCTGTATCAGCAGTTATAAAATTTGGAACTGTTTTAACAAGTTCTGGATCTAAAATTGCTATGTCTGGTAATAATTCATCTGATACTAAAGGATATTTAACTCCTTTTTGCTTATCTGTTATTACGGAAAATGAAGTTACCTCTGAGCCTGTACCACTTGTTGTTGGTATAGCTATAAACTTAATATCATTTAATTTAACTAATTTTTTAGAAAAATCTATTATTGCCTTAGTTGCATCTATAGCAGACCCTCCCCCTAAAGCAATAACAACATCAGGATTAAAATCTTTAAGCATTTCTATTCCACTTACAACTAACTCAATAGGTGGATCTGGAACTATTTCACTAAATACAAAAACCTCAGATGATGTAAGGTTATTAGTTAATTTTTCTATAGTCCCTGACTTAACCATAAAAGGATCTGTTACTATAAAAACTTTTTTATTCTTAAGTTCCTTTAGGTAATCTAAGGCTCCTTCTCCAAAAAGTATTTCTGTCTTAATCTTAAACCTTTTCATTTTTAGCTCCCCTCTTTTTATTAATTATGGGTAAGAGCTTATTTATAAGTATATTTTTAGTTTACGGGTAGTTTTTTTGTTGATCTTTCTTGTTTAATATAATTAAGGTGAATTTTTAATTATAAATAAAAATTGGCTATTTCCAAAAATATACTTATAAAAAAATAAGAAGCTCCATAGGGATTTCCTATGGAGCTTCTTTGCTCTCTAAACACCACATCGTGTTATTTTTAATATACTCTTTTAAAAAAAACTTGTCAATAAAACTTAATTCTCTTTTTTAAGTTTCTTTAATTTTAGATTTTTATAAATATAATATGAAAAAATAGCTATTACTATTATAATTATTAATCCTATTGAATAATGTCTTAAAGCTTTTTCTATAAATGATTTATTATCATATGCAAAATATCCTAATAGAAGATAGAAACTATCCATTATTGTTATACCTAAAGCTGAAAATATAACAAACATAATTTTATTAACCTTCTCAGCTCCTGCAAAAAGTGATATATATGTTCTTGTAAATGGTAATAATCTAGCTAGGAAAACTGTTATTTTGCCATACCTAGAAAATAACCTATCTATTTTTTCAAATATAGATTTACTTTTTTTATGCTTTCTCTTAGCAAATGAAATTACTTTTTTTCCTGCATACATTCCCACTGAATAGCTTATTAGGGTGCCAACTACGCCTCCTATAACGGATATTGGCAAAGCATATATCATGCTATATTTACCACTTGCTACACTAGCACCTATTGCAGGTAATACAATTTCACTTGGAAATGGCAAACAAGCATATTCAAGCATGTTTAATATAAATATTCCTACGTATCCACAAGTGCTAGCCAAATAAACTATAAAGCTAACAAAGCTCTCTAAAAACCCCATAAACTATTTTCCTTCCCATCTGTTGTATTAATTTATAAACTAATTCTTAAATATGTATTTTTACATATAAATAATCAATATTTTTTAAGTTATTATTTATGATCATACTACATAAATAATAATAACAAATTATTCTTTTTAATTTATTACTAAAAAGTTTCTTATTTTTGAAAACATTTTCTTGCATTTTTAAAAACATTGTATTATAATTAATGTAAAGGTTTTATCGATGAAACCCTCTTTTCTTACTTTATCATCGATAAAAGCAATTATTTTTTCATTTTTAATGCACTTTTGTGTTATTTACGTATTATTGAATGTGATTAAAAAAGACAAATACTAAAAGTATTTGTCTTTTTTATTTTAGTTATATTTTTCTCCAATCATAAACCTCATTTTTAACATCTATTTTATGTCCATTTATTGAGACTATATTATCATTAATCCATTTTACATCAATTAATTTTATCTTATAATCCCAATATATATTTCTTACTTCTCCACTCATATTATTAACCACTTCACATCTTACGGCCCAATCAGGTACTCCTCCAGAACTACATATATAAGAATTAATAGTATATTTTTTGTTTGGAGATTTATACTCTTCTTGAAAGCTTCCTATGGGTAATTTCTCCATAGTAACATTATTGCATTTAATTTCATTGTAATAATACTTAAATGTAGAAATCCAAATTGCTATTAATGTAGCAATTGTAAGTAAAAATGTAAATATAATAACCCTTTTATTGAACTTACACTTTTTCTCTAAACTTCTTTGGTCCACTTAATCGCTCCTTTAAAATGTCTATATATTTATAAAATTTAACAAAAACCTGTTTTAATACAATTTTTAGTTTATTTTTAAATTACTATATTAAATATTTTTATTATAATGTTCCTTATATACATTTAAGAAATTTTCTAATATTCTAGCTGTCATTCCCCAAATCACAAAATTATTATATTTATAAAACATAACTTTGTATCTTCCATCTCTAAATTTATAATCTTTACCACCGATTATATTATGAAAAGGAAAATCCTCCTTTGGCATATTTATAATTTTGCTGTAGGTAATTTCAGGTTCATAATTTAATAAATATTTTAAAGGAACTAATAATATATGAGATACTTCTTCTTTGTTAATTGAAATGAGATTTTTTATATCTTCTTTTTGATTTTTTTGAACTCCTAAAAAAGGATAAATTAATATGTTGTTAGGTGAAACATAAAAATCTAATTGGCTTATGATTTCCAAATTTTCTTCTCCTAAACCAATTTCCTCAAAGCATTCTCTTAAGGCAGCTTCTTTAGGAGTCTCTCCCTCTTCTATGGCACCACCAGGAAAACATATTTCTCCTGGATTACTATTTAATTTATTATTTCTTATTTCAAAAATAATATTATCTTCTCCATCTATATTTACAATGGGGATTAAAACAGAACATCTTTTCATGTCCTCTTCCCCATTTATTCCTATTCTATAATCTCTAAAGATATCTTTTATATTCTCAATATTATTCATAATATAATTCACCTCTTAATACCACTAATGTATTTTAAATACTTATTATCAATATTATAAAATTAAATTTACTTTTATTACATTGAGTTTTGTTATTTTATTTATTGGTTTAAGAAACTTCATAATAAACTTAACTATAAAATTAACTCTATTAATCTAACTTCAATTATTTTATCATAATATGATAAAATCACAATATTATTTTAATGTTTACATTAAAATATATAAATTTTATTTTATATAATATTATAAATAATAAGATTTAACTACTTTGATAATAATATAAAGTATATAAATCTTATAAGAAAGGTATAAACATTATGAGTGAAAAATTTAATCCTGATAACTTAGAAAAACTTAATAATCCAGAAAGATTAAACTTAATAGATTTAAGAGAACTTTTAAAAATTTTAGACTTAAATGATTGTCCAAAAATTGCTGATGTGGGAGCAGGCACTGGCCTATTTTCACGTGCATTTTTAGAGAAGATTCCTAATTGTACCTTGTATGCCCTTGATATTTCAGATGAGTTTCTAAACTATATGGATATAAATCTTCAAGACTATTATGGTGATAGATTAAAAATTGGAAAGATGCAAGAAACTCATATTCCATTAAAAGATAACTCTATTGACTTAATATTAATGATAAACCTTCACCATGAGTTATTATCTCCTAAGGAACTTTTAAAAGATGCTTATAGAGTATTAAAAGAAGAGGGGAAAATTTTCATTGCTGATTGGAAAGAAGGTATGCATAAAGAGGCCTTAAGTAAGGATTCTATTATATCAGATATGAAAGAAGCTGCCTTTTCTCCTATTGAAGAGGTATTACTTTCAAATGAACTTCTTTGTCTAATAGGAGAAAGATAAAAAAAAAAGAGCCTTCCTTTAACCGCTCTGGAAGGCTAAAAATAAATTATATAACTAAATCTATACATATATAAACCAATATCTTAATACGTTTACATTATAATTCTAATTTTAGACCAAATCAAGCTTTTTTCAAAAAAATAGTTATTTTTATCCATAATAAAGAGAAAAACTTTAAATATAATATTTCTCCCCCTCTTAAATTTATTTATTATAAAGAATCTTAGAAATAATATTTAATATTTTTTAAGATTCTTTTTTATGTATATTTTTCTTATAGCTGTCAATAATCTCAGTATAAATTCATATTAGGAGGGCTATTAAATGAATAAAAAAAATATTTTAGTACTTGTAGGATCATTGACATGTGTAGCTTTATTAGGTTATTTTACATATTCAACGGTTTCTACATTAATGAAATCTAAATCCGTTTCTCAAGAGGTTACTGTTACTGAAGATACCTCCTCTGAGAATAAAGATAAAAACTCACAAGATGACTTAAGTGAAAGATTAAAAGAAACTGACCAAAAGAAGGAAGAAAATAAAAACAATACTGATGAAAAGAAATCAGAAAAAACTGCTAATAGTTCAGAAAATAAATCTGCTAATGATAAATCAAATAATTCTACTAATGAAAACAAAAAAAATACTTCTGATAAAAATACTAATTCAAAAGAAACATTAAATAATGATAAAAACAAATCTGAAAACTCTAAATCAGAAAGTAAAAATACAATAAGCTACTCTTCTTACTTGAAAGATTTAGAAACAGAAAAATATACTCTTAAAGATGATGAAAAATTAAGTGACGTGGCTAAAAAGTTTAAGGATACTTGTACTGTTAATTCTAGTTTGAATATTATAAAATCTCTCAATCAAATAAGCAATACTTCATCACTAGAATCAGGGGATACAGTATTAGTTCCTGTTAACGCTTTTCAAGATGGGAAAAAATACTCTGTAAAAGAAGGGGATACTTGGTATAGTATAGCTAGAAAACACTACCCTAAATATAATCATGAGGTAGTTATAGATTTCCTTATGGATATAAACCCATTTAAAAATGATATTCTTCCATTAGGTGAAGATATATTCTTACCTAATATTTAAATATCTTACCACTTAAATATATAATAAAAATCTTAACCTTCTTAAAAATAAGGTTAAGATTTTTAAATTTATTTTTATATATAAAGTTAAGGTTAATTTTATTTAGCTCTAGCTTATATATTCTATAACTATTAAACTCTAATTTGTTTTTATTTAATTAATTTTATGATATTTGCTCTTACTTATTATTGTCCATAAAATCCATATTAATATTAACTCTATAAGGATAAAGATATATACTCCATAATTAAGTCTATTAATTATATAATGAACTACTCCAAATATTCCACTTAGCATAAAAATAAATAAGGTTATTCCTAAATCATCCATCTTTTCGCCATCTTTAAAGCTTACTGAAAATGGAAGATGTTTATCCATCAACTTAACTGTTATTAGGTTTAGAATAATTATTACAAATAATATAGCTATAATTTGAGGAATAATTCTTAATCCAAATACCCATAAATATACTAAAGCCAATACTATATATACAGGCAGAATCATTTTATAAAACACACCTTTATATACCCCTTTAAATATTGAAGCCATATCATCTATAGGAACAGCTTTATAAATCCAAGATGCTTTAAACTGATCTGAATATTTAACCATAAGGATTACAGGAGTCAACATAAATATACATATATACAATGTGAAAAACTCATTTGAACTAGCCATATGATTTTTCCAATCTGCAAAACTTTCATAACTTCTAATAAAGTTAAATAAGAATATGAAAGGGAAAACTAAGGACATAGCTATATTGGGATATGTTTTTAACTTAAAGTTTCTCTCACTTTTTATTATATTTACAGTAAAATTAAAGAAACTTTTCTCAGTACTACTTCTACACACCAAATTTCCAATCTTAAAGGAAAATGGAATTCTATCTTTACCTTTATAAGTATTATCATTTAACTTTTGAATGTAATCTTCAAACTTTTTAGCTATTTTAAAATAAATAAGTATTGATAATATTGGTGCTAAAATTGCTAACACTGTAAATATTATTAATGTTCTATCTATTACTCCACTTTCTATTATTTCAAGAGGGGCAGCAAACCATAAAGGAGCTATAAATCCTTGCCACCAACTTGTTATGGTAAATCTACTACCTACATCTAGAAAATCAAAAAGTCTTCCTACAAGTTGATACATAATCATTATTCCAACAGTGAGAACTATTTGAACTCCATTTATTATGTCTTTAAGCTTTTCTCCATTAAAAAACTTAAGAACTAAATAATAAATAAATGCCGTTATAAGTATCATAAATAAATTAATAAGTATAATCTCAAGTATGAACACAAGAGTAAATAATATCCCATACCTTAAAGAAACAAGTATTCCTACTCCCCCATAAGCTAAACTTAGCTTAGTCATATAAATCAAAATATTAGTAATCTTAGCTGCATTTATAGTTTTAGAACTTACACCAGTAATTCCAAGTAGATTTTTATCCCTAACATCTAAAAGAACATAAGCAAAATCAGCTATAAAGCTACTACCTATCACAAACATAAAAAATCCAAAATAAACAGCCATTTGAAGCATTATATTATGCTTAATAATTATAAGAATAGACATAAATGTTCCCATTACTCCATAAAGAATTAATGCCTTGCCAAAACTATTATCTTTCTCATCATTATTTTTGTTATTCATAGTTATTGTAGGTTCTCTTCTTTTATCCATTGTAAGCTTAGTCTCTAATATTAATCTCATCATTTCATAATCAACACCAAGCTTTTCATAAAATCCTCTTAATCTATGAACTACAGCTAAAGATTTATCCTTTTTCATAGACTACACTCCTTTATAAGTGCAGTAAATTCCTCTGCTAATCTTTTATGATCATTAAAACCAGTTAAATCATTGAATATTTCTTCTAAGGATTCTTCATTAGAAATTTTCTTAAGTTCTTCAAAACTACCATCAGCAGCAACTACTCCATTGTTTAAAAGAATTATTCTATGACTTATTTTCTCAACAACATCAATTATATGTGATGAATAAAATATGGTTTTCCCATTTCTAACTAACTCAGATAATATTTCCTTTATAACCATAACACTATTTGCATCTAAGCCATTTAAAGGTTCATCTAAAAATAATATATCTGGATTATGTATAAGACTTGATATTAAAAGAACTTTCTGTCTCATTCCCTTAGAAAAGCTTGAAATTCTTGAATTATAAACATCTTCTATGCCTAATATCTTCATAAGCTGCTTACTTTTATATAAAACATCTTTATATTCCATACCATATAATTGTCCCATAAAAGTTAAATATTCCTTAGCAGTTAAAGTATCATATATGTCTGCCATTTCTGGAACATATCCTATCTTTCTTTTATAACTTCCATCACTCTTTAAAATATTTTCTCCAAAAATTTCAACTGTTCCTGTATAGCCACTTATAAGGCCTAACATTATTTTAACTGTTGTACTTTTCCCAGCACCATTTGTTCCAATATAGCCTATTATTTCTCCCTTGTGTATATCTAAATTTATTCCTTTTAAAACCTCTTTTGTTCCAAAATTCATCTTCAAATCTCTTATTTTTATAATTAACTCATTAGAATTTTCTAAAGCCACTAATAATTCCCCCATTTTTTTAATTTTTGTCCCTAAAACCCTTACTAATTATCCACCTTATTTTAAAATTATTTTTCTTCTAGCTCTCTCATATAGTTAGCTAACTTTTCAGAAGTTTCTTTTATACCCTCTTCTCTTTTCTTCTCATCCTCTTGTTCTTGTAACTTTCTCATTTCATCTGCAACAATTTCAGAAGATTCTTTAAGAATCTTATTTCTAGCCTCTTTGTTACTTGTGTAATTATCAATATTTTTCATCTTCTTATCCTCTTTTCTAAGATTATTTAACGTAAAACCAAACCTATTAAGTAATTTATTAATGAAGTTTTTTAAAAGAAATTTTAAAATTCTTTTTTCAATTTCAAGGCCTATTTAAATACACCAAAACCCTATCAAACAAATAACTTTTCAAGTAAAATTTTACATTATAGCATTATTTTACACTACCATTCTTATTCACACAATATTAATATTACATCAAATTATTTGCAATTTTTAGCAATGTATAAACTTATAGTTATCTTCTAATAAGTTCTTTAATACTATATATTGAATTGTACTTTAACTTATGATATGATTTATCTAACAATTTAGTTGGTTGATTTTTCAATTTATTATTTTATTAACTAAGTTTATATTTAGAATATATTTTAATTTAAAATATAAATATAAAAATACTTTCAGGAGGTATAAATTATGTTAGTATTAACAACTGAAACAATACCAGGTAAAGGAATAAAAGAAGTTAAAGGACTTGTTAAAGGAAGTACTGTAAGATGTAAAAATATAGGTAAGGATATCGCTTCAAGTTTTAAAAACTTAGTTGGTGGTGAAATGAATTCTTACACAGAAATGCTTACAGAAGCTAGACAAATTGCTATAGGAAGAATGGTAGATGAAGCTGAATCTTTAGGTGCAAATGCTATTATAGGAATGAGACTTGTTTCTTCTTCTCTTGCTGCAGGGGCTGCTGAAATGGTTGCTTATGGTACAGCAGTTATTTATGAAGATGCCTAGATAGGAAGTGTTTTTATGATTATATTAGGAATTATTGCCTTGTTTTATGGCTCTATAATCCTAGGCTCTATAATTTTAATTATTTGGACAATTAGAAGTAGAATTAAAGAAAAAAAACGTGAAAAAATTGATCACGAAAAATATAAAAAATATTAATTTTAATTTAGTGTATAATTATATTTTTGTTTAATACTGATTTTATATGTTTCTTAAGAGCATATTTAATATAAGAAAAATTTCTATTAATAAGTAGCTGTATCAAAATTAAAACTTATTTTGATACAGCTACTATATTATAAAATAATTTTATTTCTTTTTAATTACTTTTTCTTTTTAATAGTTACTCCTCCAAGTGTAGCCAAAGCTGCACCTACTAGCATTAACTCACCTGCTCCTAAAGGTGATCCAGTGTTTGGAAGATTTCCATTCTCATCCTTATTATCTTCATTTTCATTCTTATCTCCAGAGTCTTCTTTGTCTCCTTCACCTTCAGAACCATTTTCTCCACCTTCTGGTTTACTTGGCTTATTCTCTTCTTTATTTGACTCTGAATCAATAAAGTTATTTATTTTATTTGTTAAATCCTCATATGCTCTTACAATCTCATCATCTGAAGCTTTATTATTTAATAAATTCTCAATATTTTTTAATGCTTCTTCTAACTGAGTTCTTTCTTCATTTTTTTTATCTTTATTCTCAACTAAAATATCTTTTCCACGCTGAATTTCATTTTTAATATCTTCAATTATAGAATCTAAAGATACAAAGGTAGGTTTTACTTCAAAGATTTCCACCTTTCCAGCATCTTTTTCCCACACTAACTTTACAGATACTAATTGTCTTGGATTCTTAAGAACAAGCTCATTTAATCCCTTATCTAATACTCCAAGGTCTAAAGTTTCTCCATTTACAGTCTTTCCAATAACTTTCGCTCCTGATAAATTATCTGTACTCTGAGCAACTGTAACTTTTGAAACTAGTCTCTCATTAAAAATTCTACGTAGAAGATAATCTCCACTCTTAATTTCACCTTCTGGTATATATGCAGAATTTAAATTATTATCTCTTATATTCTCACTTCTATCTGTATAAGTTCCCTCTGAAGTAGCCTTAGTCTCGAATTCTTTTACTGTTTTGTTTACAGTAAATTCTCTAACTCTAGACCAACGATCCTTATATCCAGTTGAAATAACTCTAACATATCTAGCTTTTACATCTAAATCTTTTATTAAGGTATCAGTTCCTTCTACAACACCTAACTTTGTCCAATTTTCTCCATCTAAAGAATACTCAATATCTCCATCCATATAATCTCCGCCTGGTCCTTGAACTAAGCTTATATCTCTAATTTTCTTTTCTACCCCAAGATCTAATTGTACAAAGTCACCTTTTTTAATAGTATCTGAGCATACAAAAGATGTACCATAATCATTATCAGCAACAAAATCAGGATGTATATTTGCGTTTGAGCTTATTCTTCTATTTGTCGAAACTATTCCCTTAGAATATCCTTCTAATGAAATCTTAATTTCATTAATATTAGCTTCAGTTTTTTCCTTCGCTCTTATTCTAAAGAACTTTCCTACTAAAGGAGTCTCATCTTTAAAGCTAGTTCCATTGCAAACTTCTTCCCACTCTATATTATCAAAGGAACTTTCTAATACAAATTTATTACTTTCTACATCTCCTAAGACTTCAAATCCAATTACATTTTTAACATCATTTATAGCAAGTCCTATAGAATCTCCCTCTTCAAAGGAAATCTTATTTATATTACTTGCAGATATAATTTCATTTTCTCCCTCTGAAGACTTATTAATATTTGAGTCTTTAACTTCTACATTTCCTATTAATTTTTCCTTACTCTTTCCAGTATTAACTTTAAAATCTCTAACATATAACTTATTTTCAGAGTCTGAAAGAGCTCTATATCTTATAAATCTAGCTTTTATTCCTGTTTCAACTAGTAATTCTCTCTCTCCCTTATTAACTTCTAACTCTGTCCAATTTTCTCCATCTAATGAATACTCTATTACTCCATTTGTTAAAACATCTGTATCATTATTATTTCTTCCCATAAGAAGATATATGTCTTTAATCTCTTCAGCTTCACCTAAATCAAATCCTATGAACTCATCCTTTTGTACTGGTGCTGCTGACCAGAAGCCTGTATTATCTTTATCATCAAACATATAATTTGGAACGTGCGTTTCTTCAGAAATAAACCATTCTGAATATTTATGGTCAGCAATATTTCCAATTGATGTATAAGAATATTCCTTCTCCTCTAAAACAGTAGTTTCCTTATTGAAATATTCATTTCCAACTTCATGGACTTTTCTTATAAATGGATCCACCACATTGTTAGCAATTGTGGCTTTTATTCCATCTAAATTTCTAAGAAGTTTTATTCCTTCAAAATTATCACTCCAGAACTCTGACATATCCTTATTTACTATATCTTGTAATATTTCTATGGATTTAAGTCCAGCATTTCCATAAATCTCAAACTTTGATAAGTGTGAATCTAATTGATTTAATAAAGCTTTATTTTCTAAATTACTTCTTAATTTATTTGGTACCTGAACCATTTTAGAAAACTCATTTTGTAAATTACTTAATTCTAAACTAATATCAGAACCTGCTTCCCACTTTTCCCATAAGCTATCTATAGTATTTTTAATCTCTGGTGAATCTGGTCTTCCTGTATCTAATCTAGTTGAATGATTAGCAAAAATCTTAAATTCTTCTTTCATTTCTCCTGCAATAATTTCAATAGCTTTGTCCCATGATTTTTCTGCTTCATATGAAACTGAATTCCATCCATAATCAGCTCCTGTTAATGTGGAAATCTTTGATGCATCAGAAAATCTCATAGGATTAACTATGAATCCTGACACTTCCTCATCTAAATTTCTATCTAAATCATATATTGGTCCTAAAGCCATTTTATCCTCTTTATAATCATTAACAGGATAATTCCACCATAACATCATTTTTCTATTATATACATTTGAAACCTTCTTTGCATCCTCTAAGCTAACTCCATTTGGAGGAATTACATCATTTCCTGTCCACATTACTTCAATATCCTTATCTAAAGTTTCTGCAAATTCTTTAGTATATGTCTTTACCTCTTCTCCATTAAACATTGAGCTTCCCCAATATTCTACTGGGACAGTTATTAATGGCTTAACCCCTTCTTTATTTTTTATAAATTCTTTATTAAATCTATTTAAAACTTCTGCTTGTTGAACTCCACTACGATTCTCTATATCATCCCAAAGAATTGCAAAGCTTCTAACTCCCATATCATATAGAGTCTCCGCTTTATTTATTAAAGCTTTAAAATCTGCTTCTCCCTCTTCTCCCTCAAACTTTATATCTAAACCTGGTGATATTGCAAAAACAAAATCAACCTTATTTTCATTAGCTGTTTTTATAAGTTCTTTCATTCTATCTAATTCAGAAGCTGGATAAGGCTCTCTCCACTTTTCTCTATGATATGGATCTGACTTTGGAGCGTATATATAAGCATTCATTTTATATTCTCCATACATTTTTATTTGATCCAATCTTTCCTCTTGAGACCATGGTGTTCCATAGAAACCTTCAACTACAGCTCTCATTTTAAAACTCGGCTCATCTTTTATAACAACTTCATCTAAGATAACCTTATTATCTTCCTTTTTAATTAATTGCTTTAAACTTTTTACCCCATAAAAAGTTCCTGTTTCATCATTTCCTCTTATAACTATTTTATTTCCCTCTGTATTTTCATCAGTTACTAATACATAGCCCTCATCTTTGCTTATTGAAGATGTGTCTACATTCATTTCTTCTAATGTATTTTCCATCTCTTCAATATTGTCATCGCTCTCTCCTATATAAATAGTAGTAGCCCCCTCAATTTCTGATTCATTAATTTTTATGCCAAATTCAGTTAACATATTTTTCAAAAGTTCAAAGGCATATGTATCTGCTAAATCTCCTCCAACTATATTAACTGAATCTTCTAAGGTAAATTCACTATTTCCTACAGTCATATCCTTAGGAGTTGGATATATACTTATATCTTTAGTAATATCATTATTCTTAATCTCATTTTTTAATCCCTCATCAGCTTTTACCGATACACTTATACCTAGGTTTAAAGCCATAACAGATGCTAAACACATAGTTAACTTTTTTCTAAAATCCCTTTTAATCATAAAAATCCCCCAATATTTCATTTAATATTTAATTGTATCAAATCCTTTAAAAGTCTTTTTATTCTTTATTTTCCATTTAATACATTTTTATGATATCATACGACACTTTGTTTTAAAATCGTTTTCAAATTAATTAAACAAAAGTTAACAGTATTAATAAATTTCTATTTAATGAACAAACTAATAAAAAATAGAAAGGGTGATTATATGAATCTATTTAAAAGATTTTATATAAGTTTATTTACTCCTAAAAGATATAAAGAACTTATTAAAACTTCTGGAATAAGCACTTTCTTTTATTTACTTATTTTATCTCTTTTATTAGGACTTTTAGCTTTTAGTAGAAATTACACTGAACTTAATAGATTTTTAATTTCTAGAAAATCTGCCTTTGAAGACAAAATTCCTCCCTTTGAAATTAAGGATGGAGTTTTAGACCTAAAAGATTCTAACTTTGTAGTTTTTCAAGAAGAAAACTGGACCTTTGTACTAAATGATAAGGAACCTGCAAAAGACTTATTAAAGGATTATGAATCAGGAATTGCCTTTGGAAATGAATCTTTAATAATTAAATATGACAATAATAAAATTACTGAAGCTAATTATTCAAATATGAATCTATCTTTAAATGATAATGACTTGAAAAATTCTATAAATAGTTTAGAGAGAACCTTTGGAAATACATATTTATCCTTAATGGTTATTATATTTATTGCTTTCTCATACATTATAACCTTAATATTATCTATAATAACTAAAATTATATGTAGTATAAGAAATAACCCTATTAGATTTTTGGAAATAATAAAACTAAGTACTTATGGAATAACTCCATGCTTAGTATTATTAGCATTACTAAATTTATTAAGCTTAAATATGCTCATTACTCTTCCCCTAAGCTTCTTAGTATCAATAATATATGTTTACTTTGGAATAAATTATTTAAATAGAAATACTTTTTAAATATTATAAATAGATTCTATTTTAAATATTTATTATTATATAAATATTTAAATCCTAATTGTATATCTATGTGTTCTCCTATATCTATATAAAAAAACAAAAGTTTAAAACTTTAATATAAAAAATAACAAGGTGATTGATAAAAAATTATAAGACTTATAATTTTTTTATACAACCACCTTATTATTTTACCTTAAATTAATACAACTATAGTCTCAATATTTAATTAATATTTAAATAAATATATCAAAGTTATTACTTATTATTATCTGCTAAAAATTCATTAGCATATCTTACAACACCACTTATATTTTTTAAAGCTTCTTCATTTAATTCTATTGCCATAAAGTTTTCTTCTGGCACTTCAAAAGGAGCTTTTATTCCAAAATCTCCAGCTTTTTTAAATCCAAATTTAGGATAGTATTTATCATGTCCTAAAACTATTATTGAATCATATCCAAGTTCCTTAGCCATTCTCATACCTTCTCTTATAAGCTCTCCTCCAATTCCAATACCTTGATATTTAGGTAACACTGAAACTGGTGCTAAGGCTAAAGTTTCATATTTTTCTGTTTCATTTTCTATATTAGCTTTAGTTAATAATATGTGTCCTACTATTTCCCCTTCTCTTTCAGCAACTAAAGATAAACCATCAATAAAGTTTTCTCCCTTTCTAAGTTTACTAACTAAAACATGTTCCATATGATCACTGTACTCAGCATCTTTAAAGGCTTCTTCTACTAAAAGCTCTACTGTTTTATGATCTTCTTCTAACTCTTTTCTAACAATTACTTTCATAACTATAACATCCTTTCTCATATGTTTTATTCTTAAATTTAAAAATTAAGATATATTTTATATAAAATAATCACTTTTAAATTTAAGAACCATCTATGTATTTGCTTTCATTTATAGTATTTCAAATAAAAATAAATTTATATATATTAACCTTTTATTCATTTGAAGTTTTCTTACTATTAACAACAATATTTTAACCTTTCGGAAAACCTTGTAAAAATGAACACTTTAAAGAAAAACAGATGACCACAGAGGCTATTTATTTCTATTAAAGAATTACCTCTTTAATCCTTATTACTCTTATTTTATATAGTTTGCTCTTAATATTTATTAAGATTATAATTAAAATATACAGTAATTTACTATAAAATATAATTTAAAATTCATAATTTTTTATTTCTATATAGTAGACATATGAGGTCTGCTATTTTCTTTATAGCTAAATTACCTTAATTTTAGGAGATATTATTTATTTAATAAAAATATAATCAAATATAGTCTAATATGACATAATATAATCACAAAAGGAAGTGATTATATGAGCAAACATTATAAACCTAAAGAATTTGCAGAATTATTAAATGTATCAGTTATTACATTGAAAAGATGGGATAAGGATGGAAAATTAAAAGCATTTAGAACTACTACAAATAGAAGGTACTAAACTTATGAACAGTATCTTTAGTATATAGGAATAGGTAAAGAAACAGATAGTAGAAAAATAGTTATTTATACACAAGTTTCAACTTCTAACCTAAAATGTGATTTAAAAAATTAAATTGAATTTCTTAATAATATGCTAATACTAAAGGAATAATATTAGATGAAGTTATTAAGGCTTTAAGAAAAAGATTAGAGAGGATGAAGAAGTTGAAAAAGGCATACAAGATGGAGATTAATCCTACTGATAAGCAAAAATCTAAAATACACCGAACTATTGGTGTATCAAGATTTATATATAATTTCTACATTGCTCGTAATAAAGAAATTTACGAGAGAGAAGGAAAGTTTGTTAGTGGAATGGATTTTTCAAAGTGGTTAAATAATGAATATATTCCTAATAATCAAGAAATGAAGTGGATTAAAGAAGTATCTTCAAAAGCTACTAAACAAGCTATTATGAATGGAGATAAATCTTTTAGAGATTTCTTTAAAAAAGCTAAAGGCTTTCCAAAATTTAAAAAAAAGAAAAATCAAGATGTAAAAGCTTATTTTCCTAAGAATAATAAGACTGATTGGACTATTGAAAGGCATAGAGTCAAAATACCAACTTTAGGATGGATAAGATTAAAAGAATTTGGTTATATTCCTGTAAATTCAATAGTCAAAAGTGGTACAGTAAGTCAAAAAGCTGATAGATATTATGTATCTATATTGGTTGAAGAAACAGATATAAAAATATCTAATCCCAATAATGCAGGCGTAGGAATTGATCTAGGTATTAAGGAATTTGCTGTATGTAGTGATGGAATTAAGTTTAAAAATATAAATAAAACATCTACTGTTAAAAAAGTAGAAAAGAAATTAAAAAGAGAGCAAAGAAAACTTTCAAGAAAATATGAAAGTTTAAAAATAAGAAATAAAAATATAAAAGAAGGGAGAGCTACTCGTCAAAATATTCAAAAACAAATAATCAAAGTACAAAAACTTCATCAGAGATTAACAAATATACGAACTGATTATATAAATAAAATAGTATCTTCAATTATAAAGCAAAAACCAAGCTATATAACAATTGAAGATTTAAATGTTAAAGGAATGATGAAGAATAAGCATTTATCTAAAGCTATTGCAAGTCAGAAGTTCTTTGAATTTAAAACTAAGTTAACAGTTAAATGCAAAGAAAATCATATAGAACTTAGAATAGTGGATAGATTTTATCCATCATCAAAGACTTGTAGTCAATGTGGAAAGGTTAAGAAAGATTTAAAACTATCAGATAGAATTTATAAATGCGATTGCGGATTTACTATTGATAGAGATTTAAACGCAAGTATTAATCTT
>JGI2924J29684_1078640_pt1 | contig 87489 bp, 92 predicted proteins | sample BenlonsequencITS_FD_29684 | JGI IMG/M metagenome (IMG submission 29684)
GCTGGTAGGTTGGGTGCTGGTAGGTTACGGGTGAGTGGTACACTCCGTCCCGTCTCGAACGGTTCCTTCTCGGACGATTCCAACTCGGTACTACTCGGAAGTCCTGTCTGCCGTTCGACCGATCCGTACCGTTCGTCTCTCGGATCCACCGTCGCTTGGTTCCCGACGTCCTCACAACTGGTCCCGTCGTCTCCAACGTCGGTAGTCGTCTCGGCAAATCGTCCCGTCACAACTGGCACGTTAACTGATAACTCACATATGACCGATAACGTATGTTTGGTAAACGCTATCTTCACCCGTGTCTTTCTTTCTCAGAGCTCGGATACTCTACACGTCTGACGTAGGCTTAAGTGAATTCAGTTAGTAGTACGCGCAGACGCACTTCGCGGTGCTGGAGGGCCCAAGGATGGGATTGTTAACAGGACTCAAAGATAGTATCTCCCGGGTTACGGATCGGTTGTTTACCGACGAAACGCCCAAACGAATCGGTATCTACGGACCGCCCAACGCTGGAAAGACGACGCTCGCGAACCGAATCGCTCGCGACTGGACCGGCGACGCGGTCGGAACGGAGAGCCACGTTCCACACGAAACACGCCGCGCACGCCGGAAAGAGGACGTCGAGATCGAACGCAACGGCCAGTCGGTCTCGATCGACATCGTCGACACGCCCGGCGTGACGACGAAGGTCGACTACGAGGAGTTTACTGACGAGATGGAAGAGGAGGACGCGATCCGTCGCTCCCGCGAGGCCACCGAGGGCGTCGCCGAGGCGATGCACTGGCTTCGCGAGGACGTCGACGGCGTCATCTACGTCCTCGACAGCGCGGAGGATCCGATCACGCAGGTCAACACGATGCTGATCGGGATCATCGAGTCCCGGGATCTGCCGGTTCTCATCTTCGCGAACAAGATCGACCTCGACGAGGCGAGTGTCAAGCGGATCGAGGACGCGTTCCCCCAGCACAAGACGGTCCCCCTCTCCGCGAAGGAGGGCGAGAACATGGACGAGGTCTACGACAACATCGCGGAGTACTTCGGGTGAGCACTCGTGCCTAAAGCAACCAACCCGGACGACCCCGACGACAACGGCGTACAGATCGACCTCATCAGCGGCGAGCGAATGGAGTCGCTGGCCTCGACGGAGAAGATCCGGATGATCCTCGACGGCGTCCACGACGGCAATATCGTCATCCTCGAGGAGGGGCTCACTCCCGACGAGGAGAGCAAACTCATCGAAATGACGATGGCCGAAATCAGTCCCGACGCCGGCTTCAACGGGATCGAGATCGAGACCTACCCCAAATCGGAGACGAAAGACTCCTCGCTGCTCGGTCGGCTCATGGGGTCGAACGAGTCGGCCGCGAAGCTGACGGTGATCGGTCCGGCCAACCAGATCGAGACGCTTCACAAGGACGAAACGCTGATCAGCGCGCTCGTGTCCCGTAACTAATGCCGCATCAGTGCACGAACTGCGGCCACACGTTTCCGGACGGCTCGAAGGAGATGTTGTCGGGCTGTCCGGACTGTGGCGGGAACAAGTTCCAGTTCACGCCCGACACCGGAAGCGCCAGCTCCGGCGCTTCTGGTGACGACGGACCCGAACCCCCGGGATCGACGGACTCGGAGACGGGTTCCGATGGCGTCGCGTCCCGCGCCGCCGACACCGTTCGAGGCTGGGTCTCGTCCGGATCGGCCGACGGAACGACGGAGTCGACGCCTCCGAGCGAGTCCGCGGCCGAGGCCGGCCCGTCGGCGTCCGGGCCGACCGAAGCCGATTCGGACGCCCAGCAGTCTCCGGATCGAGACGGAACGGGTGCCGACTGGGACCGCGACCGCAAACCGACCGTCGGTCGCGACGAGGAGAGCGGCGACGACGAGTCGTTCAGGGAGTGGCCCGATACGGCCCGTCGTCCCGAGGACCGCTCCGACTCGTCCAGCGACCGTCCGACCGACGCCGACGACCGATCGGCCCCGTCCTCGGCCTCGAACGCGCCGGCCACGCAGTCGCCGGGGGAGACGACGGCCCCTCGATCGGACGTCGACGGCGCCAGAGACCACGAGACGGCGACGATGGCGGAGTCGGAGGACTCGGCGCAGGCAAGCGCCCGCAGCGAGATCGTCCCCACCGACGATCTTCCGTCGGGTTCGAACGCGGCCGAATCGGGAGACCCAATCACCGATGTCGATCCGATCGAGGACGGCAAGCGCGAACGGACGCCGGAGAACGGCCGGGTCGTCAGCGAACCCTCCGGCGAACAGCCCTCGATCGAGGAGCTCCGGGCCGAACTCAACGAGCAGTTCGAGAGCATCAAGATCCTCCGACCGGGCCAGTACGAGCTCAATCTTATGGAGCTGTACAACCGCGACGAGTACATCATTTCGCTCCAGGAAGACGGCCGCTACGTCATCGACGTCCCGGAATCTTGGCACGACGACGCCGACGAGTGAACCGGAGCGTCCTCGCGGTAGCAACGTTCGTTCGATTTCTAGATCGTCTGAGTCCAAACTACCGATCTTCCCTCCTCGAGATATCGAGCTCAGCTGACCCCGGTGGCTGCGGACCGAGACAGATGGATTTAAGCGACGCGACCGATAGCCTCCGCACATGAGTACTGCAACCAAGTCCGTCCTCGCGACGATCGCCGCGTCGGGGCTGCTGTCAGCACTGATCATCTTTCAGACCGTTCTCGTCTGATGTTCACCGCTCGAGAGCTCTCGAGCCCGGTGGCGGCGGTCCGGGAGGAACACGCCCCCGACGCCGTCGTCGTCGACTGCGAGCGGGACTTCGAGACGCTCCCCCCGTCCCAGGCCGAAGAGCTCGGCCTACTCGTGGATTCGCTCGAGCCGGCGACGTACCCGGCCGCGTGGCTCCCCGAGGACGTCCCGGAGCTGCTCGCCCGCTACGCGAGCGGTGACTTCACCGTCGGGATGCCCGGCGACGGCAGCATCGCCTGGACCCGCCAGACCGATCCGCCGACGATCGTCGTCAAACCCCGCGTCGAGGGATCGCCCGAATCGTTCATCGAATTCCTGCTCGCGGAAGCGCTCGTCGAGGTCGGACTCGGCGTTCCGGAACAGTTTCTGGGCTTTTTCGAGGACGAGTACCGGTCGCTCGACCGGGCGACGGCGCTCGATCCGGCCGACACCTACCAGGTCGCCGCGGCGCTGTACGACGGCTGGAAGGGACTTCAGACACGCGAGGCGTTCGCCGCGTGGGACGACGGCCATCCGGAGCTGGCCGACGCCTGGCGGGACGCGGGGAGTCGACTTGAGGAGCGAGTGTCCGGACTGCCGGGGGCCGTCGCCCGCGGCGAGACCGACTTCGCGGACGCGACCGAGCTGGCGTGTGCCGCGATCAAACACGGCCTCGAGCTGCCGGCACCGTTCGCCGCGCTCGATACCGACGCCTACCGGGATCACGGACCGGACTACGCGGTAACGTGGGCCGAAAAGACGTTCGACGCCCTCGAGGACTAGAACGTCGCCTCGATGCCGCCGTCCTCGTCGAGATCGATCGTGCCGTCGAACAGGTCGCGGAACTGGTCGACGAGTTCCTCGTCGTGTGGGTCCTCAGAGAGGTGGAACAGCCCGACGGCGTCGTGTTCCTCGAGCAGTTCGAGAATGCGCTCGGCGGCTCCGAGGGCCTGTTCCTCGCCGGCGTAGTAGGCGAGTTCGGTGACCGAATCGAAGCTGAGCCGGAGCTTCCCGTCGTGATCCGAGAGGAAGCCGTCGATGTGGTCGACGATACCGTCGACGTCGTCGGGTGCGGCGACGTAGTGGACCGTGTCGCTGGTTCGCCGGGAGTAGCCCCGCTCGATGCTCAGGGTGTCCAGAATCTCGGCGCGGTTCTCGTCGACGTCGTAGTATTCGAGTTTCTGTCTGGCTTCGCGAGCGGTCGTTCGGGTCGAGACGACCAGAAAGTTGTCGGTGTCGGTCTTGAGAAAGTCGGTGTCGATGCGGTCGGTCTCACCGGTGCTTGGGTGCAACAGAAGGATGCCGGTTCCCCCGGGGACCGTTTCGGGTGTCCCCTCGATCGCCAGTTCGTACTCCATACTGCGTGACCAATTGCCGGAATCGACTTAATACTGAGGATGTGTCGCTCGACAGCACGCGACGCCGTCACCGTTTTCGAGTCGAAACGAAGGATCGTTCGGTCACGTTCCGGTGCTCGACCGCGGACTCCCGACGATCAAACGTCCTCCTGACGCAGGAGGACGAGCATCGAGAACCCGGAGATCACCACCAGCAGAAGGGCGGGGACGGCCGCGTACCGGTAGGCCAGCGCGTCCTGTGCCCCCCAGATGATCGAGACGAGCGTGTCCATTCCGACAGGCTGGAGCATCAACGTCACGGGCAGTTCCTTCATCGTCGTCAGAAACACGAGGACGCCTCCGGCGATCAGCCCGGGCGTGATCAGCGGCAGCGTAACCCGGCGGAACGTCTCGAACCAGCCCGCGTTGAGCGTGCGGGCGGCCTCGATGGTCTTGTCGTCGATCTGGAGCACCGAGGACCGAACGGTGCCGACCGCCTGCGGGAGGAAGCGAACGACGTACGCGAACACGAGCAGGGCAACACCCTCCCGGTAGAACGAGGGCAGAGTCCTGGTGCCGAGGAAGACGAGCGCGAGCCCGATGACGACGCCAGGGACGGCGAACCCGACGTAGGTTGCCCGCTCGAGGATCCGTGAGAGAAGCGAGTTCGACCGCCCGGAGTAGTACGCGACCGGCAGGGCGAACAGACACGCGACCAGCGCGGCAAGCAGGGCCAGATAGACCGAGTTGAACGCGAACTCCCACTGGAACTCCAGCGAGGGGATCGGATCGCCCTCGCTGCGGAACAGCCAGTTCGTAAAGATCGCGACCGGAACGACGAGCGTGAGCACGCCGATCAGGGAGACAAAGCCCATTGCGGGCCACTTCCAGCGGCCGAGACGGATGGTCGCACCCTTGCCCGCCCCGCCGCTTACGTCCTCGTCACGACCGATGCCGGCCTCGATGACCAGCACGATGGCGACGATCGCGATCAACTGGAGTGCGAGCAGGGCGGCGTACTCGACGGCGAAGCCGCTGAACTCCCAGTAGATCGTGCTCGTGAAGACGTCGGCCTGCATGAACGCCGGCGTCCCGAAGTCAGAGACGGCATAGAGGGCAGCGAGCAGGGCACCAGCGGCGATTCCTGGTCTGATCTGCGGGAACGTAACCCGTCGGAACGCCTCGAAAGGACTCGCGTTGAGCGTGCGCGCGGCGTCGACCAGCGAGTCGTCCATCGACAGCAACGCCGCGCGGGTCGTCAGGAAGACGTAGGGGTAGGTGTACAGCGTGATAATCAGTATCGCTCCCGAGAGCCCGTCGATGCGCGGGATCGTCGTCCCCAGGAGCGTATCGACCTCGCCACCAGGCCCGAACATGCCGGCGAACGCGATCGCGCCGATGTAGCTCGGAATCACGAGCGGGAGTGCGGCGACGATGGTCCAGAGTCGAGGGTACGGGAGGTCCGTTCTCGTCGTCAATATGGCGAGCGGAACGCCAAGCAGGATCGAAAACACCGTGACGAGCACCATCAAAGCGATGCTGTTGATCGTGATCCGGGCCGTTTGCGAAGAGACGAGGAGGTCGTACGCGCGTGTCGGCTCGACCGTCGTCGCCTGCCAGAACAGCCAGAACATCGGGGAGACGACGAGGAACGCGACGATGGCACTCGACAGCGCCAGGGCTATCCTCGGACGATCGGTGTTCTCGAGTCGCTCCCGGATCGACTCGAGCGGCCGTGAAGAATCGAGATCGGTGAGTTTCATTGGAAATCGTCTGCTCGGTCCGCCGGAGCCGCGGACGTAATCGGCCGTTGGAGCTAGGCGCTCCTAAATCCCCCGAAGCGTTCCCGAGGGTTGGGAAGGACGATATCGGGCGTCTCGGGGCGCCTGCCGTTCGAACGGCGTCAGACGGTCATCCCTTCCTCGGTGAGGAGGTCCTGAGCTTCCTGGAGCTCCATGTCGAAGTCGCTGAGGTCGAACTCCGGCGGGTTGATCTCCTCGAGGTCGGGCAGCGGGCCGACGTAGTCGACGCCCTCGACGACGGGGTACTCGCCGTTGGCGTCCATCATGAACTCCTGGCCCTCGGCGGCCAGCAGGTGACGAACGAACTCCGCGACGAGTTCGGGGTCTTCGACGTCGTTCATCACACCAACGCCCGCGACGCTGAACAGACAGCCGGGGTCGTTCTCCGTGAACGTTGCTCTGATCGGGGCGCCGGAGTCCTCGTTGAGGATCCGGGCAGCGTAGTAGCTGTTTCCGAGCGCGACGATCGGGTCGCCGTCACCTCCTCTGTTGACGGCTTCCGCCTGATCCGACCCGCCCGAGAAGAGCTGTGCGTCCTGATCCTCGACCATCGCGCGGACCCACTCGCGGGTCTCTTCTTCGCCCTCGAGTTCGACCATCGCCTGGATGAACCCGCGGAAGGTTCCGGAGTTGGGTCGCGTCGAGATGATCCCCTCGAAACGGGGGTCCTCGGCGAACTCGAAGATATCCGTCGGCAGATCGTCGCCGTCCTCGAACTCGGTTTCCTCGGCGAGTCGCTCGCTGTTGTACTGGATCGAACGTACGCGACCCGTAACGCCGGTCCAGTAGCCGTCGGGCTCGCGGTAGCTCTCGGGAACCGCGTCGACGACGTCCTCGGGAAGCTGCTGGACGGCGTCCTCGCGCTCGAGTTCGGCCAGCGCACCCGGGTCCTGGGAGTACATCAGGTCGGCAGCGACCGCGTCACCCTCCTGCAGGATCTGGTTGACCTGGACGTCGTTGTCGTCGTAGTCGATGTTGAGCGTCAGTCCGTCGTACTCCTCTTCGAGCTCGACGAAGACGGGATCGATCTGGTCTCGGGTTCGTCCGGAGTAGATCGTCAGCTCACCCTCGAGATCACCGAGGTCGTCCCAGGAGACGGCCTCGGAGTCGACCGCCTCTCCCAGGGGTTCGGCGCTCGCGACCGCGCTATCGCCGCCGTCGTCACCGTTTCCGTCGTCACCGTCCTCACCGAGGCACCCCGCCAGTCCCGCGAGTCCAGCGACGGAGGCTCCCGCGGTGGCGAGGAGCGGTCGGCGACCGGTTGCGGTTCGGTCCGAACTGTCGTCATCGTCGCGCTGTTGCATATCTAGTTTTAGGTCGACCTAAAACATTAATACCTTCCGATTGTTCCCGAGAGAACGATCGAGAGGCCGGGATAGCTACCGCTTCCCGTTCGGCCCTCGTCCGATGCCCACGGATTTCGGCCGACCTAAACCTCTCCGAGCGAATCTTTTTAGGGAAGCCTAAAGAGCTTGTCGGTCGCTCCCGTCGTCCGGGACCGGAGCCGAACCCGTTTTGACCTTCTGGCGGAATAGGGTGGGTATGAGCGTACGCGAAGAGTTCGACGAGTGGGCTACGAGCGGTCGGGACAAGGGAATGGAGGAGCGCCACTGGCACACCGCCAAACACGCGCTCGCGCGGATGCCCGTCGAACCGGGCGACGTCGTCCTCGATCTGGGCTGTGGCAGCGGCTACGCCGGCCGTGCACTGCGAGATACCAAGGACGCCGGGCGGATCTACGGACTCGATGGCTCGCCCGAGATGGCCCGCAACGCCGCGAGCTACACCGAGGACGGCCAGGTCGGCTACGTCGTCGGCGACTTCGGTTCCCTCCCCTTTGCGGAGAACTCGATCGACCACGTCTGGTCGATGGAGGCGTTCTACTACGCCGCCGACCCCCACGAGACACTCGAGGAGATCGCGCGGCTCCTCCGACCGGGCGGCACGTTCTACTGCGCTGTCAACTACTACGAGGAGAACGTCCACTCCCACGAGTGGCAGGACAACATCGACGTGGAGATGACCCGCTGGGACCGCGACCAGTACCGCGAGGCGTTCCGCGCGGTGGGGCTCTCGGTCGCCGAACAGGACAACATCCCCGACCGGGAGATCGCCATCCCCAGCGAGGCGGAGTTCCCGCTCGAGGACTGGGACACCCGCGAGGCGATGGTCGAGCGCTACCGGGAGTACGGCACCTTGCTCACGGTCGGGGTCGCCCCCTGATTTCGGGTCGACGCTCCGGCCGAACCCCTTGATTTCCACTCGAGCGTTCGTCGGTCCCTCGGTTTTCTACTCGGGACGGTAGCTCTTCTTCCGGGACGGCGGCCAGCGACAACGAGGCGACTGCCGAAACGCCGATCGGACGTGACGGTACGGACGAGAACGACACCGACCGATCCGCAGCGGAACGCTACTCGAATCGCTCGCCGGCCGGAATCGTCACCTCGAGCCAGTTCTCCTCCGGCGGCAGCGGGCAGTCGAACGTCTCGCTGTAGGCACAGAACGGCGTGTACGCGATGTTGAAGTCGACGACTAACTCGTCGCCGGTCTCGAGGTCCCGGTCCGCGGCCAGTTCCATATATCGCCCGCCTTCGTAGGTCTGCTGGCCCGTCGTCTTGTCCCGGAACGGGACGAAGTACGGCTCCTCGTTCGGGCTCTCGAGCTGGTAGGCCGCCAGCTCGAAGGTTCCGTCCTCGAGGTCGTCGTCCTCGCGATCTAACTCGAACTCGAGGGTTACAGCCCGGAGGTAGCGCATCTCTCGGCCCGCCGTGGTGTCCATCAGGACGACCTCCGGATCGTCGTGGGCGGTTACGGTCGCGGTCACCCGGTAGGTCGGATCGGGATCGAAGTAGTCCAGTCCCTCGAACTCCTCGCGGTCCTCGGGCGGCACCGGCGACTGGGGATGTTCGGCGAAGAAGTCGTCCTTCTCGGCGCGCTTGGATTCGAGCTCCGCGCGCCACTCGTCGACGTCGATGGAATCGCTCATACCGTCGGTTGAGCAGCGAGACTGGAAGGCGTTGCGTTTGACAGACGGGAAACTAACCCCGCGAACGATAACCCCGCGAACGATAGTCGCCGCTGACAGCCAGTTCATGCGCTTGATCGCACGGGGGAAGCGCAGTTCGGACGGAACAGCGTGAGCGAGGAACAGGGGATGGCGAACGGGGAACGGAGTGGCCCGCGAGCTGCAGATCCGGGTGTCGCCAGTCCAGTTGTTACCTCCCTCCCGAAGTCGATTGGTCACGTCCAGACCGGGCCAGGAGCCGAAGCTCCGACACCACGGCTAACCAGACAGCCAGCGTGCCCTTCCGGGGGTGGTCCCTCGAGTAAGTACGCTGTACTCTGGTCCGGACCGAGATGATTAGCCACGTCTAATAATCTGTGTAGAAGCACAAACTATTTTAATTGGTGTGGCGGAATACGAGCTGATGACAGATCTCTCGAGGACTACTCAGCCCCGCTCTACGCGTCGGACGGTCCTCGCTGCGGGGGTCGGAACGCTCGCCGCGGGTATCGCGGGCTGTCTCGACGAGGATCCCCAGGACGGTAACGGTGTCGACGGCGACGACGATATAGCAAGCGAAGACGACGGAGACGACACGTACACCGTCGCCGCCGGAACGCCGGCGCTCTGGGACTTCACACGGGAGGTTGGCGGCGATCACGTGAACGCCGTCGATCTGGTTCCGACCGGCGAGCACGGCCACGACTACGAACCCGGGCCGGGGATCGTCGAGGAGATCGACGAGGCCGACGCGTTCGTTTATATGCGGGAGTTCGCCGGCTGGATGGACGACGCCGTCGCGGAGCTCGAGGACGACGACAGCGTCGCCGTCATCGACGCCTCATCGGGGATCGAGTTCTTCGACAGCCCCGCCGAAGACGACGACGAACACTGGTGGATGGACCCCGTCGAGTGTCAGAACGGCGTCGACAACATCGCCGCCGGCTTCGCGGAGCTCGATCCCGACCACGCCGACGAGTACGACGATAACGCGACCGATTTCAGCGAGGAGCTCGAGGAGATCCACGAGGAGTTCGAGGAGTTGGTCGAGCGCGCGACCCTCGACGAAATCGTCATCGGCACCCACGATTCCTTCCAGTGGTGGCACCGCCGGTACGACATCGACGTCTACTCTCCGATCGGCACGTCGCCGGATGGAGAGGCGTCCGCACAGGACATCGAGGAGGTCGAAAACCACATCGAGGAGTACGATATCGAGCACGTCCTCTACGACGTCGGCGAGCCAGCCCACCTCGCCGAATCGATCGCCGACGAGACGGGCGCGGAGGTGCTCCCGCTCTCGCCGGTGGAGACGCAACTCGACGAAACCACGGAGGTCGGGGACGTCGAGATGGAGTCCGACTGGGGGTATGTCGCCCACTATCAGGAGATCAACTTCCCGTCGCTCGAGCGAGCCCTCCAGGCAGCATAAGAGTTAGCAGTCTCGAAAGATTTGGATAGCCCAAGAGCAAAAACTGGTTACCAACCTCAAATGAACGCTGTAATAGCCGCCGAGAACGTCACCTTCGCGTACGACGACCAGCCCGTGGTCAAAGACGTCTCTCTTACGGTCGAAGCTGGCGATTTCCTGGGATTGATCGGACCGAACGGCTCCGGGAAGACGACCCTGTTGAAAATCCTGCTGGGACTGCAGACGCCGGATACGGGGACTGTCGAGCTGTTCGGCACCGACGCGACGTCGTTCGACGAGGGGACCCGTCTCGGCTACGTCTCACAGCAGTCCTCGGAGGCCGACACGACGATGCCGATCTCCGTCCGTGAGGTCGTACGGATGGGACGGTACGCCCACGCCGGCCTCTCGCCTCTCGGGTCCGACGATCATCGGATCGTCGACGACGCCCTCGAGCAGGTCGGTATCGTCGACCTGGCCGACCGACAGATCAGCTCGCTCTCGGGTGGACAAAAACAGCGGACGTACATCGCTCGCGCGCTCGCGTCCAAAGCCGATCTGCTGGCGCTCGACGAGCCGACGGTCGGGGTCGACGCCGACTCGCGGGACGCGTTCTACGATCTGTTACACGAACTCAACGAGGCGGGGATCACGATCGTCCTGATCGAACACGATATCGGCGTCGTCACCGAGCACGCCGATACGATCGCGTGTCTCAACCGCGAGCTCTACGAACACTGCGATACGGAACGGTTCCTCGAAACCGACGCACTCGAACGCGCGTTCAGCTCGGCGCGAGCAGCGCGGTCGACGGGCGTTGCCTCGGGAGACTGACGATGAACGACGATACGTTCCGGTCCCGGCGCGGGCTGACGGCGACCGCGGTCGGTCTTCCTGCGGCAGTGCTCGCTACCGCCGCGTTCGTCTACTGGGTTTTCCCGCCGCTTTTCGACGCGTTCTGGGGAACGACCTGCGGAGCAATCGACTCCTGGCTGGTCTGTAGTACGTTCCTTCAGCACGGCATTACGGCCGGCGTTCTCGTCGGGATCGCCGCGCCGCTCGTCGGCGCCTACGTCGTTAACCGGCAGATGGCACTCATCGGAGAGGCTCTCGCTCACACCGCGTTCGGCGGCGTAGCGATCGGACTCGTGGTCGGCGCGAGCGTCGAGTGGCTGAACTATCCGCTGGTCTTCGCGCTGATCGCCGCCGTCCTCGCCGCGCTCGGGCTCCAGTATCTCGCCGTGACGACGGACGCCTACGCCGACGTTCCGCTGGCGATCATCCTGACCGGGGGGTTCGCCGTCGGGGTCGCCGTCATCTCCTACGGCGAGGGTGTCGCGTTCGGTCGCGAGATCGAGAGCTACCTGTTCGGCAACATCCTGTTCGTTCCCTTCGAGAACGTCCAGCTGATGGTCGCGCTCACGATACTGGTCGTCGGCATGGTGGGGCTGACCCACAAGCAGTTGTTGTTCATCACGTTCGACCGCGAAGCGGCGCGACTGGCTCGGATCAACGTTTGGTTCTACGATACGCTCCTGATCGTCGTGACGGCGCTGGTCGTCGTCGCGGCGATGCAGATCCTCGGTGCGATCCTCGTCGCCGCGATGCTCGTCGTTCCCGTCGCGGCCGCAATGCAACTGACGAGCAACTTCAACCGCGGCCTCGCTCTCTCGATTCTGTTCGGCGAGATCGCTGTTCTCGCCGGCATTCTCTCCTCGTATTACCTCGACATTGCGACCGGACCGGCGATCGTTCTCGTCGCGATCCTTGTCTACGTGTTTGCAATCGTCAACGACAGGTAGCGTCAACCAATGAGTAACAACACAAACGAAATGAATGCTATCAAAGAGGTGACCTGAATCCGTATGTGGCCCTGGGAACACGCGATCATGGGATACGTCGCGTACTCGCTGTTTTGCCACGTCTACTACCGCGACTCGCCCGGCGGACTCGAGGCGTTCGCGGTCGTCTTCGCCTCCGTCCTTCCGGATCTGATCGACAAACCGCTGGCCTGGGAGTACGACGTCTTCGAGATCGGCTACGCGCTCGGCCACTCGATCTTCTTTGCCGTCCCGCTGTCGATCGCCGTCGGCGCGCTCGCCCGGTCGTACGGCCGCCCTCGTGCTGGACTCGCGTTCGCCGTCGGCTACCTGCTGCATCTGCCTGCTGACGTCGTCGACGGCTATGTCCGGGACGGCCACCTCAGCTTCTGGATCCTGCTGTGGCCGTTCCAACCGGACGAGGTTTACCACCACGCCCACGAGCACACCGGCTTTACCGACCAGTTCTTCGTCCTCCTGGGGAACTACCACCAGGAGCTGTTCTCCGACGATCCGTCGACGTACGCCCTGCTCATGCTCGGTGCGACCGGGTTTGCCGCCCTGCTGTGGCTCTACGACGGCGCACCGGTCTTCCGCGAGTCGGTCCTCGCGGTCAAGCGCGTCCTCGTGCGCTTGGTCGAGCTGGCGACCGACCCCCGGAGCCGGTGACGCGAGTCCTCGTCGGTTCCCGGCCGAGGATCTCCGAGCTTTATAACCGAAGCCGCGGCTACGGTTCGTCAACGCTATGAGCGACCGACGATGAGTACGGCAGGAATGACCGACTGGCGCTCGATCTTCGGCCACCCCCAGCCCTACGACGAGCAGGTCGACGGTATCGAGACCGCCATCGAAACCGCTCGCGATGGCGGCTACACCGTCGTCGAGGGGGCCTGTGGCACCGGAAAGACGATGATCGCGCTCACGGCCGGGATTGACCTCGTGCGCGACCCCAACACCGACTACGAGCGCGTCTTCGTCCTCACGAGCGTCAAACAGCAGCTGCGCCAGTTCGAGGACGACCTCGAGACGATCAACGAGAACCTGCCCGACGACTGGAACCCCGTCTCGGGGCTGACGCTGGTCGGGAAGGCCGACGTCTGTCCGTACAACCGCGCCGGTGCAGGAGGAATCGACGACGGCAACGTCTACGATCGCTGCGAGAGCCTGCGCGAGCGCACCCGCGACCTCACGGGCGAGGGCGGCGAGACGACTGCGGGGACGCTGACCGCCCGCGCCCGCCAGCAACAGACCGGGCTCGCCGACAGCGGAGCGACGGGCGCGACGGGACGGTTCCTCGAGACCGCCGGGGAGACCGCGGCCTACCCGCCGGAGATGTCGACCTACAGCGATGGCGGCGCGGTCGGCGCCGAGACGGAGTACTGCCCGTTCTACGCCCAGTACCTCGAGGACTTGCCTGACGAGGAGGACGACGACCCCGCCGAGGCCGTCCCCTTTGATTTCACCGCGACCGGGATGTTGACCCCCGACGACCTCGTCGCGCGGTCGGTCCGTCACGGCACCTGTCCCCATTCGGTGATGGGCGCCGCGCTGGGCCACGTCGAGGTCGTCATCGGCAACTACTACCACGCGTTCGATCCCACCACGACGACCGCGTTCACCGGCGCCCTGCTCGACGACTCGACGTTTGTCGTCTGCGACGAGGCCCACATGCTCGAGCCACGCGTGCGCGATCTGGTCAGTGACGGCGTCGCCGACCAGACGTTACGGGACGCCGAGACGGAGCTCTCTCGAGTGCTCCAGCCGATCCGGTTCGAGCGCGAGGGACGGGAGGCCCAGGGCGGTTCGAAGACCGCCGACGCCGACCTCGTCCGGGGCGAGCTCGAGGACAGCGACGTCTCTTTCGAGGAGCTCTCCCGCACCCTCGAGTTCGTTCGGGACCTCCGGGAGGAGCTCGACCGTCGCGTCACCGCCCACCTCGACCGGAACCACCGGGGGTGGCAGTCGAACCTCACCGAGCTCTCGGACGCGGAGATTCCTCTGCGCGACCCGCAGGAACCCGCTGTCGACGACCTCACCGAGTGGGCCGCCGACGCGGGCTACAGCGACGCCGTCTGGGTCCGGGCCGAGGACGTCGGTGCCGTCGTCGAGCGCGTGTTAAACGAGGCCGAGGACGAGGACCGAACCCGCGCGGCCCCCGCCGTCGGCCGCGTCCTCGGCGAGTGGTACCGCCGCGATCACACCGACTACTTCCGGGAGATCGAACTGGAACGCACCTGGGACGAGACCGAGCCGGCCGACTCCTGGCGACGGGCCTACACCGCCAGGCTCGCTTTACACAACTGTGTGCCAAGCGACGCGATCGGCGATCGGCTGGCGGCGTTCGGCGGCGGGATTCTGATGAGCGCGACCCTCGAGCCCGTCGCGGCGTTCACCGAGGTGACTGGCCTGGACTATCTCGCCGACGAGAAGGATCGACCGGTCGTCGAACGCCGGTACGGGCTCCACTTCCCCGAGGAGAACCGCGAGAGCTTCGCGGTTGCTGCGCCCAAATACACCTACGACAACCGGGGGCGGCCCGGCGAGACCAATCCCACGCGGACCCACTACGCCGACGCGGCCGCGAAGGTCGCTCGCCTCCCCGGCAACGTCCTCGTCGGGATGCCCAGCTACGCGGAGGCCGAGTGGATCGCGGGCGCCCTCGAGGACCGGATCGAGAAGCCCGTGCTGCTCGATTCCGCCAGCGACGACGAGACGACCCAGTCGCTCAAGAGCGACTTCTTTGCGGGCGAGGGGAAGGTGCTCGTCACGAGTCTTCGAGGGACGCTCACCGAGGGGGTCGACTACAGCGGCGACCGACTCTCTGCAGCCGTGGTCTGTGGCGTCCCGATCGTCAACACCTCGAGTCCGCGGACGACGGCCGTGCGCCGGGCCTACGACGACGCCTTCGGCGACGGCTTCGAGTACGCGTTGACGATCCCGGCGGTTCGGAAGGCCCGCCAGGCGGTCGGTCGGGTCATCCGCTCGGCCGAGGACGTCGGCGTCCGCGTGTTGCTCGACGAGCGCTACGCCCGGGACAGCTGGGACTCGGTGCGGGAGTACCTCCCCGACGACGGCGAGTTCCAGCCCGTCAGCCCCGACATGCTCGAGGTCGGGCTCGACCGGTTCCGGTCGCGACGCTCCTGAGGCGTCGAACGGCGCGGTGCCGGGGGGTCTCAGCGGACGGGAAACGCGTTCGCCCACGCGTCCCGCCAGCCTGTGAGCTCCTCTCGGAGCCGATCGTACCCGATCGAGACGGGCTCGGAGGGAACCGCGATAGCGTCCTCGAACGACTCGTCAAGATCGAGAAACGCCCGGCTGAGGGCCGGGATCTGTGAGTGACGCACGGCGAGTTCGGCCTGGATGTCGGCCGAGAGCAGGAAATTCAGGAAGTCGTAGGCGAGATCGACCTCCACGGCGTCCTCGAAGACGGCCGCACCGATCGGCGTCTCGTACCCCCGCTCGTCGGGAAATACGACCTCCCAGCCGTCGGTCTCCCATCCCTCGCGCTCGGCGTACGCCGCGTCGGTCGTGTAGCCGGCCGCGAGCGGTCGGTGGCCGTCCGCGAACGCCGTCACTGTCCCCTCCCAGTCGTCGGTGAGCTCGAGTCCGTTCTCGTCGAGCTCCCCCCAGTACCTGATGAACTCGTCCTCGCCGACGGTCTCGATCACCCACAGCAGGAAGGCGAGCCCGGCGTCGGAACGACCGGGATCGGGGGCCACCAGCGCGTCCTCGTAGGCGCCGTCGGGTAGCTCCTCCAGCGCGTCGGGTACCTCGAGGTCGTCCTCGTCCGCGTCGTCGCTTGACTCCTCCGGTCCGTTGGCTGCCTCGAGATCGTTCTCGTCGTACCACAGACAGCTGTAGCGCACCCCGGTGGGGACGACCCGATCCCAGGGATCGCCGAACGCGAGGTCATCGCGGAACCGATCCGTCGCCGGGAGCCGCTCGTCGTTGAGTTCGCGAAACGGGGTCTCGGGGGCGAGCCTCGCGTCGAGGTCGGCCAGATCGGGCGGCGTGAGCCCGAGGTAGACGTCAGCGTCGATCTCGGCGTCCTGTTCGACGCGCCTGCGGTAGTGTTCGAGGCCGGCCTCCGGGACGGTCCACTGGAGTTCGGCGTCGGGAAACTCCTCCTCGAAGGCCTCCCTGAGCCAGTCGCCGACTGCCCGCTCGCCGACGACCATCGACTCGGTCGTCGCGACCCGGAGGACGCCCTCGAGATCGGGCTCGTCGGGTTCGACGTCGTCCCGATCGGTCGCGTCGTCGGCGTCGTCCTCGTCGTCCTCGCGGGAGAAACAGCCGGCGGCTCCAGTGAGCGCTCCGACGCCGACGGCCCGCACGACCGCACGCCGATTCATACGGGTAGTGACTCTCCGTGTCGTCTTAAGCCCGGGGATCACCCCGGCGACGGGGCGTCCCGTCTCAGAAAAGCTTTGACGGTCGACGCCGACCGGTCGGTGTGACAGCCACCGCAAACTCCCCGCGGCGACGGCGCTACGTCCTCGGCGGCGTCGTGGCGTTGCTGGGTCTGCTGACCGGCGCGATCCTGCTCGAGGTGCTTGGAACGATCCTCTTCGCGTTAACGGTCGCATACGTTCTGGTTCCGGTCCATGGCTGGCTGGTCAGGCGCGGCCTCGGCGAGTGGGCCGCAGCCGTCGGCGCGACGCTCGTCGGCTTCGTGAGCGCGACCGCGGTGTTCGCGCCGATCGTCCTCACGCTGTACTTCCGGGTCGACGAGGTGGTCGCCCTCATCGAGGAGGCGCCGGCCGAGATCCCGGTGACGGTCCTCGAGATGACCTACACGATCGAGACCAGGGAGGTCCAGGCGCTCGCGGTGGGCTTTCTCCGGGACGTCGCCGTCTCGCTTGCCTCGTCGTTACCGGTGCTCGCGATCAAGTTCGCGCTGTTCGTCATCCTGCTGTTCGCCCTGCTGTACAAGGGCGACGCCGCCGCACGCGCCGCGATCGCGCCCGTTCCCCACGAGTATCGGGGCGTCGTTCGAGCGCTCGCCGTCCGGGCTCGGGAGACGCTGTACGCGATCTACGTCCTGCAGCTCGCGACGTCGCTCGCCTCCCTGCTGATCGGCTACCCCCTCTTTCACCTGCTCGGGTACGAGATGGCGTTTACCCTCGCGCTGTTCGCCGCGATCTTGCAGTTCGTACCGATCATCGGCCCGAGCCTGTTGATCGCCCCGATCGCGCTCTATCACGTCGCCGCGGACGAACTCGCCGCGGCGGCGCTGGTCGGCGTCCTCGGCATCACGCTCGTCGCCTGGCTGCCCGACATCGTCGTCAGACCCCGTCTCGCCCGCCGCTCGGCCGGGCTGCCGGGAAGCCTCTACTTCGTCGGTTTCACCGGCGGACTCTTCACCCTCGGCGCGATCGGGATCGTGGTCGGTCCGCTGATCGTCGCGATCTTCGTCGAAGCGATCGAGCTGCTCGCCGACGAGGTCAACGGCGACGTGAGCCTCGCGGAGCTCGCGTCGCCCGACTCCGAGAACGGCGGCACGCGAGCGTCGAGCGCCGACGTGGAATCCGAGGTCCCGACCGACGACTGACCGGCAGCGACACCCAACACGCCTTTCTCCCTGCTCATCGTCGGTCCCACATGGTCAGTGGCCGAACGATCATCAACGCGATCATCGGTGCCGTCGTCGGTATCGTCCTCTCCTTTATCCCGTTCTCGACGGTCATCGGCGGCGCGGTCGCGGGCTTTCTCGAGGGCCCGAACGACCGGGACGGGGCGATCGTCGGCGCCCTCGCCGGTGCGATCACGTTCGTTCCGATCGCCGCCGTTGCCGTGCTGGGAATCGGGTTCGTCGGGTTCGGGTTCGGCGTCGCCGCCGCACCTGCGGAGGGCTTTGCGTTCGTCGTTCTGTTGATCCTCGTCGGCGTCCTGTTCGCGTTCGTCTACACCGTCGGCCTGTCGCTGCTCGGGGGGTATCTCGGCGCCTACCTCGCGCGAGAGTATCCTCGACGACACGCGCGGACGCGGGAGACGATCGGCACGAGGCGACGGGATCCGCCGCATCGTTCCGGGGCGCAACCGCGCGAGCGGGACGAGGACGCGACCGATCGGTCCGACCCGGAACCGTCCTCGCGAAACGAACCGGTTGCCGAGCCCGAGGACGACGACCTCGATCCCTCGCGGTGGCACGAAACCCGGGACCGCGAGCGAGACGAGTAGCCCACACGAACTCGAAAAGCGCCGACGTTCGATCGTCCGTCCGGGGCGGGCACTCACCGCCGAGACGGCCGGCGACGCCGACGGTGCCGGCTCCGCAGACCGCCGCGAGGACGTGTCGGCGTTGCAGACCACCCGACTCCCAAATCGGGGCCATATGCTTTGTCGGTCGGCCAGTCACTCGTATCTGAGCGCGTCGATCGGATCCGTCCGGGCCGCCCGCCAGGCCGGATACAGCCCCGAGAGGATCCCCACGAGGACGCCGACGGCGATCGCGAGCGCGACGTACTCGAGGGGGTAGACCAGCGGCAGGTCGATGTACCAGGCGCCGAGATAGCCCGCGGCCAGCCCGAGCGCGGTTCCCAGGATCGCGCCGACGACCCCCAGGATCACCGCCTCGGCGAGGAACAGTCCGAGCACGTCGCGGTTCTGGGCGCCGACGGCTTTCATGATCCCGATCTCGCGGGTCCGTTCGGTGACGCTGACGAGCATGATGTTCGCGATCCCGATCGAGCCCACCAGCAGGGAGATCGCCGCGATGCCGACGATGAAGTTCTGTAACAGCTCGAGGACGTCCTCGAGCTGCTGGAGCAACTCGGCGCTAGTCTGGAACGTCATCGCGAGCTCCTCGCCGAGGAACTCGCTCGCGTCGGCGTCGTCGCTCTCGAGGTAGTCGAGTGCGGCCTCGCGGGCGGCGTCGACGTCGTCCCCGTCCGCGGAGTGGGCTTCGACGATGACCGCCATGAAGCGTGCGTCACCGCCGTCGGCCTGTGCTTGTGCCGCCTGGTCGGCGTCGTCGGCGTCGGCCGCGTCCTCGCCGTCGTCGACGTCCTCATTGCCGTCTCCCCCGAGCGGCCCGTCGTCGCCGAGCCCCGCGGCGCCGGCCTGTTCGACGTAGTAGGGGTCGGTCGACACGTAGAGCCGCGGCGAGGACTCGAACCCCTCGAACGGGCTCAGCCCCTCGTTGCTGTCGGTGATCCCGACCACCTCCGCGGTTGTCTGCTGGCCGCCCAGGATCGTGATCGTAATCTCGTCGCCGACGCTGACGTTCTCCTCGAACTGGCCCGCGGCCGCGGGGTTGAGCACTGCCTCGCGCTCGCCGGGCTCGAACTGCCGGCCCTCCCGGAGGGTGTCCTCGCGGACGTAGGAGGGGCCGGTCGCGATCACCCCGTCGCCCTGGGCGACCTGCTCGTCGCCGCTCGCGACCGCCTGGCTCTGGATCGGCGCGTACCCGTAGGCCGCGTCGACGTCCTCGAGATCCTCGATCGCTTCGAGGTCGTCGCCGCTGACGACCGGCTGGGCGCCCGCCAGCGGCCCGCCCTCGGTGTCGGGGTCGGCCGCCCAGCCGTAGACGTTGCGCTGGTCGTCCGGGCTGATGTCGCCGACGATCCCGGCCTGCAGGCTCGCACCCAGGGTGACGAACGCGATCACCGCGGCGATCCCGATCACGATGCCAAGCGTCGTCAGCGCCGAGCGGAGCTTGTGGCCCCGGATCGAGCGCCAGGAGAGTCGCAGGCTCTCGAGGGGGTTCATCGATCCTCCCTACCACCGTCGGCCGGCTCGTCGGGATCGCCCGCCGAGCCGAGCTCCTCGATCCGTTCGATCTTCCCGTCCAGCAGGTGGACGATCCGCTCGGCGCGCTCGGCGACGTGGCGCTCGTGGGTGACGACCACCAGCGTCGTCCCGGCGTCGTGGAACTCGCCGAAGAGGTCCAGCACCTCGGCTTCGGTCTCGGTGTCTAAGTTCCCGGAGGGCTCGTCGGCCAGGACGATCGCGGGGTCGTTCACCAGCGCCCGCGCGAGTGCGACCCGCTGGCGCTGGCCACCCGAGAGCTCGTTGGGGAGGTGGTCGGTACGGTCACCGAGGCCGACCCGTTCGAGCAACTCTCGGGCCCGCTCGCGGCGCTCGTCCCGACCGATCCCCTGGAACAGCTGCGGGAGCGCCACGTTCTCGACGGCGTTCAGCCGCGGCATGAGGTTGAACGTCTGGAAGACGAAGCCGACGGTCGTCCCCCGAAGCGTCGTTCGCTCGCGGTCGCTCAGGGTCGTGACGTCGGCCCCGTCGACGACGACGGTTCCTTCCGTCGGCGTGTCGAGACAGCCCACCAGGTTCATCAGCGTCGACTTCCCGGAGCCGCTCGGTCCCATGATCGCGGTATACGAGCCTCGCGGAATCCCGAGATCGATCCCGTCGAGGGCGTGAACCGGCTCCCCGAGCTGGTAGGTCTTCCGGACGTCCGCGAGTCGCACGGCAGTCCCCCCGTCGGTTTCGCCGGTGGTGCCCGATCGTGCCATACGGTCACATCCACAGCCCGGTCGAAAAAGGTTCGAACTCCGGAACCGATTCCCGCAGCCGACACCGGCCAGGAAGTGTTAGTATTCTGCGCAAAACATATGTGATAGCTAATTAAATACGGTCGTATAACAGTGACCGCAATCGATATCTCGGGCGTAACGAAACGGTACGGCGACGAACTCGCCCTCGAGGAGCTGGACCTCACCGTCCAGGAGGGCGAGGTGTACGGCTTTCTCGGCCCGAACGGGGCGGGGAAATCGACGACGATCAATCTGCTGCTCGATTTCATCCGGCCGACCGCGGGCGAAGTGACGGTGTTCGGCCGCGACGCCGAGGACGGCAGCCTCGAGATCCGCGAACGAACGGGAATCCTGCCCGAGGGGATCGAGCTCTACGACCGGCTGACGGGGCGCCAGCACGTCGAGTTCGCTATCGAGTCGAAAGACGCCGATGACGACGCCGACGAGCTCCTCGAACGGGTGGGGATCGCCGACGCCGCCGACAAGAAGGCCGGCGGCTACTCGAAGGGGATGGCTCAGCGGCTCACGCTGGCGACGGCGCTGGTCGGCGAGCCCGACCTGTTGATCCTGGACGAACCCTCGACGGGACTCGATCCCAACGGCGCCCGCGAGATGCGCGAGATCATCCGCGAGGAGAACCGTCGGGGTGCGACCGTCTTTTTCTCCTCGCACGTCCTCGGCCAGGTCGAGGCGATCTGTGATCGCGTGGGGATCCTCCGGGACGGCGAGCTGATCGCCGAGGACACCATCGCCGGCCTCGAGGACGCGGTCCCGAACCGGACTCGACTGCGAGTGCGACTCGATCGGATCCCCGAGGACTCGGCGGCAGCCCTGTCGGCCGTCGAGTCGATCGACGGCGTCTCCGAGGTCGAGACCGAGGGGACGACGGTGGTCGTCGCGGTCGCCGACGGGGCGAAGACGACCGTCCTCCGGACGATCGAGGAGCACGGCGTCACCGTCGAGGACTTCGAGACCGACGAGTCCTCGCTCGAGGACCTGTTCGTGGCCTACACCGCCGACGAGCGGGAGGTGGCGCCGTGAGCGCGATCGCGGTCGCCAAGAAGGACTTCCGCGACGCCGTGCGCTCGCGGACGCTGCTTGCCCTGACGGCGCTGTTCGGGCTCTTTACCGTCGGCGGGGCGTATCTGGCGTCCTGGGCCGCCGAGGCCCTCGAGGGCGGCGCCGAGACGACGCTCGATCTCATCATCGCTCTCCAGACGCCCGCGGGGTATCTCGTCCCGATCATCGCGCTCGTGGTCAGCTACGCAGCGATCGCCGGCGAGCGCGAGAACGGGAGCCTGAAGTTCCTGCTCGGCTTGCCTCACTCGCGGCGCGACGTCGTGGTCGGGAAGATCCTCGGACGCACCGGTGTCGTCGGCGTCTCGATCCTCGTCGGGTTCGCCGTCGGCCTGATCGGGCTGTTCGCGTTCGTGGGGTCGGTCTCGCTGGTCGACTACCTCGGCTTTACGCTGGTCACGCTGCTGTTCGGACTGGTCTACGTCTGTATCGGGATCGGGCTCTCCTCGCTAACCCGATCGACGACGAAGGCTGCCATCGGCGCGTTCGGTCTGCTCGTCTTCTTCTGGTTCGCCTGGTCGATTCTCGTCCAGCTCCTGCTGTACGCCGTCGAGGGCCAGCTGCTCATGGAGGAGTTCCCCGACTGGTACGTCACGCTGCTCTCCTTGTCGCCCGACGCCGCCTACGGCTCGGCGCTGGGGGCCGTCCTCGGCGAGTCCGGGCTGGCGATGAGCGGGATGTACGGCGGCGACGAGCTCCCGCTTGCCGCCCGGCCCTGGTTCGGATTCGTCGTCCTCGGGGTCTGGGCGCTGGTCCCGCTCGCGCTCGGCGTTCTACGGTTCGAGTCGATCGACCTCTGATCTGGATCGTCGCAGCGTTTTCCCGGCGCTCGCTCGAACGGAGACGGCGATCGCCGGAACGAACTCCAACGGTCCATCCGAGGGCCGAAGTACAACGTTTTTCCCGTCCCCGCCCGCCCTCTCTGGCATGAAGACGACGGGCGGCTCCGACGCGGCGAAGCGACGCGCGGGCGAGCGTGCGGCCGAGGACGTCGAGGACGGGTTCGTCGTCGGGCTCGGAACGGGGTCGACGACCGCCCACGCGATCGCGGCGATCGGGCGGGCCGTCGACGACGGGCTCGACGTCCGTGGCATCGCGACCTCCTTCCAGTCCCGGCAGCTGGCCCTCGAAGAAGGGATTCCGCTGACCGAGCTCGACGCCGTCCCGGGGGTCGATCTCGCGATCGACGGGGCCGACCGCGTCCTCGAGGACGGCGACGCCCGCGGAACGCTGATCAAGGGCGGGGGCGCCGCCCACACCCGCGAGAAGCTCGTCGACGCCAGTGCCGACCGGTTCGTCGTCGTCGCCGACCCCTCGAAGCTAACCGACCGCCTCGAGGCGTCGGTTCCGGTCGCTGTGCTCCCCGAAGCCCACACGGTCGTCGCCGAGCGGATCGGCGAGCTGGGCGGCGAAGCGACGCTGCGAGACGCACAGCAGAAAGACGGGCCGGTCGTCACCGACAACGGGAACCTGGTGCTCGACTGCGCGTTCGGGCCGATCGAGGACCCGGCAGCGCTCGCGGAGCGGCTCTCGGCGCTGCCCGGCGTCGTCGAGCACGGGCTGTTCGTCGACTGCGCCGACGCGACCTACGTCGGGACCGACGACGGCGTCGACGTCCGTCAGTACTGAGTCAGTTCACGGTCGCGTCCTCGTTACTTTCGTCGCTACCGATCGTCGACAGCGCCGCGACGGTAAGGTACAGCGCGCCCAGCAGCCGGGCTGCGGGATCGACCCACGGTTTCGTCTCGAGTTCGTCGACGTTCTCGTAGACCAGCTGCTGGCTCACCTCGACGATCGGCTGCGGGACGAGCACGAGCGCGATCCCCGCCAGCGCGAGCAGTCGGTTGGCGATCGTCGCGCCCGACTCCCGGCGAGCGAGGACCCAGACGAACAGTGCTCCCTCGAGTCGGGCGCCCCACAGCGCCCGGGGGCGAAGCCGGGCGTCCTCGGGGTTCTCCAGACCGATCCGCTCGCAGGCGTCGATGACCGGCTGGGGGTTTGCGATCTCGAAGATTCCGAACGCGATCAGCAGTTTGCGAAGCATCTCGTCTCTCGGATGGACGGCGATCCTCAAAAAATCGGTCCCGGACTCGCACGCGGCGAACGGATCGTTTTTCACGGTCCTCGTTCGCCTACTAGGCAATGACTGAGACGGCCGATCGCAAGGACGACCACATTCGAATCATCGAAGAGGAAGACGTCGAAACGAGAGGAACCGGTTTCGAAGACGTCGAGCTGATCCACGAGGCCCTGCCCGAGATCCACCGCGACGAGATCGACACGTCGACGACGCTGTTCGGCGCCGAGGTCGACGCGCCGATCGTCATCGAGAGCATGACCGGTGGCCACCCGAACACGACGAAGATCAACCGGGCGCTGGCCGAGGCCGCCCAACGAACGAACGTCGCGATGGGGGTCGGCAGCCAGCGAGCGGGTCTGGAACTCGACGACGAGGAGTTGCTCGAATCGTACACCGTCGTCCGCGAGGCGGCGCCCGACGCCGTCCTCTATGGCAACGTCGGCGCCGCACAGCTGCTCGAGTACGACCTCGCGGACGTCGAACGGGCCGTCGAGATGATCGACGCCGACGCGATGGCGATCCACCTGAACTTCCTCCAGGAGGCGGTCCAGCCCGAGGGTGACGTCGACGCTCGCGGCTGTCTCGCCGAGATCGAACGGGTCGCCGACGGGCTCTCGGTTCCGGTCGTCGTCAAGGAGACGGGCAACGGCATCTCTCGGGAGACGGCCCGACGGCTCGCCGACGCCGGCGTCGACGCCATCGACGTCGCGGGCAAGGGCGGGACGACGTGGTCGGGGATCGAGTCCCACCGGGCCGCGGCGGTCGGCGCCGACCGACAGGAGCAGATCGGGAAGCTGTTCCGCGCGTGGGGCGTTCCGACGGCGGTCAGTACCCTCGAGGCCGCCGCAGAACACGACACCGTCATCGCCAGCGGCGGCGTTCGATCGGGGCTCGACGTCGCGAAGGCGATCGCGATGGGCGCCAGCGCCGGCGGGCTCGCGAAGCCGTTTCTCTCCCCGGCGGGGAAGGGTGCCGACGCGGTCGTCGACCTGCTCGAGACCCTCGAACTCGAGCTCCGGACGGCGATGTTCGTCACCGGCGCGGACTCGATCGAGGCGTTAGGCGAGCGCGAGTACGTCCTCACCGGACGAACCCGGGAGTACCTCGACCAGCGACAGTAGCGGCTGCGTTCCGGTATCACAGCCGCTATCGGTGGCTACAGTCGAGAGTATCGTATCGGTGCGGCGATAAAAGAACGCTCGAACTGTCGACCTTACAGGTCGCGCGGCTGGACCGTCTTCCGGTCGTTCTCCTCGGCGCGGCGGGCCGCGTCCTCGAGAAGCTGGTCGACTTCCTCGTCGAGTGCGTCGTAGAAGTCCGAGGCGACGTTCTTGTCATCGAGCGCTTCCTTCACAGCGGCTTTGACGATAAGGTCTGCCATACGATGTGTCCGTTCCCGTTTCCCCATTATAAGTATTCTGGTTATGACGGGGGATACCGGGGCTGCAGGGGTTAGTTCGCCTGTTTGGCACGCAAATTCCACCGGAAAATATATGGTTGATGAACTCCGCGACCTCGATTCGGTTCGATCGAACCGGGATCCCCGGCTCGCGCGCGGTCTGGGACCGCTCGCGCGCGTTTCGAGCAGCGGCGGGGCCGGTCGCGACGGGTCGACGGATTCGAGTGTATCCATCACCCAGGTCAGGTATGCGTGAACTCCTCGAGGCCGTCGCCGATGGCTCGCTCTCGCCGGCGGAGGCCGAAGCCGAACTCAGAGGGTACGTCACCGGGGAGGCGGGTCGGTTCGACGCCGCCCGCCAGCAGCGCCGCGGCATTCCGGAGGGGATCTTCGCGGCGGGCAAGTCCGCCCCGCAGGTCGTCGCCCTCGCCGAGGACGCACTCGAGACGACCGACCGGGCGCTGATCACCCGGGCCGACGACGCCCAGATCGAGGCCCTCGAGTCCTCGCTCCGGGACTCGTTTCCCGACGCGACTCTCGAGCGCTGGGACGGGACCGTCCTCGTCCGTAGCGCCAACGCCGAGCGACCGAGCCTCGACGCGACGGTGGGGATCGTCACCGCCGGTACCGTCGACGGCCCCGTCGCCGACGAGGCCGCGGCAGTCTGTCGGGACGCGGGTGTCACGATCGACCGGGTCGACGACGTCGGCGTCGCCGCGCTCGATCGGCTCCTCGATCAGCTCGATCGGCTCCGCGAGGCCGACGTACTGCTCGTCGCCGCGGGTCGGGAGGGCGCCCTCCCGACCGTCGTCGCCGGCCTGGTCGACTCCCCGGTGATCGGGGTCCCGGTTTCCAGCGGGTACGGCCACGCCGGCGACGGGGAGGCGGCGCTCGCCGGAATGCTCCAGTCCTGTACGATCCTGTCGGTCGTCAACGTCGACGCCGGGTTCGTCGCGGGCGCGCAGGCGACCCTGATCGCGCGGGCGCTCGACCGGGCCCGATCGTAGTCGCGGTAGTAATATCCGAAGATTTTCTTTCCATTTCGGAAAGCCAAACCGCGTTTGGGGAAGCACTTTTATTCGTATACTGGCTATCCTTTGATGCCGGCCGAAGCCGGCACGACAATGCCTACCTGTGACCACTGCGATGCGCACGTCTCCGAACGGTTTGCCCGCGTGTTCGCCGACGAGCGCGGCGAGATCCACGCCTGCGTCAGCTGTTCGGCGAACGCCGGGATCGCGGAAGCCGCGAAGGAGCGCGTCCGCGGCTCCTGAGTACCGTCACCGATAGACCACGGCCGGACCCCGACTCCTAGCTCCCACCCTGCGGACGAGACGATTTTTACCCACCGGTTCCCTACCCTCGAGCGATGGCTGAGGCCGACCACGTCGTCTACGTCCTCGAGTGTGCCGACGGCTCGCTGTATACGGGCTACACGACCGACCTCGAGCGACGCGTCGCGGAACACGACGCGGGCGAGGGCGCGAAGTACACCCGCTGTCGAACCCCCGTCGAGCTTCGCTACCACGAGGAGTACGACTCGAAGTCCGCGGCGATGTCCCGTGAGTACGAGATCAAGCAGTTGACCCGACGACAGAAGGAAGAGCTGGTCGGACTGGAGTGAGGTCGGAGCGGAGCGTGTCTTCTCCCTTGCACGGCAGTCGCTCGCCCGAGGACGCTACTCGTCGGTCGCGTCCGTCCGCGGTGAGTTCACGTCGGGCTCGATGAAGGCGTACTCGGCGAGCATTCGACCGAGCTTCCGGGTGCGCTCCTCGAGGGTCTCGTCGACGAACGCTCGCCCGTCGATTGCCTTCGGATCGGGCTCGAACGAACTCGAGGCGCCCTGAATCCCGACCTGGTGGGGGAGCACCCAGCCGTGGACGCCACGGACCGTGATCCGGAGGTGGTCGAGCGTCGAACCGTAGCTGCCACCGCCGGCGGTCGCCAGCAGACCGACAGTGGTGTCCTCGAACTCCTCGAACCCGCAGTAGTCGTGGAAGTTCTTCAGCGCCCCCGAGTAGGAGCCGTGGTAGACGGGAGTTCCCAGCGCGACCGCGTCGGCCTCGCGGACGAGCTTCATCGCCGCTTCGCCGTCGCCCTGCCCGTCGATATCGGGGTCGTAGACGGGGAGATCGTACTCGCGCAGATCGAGCAGTTGCGTCTCGGCGCCGGCCTCCGCGGCGGCGTCGAGGACGTACCGCAGCGCCGTCCGAGTGTAGCTCTCGTCGCGAAGGCTGCCCGAAACTGCGAGGACGGAGGGACTAGTCATAGCTGCGCTAGCGACGCGGTCGGCAAAACGGCGTCGGCCTGCCGTCGAAAGCTGGGGCCGGAGGGATCCGACCGCGCAGCGTCGCCTTTTTCGCACCGGGCGATGAGAGGCGGAGTATGGAGACGATCTCGTTCGGAACTGACGGCTGGCGGGCGCCCCTCGAGGAGTTCACGGCGCCCAGAGTGCGGATGGTCGGACAGGCGGTCGCGACGTACCTCGCCGACGAGGGACTCGAGGGTCCGGTCGCGGTCGGCTACGACGCCCGCGAAACCTCGCGGGGGTTCGCCGAGGAGCTGACTCGCGTGCTGTGTGCTAACGGATTCGACGTCTTGCTGCCCGAACGGGACCGACCGACGCCGCTGTTCGCCCACGCGATCGTTGAACGGGACCTGGCGGGAGCGTTGGTCGTCACGGCCTCACACAACCCGCCGGAGTACAACGGCGTGAAGTTCATCCCCGAGGACGGCGCGCCCGCGCTTCCCGAGGTAATGGACGCGATCGAGGAGCGACTCGCCGAACCCGACCCGCTGCCCGAGGACGAACACGGCAGCGCCGAGGAGATCGACTTCGTCACCCCCCACGCCGACGCCGCGTTCGAGCTCCTCGAGGAGACGATCGGCAACGTCGACCTCGAGGAAGTGTCCGTCGCCTACGACGCGATGTACGGTAGCGGTCGCGGGACGACCGACGCCATCTTAGAGCGGGCCGGCGCCGACGTCGATCGGCTGCGTTGCGAGCAGGATCCGGAGTTCGGCGGCGGGGCGCCCGAACCCGCCCCGGAGAACCTCGAGGCGCTCGTCGAGCGCGTGACCGACGGCGGGGCCGACCTCGGCGTCGCCAACGACGGCGACGCCGACCGTCTCGCGATCGTGACACCTCAGCGGGGCTACCTCGACGAAAACCTCTTTTTCGCCGCGCTGTACGACTACCTGCTCGAGCGCGACTCGGGTGCCGTCGTCAGGACGGTCTCGACGACGTTTCTCATCGACCACGTCGCCGACGCCCACGACGAGGACGTCCACGAGGTCCCGGTCGGGTTCAAGTGGATCGCCCAGGGGATGGCCGACCACGACGCGCTGGTCGGCGGCGAGGAGTCAGGCGGGTTTACGATCAGGGGCCACGTCCGCGAGAAGGACGGCGTCCTGATGGCGCTGCTCGCTGCCGCGATGCACGACGCCGAACCGACCGACGACCGCGTCGACCGCCTGCTCGACGAGCACGGAACCGTCGTCCAGGACAAACGCAGCGTCGCCTGCCCCGACCACGAAAAAGCACGCGTGATCGACGACCTCGGTGACGAGATCCCCGACGCCGTCGCCGGGACGTCCGTCGAGGACGTCAACACCGCCGACGGGTTCAAGCTCCAACTCGAGGACGGCTCCTGGCTGCTCGTTCGGCCGAGCGGCACCGAACCCAAGCTGCGGGTCTACGCGGAGGCGACCGACGAGGACCGGGTCGCCGAACTGCTCGAGGCGGGCGAAGCGCTGGTCGAACCGCTGGTCTGAGGGTTGCGCACTCCGGGCCTACGTTTACCGGGACAGCGACCGCAGAGACGGATATGAGCAGATCCGACGACGCCGCCTACACCGAACTCGAGCCCGACGCGTGGCATCAGACCGAGGAAAGCGACTACGCGATCGACTGTCCCGAGTGCGGGTCGAAGGCGACGCTGATGAACGTCGTCAAACACGGCCGCTGTAACGGCTACCTGAGCAAACACGACGAGGACGTCGAGCTCGACACCCAGCCGATGGACTGTACGGCCAAGCTCTGGTTCGAACTCGGCTACGTCTCCGATCCCGACGAGTCGATGACCGACGACGCCGTCGGCGCGGACGACAGCGAGGGCGAGACCGACCAGGACGTCGAGTCCGAGGAGGGCGTCCCGGCTTCGGACTCGGACCCGGATCCGGGCGGGACCGTCGACGAGGACCAGACGTAGTTCAATCGATCCGCTCCGCGGGAACCCCGGCGACCGTCGTCTCGGGGTCGACGTCGTCGGTGACGACCGAGCCCGCGCCGACGGCAGCGTCCTCGCCGATCGTGATATCTCCCAGCAGCGTCGCGTTCGCGCCGACAGTAACGCCGTCCTCGAGGGTCGGATGGCGTTTGACGGGCTCGTTCGCCGTCCCGCCCAGAGTGACCCCGTGGTACATATGGACGTCGTCGCCAACCTCGGCGGTCTCGCCGATGACCACGCCCATCCCGTGATCGATCGTGACACGGCGGCCGATCGTCGCTGCGGGGTGGATCTCGACGCCCGTCAACGTGCGGACGAAATAGGCGAGGACGCGAGCGAGGAGTTCGAACCCCCCGTTATAGAGTCGATGGGCGAGGCGGTGACCCCAGACGGCGTGGACGCCGGGATACGTGAGCCAGACCACGCGACAGCCCGTCGCCGCGGGATCGCGATCACACATCGCCCGGACGTCCTCGCGGAGCCGCCCGATCACGATTGCTCGCGTTCGGCGGCGTCGCGGTCGTCGGAGCCTGTTCGCCCGGTTGCATCGGAACGCCGTCGAGTCGCGGTCCCGGCGTTCCGGACGGAACACGCGACGCGACCGGTCGAGAACATGGTTCCACTACTCCGATCGACGAGCTAAAAGGGATCGTTTCGTCGCCGGGTCATAAACTAGTCACCACGATATCTTTTCGGTGCCGACGGCTCACTTGCCGCGTTCGAGACGGCTCCCGATCCGTTCGGGCAGTCCTGCTGCAGCGACGGCGTTCCTGACCTTGTCGATGTCGTACTCCACGCGGTGGGTCTCGACGGTCATCGCGTCGAGGTCGAGGACGGCGTAGGCTGCCCGCGGATCGCCGTCGCGGGGCTGGCCGACGCTGCCCGGGTTGACGACGATCCCCTCGCCGTACCGCTCGACGTGCTGGACGTGGGTGTGGCCCAGCACGAGGACGTCCTCGTCGCCGAGCAGCCGCGGCGAGAACTCGCCGGGGCGGGTGTAGCGGGTGTACCGATCGGGATCGTCGGGGTGGCCGTGGACGAGCTTCACCCGATCGTCACACGCCAGCCGCTCCTCGGGGAGATCGGCGAGCCAGGCGAGCTGGTCGGCCGAGAGCTGCTCGAGGGCGTGTTCGACTCCCGCTTTGGCCATGCTGTTAAACCGGAACGGCGTCTCCTCGACGACCGCGGCGTCGTGGTTGCCCATCACGGTCGGGACCCCTCGCTCGCGGAGGTCGTCGACGCAGGCCGCGGGCCAGGGGTTGTAGCCGACGACGTCGCCGGTACAGAGCAACTCGTCGACTGCAGGCATGTCCGCGAGGACAGTCCGGAGAGCGACGCGGTTCCCGTGGATATCGGAGATGAGCCCGATTTTCATGGGCGGGAGTAATGGGTGCGAGCGGTATGTAGGTTCGCCAGGCCGCTATACGACCTCGAGGGACTCCCGTGTCGCCTCGAGGAAGACGATCGCGGAAACGCCGAGCAGTCCCCCGTTCCCGAAGCTCACCAGCGGCCCCGCCGGAACGTCGAGGACGGATACCGATAGCCAGACGGCGGCTGCGAACCCCGCGATCGCGATCGCTCGACCCGCGTATCCGATACCGCGGAACCACGCACCGACTCGAGATCCAACCGACGATGCGGCGATCGGACCGGTCGCCGCGGCGAACGAGACGAACCCGATACCGATCCAGAGCCAAAAAACTGCACCGGTAGCCCACAGGTTCAGGACCGCGAACGCAACGACCAGCGCCGATCCCATCAGCTGCCAGCGCGTTGGTGTCCCCTCTGGAGACCACCGGCCGGTAGTTCGCCTCTCCACGAGCCGACAGTTCGCTGTCGAGAGTGATAACGATACTGCCACGAAGACTGTCGCCAGGTGACGGAATCGACCGGAAGCCCGACGGATGTCTCTCGAGTCAGTTACCGTTCTCGATCGCCGTCTCGAACCCGTCCGCGGTCCGGGCGACGCCGGCCGCACAGACGGCGTGTTCGAACTCGTGGTCGTACACCTCGCTCGCCGCCGCCGCGGCGCCGTCGGCCTCGAGATCGAACGCCGTCGGCGAATCCTCCTCGTAGGTCGCGACCAGCGTCGGCTCCTCGACGGTTTCGACCAATAGAGCGTCCTTTCGGACCGTCCCGATCAGAGCCTCGCCGTCTCCCCCCAGGGTCGCCGCGATCCGCGGGGTGTCGTAGTCGTCTTTCTCGTAGTCCAGCGCGAGCAGGCTCTCCGCGAGGGCGTCCCGGGCGGGATAGCCCAGCTCGAGCTTCTCGGCGATCGGATCGACGTGGGAACCGTTGCCGAAGGCCGCCGTCTCGCCCGTCGGCGTCTCGACGATCCGCAGACAGTTGTAGGAGACGTAGGGGTTGTCCGTCTCGAGGGCGTCCTCGGTGGGACCCACCGTGAGGGCCTCGTCTCGAGCGGTGATTTTTCGGTTCGGGAACGATCGCGAGGAGACGCGGTAGGCGCCGACCTCGGGACCGACGACGACGAATCGTCCGACGTACATACACGTGGGTGGACAGCCGAAGGGAAAATGTGTGTCGATATGTGCACGATCGTCGACTCTCGACGATCGACTGGACCGGATATTTATATAATATTACATACCAACTCCGACTATGGCGACGGAGGCGGCCTGTCTCGAGGCGTTGCGGCGTGCCGCGGAGACGCTCGGCGAATCACCGACGAAGGCTCAGTACGAGGACCTCGGGTTGACGCCGGCCTCGGCGACGATCATTCGAACTCTGGGCGGATGGAACGCTGCGAAAGAGCGAGCCGGGTTGGCGACCGAACCGTCCACCGGTTCCCGCACACTACCGAAACCGGACGACGTGGATCTTCCATCGGATACAGCCTGGGAGGAGCTCTCGGTCGATCAACGGTGGCACTACCGGAACGTCGAGCAGAATACCGAACGGACGCTGTCCCGTCGTTCCGACCTCCGTTCGTGGCTCAACGCCAAAAAACGAGACCAGGGCTGTTCGCATTGCGATGTCGATACGCCGGCCTGTCTCGATTTCCACCACCGAGAAGAGGAAACGAAACGGATGGCTGTCGGACGAATGATCACGTTCGGACACGGTAAGGACGCGCTCCGTGAGGAAATCCAAAAGTGTACGCTGCTCTGTGCGAACTGCCATCGCAAGCTCCACTACGCGCCGCCGAAACGAGAGCGCAGACGGTGGGTTCACGATCGAAAACGCGCCGAGGGGTGCGAACGTTGTGGTGAATCGAACCCGGCGTCTCTGGACTTTCATCATACGACTGATCGGAAGGAGGCGACAGTTGCGAGATTGATCTCGGACGATCGATCCAGAGAACGAATTCGGATCGAAATCGAACGCTGTACCGTTCTCTGCGCGAACTGTCATCGGAAGAAACACGATGAGGACTCCGCCACTGATCGCTGATCGTCGGCGGCCGAGCAGGGAAACAGCGATCGTTCGTCGGAGTTCGTAACACTCTAATACGGACCCGCCGTTATGAATAGATAGGTCGTCTTTGACGGACGACGTGTCGGAGTCCATTGGGGTAGTGGCCAATCCTGAAGCCTTCTGGGGGCTTCGACCCTGGTTCGAATCCAGGATGGACTACTTCCTCCCGATTTCATTTCGACCCGATTCGTAGCGCCCGCTGTCGATCTCCAGTCGAAACGAAGGGGTCTCCGGATCGTCGGCCCGACCAGAACCCATATTCGATCGCCTTCCCTAGGAGTCGTCGATGAGACGACGGCAGTTTCTCGCCGCGGGAACGGCGGCGACGGCGGTGGGTATCGCGGGGTGTCTCGGCAGTGACGACGTCGACGGCTACGGTCCCGAGCCGGAGTCGGCTCCCGAGGAGCGATCGATCGACACCGACAGCTACGAGACGCTCTCGGTCGGGAGCGTCGACGTTCCGCTGGCGCCGCTCGAGGACGTCGCCTACTGGTACCAGCGCCAGGAGGCCCGGTTCGTCGATACGCGGGGTGCCGACCAGTACGACGACCTCCGGATCACGGGTGCAGCGCTTAGCAGCGCTCCGGACGGCGTCTCGAACGATCCGGTCGAGGAGTGGCCCGAGGAGGACCGCATCGTCACCTACTGCGTCTGTCCGCACGCGCTGGCGGGACAGCGGGCCGCGTCGCTGCTCGAGGCCGGCTACGAGAACGTCTACGCGTTCGACGAGGGGCTCGAGGCGTGGGTCACCCAGGGGTATCCCGTCGATGGCGAGCAAGCGACACAGAGTCTGACGTCGTATCAGATTCGCGGTCGGTCGGATCCCGCCTACGCCGGCGAGTACGTTCGCGCCCGAACCGTCGACTCCGATCAGAGCGAGCTGAGTACCGTCGAGGACGACGGCAGCTACGAGCTGACGGTTCACTTTACGGGACTCAAGGCCGACTCGCTGCTCGAGATCGAGGCGCCGAACTACACCCGGGAGTTGACACTCGAGGAGGCGACGAGCGGCGTCATCACTGGTTGAGAACTACTGCTCGCTCGTGGTTCCGTCGTAGGCCCCCGCGCGTTCGAGTTCGCCGCGGCGTCTGAGCACCGACGGCGTCCGACAGATTCCGGGTGCGCCCGTCGCCTGCGGAACGGTGCAGTTGTTACAGCTCTCACAGAGGACGCGGAGATCTCGATTGCCGCCCGCGTCACTCGCCGTGCCGTCCTCGAGCAGCCGCGCCCCTAGCCGCGGCTCGGCGTAGAACGGCCGGGCCAGTCCGACCATGTCGCAGGCCGGGGTCGGGTCGTCTCCGCGACTCGCCCCGTCGCCGAGGAGCCGATCCATCTGCCCGCGTCCGCGGATCCCGCCTTCCGCGAGGACGGGGATCGACACCCGCTCGCGAACGCGACGGCAGAACTTCTCGTTCCAGGCCGGTTCGGCATCGTACACGAGCGCCTCCGCGCGGTTCGCCGCGGCCACGAGCCGTTTTCGCAACGGCCCGCCGAAGGCTGCGTCGTACCCCTCCTGGAGAGCCTCGTTTTCCCAGGCTCGGTCCGGGTACTCTCCCCTGGCGATGCTCATGTCCCAGGCGACCGACGTTTCGACCGGGACGACGGCGTCGTAACCGATCTTCTCGAGTCGACGAGCGATCTCGATCCCGTCCTCGAGCGAGAGCTTCCGTCGAACCAGCGGCGCTGGCGGAGCGGGAGTCTCGGCGGGCACCTTCGCCATTACGGGGAGCTCGCCCGCCCACTCGCGGATCGCCTCGTAGACGACAGCCAGAAACCGAAGTCGGGCCTCCGGCGAGCCGCCGAACTCGTCGTCGCGGCGGTTGTAAAAGGGCGAGAGGAACTGCTGGACGATCCCCATGTTCGCTCCCGCGATGTGGATTCCGTCGTACCCCGTGTCGGCCGCGTACCCTGCCGCACGGCCAAAGTCGGCGGCGAGCTCGTACACCTCCTCGGTCTCGAGGACGTGCGGATCGTAGGAGAGAAAGCCGGCTCGATCGAGCGCCCGGAGCTGCCAGGGGAGGTTCGAGACCGCGAGCTGCTCGAGGCCCGGGTTGGCGCGGCGGTACGCGGCGTGCCAGGTCTCCATGCTCCGCAGCCCGCCGTGTTCGAGCTGGAGGAAGATCCGTCCTCCGTGATCGTGAACGCGGTCGGTTAGTCGCGACAGTCGGGAGACGAAGTCGGGGTCGTGGACGCGGGTCATCCCCGGCGCAGCACAGCCGCCCTCGCCGCGGACGATCGTCGCGCCCTGGCAGATCAGTCCGACTCCCGACGCCGCGGCGGGTTCGAGGTCCTCGATCAGCGTGTCGACGGCGTCGGGGCCGTTGCCCGCACACTCGAGCAGCGGGGCTCGGTAGAGGCGGTTCGGCACGCGACAGCCGCCGATCTCGATCGGGTCCTCGAGGGTCGCCATACGCGATCCGTTCGGGGGGACACCACAAGAGGCTGCCCCCGCTCAGGGTGGGGTGATCACCGCTCGACCCTCGATCTCGCGGTGCTCGAGGCGTTCCGCGACGGTGTTGATGTCTGAGAGGTCGTAGACCTCGGTCCGCAGCTCGACGTCCCCGCGGTCGACGAGCGCGACCAGCTCCTGGAGCTCGGCGTACTTTCCGACCAGCGTCCCCTTAAACGAGAACTCGCCGTCGACCAGCGCCTGACACGGCTCGTGGATGTGGCCGCCGTAACCGATCACGTGGTGGTCGCCGCCCGCGGCGACCATCTCCGGCGCGGTCGCGGTGGTCTCGTCGGCCCCGACGAAATCGAGCACCTGCTGGGCGCCCTCGTCGTCGGTCAGGTCCAGTACGGTGCTCGCGAGGTCGTCCTCGCCGGAGTTGATCGTGTGGCGGGCGCCGAGGTCCTCGGCCAGCTTGAGGGCCTCGTCCTTGAGGTCGGCGGCGACGACGTCGGCCGCGCTCATCGCGTCGAGACACTGCAGCCCGATGTGGCCCAGCCCGCCGACGCCGATGACGACGCAGGTGTCGCCCGGGTTCAGCTCGCGGACCGCCTTCTTCGCGGCGTGGTAGGCCGTGATCCCCGCGTCGGCGTGGGGCGCGATCTCGGTCGGATCGACGCCGTCGGGGAGCGGGATCACCGCGCGCTCGTTGGTCTGGAGATACTCCGCGAACCCGCCGTCGGTCGTCAGCCCGTTGAAGGCGCTGTTCTCGCAGTACATGTCCTCGCCGAGCCGACAGGGCCGGCAGATCCCGCAGGTCTGGACGGGGTGACAGATCACCGGGTCGCCCTCCTCGACGAGCGTCACCTCTTCGCCGACTTCCGCGACGATGCCCGCGTTCTCATGGCCTAGCGTCATCGGCAGGTCCTGCGGAGCATACTCCTCCCACATTCCTTCGATGATGTGGTTGTCTGTCTGACACCAACCGGCGCCGGAGACCTCGACCAGGACTTCGTCGGACTTCTCGAGCTCCGGACGATCGACCTCCTCTACCTCGAGAGCCTCGCTCATCTCGTCGGTGTACTCGTGGAGACGGGCTGCTTGCATGATACCACGTCACGCTTTGTCGTACTAGGTGAAAACGTTCGCCCGACGTATCGCTTCACGAACACGACCGTCGTCGAAGCGACGTCCGGTCCACCGGTCAGGAACCCATCACGAAGAATAATGGTTGTTGATATCTAGCACCATACTGCGATGTACGACCACAACGGCGAGGAGATCTTCGTTATCGACGGTCACGTCCACCTGTGGGACGCGACCGAGGGGAACATCACCCACGAGGGCGGCGAGGAGTTCATCCAGTGTTTCTACGACTACCACACGACGTTCACGCCCGAGGAGCGTCAGTGGAGCATCGAGGAGTACCGCAAGTACGGTGCCGAGCGAATGGTCGAGGACCTGTTCGCGAACGCCGCCGCGGACATGGCGATCTTCCAGCCGACCTACCTCACGGAGTTCTACGAGGACGGGTTCAACACGACCCAGCAAAACGCCGCGCTCGCGACCGAGTACCCGGAACGGTTCGTCCTCAACGGCACCTTCGACCCTCGCGACGGCGAGGAGGGACTGGAGTACCTCGAGGAACTCCACGACACCTACGGCATTCAGGGCGTCAAGCTCTACACCGCGGAGTGGCGCGACGAGTCGAAGGGGTGGCGCCTTGACGACGAGGACGCCTTCGAATTCCTGGAGAAATGTGAGGAGCTGGGAATCAAGAACATCCACGCCCACAAGGGGCCGACGATCCGGCCGCTGAACCGCGACGCGTTCGACGTCGCCGACGTCGACGACGCGGCGTCGTCGTTTCCCGATCTCAACTTCGTCGTCGAACACGTCGGGCTGCCGCGGCTGGACGACTTCTGCTGGATCGCCGCCCAGGAGCCAAACGTCTACGGCGGGCTCGCGGTCGCCGCGCCCTTCGCCCAGAACCGTCCCGCCAAGTTCTCCGAAATCCTCTCGGAACTGCTGTGGTGGCTCGGCGAGGACCGAATCCTGTTCGGCTCGGATTACGCCATCTGGAACCCCGACTGGCTCGTCGAGGAGGTTCTCGAGGCCGAGCTCACCCAGGAGGACCGAATGGAGTACGGCGTCGAGTGGGATCTCGAGACCAAACGGAAGGTAATGGGCGAGAACGCCGCCGAGCTGTACGATATCGATATCGAGGCCAAGAAAGAGCAGTTCCGCGAGGACGAGATCAGCGAGCGGTTCGGCCTCGAGGACCACTACGCGAGCGACGCCCCCGCGGCGGCCGACGACTGATGACCGATCAGACACCCGACGGCCCCTCCAAGGAGGCCGTCCGCGACCGACTGGACCGGGTCACCGATCCCGAACTCGACCGTTCGATCGTCGTCCTCGAGTATATCGACGCGATCGAGATCGAGGCCCGAACCGTCACTGTCCACCTGACGCTGCCGACGGCGTGGTGTTCGCCCGCGTTCGCCTGGATGATGGCCGTCGACTCCCGCACGGCGGTCGAGGAACTCCCCGCAGTCGAGCGGGCAAGGATCTACCTTCACGAGCACATGCACGAGATCGAGATCAACCGGGGCGTGAACGTGGGGCGGTCGTTCCCGGAGGCGTTTCCCGACGCCGAGGACACCGTCGACGCCGTCCGTGCAGAGCTCGACCGCAAGGCCAGAACCGCCCGCCAGTACGACGCCGTCGAGGCGTTGCTCGAGGCGGGACTCGATCCCGAGACGATCGTTTCGCTCCGGCCGCGGGATCTCGAGCGCACCGACAGCGACGATCGACTGACGATCTACCTCGCGGACCGGGCGGTCGCCGTCTCCGTCCCCGCGGAACCGATCGACCGCTATCTCGAAAAGGCCCGCGAGACGGGGCTGGTCGACGCCGACACGGACCCGCTGTTCCTGACTCCCGAGGGCGAGCCGATCGATCCCGACGAGTTCGAGCTGGTGCATCGGCGAGGACGGCTCGCGCAGGTCAACATGTCGAGTCAGGGTGGGATCTGCGACGGGCTCCGGGAGTCCCGAGAGCAACGGCTCGACGACGCGGCGTCCGACTAGTCACTTCTCGACTTCGAGTAGCGCCACCCGCTCGCGAACCAGGGCGCCCAGCGAGGCGTCGGTCGCCGCGCGCTCGCGGTCGGGAATCTCGAAGAACTCCTGGAGGACGTCCTCGTCGAGCGCCTCGAGGGTCGACGCCGTCCCGGCGAACGCCGCGAGCTCCCGGACGTCCTCGAGCGCCGCGGCCTCCGCGCCCCCGTCCGCGAGGACGACGGCCCGATTCTCGCCTCTGTCGACACCCATCTCCAGCGCGCGGTCGATCTGGCGGCGTCCCGCGGCGTACAGCAGGAACTCGACGGCCCGGTCGCGGGCGACGTTCTCGCCGCGCGCGATCGATCGGTCCGCGAGCTCGACGGCCCGCTTGAGGTGGTGAGGGCCGGCGACGTAGCGAGCGTCGAACGCCTGCAGGGTCGTTCCGTGGGTCTCGCCGATCGCGCCGAGCTCGGCGACGAACGAGTCGAGGTCGTCGATCGAGAGGGTACACTCGAGCAGCTCCATCAGAAATCACCCAGGCTGGACTGGCTCTCTTCGTCGTCGGTCGTCGCGGTCGCATCCGTCTCGGCGGTGCCGTCGCCGTCGCTCGAGTCCGTCGCCGCGACCGACGCGTCGGCCTCGACGCCGTCCATCGAGGGGTCCTCGCGGCCGGCGTTCTCGAGGACGTTCTCGGCGGTCTTCTCACCTTTGAGTGCCCCAAGGACGACCGACTTGTCCGCGGTGCGGAGATCGGCGGGCTCCTCGATGCCGACGGCGTACAGCTGCCGGGCACGCTTGCGGCCGACGCCGCGGACCGAGACGAGCTCGAGCAGCTCCTCGCTCACGCCGTGTTCGACGCGGGCGCGGGCCTCGCGGACGGCGACGGTCCACTCGCTGTCGATCTCGTTCGCCAGCGACTCGGCCGCCCCGAGCAGCCACTCGGCGGTGTCGACCTTCCCGCGCAGGTCGCCCGGCCCGATCTTGTACCGTTCGGTGATCCGTTCCTCGTCGTCTTCCTGGGCCCAGTCCTCGAGCAGCTTCCCCGTCTTCAGCGCGGCGAGCCAGTCCTCGAAGCGATCTTCTTCGAACTCGCTGGGCGCGTCACCGAGCAGTTCGCTCTCGCGCTCGTAGTAGAGCTCACCGAACTTCTCGTCCTCGCCCGAGCGCAGGTAGAGCTCGTACATGTCCGGGGTTCGGGAGACGAGCTGGTAGAGCCCCAGCGCAGTGGGACGGTCGTCGGCGTCCTCGAGCCCGTGGACGATCGTGGCCGCGCTCATCGGATCCAGGTAGAGTCGCGAGACGGTGTGGCCGAGGCTGGTGGCCTCGAGGTCTTCGCTTCGGCCGCCGTCGTCTGCGAGGTCGGCTGCGGTCGTGAACGCGCCGGCCTCATCGCTTCCATCTCCGCGGTCGCGCTCGACAAAGTCGTTTCGCTCGAGGTAGTCGAGCACGCTGTCGGTGACCGTCTCGAGCCGACCCGGCTCGGTCGACTGGCTCGCGTACAGCGTCGCCCCGAGGAACTCGAGCAATCCCTCCCGCGTGCGGGCGAATCCGGAGGCGATCGTGGCCAGCACGTGGGTCCGCAGGGCGGGCTCGGCCGCGAGTTTCGAGCGGACCGGTTCGGGGTCGGCCCAGACGTAGCGGTCGAACAGCTCCTCGCTCTCGTCGTGGCTCTTCGCGAGCAGGACGGCCTCGCCGTAGGGGTCGAGTCCCGGTCGTCCGGCCCGTCCCATCATCTGGTGGATCTCGAGGACGTCGAGCGGCGCCATCCCGCCCGCACTCGGATCGAACCGCCGCCAGTCGCGGACGATGACCCGGCGGGCGGGGGTGTTCACGCCCGCGGCCAGCGTCGGCGTCGCCGAGATCACCTTCAGCAGGCGCTCGCGGAAGGCGTCCTCGACGAGCGAGCGCTGGGTGCTCGAGAGCCCCGCGTGGTGGAACGCGGAGCCGCGCTCGACGCAGTCGGCGAGATCAGCGCTGGTCTCGGTGTCGCTGTCCTCACGGATCTCGTCGGCCAGTTCGGCGAGGTCGTTCCGTTCGTCGTCGGTCAGCTCCCGACTCGTCACCTGGCCCAGCCTGCGGGCCGCGGCCTCGGCGTTTCGCCGGGAGTTGACGAACACGAGCGAGGACCCGCCCTCCCGGACGATGTCGCGAACGAGGGCGGCCTCCTGTTTTTCGCCGCCCTCGACGGGCACCTCGCGGGTCGAGCCGTCGTCGAAGTTCAGGGCGTTGCCGTAGTGGACGCCCATCTGCAGGTCGATCGGCCGCCAGTCGGTGTCGACGAGCTCGGCGTCGAGCCACTCTGCAATTTCGTCGGCGTTGCCGACCGTGGCCGAGAGCGCGACGGTCTGGAGGTCGGGGTTGAGCCGGCGCAGTTTCGCGAGGGTAACCTCCAGTGTCGGTCCTCGATTCCGGTCGTCGATGAGGTGGACCTCGTCGCTGACGACGCAGGTCAGCTCGGAGAGCCAGCTCGCGCCGTTGCGCACGAGCGAGTCGACCTTCTCGCTGGTGGCGACGACGATATCCTTCGCCGCGAGCCAGTCGTCGGTCGACTCGTAGTTGCCCGTCGTCACGCCGACGTCGACGCCGAAGGACTCGTAGGCCGCGAACTCCTCGCGTTTCTCGCTGGCCAGCGCCCGCAGCGGGACGATGTACAGCGCCGTCCCGCCGCGCTCGATCGCCGACAGCATCGACAGGGCGGCGATCATCGTCTTGCCGCTGGCAGTGGGGACGGCTGCGACGAGGTTCTCGCCCTCCGTCGCGCCGGCCTCGACGGCCTCGGCCTGGGGCGGGTAGAGTTCCTCGATCCCCTCGCTCCGGAAGTGATCGACGGCGCCGGGCGGGAGCCCCGACAGCTCCTCGATGTTCATTACCCGCAGTTGGTGCGTCCCGCGGTTTAAACTGTCGTATCGCTGGCTTCGGGGCCCGACGCTTCCGACGGATCGGTCGACCCGTTCGCCGCCTACGCGCTCGGCACGTCGTAGCTCGTCTCGAGGTGTGCGAACAGCTCGTCGACCAGCTCCGGATCGTAGGTCCAGAAGCCGTAGTACCGACCGGGTCGGCGCTCCTCGGCGACCAGCGCGCACTTCCCGTAGTCGTCGCCAGCGCCGTCGAAGGCGACGAGCCAGAACTGCCCGAGCTCGCCCGAACCGGCGACGAGCGGGATGTCGTCGGTCGACTCCCTCGCCCCGTCGACGAACGCCGTTACGGACAGCTCGCCGCGGGCAGTGAGACGGCCGTACACCGCCCGCTGGTCGTCAAACGCCGCCTCACGCTGGAAGCCGGCGTACAGCCTACCTGCAGCGCTGCGCCAGGCGCGCTCCTCGATCTCCCTGGCCGCCGCGAGCATCCGTCGGCGATCGTAGGCGGCGAACAGCGTGTTCTCGAGGAAGTCGAACAGCTCCCTGGTGTCGGGGACGTCCTCGTTGAGGGTCCATGGCGGATGGATCTCCGGCGAGAGGACGGCGTCGAACCCCTCGAGTCCCAGCGCGCCTCGAAACTCGCCGTCCCCGTCCCGGATCACGACGAACCCGTCCTCGAACGCCGCGGCGCGGCGGTACTCGACGGTTACGTTGCGGGTCGTGAACTGTCGCTGGAGCTCCGCCGCGACGTCGCTGTCGGTGGTGTAGACCTCGAGCCGCTTTCGTTCGCGCTCGACGGCCGCGAGCGTGTCGCCCAGCGTCTCGACGGTCATCCGCCGACCCCGAGCACCTCGTAGACGGCCGACGGGATGTCGACCTCGTCGACGGCACCCGCGTCGGGATCGAACTCGAGGAGCCCGTGGTCGTCGAGCTGGGGCAACACCGAGTGGTGGAGACTGATTCGGGCCCGATCGTACGCCCGCTGTCCGGCGATCGTTTCTTCGCCGACGGCCTCGGTACCGGCGACCACCGCGGCGAGTTCGTCGACCGTGGCGTCCGAGTGATCGTACAGGTAACCCAGCGTGGTGCGGATCTCCCGCTCGGAAAGGAGTCCGAGGAGCTCGTCGACGGTGTGCTCGGGAGCACCGTTCGTGAGCGCGGAGAGATCCTTGTGAGTGTCACTCATGATTGTTGGGCACAATTAGACTCTCGAGACTATAAGCCGTGTTCAAAAAGTCGATGACTGTCCTCGATCGGACTAGTTCACCTGCCGTGAGCGATGTCGACGCCGGATATTGCCGGCGTCCGTCGTCGCGACCGCTAACGATTTACGACGATCGGTTCAATCCCCGCCCATGAAGGTCGAATTCGACGAGGACACCTGTATCGGAATGTACCAGTGCGTCGCCGAGTGGGACGCCTTCGAGAAGGACAAATCGGCGGGGAAGGCCGTCCTCGAGGACGCCGAGGAGGTCGAAGACGGGATCTTCGTCCGCGAGGTGCCCGAGGACGCCGAACTCGACGCGAAGTTCGCGGCCCGGACCTGTCCCGTCGACGCGATCACGATCTACGACGACGACGGCGAGCAGCTGATTCCCTGATTCGTCGCCGATAGACGGATAGGTGTCGACGCTGAACGCCGCCACATGGCTGACCCGGACCGCGTTCTCGTTCCGACCCTCGGCCATCCGGGGGAAGACGAGGGACTCGCCTATGCTCTCGAGACGTTTCCCGACGCCGCGGTCACGCTGCTTGCGGTCGTGACGCCGCTCGACGCGCCGTTGAGCGAGGGCGGGGTGCTCGAGCGAAGCGACGAACGGACGGATCGGTCGCGCGACCGTGCGTCTCGGCTGCTGGAGACGGTCGACACTCCGGAAGCCGCGGATCGGGTTCGGATCGAGGTCGCGGAGGGACGGCCCGGCACCGTCATCCCGCAGTACGCGAGCGAGCACGACGTCGACCACGTCGTCATGTACGGCCACGAGAGCAGGACGACGGGGTTCGTTCGGCGGTTTCTCGGCCGCGGCGTCGCCACGACGGTCATCAACCGGACATCGCGTCCGGTGACGGTCGTCGAGTAGCCACGGTCCTCACCCGGCGACCGTCGCGAACGCTCGGTAGAGTCCGTAGCTGACAGCGGTCGAGCTCCCCAGCGTCAGCAGCCAGAAGGTGATCGTCACGCCGATCTTGCGCCGCGAGACGCCAGCGGAGCCCGCGGCCAGCCCGCCGCCGATGACCCCAGAGAGGACGATGTTGTTGAGCGAGATCGGGATTCCGAGCGCGATCGCCAGTTGGGCGATAATAAAGCCCGGGACGAGCGCGGCGATCGATCGGCGGACGCCGAGCTGGGCATACTCCCGGGACGTCGCCTGTAGGAGCCGCGGTGCGGCCATCCACGCACCGGCGAGAATACCGGTCGCCCCGATGCCGAGCAGGACGATCCCCGGCAGGCCGAGCTCGATCCGGAACAGGTGCTCGAGTGGACCGGTCGCGAGCCCGACCTGCGAACCGCCCGAGGAGAACGCGACGATCCCGCCCAGGATGAGCAGGAACGAACGGATTCCACCTTCGACGGAGACGAGGACTTGCCTGCGGATCCACCCGAACGCGAGCACGCCGAGCGCGATCGTCGTGAGAACCATCCCGACGTCGACGTTTGCAGCCAGCTCCGGCTCACCCCCGATGTGGGTCGAGACGAACCGTGCGAGCGTCCCCTGGTCGGCCGCCGGATCCGGAATCACGCCGAGTCGGATGTTCGCGAGGATCGCCCCGACGATGCCCGCGAGCAGCGGGACGCCGATCGTCTCGGGCACGTCGTCGCGTCGCAACAGCGTCGCCGTGGCGAACGCCAGCCCGCCGGACATGATCGGGACGAGTAGCCAGAACGTGCCGAGTCGCTGGTAGGTCGCGATGGCCGGATCTCCGCCCAGCGAAAGCCCGACTCCAACCATCGCGCCCGTCGTCGCGAACGCCGCCGGGATCGGGTACCTGGTGTAGATGCCGATCCCCATAAACGCCGCCGCGGTGAGCAGTCCCGCAGTGGCGGCAAGCGGCGTAATCGTGACGCCGTCGATGAGGTCCGCGCCGACGGTTTCGGAGATGCTCCCGCCCTGCATGAGCGCGCCAGCGGCCGCGAGCAAACCGATGACGAACGCGGCTCGCATCGTCGAAATCGCGTTCGCACCGATCGCTGGCGCGAACGGCGGCGAGTTACTGTTTGCCCCGAGCACCCACGCCATACACAGACAGGTGATGACGGCGATCCCGACGAGCAGGACGAACGACGGCGTGACCATCCGTTCTTCGCGTTTCTACGACCGTTCGGAAAAGCGTTCTTGCGGGTTTTACTTGCACTGATCAGCGGGTCCGCAGGACGGACTCGCGCTCTGTGCTCGGCGCCGAAAGAACGAAGCGACGAGGACGTCGTCGTCCGTTACGCGATCTCGTCGTACTGCTCGGAGAGCTTCTCGGCGGCCTCGCCGAGCTGGTTGCGTTCGAACTCGGTCAGGTCCCACTCGACGACCTCCTCGACGCCGTCGGCGCCGAGCTTCGCGGGGACGCCGAAGGCGGTGTTCTCGTGGCCGTACTCGCCCTCGAGGGCGACGCTGCAGGGCAACACCTCGCCGGTGTCACGGAGGATCGCCTCGACGGTGTGGCCGACGCCCGTCGCGGGCCCCCACTCGGTGGCGCCTTTCTTCTCGATGACGTTCATCGCCGAGGTCTGCAGCTCCTCGAGCAGCTCCTCCTTCTCGTCGTCGGAGAACTCGACGTCTTTGCCGTCGACGCGGACCTTCGAGAAGACCGGGACCTGGGCGTCGCCGTGCTCGCCGAGGATCGTCGCCTCGACGTTTTGGACGGGGACGTCGAAGCGCTGGGCGATCACGTACCGGAACCGGGCGGAGTCGAGCCGCCCGCCGAAGCCGACCACCTTCTCGCGGCTCCGATCGCCGGTCTCGTAGAGGTGGCGGTTCAGCAGGTCGACCGGGTTCGAGGTGGTGACGGTGACGAAGTCGTCGTTGTGCTCGGCCAGCGAGGACCCGATGTCTTCCATGATCGGGGCGTTGTCCCCGGCCAGATCGATCCGGGTCTGGCCCGGCTGGCGCGGGATCCCGGCCGTGATGACGACGACGTCCGAGCCGGCGGTGTCCTCGTAGCCGCCCTGCCGGATCGTCGTGTTCGAATCGTAGGCGACACCGTGGTTCGTGTCGGCGGCCTGGCCGACCGCGTCGTCTTCCTTGTCGGGGATGTCGACGAAGACGAGCTCGTCCGCGACGTCTCGGAGCGCGATGTTGTAGCCCGCGGCTGCTCCGACCGTTCCGGCCGCACCGACCACGCTAACTTTCGTCATACCACGTGAAACTGCACCATCCCAGGCGTTAAATCCGTCGGAACGCCCACGATCATCCGATACTGACGAGAAATTATACGTCGATCGTCGAATCTCGAGTCGGGGCCGCTCTCGCCCGTTTCGTCCCGTTTTTGCCCAGGCGCGTCGACGCGGTTCGGGATCGAACGGATCTTTGGACTCGCCGTCGCGTCCTCGAGCATGCGCGTCAGCGTCATCGGCGGCGGACGGATCGAGGACGAGGCGAGCACTCGAGCCGAGGCCGTGGGTCGGGAGCTCGGTCGAAGAGGACACACGGTCGTCTGTGGTGGCCTCGGCGGGACGATGGAGGCGGTCTGTCGCGGTGCCAAGGCCGAGGACGGACGCACGATCGGCATCCTCCCGACGGAGCGCCCGGCGGACGCGAACGACTACGTCGACGTCCCGATCGCGACGGGGCTCGGCCACGCCAGGAACGCGCTCGTTCCGCTGAACGGCGCGGCGGTGATCGCGCTCGCGGGGAGCCACGGCACGCTCTCGGAGATCGGGTTCGCCGGCGTCTACGATCGACCCGTCGTCGGCCTCGAGACCCACGAGCTGCCGGGAATCGAGGCCGTCGAGACGCCGCAGGCGGCCGTCGACGCAGTGGAGGCCGCGGTCTCCGAGTAACCGCTGCTCGCGTCGTCCCGTCTCCGCTGGTTGACAGATGGTAACAAACAACAGCTAGTCTGTCGACTCTAGAACCGACGCTCCGCCGAGGGAGCGTCCGCCGAGGTAAAAGTATGGCAACCCAGACTGGATCGAACACGGAACTCGTTCGGGAGTATCTGGCCGCGTTCAACGACCGGGACCGCGAGACGCTCTCGGAGCTCCTCGCGGACGACGTCGTCGAGCACGGCATCCACGACGAACTACACGGCGTCGACGAACTCCTCGAGAAGCTCGAGGCACACTTCGAGCCGTTCCCGGACTACTCGGGGACGACCGAGGCGATAGTCGCCGAGGACGATCTCGTCGCGGTCCGGTACACGGTCGGTGGGACCCACACGGGCGAGTACCGCGACGTCGAACCGACGGGATACGCCGCCGAGTGGAGCGGGATGGCGATGTACCGGATCGACGGCGACGAGATCGCCGAGGTCTGGCTCGAGGAGGATCGGCTCGGACTGCTTGAGCAACTCGAGGTCGTCGACCCCCCGGCGCACCTCCGGATCTGATCGGTACCGCTTTTTCCCGCCCCGACTACTTCCGATCGTGACCGACGACAGCGATCCGTACACGGTACACGATCGGCTTCCCGATCCGGATACGTTCGCCCGCTTGCGCGAGGTGACCGGGATGTCCTCACGCTCCCGCGAGGGGATCGAGCGCGGGCTGCCGAACTCGCTCCACGCCGCGGTCGCGGTCCACGAGCCGACCGGCGAAACCGTCGGAATGGGACGGCTCGTCGGCGACGGCGGCACGGTCTATCAGATATGTGATATGGCGGTCCACCCGGACCACCAGGACCGAGGACTCGGCACGCGGATCATGGAACGGCTCGAGGCCTACCTCGAGCGTGAGGCACCCCCGGAGGCGTACGTCAATCTGGTCGCCGACGTCGACGGCTTCTACGAGGAGTTCGGCTACGAGGAGCTCCGTCCCGCGTCGAAGGGAATGCACCGCTGGATCGACTGATCGCCTGTCGCAGCTTTTTCGACGCTCGGGCGCCTTTCGACGGGTATGAGCGACTTCGACAAGGAAGCCGAACGCGAGAAGCTTCGCGAGAAGTACGAACGCGACAAGGCAGAGCGGGAGGCAACCCAGCGGATGAGCGACCTTCTGCTCAAGGGCGCGACGATGACCAACAATCACTGCGGAACCTGTGGTGACCCGCTCTTCCAGCAGGACGACACGACGTTCTGTCCGAGCTGTCACGGCAACCCCGACGCCGTCCAGGGAACGAGTCTCGAGGCCCAGCCGGCCGAGGACGGGCCCGAGCCCGAGGGGACCGACGAAAGCGCGGACGGGTCGGACCGCCCCGAGCCCGAAATCGACGTGACGCGGTCCGAAACCGACGCTGACGGCCCCGACACGGCACCCGACCGCGCGGGCCAGGGCCAGACCGCCGACACCGACCCCGCGGGCGACGCGAGTGCGCGGCCGTCCTCGCCCCCGTCGCGGTCGACGGCCGACGGGGAGGTCAGAACGCAGTCCCGGGACGACCGATCTCGCGATCCGGAGCCCGATCGGGCACAGCGGGACCGCCACCACGGTGAGTCACGCCGTCCCGCTGACCGATCGCGACGAGCGACCGACTCGCGAACACGAGCGACCTCGGGCTCCGGCGAGCTCGAGGACGCCCGCGCCTCGCTGGTCGCCGCCCTCGAGAAGTTCGCGCGAGAGGCAAGCGAGACGGACGATCCCCGCTACGCCCGCGAGTGTCTCGAGGCCGCCCGCGAGGCCGGCGAGACCCTCGAGACGCTACGCTAGTCGAGAAACCGCTCCTGTACGTTTCCGGTCGGCATCATACACTGGTCTTTCTTGCCGAACACGCGGTACCGATTGGCCGCGACGACGTCGTACCCCAAGTCACGGAGTCGTCGCGGGAGATATCGGAGCGGCCGCCCGAGGGCGTAGACGCCGCCGAGGCGTTCGCCGATCCGGAGGACGGCCGCGGACTTGACGTAGGCGTCCTCGCCCTCGATCAGGACGATCGACTCGAGGCCGTCCTCGGCGAGGCCGTGCTCGGCCAGCAGGCGCTGGCCGACGTCTGACTGTAGCGACGCGAAATGAAAGATCTCCTCGTCGTCCCGCGGCACGATAAACTGGACGAACCCGGCACAGAGGTTACAGACGCCGTCGAAGAGGACGATCGGCGCGTCCTCGGGGATCTCCTTGCTCATTGAGCATCAGTTCGGAGCGCTCGCAGTTCAGAATTCCGGTCGGAAACCGCGACGGCAGGGATGAAACCGGCTCGACCCCTAGAAGTCGGGCGGCTGGATCTCCGCGGGTTCGTTGTCACCACAGCCGTGGGCGGAGACGAGATCGACGCTCCGGTCGCGATCGTCCGGATCGCTTACCGTGTCCATCGTGACGTCCTCGGAGACCCGGTACATGTTCACGTGGGTGAGCTCCGTTCCCTGCTCTTCCTCCCAGCTCGTACAGATGTACTCCGCCAGGGAGTCGTCGGCGTCGTTGGTTCCCTGCATCCCCCCGCGACGGACGCTGTTCATGTAGAACCGCTCCCGGTAGGAGCCGTACTGCTCCTGGATCTGGCTCCCCTCGTAGGGGCGGTCGTAGGAGACCGACGACTGGCCGTTGTAGACGTCGACCACCTCGCCGTCGGCGGTCTGTGCCGGGAAGACGTAGTAGCTGTCGGTCGTCCGCGGCGTCGGTGCGAAGACGCTCCAGTCGGGCTGGTCGATGCTGAGCTGCTGGGCGCGGTCCTCGATCTGTTCCTCGACGACGGTCTCCTCGTCGGCGACGCCGCCGATCGGAAGCATCGAGAGGGCCACGAACAGCACGATCGAGAGCACGACGACGCCGATCGCCGCGTTATAACCGAGCTCGCGCGCGCGGCGCTGACGTTCGCCCCGGAGTCGGACGTCGGGGACTCGCCTCGCGAGCCCGGCGAGACGCTCCCGTCGAGCGTCGATGGCGTCGAGGTCGACCCCGAGATAGCGAGCGACCGCCTTCAGATCGTCCCAGAACTGCGCCTGGAGGAACAGCATCACGCCGGCGATCGCGACGTATGGGAACGCGCCGATCCGTACGGTGACGATAAACGAGGCGTGTGACGCCACGAACATCCCGACGAGCGCCATCCGCAGTCGGCCCCGCAGTACGAACAGCAGCCAGGAGAACAGCAACATGTAGAACCACGTCAGCCCGCCGATCTGGAGCAGCGTCTGGAACTCCCGGAGGTAGGGTGCGAGGAAAAACGTCGTGTCGTGAAGCCCCATAATCAACGGCGTCGCCTCGCCGCTCGTCCAGAGCTCGTCGTGGGCCTTGTGGTAGCCGTTGACAATGTACATGACCACCATCTGGGCGAGGATCAGCGCCGACGCGACGCTGGCGATCCCCTTTCGGGGTTCCCGGTCGGCGTGAACGGCGTCGATCGACCACCGCTCGCCAAGCGGGAGGAAGATCGCCCAGAACAAGAGGAGCCGGAACAGCGTGTCGGCGTAGCTCAACACCAGCGGGTTGTGGTGATCGAGCGAGACCACGAGCAGGAAGGAAAGGATCGTCGCGATCCGGGTCTTGTAACCGACGATGAGCTGGACGGCGATCAACCCCTGCAGCACGAACAGGCCGGCGATGACGGTCGGATCGGTCGTGTAGTGGTAGATCGAGATCGCCCCCTCGGAACTCATCGCCTGGGCCAGCGACTGTGGGACGGCGCCGTCGTTCGTATAGTAAAACGAGAAGTTCCGACTCCGCAGGAGCAGGTCGGCGATGATCAACAGTCCGGCGAGGACGCGAAACGCCGCGAGCGTCCGGGTATCGATCCGGACCCGATTCGCGACCGCCCGGCGAAGCCGCCCGGCAAGGGCATCGAAGCTAGAGGTGGCGCTACTCATCGCTCCCCGGCCCCAGCAGGCCGATTGTCGGCTGTCGGTTCGTGCCGTCGATCGACAGAACCTCGATTTCGTGGCTGTGCTCGCGGTGTGTGGCGTCGTCCATTCTGTAGCACCCCTCCGCTGGTCGCCCGGCCCCGGGTCGAGAACGCGAGTGGTCCCGCGTCCCGACGGCCGAGGGAGCGGGTCGGTTGTCTCTTCGATAATCGAGACGCAACCGGTATATATTTTCCGTCCATACTCACCGAAAGCTGTACCGTCTCGTCGGTCAGCCGGTGTACTCGCTGCCGATCACGTCGCGGATCCGCTCGGCGGTTACCCGACCGACGCCGTCGGCTTCCATCAGTTCGTCCTCGGTCGCGATCATCACCGCCTCGACGGTGCCGAACTCCTCGAGGAGCGCTCGGGCGGTGACGGGCCCGATCTCGGCGATTGAGGAGACGACGTACTCCTGCTGTTCGGCCATCGTCTTGGCCTGCTTCTGGCCGTGGACCGACACTTCCCGGTCACCGACCTCCTGTTCGCGGCCGGCGATCACCGCGAGCAGGTCCGTCGTGTCGGCCTCGCTCTCGGTCCGGAGGACGCTCGCTCCGAAGTCGACGGCCAAACTCGAGAGCGCCCCCCGGACGGCGTTGGGGTGGACGTCGCGTTGCTCGTACAGCCCCTCGCCCTCGACGACCACGATCGGACGGGCGTAGTGGCGGCTCATCGCCCCGACCTGCTCGAACACCGAGCGGTCGCCCCCGACCAGCGAGTCGACGAAGTCGGCGACGGACTTGCGCTCGACGGCGACTCGATCCGAGAGGACGTAGTCGCCGACCTCCAGCGTCTCGAGGCGCACCTCGTAGCTCTCGCGCCGCGAGAGCTCGCGGGCGATGTTGGCGTCCATCTCGCGCTGGTCGGCGACGACCTCGACGCGGTCGCCCTCGGCGTGGGGTTCGTGGGTCGCGACGTCCGCGGCGTCGTCGCTCGATCCGTCGGCGTTGCTACTCGACTCCGAGTTCTCCGCGTCGAACTCCTGCAGTCCGGGTCGGTCGCCAACCCCCTCGTTTCCGCTGGAAGATCCGCTTCCCTCCTGTGGTTTTTCGCCTTCCCCGTTCACTTTCGCTCCGCTCTCGAACGCGGCCAGGGACTGCTGGGCGTCGTCGAGCTCCTCCTCGAGCTCGTCGGCCATCCCCTTCAGCTCGCGGAGCTCGGATTCCATCTCCTTCTCGCGGCGCTTCGAGATCCAGAAGTAGGCCTCGTCGCGGGTGTCCTCGGCCAGCAGGACAACGACCCGTCCCTCCGACTGGCGACCCGTACGACCCTTGCGCTGGATCGACCGGATCGCCGTCGGGACGGGCTCGTAGAACAGGACGAGATCGACCTCGGGGACGTCAAGCCCCTCCTCGGCGACCGACGTCGAGACCAGCACCTCGAACTTGCCGGCCCGGAAGGCGTCGAGTACCTCCTGTTGTTCCTTTTGTGTCATCCCGTCCGAGCCCTCGCGGTCGCCCTGGCCGACGAAGCGCTTCGCGTCGAAGCTCTCGCTCAAAAACTCCGTCAGCGCTTCCGCCGTATCGCGGGACTCGGTGAAGACGATCACCCGCTCGCCGTCCTCGAGCCCCAGAGTCTCGGCCAGCAGCATCCGGCTCTTGCGGTACTTCGGGTGGAGCTCGTCGAACTTCTCGGCCCTTCGCATCGCCTCGCGAACGCGGGGATCCGAGACCATCCGCTGGCTGGCCTTCGAGGCCCCCGAGGACCGGGCCTGGTTGCGCTGGCGGTCGAAGTACCGCCGCAGGGCCTCGACGCTCTGGGTCTCGACGAGCGTCACGGCCTGGCGGAGCTTCATCACCTCGGCGTGAACGGACATCCCCTCGAACCCCTCCGACTGGTCGTTGTCGATCAGCCGCTGGAGCTCGGCGCGCATCCGGTTGAGATCCTTCTGGGACTGGTCGGGCTGGGTCGAGCCAGCGACCCCCAGCTCCTTGAGGGTCTCGAGGCGGTCCGTGATCACCTCGTTCAGGGCGTCGCGGATCTCCAGGACCTCCTCGGGGAGGTCGATGCGCTCCCACTCGACGTCGGTGTCGTGGGTAAACTCGGCGACGTCGGCGTCCTCCTCGGTCATCACCTCCACTTCCTGGAGCCCGAGGTTCTCGCAGACCTCGAGGATGGCCTCCTCGTCGCCGCCGGGGGAGGCGCTCATTCCGGTTACGAGCGGGTCGCGGGCGTCGGCGTGATAGCGCTCGGCGATGTAGTTGTACGCGTAGTCGCCCGTCGCGCGGTGGCACTCGTCGAAGGTACAGTGCGTAACGTCAGAGAGGGAGATCCGACTGCCGACGAGGTCGTTCTCGATGACCTGCGGGGTGGCCATCACGACCGTCGCGTCCTCCCACAGCGCGGCCCGGTCGTCGGGACTGACGTCGCCCGTGAAGACGACGATCTCGTCGTCGGGCACCTGCAGGGCCTCTCGGTAGAACTCGGCGTGTTGCTGGACGAGGGGCTTCGTGGGCGCGAGCATCAGGGCGGTTCCGCCGACCTCCTCGAGCCGGCGGGCGGTCACCAGCAGGCTCACCGTCGTCTTCCCCAGCCCCGTCGGCAGACAGACCAGCGTGTGGTGGTTCGCGGCCGTGCCCGCGAGCTTCAGCTGGTAGAGCCGTCGCTCGAGGAAGTTCGGCTCGAGTAAGGGGTGATCGATCGTCGGCTGTCCGCCGTCCTCGTCCGTCGCTGCCATTGCCGGGCGTTCATCCTCGCCGCGAATAAGGGTTCGCGTATCGGGGTGAAAGTGAAGCTGGTATCCGGAACCGACACAATACTCTTGTATACGGCGTTGTATACACACTAGTATGAGCAAGAGTATCCGTGTCGACGAGGATACGCACGCAGCACTCGCAGCACTCAAGGGTGAGGACGAAACGTTCGACGACCTGCTATCGCGACTCGTCAGCGAACGGCGCGAAACGGTTCGTGAAGGGGCCGGACTCTGGGCGAATACCGACGCCGCCGAGAAAGCTCGGCAGGCTCGAACGGAGATGAAACGCGGAATCGGCTCCGACGACGGATGACACTGTACGACAGCAGCGTGCTGATCGAGTACTTGGACGGCAACGATGACGTCGTCTCGTACGTCGAGAGCCACCTCGACGAGCGCGCAGTTACGCCGCCGCTCGCGTTGTTCGAGGTGTACCAGGGGGAAATATTCAAAAACGGCCCGACGAATCTGGATGCGGTCGACGGTGCGCTCGAGTGGGTAACGACCGTCGAAACTGCCGGTGAAACCGCCCGCGCTGCAGGGGAGTTGCAGGACGAACTACGCAACCAAGGACAACCCCTCGCCGCCCGCGATGCGTTCATCGCAGGGGCTTCGATAGCCCACGACGAACTCCTCGTCGTCGCAGACGCCGACTTCGAAGTCGCAGCACTCACTAACTTGCTCGAGGTCACATTTCTCTGACGTTGCAACGTCACCCTCCAAGCAGCTGTGGCTCGTCGAGGACGTATGGAAACCTCGAGGCGCACCCTCGGTCTGCCGGAGCCGCGATCGATCCTCACCGCCGTCGGCTTCGTCGTCCTGGTCAACGCCGTCGGCAGCGCACCCGCGCTGATCTCGTCGTCGGATACGGCCTGGTTCCAGGCGCTCGACAAACCCTGGTTCTACCCGCCCGGGATCGCCTTCTCGATCGTCTGGACGCTACTGTTTACGCTCATGGGCGTCGCGATCTGGCTCGTCTGGCGCAGCGACAGCGACGGCCGTCGGCTCGCGCTCGGCCTGTTCGTCGTCCAGATGGCGGTCAACGTCTCCTGGACGCCCGCCTTTTTCTCGCTCGAGCGGCTGCTCGTCGCGTTCGGGATCATCGCCCTCCTCTGGGTGCTCGTCGTCGCGACCATCGCCGCCTTCCGACGGGTAGATCGCCGCGCCGCCGCGTTGCTCGTCCCCTACCTCCTCTGGGTGAGCTTCGCCGCCGTCCTCAACTTCGAGATCTGGCGACTGAACGCCTGAGTGGTCCCCTCACTCCTCGGGTCGGCGCGGTCGGTCCGGATCGACCGCGTGGGCGAGGACGTCGACATCGCTCCCGAGCGGATACTCGAGGATCTGGGCCGGCTCCTCGAGGACGCGCCCGAGAACCAGCTCCGAGAGCCGGGCGATCGGGTTCCAGGTGTCGTAGTAAGCGTCGTACACCCTCGCCATCTCGGCGGTCTCCATGTATCCGTAGAGCAGGTATCCCTCGGGTCGTCGCTCGAGGACGACCGACTCGGTGTACATCTCCTCGGCCTCGAGCATCGCCGCGCTCCACGTTTCGACAGGGCCGAGTTCGACCTCCCCCGCCGCGACGCGCCGGGAGAGTCCGGCGAATCTGTCCGCGAGCCGCTCGGCCACCCCCGGTTTCAGGTGCAACTGGACGAGGTCGACGTCGACGCCGCACTCGCCGTCCGGGCCGACGACGAGGGGGCCGTCGTCGGTCCCCGTCGCGGTTCGGGGTCGGTTCGGATTGACCGCGTGGACCAGCAGCTCGCGGTCGACCGCCATTTCGTCACCGATCGCACCGTGTTCGAGGGGAAACGCCGCCTCGACGCGCGATTCGGGATCGGCCCAGTCGACGATCGCGGAGCGAGGGATTTCGACGTACCAGCACAGCGACGGGGATTCGCCGCCGGTGTCGAGGAACAGTGACGCCGTGGTCGCGTCCTCGAGACCGAGCAGCGGGTTGGGGTCGTCGGGGTCCGCACAGAGTCCCGCGACCGCCTCGCGGACCGACTCGACTCGATTCGCGTCGACGGGTCGGCGTACGAGAAAGGCCGCGCCGTGGCGCTCGGTGATCGTTCCCTGCCGATCGTCGGCTCGAGCCGGACGCGTCCGCTGCCATGCGTAGCTGGCGGCGACGAGCGCTCCCAGCGCGACGGTTCGGCGTCTCCAGGTTCGAAACTCCATACCGAACGATCGGCACGACTTCGGTTTGCAGTACTCCCGAAACCTATCGCCATTTTAAGTTATCGCCGTCCGTACCGACGGACATGAAGTCCGTCGGGATCGAACTCCGATACGCCAGCGAGGCGCTTCCCCCGATCCACGAGGGGATCTGTACGTCGCCCGACCTCGAGCGGGAGCTGATCCTCGGCGGGCAGGCCGTCGAGGACGTCGAGACGATCACGTCGTTCGTCGACGGCGACCCGGCAGCCTACGAGCCGTTGCTCGCCGACTCCGAGCGAGTTCTGGAGTACGAGATCACGCCCGCCGAGGACGGGTTCTTCCTCTACTTGCGCCAGGAACTCGGCCCGGAGGGACGCTCGCTGCTGGACGCGCTCGCGCGAGAGACCGTGGTGGTCGTCCCGCCGATCGAGGTTCGTGCCGATCGGACCATGCGCCTGACGCTCGTGGGCCACCCCGACGACCTCGGGACGATCCTCGAGACGGTGCCGGAGGGCGTCTCGCTGGAGGTGCTGTGGGCGAGCGACGAGCTTCCCGTTTCCGGGGACGTCGTTTCGGACCGCCAGCGGGAGGCTCTCGCGGTCGCCCGGGAGCTCGGCTACTACGAGGTGCCCCGACGAAACGGGATCGAGGACGTCGCCGCCGAGCTCGGCTGTGCGGTGTCGACGGCCTCCGGGCTGCTGCGCCGGGGCGAAGCGCGAGCGGTGGCGGGCGTCCTCGACGGCGGGCCGTAGCTACAGGAACTCGAGGGCGAGATACGCCAGCACGCTTGCGTAGATGGGGATCGTCAGGTTGTCGTCGACGATGAAGTCGCCGACCTGTACCTTGATCCCGTCGGCGATCGTCGCGCCGAGCGCGGCCGCGAGCACCGCCGGCGGCGCCTCGTAGAGGAACGGTGCCGCGAGGACGGCGCTGACAACGAACATCGTCCCGAGCACCGTCGGTCCCTTGACGGTCTTGAGCGTGTCGTCGGAGACAGCGCCGCTGATCGGATCGCCGATCGCGAGCATCAACATTGCGGGGAGGGCGATCTGTGGTTCGAACAGGAGGACCGCGACGGTCATGCTGACCATGTAGTAGCCGTAGCCGGCGAACTGATCCTGTTCGTACTCGCGGGTCAGCTTCTCGTAGATCCACCAGTCGAGCCCGACCTGCAGCCGCAGAAACTCGAGCCCGATGACGCCGAGCGAGAGCGCCACCATCAGGAGCCGGAACCGATCCCAGGTGAGTCCGACCCCGAAATAGTCAGCGAGGAGATACAGTGCGACCAGCCCCGCTCCGCTCGAGTGGACCAGCCGGCGCTTCAGTTCGTCGGCCATCACCTCGTGCCTCGAAGGAAGTGACCTTCAGTGCGTCGGTTATGTTTCGGCTGACAGGCTGAGACCGCGGGGGTCAGGTCTCGGGCGGTTCGATGACGACGTCGCCACAGGTCGAGACGGTTACATAACAGTCCTCGTAGGCGAACGATACCTCGACGGGTCCGTCCCGGGTCGAGGCCACAAGTGCCGAGAGCGCCTCGGGATCGACGGCCTCGAACAGCGGCGTCATTGCGACCGGGTCGCGGTCGATCGCGGTCGCGACCGCTTCGACGAGCGACACTGTAATCGATTCCGCTTCCGGATCGAACCGGGCGTGAAGCGTTTCGGTGGTGGGGTCGTAGCCAACGCCGTCGGCGTCGATCGAGGGAACGGCGTCTGCGGAGGTCGGCCTGTCGCTCATTGTTCCACAGTACTACGCCACCGGCGTAAGCGTGGAGGCTGACCAGTCAGCGTGCCTCCGCACCGGATTCCTCGAAGAGGTGCCGGAAGACCGTCTGCTGGGCCTTGCGGAGGTGCTGGTTGAACGTCTGTCGAGTCACGCCGAACCTGTCGGCCAGCTCGTCACCGGTGCTCGCCCGCGGCGTGTCGAAGTAGCCGCCGAAGTACGCGGCGTCGAGGACGGCCAGCTGCCGATCCGTGAGCGCGTCGGCGACGACGTCGTACAGCAGGTGTGGCGAGTAGACGAGGTCCTCGGAGACGAGCTCGACGTCGGGGTGGAACTCCCGGATCCCCTCGGCGGCCAGCCGGGGATCGACGTCGCCCGGTAGCTCGCCCCGGAACCTGACCTCGTCCGGCGTGATGACGATGCTGCGGGCGCGACCCCCGAGCGAGGGAAACACCGACGCGACGGTCGTCGGCTCGGCGTAGGCCTCGACGCGGTTGTAGCCGTCGATCGAGCTGAGCAGGCGCGCGTCCTTGTAGTGAGGTACCTCTTCGACGGCCGTGACGAACTCGCCGGGACCGAGGTCGTCCGTTCCCATGTACTGGACGGCCGTCTCGTCCGACAGCGAGACGACCGAATCGATCTCGATGCGCGTCTCCCCACCCTCGACGCGAAGCGAGGACGGGACCGCCGGCCCGTCGGCGCGAAACTCGAGGCGACGCACGTGGTCGCTGGTCAGACGTTTCTCGCGGCGCTTCAGCGCGGTGACGTCCTCGAAGGCGATGACGACGAACTCGACGTCGCCCGCCTCGTCCAGGATCGGCGCGGAGTTGCTCGAGAGCCACCGCTCGGAGCCGTCAGGAAACTCGAGCCAGTGCTGGAACCCATACACTGGCTCGGCGGTCTCGAAGACCTGCATCACCGGGTTCTCCGACACCGGAACGGGAGTTCCGTCGTCGTAGTAGAGCTTCCAGTCGTCGTGGTCGTACGGTCGATCGGCGAGCTCCTCGTCCGTCAGCCCGAGCACCGTCCTCGCCCGCTCGTTCGCGAACACATAATCGCCGTCCGCGTCGATCACGGCGGTCCCGACCGGAGTCGCGTCGAAGAATCGCCGCGCGAGATCTCCCGGAGGCGACTGCGTCCGTTCGGTCGGTCGGTCGGCGTCCGCTCTATCGTCGGAACGGTCGTCCGACGGCGTTCCAGTCACCGCTTCACCGCCGTCGGATCGCTTCGACGCTTCGTCGCTGACCCCTCGCTTTCGGGGCACCCGCCCGCGACCGCGATCGATCCGCCCGTCGGCCGATAGTCCGAACTGTGTACACCCTTCATCCGAGAACGGTAGGAACGCGATCGGAATAAGGAACGCGGCGGTTTCGGTCGGACCGCAAGGACGGAGCCGCTACAGCTCCTCGAAGGCGAGGTCGCCGGCGCGGATCGCGGCCAGCGTCTCCGCGAGTTCGTCGACCGCGAGTCGCTTCTGGTCGGTCGTGTCCCGTTCCCGAACCGTGACGGTCGTCTCCGCTGCTTCGACGGTCTCGTAGTCTACCGTCACGCAAAACGGCGTGCCGACCTCGTCCTGACGGCGGTAGCGCCGACCGATGTTCCCCGAGTCGTCGTACGTTACGGAGAGTCCCGCCTCGCGCAAGTCGTCGACGACGTCGTTCGCGACGGCCTCGAGCTCGTCGTCGCTCTGCAAGGGGAAGACGCCGACGAAGGTGGGCGCGACCTCGGGCTCGAGCTCGAGATACGTGCGGTTCTCGCCGTCGACCTCGTCCTCGCTGTAGGCGTGGTGGAGGACGGTGTAAACGACCCGATCGACGCCGAAGGAGGGCTCGATGACGTGGGGGGTGACGTGTTCGCCGGCGATCCGTTCCTCGTCGACCGAGAACCCGGTCTTCTCGACGGGGAGCTCGTGGCTCTCGCCGTCGAGTTCGATCTCGACGGTCTCGCCCTCGAACGCAGAACGGTCCCGTTCGGCCAGCGTCTCGAGTTCGCTGACGACGTCCTGGGCCGCGCCGCCGAACTCCGGTCCCAGATAGCTCATGTCGGGATCGACGGTCGCACGTTCGACCGTTTTGGGTTCGTCGTACTGTTTGAAGACGGTAAAGCGGTCCTCGGAGTACTCCTCGTGTTTCGAGAGGTCGTAGTCGGTCCGGTTGGCGAAGCCAGCCATCTCGATCCAGTTGCCATCGATTTCGCTCTCGGCGTCCCAGCAGTCCGCCGCGTAGTGGGCCCGTTCGCCCGAGAGGTGCTGGCGGAACCGGAACCGATCCATGTCGACGCCGACGGCCTCGTACCACGGCTTGGCGATCCCGAGGAAGTACGCGACCCACTCGTCGGCGACGATCCCCTCCTCGACGGCCGCGCCGATCGTCGTCTCGATCTCTTCGCCGTCCTCGTCGTTCTGTTCGCCGACGGGGTACAGGCACACTTCGACGTCCTCGACGCGCTCGAGGGGCGGTTCGTCCTCCTCGGGGTCGACGAAGTACTCGAGTTCGGCCTGGGTGAACTCGCGGGTGCGGATGATCGAGCGCCGCGGGCTGATCTCGTTGCGGTAGGCCCGACCGATCTGGGTGACGCCGAACGGCAGCTGGTTGCGGGCGTACTCCTTCAGGCGGGGGAACTCGACGAAGATCCCCTGTGCGGTCTCGGGGCGCAGATAGCCCGGCTGGGAGTCGCCGGGGCCGATGTTCGTGTCGAACATCAGGTTGAACGTCTCGACGGCCTGGCCCGCCAGTCCTGCGCCACAGGCAGGACAGACGAGCTCGTACTCGGCGATGACCTCTTCGACCTCCGGGATGGGGAGGCTCTCGGCGTCCTCGTACTTCGTGTTGTCCTCGACGACGTGGTCTGCGCGGTGGCTCTCGCCGCAGTCGGGACACTCGACGAGCATGTCGTCGAACCCGTCGAGGTGGCCCGACGCCTCGAAGACCGGCTCGGGCATGATCGTCGGGGCGTCGATCTCCATGTTCCCCTCTGCGACGGCAAAGCGGTCCCGCCAGGCGTCCTCGACGTTGCCCTTCAGCGCGGCGCCCTGCGGACCGAACGTGTAGAAGCCGCCGACGCCGCCGTAGGCCCCCGAGGACTGGAAGAAGTACCCTCGGCGTTTGGCGAGTTCGACCAGCTTCTCGCTGGTTGGCTGGTCGGTCGCGTCAGTCGGCTCACTCATACAGCGCCTCCAGGAGATCGACGTCCCGGACCACGCCGACGAGCTGTTCGCCCGTCACCATCGGAAGCTGTTCGACGTCGTTGCTGATCATCTTCTGTGCGGCGTTCTGGACCGACGTCTGGGCCGAGACCGTCACGACGTCCTCGCTCATGAACTCGCTGACGGGGCCGTTCGGGATTTCGATGTCCCGCGTCGGCAGGTAGCGGCTCCCGACGCCTTTGATCCCCTCCCAGGACCACTCGGCGTCCTGATCGGGGAAGTTGTCCCCGGTCTCCTCCTCGCCCTCGACGATGCGCGCGACGTCGATGATATCGACCTCGGTCAGCACGCCGCTCATTCGGCCCTCGTCGTCCAGCGCGACGGTGTAGGGGACGTTCGCGTAGTAGAGCTCGCGCTCGGCGACGGCCAGGGGTGCCCCCTCGTAGGTCGTGTTGACGTTCCCACTCGAGTGACCCTCGACGGTGTCGTCGGTCTCCTGATCGCCGGCCGCGATCGCGTGAACGACGTCAGTCACCGTAACGATCCCTTCGAACTCTCCGTCGACGACCGGGATCCGACGCTCGCCCTCGTCGAACATGAGCTTCGCGACCTCCTCGAGGGCGGTGTCGGCGGTCGCCGAGGGAACGTCGTCCATCAGCATGACGAGCTGGTCCTCGTCGGGTTGCTCGATCAGCGCGTCACGCGAGACCAGTCCGCGGTACTCGAGGCGGCTGTCGGTCCGGCTGACGACCGGAACCGACGAAAACGACCGTTCCTGCAGGTACTCGAGGACGTCCTCGCGAGTGCCTGGTAACTCGACGGTCACCACGTCTTCCCGCTGCGTCATCGCGTCGGCTACGTTCATATACTCCCGGTACGGCGAAAATGAGTATAAACCCAGTGTTTCACCTGCGGACGGCCCCCCGTTCGTAGTCGGCTCCGAACGTGCGGTCGACGATTCGACGTGTTTATATGTGAGTGGGATTCACATTCGTGTATGATGTCATCCGATGTCACGGTCGGAGCCGACGAGACGGTCGTCGGTGCGATCGATCCGGCCGAGTCGGCCGACCGGTATATCATCGCGGATATCGCCGTCGACGGGGCGTGGCTCTCGATGCGGGCCGACGAGGCGCCGACGCTGCCGTCGATGCGGTAGGGCGGTTCGCGTCGCCTCCGTACAGTACTTGCTCCTCCGGCCGTTCGTTTTCGGTAGATGGTTGGACCGCGCCCCCGGAGCGATCGGACCGACGGATCCGACGCCGACGACTCCCGGTACACGACCGCGAACGTCCTCGCCGCGCTGGTTCCGACAGCGCTGGCTCGACGGCTGCTTCGTGTCTCCGTCGAGACCGACCAACGGACGTACGACCGCGACGAACCGGTCGAGATCACCGTCGAGTTCAAGAACCCGCTGCCGGTACCGATCGACATCCCGACCCCCGAGCAACGCCGCTGGGGGTGGACGATCGACGGCCAACTCGAGGCCAGCGACGAGAACCGCTACACCCGTAGCCGGCCAAGCTCCTTCTCCTTTGGCGGCGGAGAACGAAAACGAACGTCGTTCACGTGGAACGGTCGGTTCGAACGGCATCGCGAGGACGCCCTCCGCGAGTCGGTCGTCCCCGACCCCGGTGAGTACGAACTTCGGGTTTTCGTCGCCACCCACGAGGACGCGTACACGCCGAGCGATACCACCACGGTTGCGATCCGGTAGGGACGTCTTCGTCTACCCCGTCAGCATGCCGCCGGCCGGAGCCTGCGTCTCCGGTCGGCCGTCGTCGCTCGTCTGAACGCCGGTGAACTCCGGCGAGTTGTCGATTGCTCGTCGTACTTTGGTGCCGAACACGGCGGTCGTCGTCAGGACGGACATAATCTTACTCATTCACGAGTTAATAATGAGGCCGGCCGCTTAAGAGTTTATGCCACCAACAATGGTGTTGTAGAATAATTCGCACGGGATACGTCTCGGCTTCCCAAACGGCGCCGAAACGGAGTGCGAGCGAGCCGATGGCTTGCGACTCGAAACTCCCGAATCGGAACCCACCGGCCGCGATTAGCGGTGGAGGTGACAGGCCGCGAAGTGGGGATCGGTGCCGTACTCGGGTTCGAGCTCGTAGGCCGGCCGCTCGGTTGCACAGATGCTTCGACGGGCGAACGACTCGAGCAGGAGCTCACGGGCCTCCTCCCAGTCCTCGTGGTCGTCGGCGACCGCCGCCGACTCGGGATCGGTCTCGAGGAGGTCGATCGCCTCCGCGACGATCTCGCCGGCCTCGCCGCGGGGGAGCTCCCCGCCGAAGAACTCCCGGCGGAGCTCGTCGGCCGACATCGGCTCGAGGGTCCGGCGTTTGACCGCGCGCATGAACGTCCGGGTGTGGGCCCACTCCTCGTCGGTCAGCTCGTACTCCTCGGGGGCGATCAGCCGTGGACACCGGGTCCGGAATCGACAGCCGGAGGGCGGATCGACCGGACTCGGTACCTCGCCCTCGAGGACGCCCCGGGCGTCTCGCTCCCGCGGATCGGGAACGGGGATCGAGTCGAGCAGCGCCCTCGTGTAGGGGTGCTGGGGGTTCTCGAACAGCTCCTCCTTGTCCGCGAGCTCGACGATGTTGCCCAGATACATCACGGCGACCCGATCGGAGATATGCCGAATCACCGAGAGGTCGTGGGCGATAAAGAGGTAGGTCAGACCGAACTCCTCCTGGAGCTCCTCCATCGTGTTCAGCACCTGGGCCTGGATCGAGACGTCCAGCGCCGAGACGGGCTCGTCACAGACGATAAACTCCGGATCGACCGACAGCGCTCGAGCGAGGTTGACCCGCTGGCGCTGCCCGCCGGAGAACGCGTGGGGGTGGCGGTTGTAGTGGTGGGGGTCGAGCCCGACCTTCTCGAGCAGCATCTTCGCGCGTTGCTCGCGACCCTCGTCGTCCAACATTCCGTGGGCGCGCATCGGCTCTTCGACGATCTGGCCGATCTTCATCCGCGGATCGAGCGAGGCCTGGGGATCCTGGAAGATCATCTGAATCTCCGAGCGCTTCTGGCGGAGCTCCTCGCCGCTTAACTCCGCCAAGTCCTCGCCCTTGAAGTCGATCGTTCCCTCCGTCGGCTCGAGCAAACGCAGCAGGGTTCGCCCGAGTGTACTCTTCCCGCAGCCGGACTCGCCGACGAGTCCCAGGGTTTCGCCCCGTCGGATCTCGAAGTCGACGTCGTCGACGGCCTTGACCCGCTGTTGGCCGACGTCGATCGGCGGAAACTGGTCCGAATCGAAGGAGATCCCGCTCAGGAGCCCCGAGTCCTGATTGAAGTACTTCTTGAGGTTTCGGACCCGGAGCAGCGGCTCCTCGCCGGTCGCTCCGGAGCCGACGGGACTACTCACCGTCCTCACCTCCCGGCGTCCCCGCGGTTAGCTGTGGCTCCTCCTCGAAGGGCGGGCTCTCGTCGTAGCCGACGTCGAAGACGTCGTGTTTGACACAGGCCGCGTTGTGCGGGTGGCCGTCGGCTCGGGCGACCTCCTTGGGCTCGGGGTGGACTCGCTGGCAGACCTCCCTGGCGTCCGGACAGCGCGGGTGGAACCGACAGCCCGAGGGCGGTGATATCGCTTCGGGCATCACGCCCTCGATGGGTTCGAGCTCCTCGACGGTCCGGTCGGGTCGGGGCATCGAGTTCAACAGTGCCTGCGTGTAGGGGTGTTTGGTGTCGTGAAACAGCTCGTCCACCGGCGCCTGCTCGATGATCTCGCCGAGATACATGACGTTGACCCGGTCGCAGATCTCCGCGACGACGCCCATGTCGTGGGTGACCCAGATGAAGCTCGTGTTGTACTTCTCCTGGAGGTCGTCGACGAGGTCGATGATCTGGCCCTCGACGGTGACGTCCAAGGCCGTCGTCGGCTCGTCGGCGATGATGAGGTTCGGCTCGCAGGCAAGCGCCATCGCGATCAATACGCGCTGGCGCATCCCGCCCGAGAACTGGTGGGGGTACTCCTCGTAGCGCTCCTCGGGATCGGGGATACCGACTTCCCGGAGCATCTCGATCGCCTCCTCCTTTGCTTCCGCCCCCGAGAGGTCACGGTTGAGCTCGATGAACTCGCGGAGCTGCCCCCCGACCGTGAACACGGGATTGAGCGACTCCATCGGATCCTGGAAGATGACGGCGATCTCGTTACCCCGGATCCGATCCCGGACCGCCTCGTTCGAGAGCATGTCCTCGCGCTCGCGGAGGTCGCCATCGGAACCCTCCTCGAGGCCGAAGATCGTCTCACCCTTGTAGGTGATCTCGCCGGCGACGATCTCGCCGGGGTTCTCGACGAGTCGTAACAGGCTCATCGAGGCGACCGATTTGCCAGCCCCCGACTCGCCGACGAGGCCGACGATCTCGCCCTCGTGGACCTCGAAAGAGATCCCGTCGACTGCGCGTACTGTGCCAGCGTCCGTAAAGAACTGCGTCTTGAGATTCTCGACGCGAAGTAGTGGTTCGGAGCTCATGTTAGTTCTTGAGTCGCGGATCGAGCGCGTCCTGCAGGCCGTCGCCGAAGAGGTTGAACCCCATGATGGTGACGAGGATGGCAAGGCCCGGCCAGACGCTCAGCCAGACGTTCGCGTGCATATACCCGTGCGAGACGTTCAGCATCTCGCCCCAGTCCGGCGTCGGCGGCTGGGCGCCGTACCCCAGGAACGAGAGGCCGGCGACGATCAGGATCGTGACGCCGATCTGGAGCGTCGCGTAGACCAACACCGGCGCGAAGCTGTTCGGGATCACGTGCCGGAGGATGATGTTCCGGTTTTTGACCCCCGAGGCCCTGGCGGCCTCGATGTAATCCATCTCGCGGATCGAGAGCACCTCGCTGCGGATGATGCGGGCAAACACCGGAATGAACGTGATCCCGACGCCCAGTATCGCGTAGGTGATGTCGGGGCTGCCGCCGCTGACGAACACGGTGAAGACGATGATGAGGATCAGCGGAGGGATGGCGTAGACCGTCTCGACGGCCCGCATGAGGACGTCGTCGATCTTTCCGCCGTAAAAGCCCGCGACCGCGCCGACGATCGTCCCGCCGACGAATCCGATCAGCGTCGAAACGATGCCGACGCTGACCGACACCTGCGCGCCGTAGACGATTCTGGTGAAGTAGTCGCGGCCGTCGGCGTCGGTGCCCAGCGGGTGGGCCATCGATCCGTCGGCGTGGAACGCCGGCGGTACGTGGCTCTCGCCCTCGCCCGGTGGCGGGATGCGCTCGGGGTGATCGAAGATCGGTAGTGCCTCGGCGAACGTAAAGTCCGACACCATCCCGAACGTGATCCGAGAGAGGTTGCTGTCGACCATCGTGTACGCCGAGATCACGATCACGACCGCGACGATGTACAGCCCCCACCGTGCGGTCGCGTCGTCCATCACCTTCTTCAGGGTGTAGCGCCACCCGAACTTCGCCTCGACCTCCTCGGAGGGGCCCGATTCGTCCCCCATCTGAGATTCGCCTATCGCCATCGTTTACTCCTCCTCACCGTAGGTGACGCGGGGATCGATGTAGGCGTAGGAGATGTCCGTGATGATCACGCCGATGACGAACATCGTCCCGATCACGATCGTGATCCCCATGATTAGCTGGTAGTCGAGCGTCTGGATCGCCTCGATGAACAGCCGCCCCATCCCGTTGATGTTGAAGACGTACTCGATCAGGACTGCCCCGCCAAGCGCCGTCGAGAGGTTCAGTCCGATGATCGTGATGATCGGCAGCTGGGCGTTCTGGAACGCGTGTTTCCGGAGGATCGTCCGCTCCGGAACACCGTAGGCACGCGCGAGCTTGACGTACTCGCCCTGCAGCGACTCGATCATCTGTGTGCGTTCGACGCGCATCAGCGTCGCCATCTGTAACGTCCCGAGAGCGATCATCGGGAGCAACAGGTGCAACGCCGTCTGGTAGAGCAACTCGGGCCACGTGTCGATCCAGTCGTACCCCTCGGGGCCCCACCACGGATAGACGAGCCCGGTCGAAGGGAACCAGCCGAGCTGGACGGCAAAGAGCAGGATCAGCATGATCCCGATCCAGAACGACGGGGTGCTCACACCGAGCAGCGCCACGATACGGGAGACGTGGTCGGTCGGCTCGTTTCGTTTCGTCGCCGCCAGGATTCCGAGCGGAATCGCGGTGACGACCGCGAACGCGTACGCCGAGAGAACGAGCAACAGCGTCGGCCCGAGCCGGCTCCACATGAGATCCGACACCGGTTCGTTGTAGTGAATGCTGTGTCCGAAATCGCCCTGTACGAGACCGCTCATATACGTCAGATACCGCTCGTGAAGCGGTTGATCGAGACCGTACCGCTGCTCGATGGTCTGAATCAGCTCCTCGTCGACCTCCTGGCCCTGTAGCATGAGCCGGACCGGATCACCCGGCGCCGAGTTCGCGAGGAGAAACGTAATGATCGTGATACCGATCAGTACGGGAACCGCCTGAACGAGCCGGTACAGCGTGTAACGAAGTAGTCCCATCTGGATATCGTGCTATCAGTAGTTGTCGGAAAGGGGTATGTAGGTATTTTCGTTTCTGTTCTATTCGGGTCGTCGAACTGATTAGTCGTCGACCCAGACGTTGCTCTCGTCGGAGACGAGGTTAGGGTTGTACTGCATCTGTGGATGGACGTGCATATCCCTGATCTGCTCGCCGGTCGCCATCGAGTTGTGCTCGGTGTAGGCCGGTAGCGCCGGCAGCTCCTCGAGGATCTCCTCGATGATTCCGATGTAGAGCTCCTCGCGCTCGTCGTCGTCGGCGGACTGGCGTGCTTCGACGATTCTGTCGTGGAAGTCGTCGCGTCCCTCGTAGTGGTGGCCGTTGTTCAGCTCCTCCATGCTCTCGTGGAACAGCGAGTAGAGGTACTGGTCCGGGTCCGGGCCGCCGGTCCAGCCGAGGATGTACAGCTCGTAGTCGTCGGGGTTGGCCTCGCTGTAGATCGTCTGCTCGAGCATGGCGCCGAAGTCCATCGTCTGGACCTCCATATCGTAGCCGATCTCGTCGAGGCGGGTCGCGACGCGCTCGGCGAGGGTCGCCCGCTCGTCGTCGGGCGCCATGAACGTCGGGTTCCAGTCGTCGGGCGCGTGCTCGTCGAGCAGCTCCTCGGCCTGCTCGGGATCGTATTCGGGATAGACGTCTTCTTCCCACTCGTCGATCGGGAAATCCCACAGGTCGTTGGTGATCCGGGACGTCGGTGTCACCAGCGGGATCGCGGCGTTGTTCAGGTACGTCTCGACGTAATCCTGCATCGAGAACGCGTGGGCGATCCCCCGGCGAACGTTCGGATCGGCCGTCCCCGCACCCTCGTTGGTGTTGAAGAAGATGTACGTTACCGACGGACTCTCGGTGACGTGAACGCTGATGTCGTCCTCGCCCTCGAGCTCGTCCCAGTCGTCGTTGGGAACGTCGCCGATCGCGTCGGTGTCGTGGGAGAGCATCTCGCTGACCCGGCTCGCGTCGTCGACGTTGTCCTCGAACCGGATCCCCTGGAGATGTGGAACGGGGTCGTCCCAGTAGTCGTCGAACCGCTCGAGCTCGATGAACTCGCCGAACTCGAAATCGCTCCACTCGAACGGCCCCGAACCGATCGGGTTCTGGTTGAACTCCTCGCGGTCGTCGGTCCGGGCCCCCTCCGGAACGATCTCGACCGCGTGGTTGAACATCTCCCAGGGGCCGTACGGGTTCTCGAGGTCGACCTGGAGCTGGTAGTCGTCGATCACCTCGACGTCTTCGATCATGTCGAACTCCGACATGTTCGGCGTCTCCTCCTCGACGGGCGCCGTAAACGAGTGGGCGACGTCCTCGGCGGTGAGCTCCTCACCGTTGTGGAACTCGATCCCGTCGTGAATCTCGTAGAGATACCGGGTGTCGTCCCGTTCGACCTCCGGGAAGTCGACCGCGACCTTCGGCTCGAGTTCGTAGTCGTAGTTGAACTCGTAGAGCCCGTCGAACACCTGCGTGATGATCTGGAAGCTGTAGGCGTCGTTCGAGACGACGGGGTCGAAGTCCTCGTCGCGCTCGAGCTCCTGCGTGTAGACCATCGTCCCGTCGCTGACGGCGTCGGGGTCGTCCGGTTCGTCTCGCTCGTAGTCGTACTCCTCGGGGTCGAGGATCTCGCCGCCCTCTTCGTCCTCGTCGCCGTTCCCACCGATGCACCCTGCAACGGCCGCGGCGGAGACCGCGGCACCCGAGGCGAGAATTCGCCGTCGGGTCCAAACCTGCTGGTTGTTTGCCATTCTCACAGTAATGGCCGTAGCAGCAAACTATATATGTTTTGGTTTATCCCTAGAAATCGGTCGATCGCACCTCGATCGTATAACATGCCTGTCGTTCTCGCGTGTTCCGAGTGGGTTTTCACAATACTCAGTTACTAATTCTACTTCTGACGGACGGGTACAGATCCGGAACGCGATCACGAGAGCACTCGGTCGCGACCGGTGCGCTTTTTCTCCCGGCCGCCACAGTAGTGTCGTATGACCTATCGAGCCGTCGACGCTGCGAACGAGTACGACCTTCGTTCCGTTCGCTCCGAGCGCGAGGACGACGAGACGACCGCGTTCGATCGCTGGCTCTGAGATGCGCGAGGAAGACGAACGCTACTTCCGACGCCTCGAATCCCAGCTCGACACGGCGTTCGACGTCGCCGAGCGGGCCAAAGAGCGCGGCGCGGACCCCGAACCCGAGGTCGAGATTCCCGTCGCCAAGGACATGGCCGACCGCGTCGAGAACATCCTCGGGATCGACGGCGTCGCCGAGCGGGTCCGCGAGCTCGAGGGTGAGATGAGCCGCGAGGAGGCGGCGCTGGAACTCGCCGAGGACTTCGCGGAGGGACGGGTCGGCGACTACGAGACGAAAGCCGGGAAGGTCGAGGGTGCGGTTCGAACGGCGGTCGCCCTGCTCACCGAGGGGGTCGTCGCCGCACCGATCGAGGGGATCGACAAGGTCGAACTCCTCGAGAACGACGACGGCACCGAGTTCGTCAACGTTTACTACGCGGGACCGATCCGCTCGGCGGGCGGGACCGCACAGGCCCTCTCAGTGCTCGTCGCCGACTACACGCGCGCGCTCGTCGGGATCGAACAGTACGACGCACGCCAGGAAGAGGTCGAGCGCTACGCCGAGGAGATCGGCCTCTACGACAAGGAGACGGGGCTGCAGTACACCCCCAAGGACAAGGAGACGAAGTTCATCGCCACGCACCTCCCGATCATGCTCGATGGAGAGGCCACTGGCGACGAGGAGGTCTCGGGCTTTCGGGACCTAGAGCGGGTCGACACCAACAACGCCCGCGGCGGGATGTGTCTCGTTCTGGCCGAGGGAATCGCGCTGAAGGCGCCGAAGATTCAACGGTACACCTCCGCGCTCGACGAGATCGACTGGCCCTGGCTCCAGGACCTGATCGACGGGAACTACGAGGCCGACGCCGAGGACGGGCCCGACGACGCCGAAACGGACGAGGACGCCGAGGACGAGGCCGAAAGCCTCGAGGACGAGGACGCTCTCGACGAAAGCGACGACCCCGCGGGCCCGCCCCGCGTCGGGACCTCGAAGAAGTTCCTCCGAGATCTGATCGCCGGCCGCCCAGTCTTCTCTCACCCCTGTTCTGAGGGCGGGTTCAGGCTTCGTTACGGGCGAGCCCGCAACCACGGGTTCGCGACCGCCGGCGTCCACCCCGCCGCGATGCACCTGGTCGACGACTTCCTGGCGACGGGCACCCAGATCAAGACCGAACGACCCGGGAAGGCCGCCGGCGTCGTCCCCGTCGACACGATCGCGGGGCCGACGGTCAAACTCGCGAACGGAGACGTCCGTCGGATCGACGACCCCGAAGAGGCCAAAGAGATCAGAAACGGAGTCGAGGAGATCCTCGATCTCGGCGAGTACCTCGTCAACTACGGCGAGTTCGTCGAGAACAACCACCCGCTTGCACCTGCTTCCTACACCCCCGAATGGTGGATCCAGGACCTCGCGGCCGCCGGCGCCGACGTCCAGGCCCTCGAGGACGACCCCCGGATCGATCTCACCGATCCCGACGCCGACCGCGTCCTCGAGTGGGCGACCGAGTACGACGCGCCGTTACACCCCGCCTACACCTACCTCTGGCACGACCTCTCGGTCGAGAACTTCTGTACCCTCGCCGACGCCGTCGCGGACGGCCGCGTCACGAACGCCGGGGAGACGCTCGTCCTCGAGCACACCGACACCGTTCGGGAGGCCCTCGAGACGATCGTGATCGAACACCGCCAGCGCGAGGACCGCCTCGAGGTCGACGACTGGCGACCGCTCGCCCGCTCGCTCGGCTGTGAAATCCGGCGCGCGTCGGCCGACGGCGCCGTCCTCGAGGAACCGACCGTCGAGCTCGAACGCACCTGGTCCGACGACGACCTCTCCGAACGGGCTCGGACGTGGGGCCACGAGGACGAGCCCGACGGCGCGAACGCGATCGAGGCGGTCGCCGAGGTCGCCCCCTTCGACGTGCGCGAGCGCGCCCCGACGCGGGTCGGGAATCGGATGGGTCGGCCCGAGAAATCGGAGCGCCGGGATCTGAGCCCGCCGGTCCACACGCTGTTTCCCATCGGCGAGGCCGGCGGTCCCCAGCGAAACGTCGCGGACGCGGCCAAACACGCCGAGACGATGTCGGATACGCCCGGCGTCGTCGAGCTCCAGATCGGCCGCCAGCGCTGCGAGAACTGCGGGACCGAGACGTTCGAGAACCGGTGTCCGGACTGCAACGAGCGCACGACCCCCGACTACCGCTGTCCGGACTGTGACAGCCAGATCGAACCCGACGAGGCCGGCCGCGTCGAGTGCGGTCGCTGCGAGGTCGAGGCGACCTGCGTCGAGACCCGCGAGGTCGATCTCAACGCGCAGTACCGCGACGCCCTCGGATCGGTCGGCGAGCGCGAGAACGCCTTCGAGATCCTCAAGGGGGTCAAGGGACTGACCTCGACAACGAAGGTTCCCGAACCGATCGAGAAGGGAGTGTTGCGGGCCAAACACGACGTCTCGGCGTTCAAGGACGGCACCGTCCGCTACGACATGACCGACCTCCCCGTCACCGCCGTGCGGGCCAGCGAACTCGACGTCGACGTCGGCCAGCTCCAGGCGCTTGGCTACGAGGAGGACATCCACGGCGAACCGCTCGTCCACGAGGACCAGCTCGTGGAGCTGAAAGTCCAGGACGTCGTCCTCTCGGACGGCGCCGCCGAGCACATGATACAGACCGCGGCGTTCATCGACGATCTCCTCGAGCAGTACTACGGGCTCGAGCCGTTCTACGAGCTCGAGGACCGCCAGGATCTCGTGGGCGAACTCGTCTTCGGGATGGCACCTCACACGAGTGCGGCAACTGTCGGTCGAGTGATCGGATTTACGAGCGCCGCAGTGGGATACGCGCATCCGTACTTTCACGCCGCGAAACGCCGGAACTGCTTCCATCCCAGGACAAAGGTCTGGTATCGAGACGAAGCCGACGAGTGGCACCACGAACGGATCGAAACGCTCGTCGAACAGCGACTGGACGATCCGGAACGGGACGACTTCGGAACGCTGGTTCAGGAACTCGACGGCGAGCTCGCCGTCCCGTCGATCGACGACACCGGAACTCTCACCGAACAACCGATCGACGCCGTCTCGAAACATCCCGCTCCCGACCACCTCGTTCGACTCGAGACACGCAGCGGTCGCGAGATCACGCTCACGCCGGACCACGAGGTGCACGTCTCCGAGAACGGCGAGCTCCGATCGAAGCGGGCCGGCAACCTGACGACGGAGGACTATGCCGTCGTTCCCGAGGACCTCGATATCGTCGAGGGAACCGACGATCCTCGCGTCTTCGACCTTCTCGAGGAGTTTCTCGAAACCGACGCCGTCGACTCGTCCAGGCTGATGATCAAGGGCCTGGAGAAGGATCGACTGTACGACCTCTTCGAGGACCGACTCGGTGAGGAGTGGGACGGACAGTTCTATCCGCTTACGAGTACGGCCGAACAGTTCGGACTGAGCAAGAAGACGTTCAGCAACTACCTGTACCGGGAGAGCTTCCCCGCGGCATTGCTTCTCGACCTGTTCGATTCCCGCGAGGCGTTACTCGAGTTCGTTCCGGACGACGTCAGTCTCGGGATGCGACGTGACCGGACCGAGATAGATCGGTTCGTCGAACTCGACGAACGCGTCGGAACCCTGTTAGGGTACTACGCCGCCGAGGGGTTCGCGCGCGAGCAGGAAACGCCGAAGGGACGGATCCACCAGACGACGATCTGTGGCACCGAGACCGAAGCGCGGGAGTTCTACGTGGAGGTGCTTCGCGAGGCGTTCGGTGTCGAACCGTACCGCGAGAACGAGGCGAAAGTCACCGTTTCGGGTCGGCTCCTCCGGGTCTTCTTCGAGTCGGTGCTCGAGGCGGGGATCTTCGCGGAGACGAAACGCGTTCCCCAGCCGATCTTTGATGCGTCCGACGAGGTTGTCGCCGCCTACCTTCGCGGCTACTTCAGCGGCGACGGCGGCGTCGATTCGAACGGGTTGCTGGTTTCGGCGACGACCGTCAGTCGCGAACTCAAGGAAGACGTCCTCGCCCTACTGAGTCGATTGGGCATCTGTGGCCGAGTAACCGTCACCGATCCGGTACCGCCCTCCGAGAAGTTCCCGGAGCTCTACGCGGCCGACGATTCCTCGATGACCGCGACGTCGTACGTCCTCGAGATTTCGTCCGAGGACGCGACCCGGTTCGCCGAGACCGTCGGATTCCACCTCACTCGAAAGGACGACCGGTTACGGTCCCAGATCGACGCTATCACTCCGCGCGGACGGCGCGTGTTCGACGGCGGGGCCGAGTCCGCGCTCGTCGAACCGATCTCGACGGTCGAGTACGTCGAATCGACCGTCGATTCGGTCTACTGTCTCACCGTCGCGGAGACACACTCGCTCGTCGCGAACAACATGTCACAGAAACAATGCGACGGTGACGAGGACTGTGTGATGCTTCTTCTCGACGGATTGTTGAACTTCAGTAAGTCTTTCTTGCCTGATAAAAGAGGGGGAAAAATGGACGCACCCCTCGTCATGTCCTCGCGGATCGATCCTTCGGAGATCGACGACGAGGCCCACAATATGGACATCGTCTCGCAGTACCCACGCGAGTTCTACCTCGCGACCTTAGAGCAGGCCGATCCCGACGCGGTCGACATCCAGGTCGGCGAGGACACGCTGGGAACCGACGGCGAGTACACCGGATTCGAGCACACTCACGACGTCACCGACATCGCGATGGGGCCGGACCTATCGGCGTACAAGACGCTGGGCTCGATGATGGAGAAGATGGACGCCCAGCTCGAACTCTCGCGGAAACTCCGGGCGGTCGACGAGACCGACGTCGCCGAACGAGTGATCGAGTACCACTTCCTGCCGGACCTGATCGGGAACCTGCGGGCCTTTTCTCGCCAGGAGACCCGCTGTCTGGACTGCGGTGAGAAGTTCCGGCGGATGCCCCTGACCGGAGACTGTCGGGAGTGTGGCGGCCGCGTCAACCTCACGGTCCACCAGGGGTCGGTCAACAAGTACATGCAGACCGCGATCCAGGTCGCCGACGAGTACGACTGTCGGGACTACACGAAACAGCGCCTGGAGGTGCTCGAGAAGTCGCTCGAGAGCATCTTCGAGGACGACAAGAACAAACAGTCCGGGATCGAGGACTTCATGTGATCTCGCGGACTTCGTGAGTTCCGTCCGGACGGATTGTATATTTACCATTAATCAGAAGGCAGAAATCAAATAACGGGATCTGTCGACGCTCTACCATGAGCCGCAATAACTGTTGTACCGGTAGTATCGCGCCGGACCCGGACAGTCTCCCGCCGATCGCGACCGAGCGGCGATCCTTTATCAAGGGGGTCGGTGCGCTCACCGGGGGCGCCGCGCTCTCCGGTCGAGCGGCCGCCGACGACACCGACGAGGAGAGCAACGCGGACTCCGCGGAGGAGTGTCGAAACGCGATCATGTTCATCCACGATGGGATGGGGCCGACCCAGGTCACGGGCGCTCGCTACCTCAAGGCTTACCAGGAGGACGCCGAGCAGTTCCCGCTGAACGCCGATCCGTCCGAGACGCCGCTGCACATGGATCGCCACGAGGCCCACGGGACGATGACCGTCTTCCCCGACGATCCAAACGAGGTCGTCATCGACTCGGCGGCGGGGGCGACGAGCCCAGGTGCGATCGACTGTGCCGCCTCGGCTACCGGGATCGGTGCCGGGGTCAAGACGTACAACGGCGCGATCGGCGGCATCAGAAACGAGGACGGCGAGTTCGTCCCGGTCGAGACGATCCTCGAGGCGGCCAGCGACGCGGGGCTCGCGACGGGGCTGGTGACGACCACGCGGATCACCCACGCGACGCCGGCGGCGTTCGCCGCCCACGTCCCCCACCGGTCGATGGAGGACGAAATCGCCGAACAGTACGTCGAGAACGCCGACGTCGACGTGTTGCTGGGCGGCGGGAAGGCCCACTTCGATCCCGACCAGCGTGAGGACGGCCGGGACCTGCTCGGCGCCGCGGAGGAACAGGGGTATCGGATCGTCGAGACCGACGAGGAGCTCGCCGACGTGGATGAGTCGCCGGTCCTCGGGCTCTTCACGGAGGACGACAGCCACCTGAACTACTACCTCGACCGCCAGTCGGGGACGACCCAGCCGGGGCTGGTCGAGATGACCGAGAAGGCTCTCGACTTGCTCTCGCAGAACGACGAGGGCTTTTTCATCATGGTTGAGGCGGGACGGGTCGACCACTGCGGCCACAAGAACGATCCGGCGATCCTCGACGAACAGCTCGAGGGCGACCGAGCGGTCGGCACCTGTCTGGACTTCGCGCGGGACGACGCGACGGCGCCGACCAGCGTCGTGACGACGGCGGACCACGAGTGTGGCGGCTTCTCGCTCGGCCGTGACGGGATCTACAACGTCGACTACGAGATGATCGACGCCCTCGAGGCCAGCGTCACCGAGGGGATCGTCCCGGCGATCGACGACGACGTCGAGGACGTCACGGACCTCCAGGAAGTCATGTCCGAGGTCGCCGGGATCGAACTCGAGGACGTCGACCGCAACCACTCCGAGGCCGATATCTACCGGTCGATCGACCTCGGGCCCCTGTACGCCGAAGTTCCGGCGCTTCGGGACATGCTCAACCGACAGATGCTGATCGACTTCACCTCCCACGGCCACACGGGCGTCGACGTGCCGCTGTACGCCGATGGGCCGAACGCGGAGTTCTTCGACCGGGCACGAGACAACACCGATATCGCTGACGTGATGGCTGACGCGCTGGGTGTCAAGTAACTCATCCCTGACGCGAACACCCTACTGAGAGATCTCGACGGTTGGTGCCCGGAAGGCCAATATTCCGACGCTCGTTGCTCGACGTCCGCTCTCCTCCGGATCGACCGTGGTCGAGGTCAACTGAAATTAGTATCGTGGTTACTGGTTTATCACTGAACTGCCGGTCGTCCGGACCGCGAACGGGACAGTCTCGAAAACAGTACGTTCAGACCGTCCGAAGACCGTCCCTCCTTTATGACGCTCGGCAACGTCGGGGGTCGTATGGCCGAAGAAAGAGACACCACCCGTCTCGGGTTCGGAACGCGAATCTACACCGAGGACGGAACCCAGGTCGGACGTATCCGCGGGTTCGACGAGGACGGGTTCTACGTCACGGTGCGCGAGGGACTCGAGGGGATGAGCGTCGAGCACGTCCGCTCGGGGAAGAACTTCGGCGAGGCCCACCTCATGTGGCGCTGCTGGGAGTGTGGTGAGATGGGTCGGCTCGACTCGGAGCTACCCGAGAACTGTCCCTCCTGTGGCGCCGAGCGCGAGGAGCTGTACTACTGGACCGAGGACTAACGACAACCGTTTTCACCGCTGGGGCGTCACCGTCGAGCGATGGAGATCGTCATCTTCGGCGCCGGCAGCCTCGGGAGCCTCGTCGGCGCCGTCCTCGCGCGCGACCACGGGGTAACGCTCGTCGGCCGCGAGGACCACGTCGAGGCCGTCCGAGAGCACGGGCTCGTCCTCGAGGGCGAGCTCGAGGCCGCGGTCGCGCCGCGGGCGACGACCGACGGAACGGAGCTGGTGGCCGATCTCGCGGTCGTGACGGTAAAATCCGCCGACACGCCGCGGGCCGCCGACGTCCTCGCGACGGGCGCGTTTGAGGCCGTTCTCTCCCTGCAAAACGGGATGGGCAACGAGGAGACGCTCGCCGACACGCTCGCCTGTCCCGTGCTCGCGGGAACGGCCTCCTACGGCGCCGTTTTACGGGAGCCGGGCGTCGTCGAGTGTACCGGCGTCGGCGAGATCGTCCTCGGCGACCGCCGCGGCACCGCCTCTGCGATCGCCGACCGCGTCGGCGCGGCGTTCCGTGCGTCGGGTCTCGAAACGACCGCCACCGACGAGATGGATCGCCAACTGTGGGAGAAGCTCGCGGTCAACGCCGGGATCAACGCCGTGACCGCGCTTACCGCGACCGAGAACGGCGCGGTTCTCGAGGCGCCGGCCGAGGACGTCGCCCGGGACGCGACCCGCGAGACAGCCTGCGTCGCCCGCGCGGAGGGTGTCGCCCTCTCGGACCATGAGGCGCTTACCGCCCTCGAGACGGTCGCGACTGAGACGGCCGCCAACACCTCCTCGATGCGCCAGGACGTCCGGGCCGAACGGCGGACCGAGATCGACGCGATCAACGGCTACGTTCTGGAGTGTGGGGCCACACACGGGATCGAGGTCCCGTCGAACCGCGTCCTCGCGGCGCTCGTCCGGGCCTGGGAGCGCGGCCACGACCTCCGGTAGAGTGCGGCAGCTACCGGACTGAAAAACACGAGAACGGATCGAGAACGAGGACGCGTTAGAACGGCGCTTCGGGACCTTCGTCGGCTTCCCCGTCGTCGACGGTTTCGCCGGGGAACGACGGCTCCATGCCGCCGCCCATGTCGTCGCCACCGTCCATTCCGGTGTGGGCGTTGACCTTCTCGATCTCGGGGATCTCCTTGACCATCCGGCTCTTGATCGCCTGGATCGTCATCGGCGAGATGCCACAGCCACTGCAGGCGCCACCGAGCGCGATGGTGACCTCGCCGCTCTCGCGGTCGAGATCCTGAATCGCCGCCGAGCCGCCGTGCATCTGGATCTGCGGGAAGTTCCGTCGCAGGAAGTTCGAGACGCGGTCCTCGAGATCGTCTCCACCCTGAGTTTCGGTGCTCATGTCTCGCCGTTGGGGGCCAACCTTCCTAAACCTTCCGTCGCTTCCCGGTCAGTCGAACTCGAAGACCCGCTCGAGTTCGGTCTCGATCTCCTCGACGTGGATCTCGAGGACGTCCTCGAAACGCTCCTCCTCGACGAGCACCCCCGATACCCGCTCGTAGGGGTTGTCGGGAAGCTCGACGCGAAACTCGCCGTCGCCCTCGTAGAAGGGTTCGCTTTCGTTGAGGACCTGCTGGTCGATCGCGTGAACGAGCTCGGAGTCGTAGCGGTCGTTCATTCGGTTGAACGCGTTCTTGTATGCCTGCTGGAGTTCAGGGAAGTAGTTGGCGTACTTGTCCTCGAACTTCTCGGGGTCGAACTCTGCCATACCGTGTACGAACGCGAGCGAGGACAAAAGTCGGACGATTGGGCGCTCGCAACCGGGTAACGCAGACACTAGTAGCGGCGCTGATACGGTACGGGGTACCTACATACGACACACGCGTACGCAAGCGGCACCAACATTCCTCTCACTGGGATAGCGAGCTACGATGTCATCCGATCAACACCCTGTCCCGCCCGAGGCACTTCCGCCGGGATGGGGGCCGGTCGAGTGCTGTCGTGACTACCTCGCGTACCGTCGCGCTCGACCACCGATCGAACTCATTGCGGACCGCACGACCGCAGACGGCTGTCATCCCGGACTCGGTCTGGGGTGTTACTGGGAACTTCAGTTCCAGTGTCTGCTCGAGGACCGAACGATTACGGAGCGTATCGGCTGCGTCTCGACTCGTCACGCCGCGGTCGAAGGATTGCTCGAGTGTATGTCCCGGATTCACGGTCGCGTCGGTGACCAGCCCGATCCGGCCGAGCTCCGTGGTCTGCTGGCCGATATCTCGTTCGCCGACGCGATCCCGGACGGTTCGAGCACGTCGTGATCCGATCGGGTAACAGCGGCTTACCGTCGATCCGACCGCTCGAGGCGCAGCTTTTCGAGGTAACGTACCGTCCGATTCACACCGCCGATATACACCCAATAAATCCCATATTACGATATAGAAATCAGACCTCGGCAACCACTAGTCCGAGGATGGACTCGAGGAACCGTCCGAGCGATCGCCGGGTCAACCGCGACCAGTACTACCATCGAATGACCGAGCGAGGACGGCGACGGCGGCGACGGCGAGTCCGACCGTCGCCAGTGCGGAGAGCACTTGCAGGGTGTAGCCGCTGACGAGGGTCGTTATCCAGAGCTGAACGCCGGTCGCGAACACTAACGCGACTCCGACGAGCAGGGTTCTGTTCATACCTGCGTCTACGATAGTACTATAGAAAACGACTGTCAGGGCGACGGGCTACCCGAGCTGCTCGCCGACGATCTCGTCGGCGCGGTCCACGAACTCTGCTTCTCGACCCGCGGGGACCGTCGCGCCGGCGGCGACGTCGTGTCCGCCCCCGTCCCCGCCGACGTCGCGGGCGGCTTCGCCGACCACGACCGAGAGGTCGAGCCCCTCGCGAACGAGACTGTGCGTGCCGCGGGCCGAGACCTTGACCGCATCGGCGTCGGCGTCGTCACCCTCGTCCGCCGTCTTTTCGGCGAAGGCGACGATCGGCTTCGATCGACTGACGCCCGCGTTGCCCATCGCCATCCCCGCGACGATCCCGACGATCGTCTCGCGAATCCGGTCGCCGGCGTGGAACCACTGGAGGTGGTCCTCGTGGGTAACCCCCTCCTCGGTGACGAGTTCGATCCCCTCCGAGAGGTTCCGACGGTGGTTCCGCAACAGGGTTCGGGCGCGCTCGAGAGCCTCGTCACGGTCGCCCAGACAGACGCCCAGCCCGACGTCGGCCCGCTCGTACCGGGCGGTCGCGTTCAGCAGTGTCGAGAACTCGCTGGCGTCCCGGAGCTCGGTTCCGACTGGTTCCTCGCTGAGGACGTAGCTGGTACCGACGAGCCGATCGATCTTGCTGGCGGGGACGCCTCGTGAGACGGCCCGCTTGACGAGTGCGCTCGCGACGGTCTGTTTCTCCGCGGGGGTGAGCTCCGCCCAGCGACGCCACTCGCCGTCGGCCTTCAGATCGAGATCCAGTCCGTCGAGGAACCGTAACGCACCGCTCTGATCGCCCGAGATTCCCGGAATTCGGACGTCGGTCGCGTACTCGAGGAGCTTCGGCAACGGCCGAGTCTGTTTGCCATAGAGCGCGAGGTCGGTTCCGGTCTCGAGGACGTCGGCCTCGACGCCCTCGGCGACGATCCCCTCGTTGGCGCCGTGGAGCTCGCCGCCGGAGGCCTGCATGTCGCCGACCGCACCGACGACCGCCAGCCCGGCGAGGTCGCGGTTGTCGGCGCGGGCGGTCGTGGCCGTCTGTCCGCCGTCGGCCGCGACGTCGTGGTCGGCAGCCTCGGCCAGCGCTCGCGCGAGGACGTAGCTCGCCCCCGCGCCCGACAGTTCGGCGGCGCCGTCGATCCCGAACAAAAGCGGGTTGAGGTGGTACTGGGTGTCACGGTCGGCGGGCTGGTGGTGGTCGGCGATGACTGGTGTGAACGCGCCCGCGTCCTCGTGGTCGCCGATGATATCGAGCTGGCCGCTCCCGAAGTCGGTAAAGAGGACGGTGTCGTAGTCGGTCGCGGCGATCTCGGCGATCGCGTCCTCGTCGAGTTGGTTCTCGAAGACGACCTCGAAGGGAATCCCCGCGCGCTCGAGGGCGGTCGCGGCGATCGCGGCGCTGGTCAGTCCGTCGGCGTCGATGTGGGAGGCGAGCAGAACGCGATCGCAGTCGCGGAGGAACTCCGCACAGGCGGTCGCTCGCTCGGCGAGTTCGGGAACCGGCCCGGTCATCGGTCGATGGTGGGGCGGCTTCGGAAATAAACCTCCGGTCCTCGCGTGCCATCAGACACCGAGCGGAGCGTCCCCCGAGAGCAGCAGGACGACGTTGTTCGTGACGAGCACGAAGTAGACGACGACCATCGCGCCGACGAACCGGCGATCGATCGGCTCCGAGAGGTAGTGGCCGATCGCGACCACGAGTCCGGCGTAACAGATCGCTGCGATGGGGACGCCTCCCAGCCCGAACTGCTCGTAGAACCACACGGTGACGGGGTTGAGCTCGGTCGCGTACGGCACGAGAAAGAACAGGGTAGCGGCGACCATATCGATCCCCCAGAGGACGAAAAACATCGCTCGCATCCCGATCGAGCCGGGTGGGTCGAGGTCGATGCCGTCGATCCCGGGAGTTCGTACGTTCGTCATCCCGCCGCCAGTAGGTCCCGGAGGTGATTATGGAGTGGCCCTGCCAGCTCCGGTTTGGGACCCCGTCGCACCTGTTCGGCTCCGAGACCGTCTCTCGACACTGAACGGAACGACGCGCCGAGCCGTCGACCCGGACCGTGGAAACTGCGGTCCAGCGATCCGCCTCAGTCGTGGTAGGTCGGGGCGGCCGCCTCGACGGTCTCGCAGGCCAGCGCGTCGAAGGTCGCCTCGCTCGCGACCAGATCGACGTCGAGCCCCAGCTCAGCGGCGGTTTCGCGGGTCGGCTCACCGATGACGCCGACGGTTGCCGCTTCCAGTCCTGCGATCGCCTCCTCGCGCAGGCCGCGGTCGGCGGCCGCCTCGAGGAAGTGCTCGACGGTCAACGAGGACGTAAAGCAAGCCGCGTCGAGCTCGCCGGCGGCGGCCCGCTCGGCCGACTCGCCGCTCCCCGCGGGGCGGACGAGCCGGTAGAGGATCGTCTCGTGGACGTACGCCCCGGCGTCCTCGAACCCCGAAAGCAAAACGGGGCTGCCGTGGTCGCTGCGGGCGACCTCGACGCGTGCCCCGTCGAGCTCGTCGGCGAGGGTCTCGACCAGTCCGCTCGAGGTGTACTCCTCGGGGACGACGTCGACGTCGTAGCCGACCCGTCGAACGGCGTCGGCGGTCTTCGGGCCGATCGCACAGACGGTCGCCGAACCGGGCTCCCAGCCGGAGCCGGCGACCAGCTCAGCGCCCGTCTTGCTCGTCAGGACGGCGTAGTCGGCGTCCTCGCGGGGCGTTGCACCCGTCGCTTCGACCGACAGCATCGGATCCGGTACCGGGGTTGCACCCAGCGAGTCGAGCAGTTCGACGGCGTCGGCGAGCCGTTCGTCGTCGGGCCGAAACACGGCGACGGAAAGGTCTCGCATTCGGTTACACCCCCTCGTCGGTCTCGACGGAGTTGTAGTCGGGTTCGTTCGCCAGAAAGTCAAGAACCTGCGATCTGGTCGCGGCGACCTCGCCGATGACGGTCACTGCGGGCGGCTCGATACCGACCTCGTCGCGGGCCTCGACGATCGTCTCGAGGGTGCCCGTCGCGACCTGCTGGTCCGGCCAGGTGGCACGCTCGACGAGCGCGACCGGAGTCTCGGCGGCCATGCCGGCCTCGATCAGCGCCGCAGTGTACTCGGGCAGCCGACTGACGCCCATCAGGACGACGATCGTCCCGCCGACGGCGGCCAGCCCCTCCCAGTCGACGGCTGACTCCTCTTTCATCGGGTCCTCGTGGCCCGTGACCAGCGAGACCGAGGACGCGTGGTCACGGTGAGTGACCGGGATGCCGGCGACGGCGGGCGCGGCGGTCGCTGACGTGACCCCGGGGACGACCTCGAACGGGACGTCGTGGGCCGCGAGGTACTCGGCTTCCTCGCCGCCGCGACCGAAGACGAACGAGTCGCCGCCTTTCAGCCGAACGATCGAGTTCCCCTCGCGGGCGAGTTCGACGAGTCGCTCGTTGATCTCCGACTGGGGCGTGCGCTCGCCCCCGGCCCGCTTGCCGACGTCCTCGCTGCGGTCGGTCGGCAGCTGCTCGAGGATCTCGGGACCCGGAAGCCTGTCGTGGAGCACCACGTCGGCCCCATCGAGCAGTCGTCTCGCCTTCACGGTCAACAGTTCGGGATCACCGGGGCCGCTACCGACGAGGTAGACGGTTCCCGGTTCGGGATCGGTCATCTACTTTCCCTCCGGTTGCTCCTCCGGCGCGGGTTCGTTCTCGTCCTTGCGGGCGGCCTCGATCAGTTCCGCGGCGCCCCGGTCGGCGAGGTCGGCGGCGAACTCGCGGGCGGCCTCGGCGTGGCGATCGACCGGGAGGTCCCGGCTCGCGGTTACCGACTCCTCGCCGTCGCGGTCGAAGACGGTGACCGACGCATGGACGTACTCGCCCTGGAGGACGGCGTAGACGCCGATCGGGGCGATACAGCCCCCGCCAAGCTCGGCGAGGACGGTGCGCTCGACGGTCGTTTCGACGCGGCTCCGTGGGTGATCGATCAGCGACTGGATCTCGCGGGCGGTCTCGCCGTCGACCGCGGTGATCGCCAGCGCTCCCTGTCCGGGTGCGGGAACGAACGTCGTCGGCGAGAGCTCCCGGTAGTCGACGTAGTGGGCGAGCCCGCTGCGCTCGAGACCGGCCTCGGCGAGCACGATCGCGTCGTACTCGGTCTCGACCTCCCGGCCCAGTGCCTGTTTCTCGAGCTCCGAGAGGTCGTCAAACCACTCGTCGACCGTGCGGTCGTACTCGGGCTCGAACTCCTCGTCGTCCGCGTTCCCCTTGCGCTCCTTGTCTGCCTCGCTGCGCTTCTGGTGTTCCTCCTGGAGCCCGGGCGCGAGCAGCTTTTCGAGGCGCGTGTCGACGTTCCCCCGCAGCGGCTCGACCTCGAGATCGGGGCGTTCCGACAGCAGCTGCGCGCGCCGGCGCAGGCTCGAGGTGCCGACGGTTGCCCCGTCCGGTAGCTCCCCCAGCGTCGCCCCGTCGGGCGTGACGAGGACGTCCCCCGGGCGTCCTCGTTCGGGAACTGCCGCGGTCACCAGCTCGTCGGGCTGGTCGGTCGGCATGTCTTTCATCGAGTGGATCGCCCCGTCGAGGTCTCCCTCGAGGACGCGCTCGTCGAGTTCGCGGACGAACGCTCCCGTCTTCCCCAGCCGGTGGATCAGTTCGTCCCGGATCTGGTCGCCTTTCGTTTCGACGGTAACCAGCTCGACCTCGTACCGTCGGTCCTCGAGGGCCTCCTTCACGAGGGTGGCCTGTCGTCGGGCCAGGTCCGAACCCCGCGTCGCCAGTCGCAGCGTCCCGCGCGTTCTCATGGGCAGTACTCGTCGCCTGGGGTATGAAAAGCGCACGCTTGTCGCGCGACTTGCGCCGCATCCGATCTCGAACCGATCGCCGTTCGTCCGGTTCGGGCCGCTCCGTCGACGATCGGCTGCAGTCGGGCAGGTAGCAGTCGTGCGTGTCATCTCCAACCATATTTTAGCCAACATATTCGGGTTATATTTTATCCCCTGCAACTGCCAACCCGTGTGTGATGACAGACACGCTGTACGATCGACTCGGCGGCCGGGACGCGATCGGTGCCGTCGTCGACGAGTTCTACGACCGCGTTGTGGCCGACGAACGGGTCGCCTACTACTTCGAGGACGTCGACATGCAGAAACAGCGGGCCCACCAGACCCAGTTCATCAGCTCCGTAGCAGGGGGGCCGGTCGAGTACACGGGCGAGGAGATGGAGGCGGCCCACGAGGGGATGGGGATCACGCCGACGGAGTTCGACGCCATCGCGACCCACCTCGACGACGCGCTGGCCGAGTTCGACGTCGACGAGGCGGACCGGCGGGCCGTCCTCGAGGCGGTCGACAGCTACCGTCCGGCGATCGTCACCGCGTCGGACTGAAGCTACGGCGTTCCGAGCGTTTCGCGCCGACGCAGGAGGTAGTACCCCGCCAGTAGCGGCTGCAGCGGTGCGATCGAGAGGCTCAGAAAGGCAAGCCCCAGATAGAGCCCCGGGTTCGGTCGCCAGGCGTCGCTTCGGGTACAGACGTAGGCCGCGTCCTGGTGGATCGCGATCGGGAACGTACCGAACGCGATCGCTCCGGTGACGCCGATCACCGTCCGCAGCGATCCCGGAAACGCGAGGACGACGGCGATCGTCGCCGCGACGAGGCCGATCACGGTCGCCGCGAGCGAGACCGCGACGACGAGCCACCAGCCGCCCCACCCGGGGGGCGTTCCGAATCGACGGTGGCGCCGGAAGAGGTAGACGACGCCCGCCAGCGGCGCCCACAGCAGCGCGAAGCCCGCGTTGAGCCACGGGCTGGGCCGCCACTCGCCGCTCGCTCGTGGCTGCCGACGGACTCGACGGGCGTCCAGGAGGATCGCTCCCGCCAGTCCGAGGGTCAGAACCGTGTAGCCGAACGTGCCGAACAGGACCAGCCCCCGCTGGAGTAGCGGGACCCCGAGGTCGGCCTCCCGGAGCACGCCGACGACGCCGACGCCGACCACCGGCGGGAACAGATAGAGCAGCCGCTCGACGACGCGGGCCCAGTCGAGCGCGTCGGCGCTTACGGGGAGGTCGACGTTCATCCGGCGTCGTGAAATCGACTGCCAGTCGGTCGGGCCGTCGACGGATCACGGTCGCGTTCGGGGACGGCCATCGGCGCCGCGCCTACAGTGCCTCCTTGTACGCTTCGAGGGTCGCCTCGACGTCCTCGTCGGTGTGGGCGTAGCTGACGAACTGGCACTCGAACTGGTTCTGCGAGAGGAACACGTCCCGATCCCGCATCTGGCCCCAGAAGATTCGCCGCCAGCGGTCGGTTTCGGCGTTTTTCACGTCGGCGGCGTTCGCCGGTACCCCCGTTCCCTCTCGGGTGAAGATGACCTTGAACATGCTGTCGGTCCCGGCGACGGTGTAGCTCGGCGCCTGGTCGGCGACGACGTCCTCGAGACCGCTCCGGAGCCGATCACCGAGTTCGTTGACGTGGTCGTAGACGTCGTTCTCGGCGGCGAACTGCAGGGTCTCGAGGCCGGCCGCCATTGTGACTGGGTGGCCCGAGAACGTGCCGGCCTGGAACACCGGCCCCGAGGGCGCGAACTGCTCGACGATCTCCGCGCGGCCGCCGATCGCGCCGACGGGAAAGCCGCCGCCGACGATCTTGCCGAACGTCGTCAGATCCGGCGTGATCCCGAACTCGCTCTGGGCACAGCCCAGACCACCCACTCGGAACCCGGTGATCACCTCGTCGAAGATCAACAGGGCGCCGTGGTCGTCGGTGATCTCCCGGAGGAACTCGTGGTAGCCGTCCTCGGGGTGGACGATCCCGTGGTTGCCCAGGATCGGCTCGGTGAGAACGGCCGCGATATCGTCGCCGTGTTCCTCGAAGACCTCGCGGACGGCGTCCTCGTCGTTGAACGGCACCGGGAGGGTGTGCTCGGCGAACGAGCTGGGGATCCCCGCCGAGGACGGTTTCGGGTTCTCGTGGTCGCCCTCGACCAGCGTCGACTCCTGGGCACCGTGGTAGCCACCCTGCATGACAACGATCTTGTTTCGCCCGGTGTACCCCCGGGCCAGTCGCACGGCGGAGGTCGTCGCCTCCGTCCCGGAGTTGACAAAGCGGATCTTCTCGACGCTTGGAACATGGCGGACGACGAACTCCGCGAGGTCGACCTCGACCTCGGCCGGGGCGCCGTACATCGGTCCCTCGCTGGCCTTCTGCTGGATGCCGGCCCGGACGGACTCGGGCAGGTCGTGGCCCAGCAGCAAGGGGCCGAGCCCCATCACCCAGTCGACGTAGCGGTTGCCGTCGGCGTCGATGATGTGGCCGCCGTCACCCTTCCGGACGAAGAACGGATATGGCTCGATCGCGGCTCGAACCGCCGAGTTGACACCGCCAGGCAGTACCGACAGCGCCCGATCGTACAGCTCACGAGAGTGGTCGTCGTTCATGAGCGGCCCTTGTCGGTCGGACGGCAAAGTAGTACCGAGGTTCGCTCGCCGGCTCGCGCTCGCCGGGATCGCGTCCTCGTCTCGATCCGACCGAAGAAAAGCTACCTGCCCGGGTTCAGACCGCGTCGGTGCCGGTCTTGCCGGTCCGGATCTGGACGGCGCGCTCGACGGGGGTGACGAAGACCTTCCCGTCACCTGGTTCGCCGGTGTTTGCGCCCTCGCAGATCGCGTCGACGACGGCCTCGGCCGGAATGTCGGCGACGACGCACTCGATCTTGACCTTCTGGTGGAGGTCGACGGTGTACTCCTCGCCGCGCCACTGGCCCTTCTTGGCGGGCTGGGACCCCCGGCCGGAGACGTTCGTGACCGTCAGCGACGGCGCACCGGCTTCCGCCAGTGACTGCTTGACTGCGCCGAGGCGGTCGGGACGAACGATGGCGGTGACCATCTTGATCTCGCCGTCGTTGGGGCGTCCGCCGTCGGAGCACAGCTCGGACGAGGATCGCCTCGCATCGGTCGGCTCACCGCCGTCGGTGCGAACGCCGTCGTCAAGGGCGTGTCCGCCGTCGGCGGCGATGTCGGGTTTGCCGAACTCGGGGTAGGTGTCGACGCCGTGTTCGGCAACGTCGAGCCCGTCGCGCTCGTGCTCGGGGGTTACGCGGGCCTGTCCGATCGCCTTGAACGCGCCCCAGACCGCGGCGGTCGCGACGACCGTCCAGACCGTGATCACGGCGACGCCGACGATCTGGGGAGCGAACGCGCTCGCCTCGATCGACAGAATCCCGCCGGCGACGACGCCGCCGCCGATCGCGGTTCCCTCGATCGACCACAGCGGGTAGACGATCAGTCCGAGCATTCCCGCCGACCCGTGGACCGGGAACACCGCACAGACGTCGTCGATATTGAGCCGCTCGTCGACGAGTTTGAAGACGATCGGGAGCTGCGCGCCGGCGAGGAAGCCGATCGCGATCGCGCCCATCGGTGTGATGAGGTCCGTCGGTCCAGTGACGCCGACGAGTCCGGCGAGCATCCCGTTGGCGACGTACAGCGTGTCGACCTTACCGTTTATCGCCAGCGAGACCGACGACGCGCCGATCGCGCCCAGACCCATCCCGAGCGCGGTGACCATCGCGACGCTCCCGACGTACTCGAAGTCGGCCAGTCCGACGACCTCGCCGGCCGCAGCGCCGGCGTCGACGTCGACGACCGTCGCGGCCGTCCCGACGTTGAAGCCGAACCAGCCGAAACAGAGGATCAGGGTTCCCAGTACCGCGAAGGTCATCGAGTGACCTGGGATGATGTTGACGCTCCCGTCCTCGTTGTACTTGTCCATCCGGGCGCCGAGGATCCAGGCGGCGGTGAGCCCGGCGACGCCGCCGACGCCGTGGACGACCATCCCGCCAGCGAAGTCGGAGAAGCCGAAGCTCGCGAGGATCGGCTCTCCGCCCGGTGCGTACCAGACCATCGCCGCGACCACCGGGTAGATGACCGCCGCGAGCAGGAACGTGTACGTGACGTACGCCCGGAGCTTCGCGCGGCCGGCGACGGCCCCGGAGACGATCGTGGCCGCGGTCATCGCGAACACCGCGCTGAACAGCCACATCGCCCAGTCGAACGATCCTTCGCCGAACATCGTCAGCGGGCCGGCGTCGCCGCCACCAAGGGCCGCGCCGACGTTGTTCGAGATCCCCATTCCGATAACGAAGAAGACGAAGATGCCGACTGCCCAGGTCAGCATGTTCTTCGTCAGCTGGTTCGCGACGTTCTTCGAGCGGACCTGCCCCGCCTCGAGCATCGCGAAGCCG